>OGTK01000023.1_pt1 | contig 156370 bp, 116 predicted proteins | sample 1574561 | NCBI WGS metagenome assembly OGTK01 (sample SAMN03295812, study PRJEB24534) | human gut metagenome | isolation source: fecal sample 2 from infant 2 | host: Homo sapiens | place: USA: Pittsburgh, PA | collected 2014-07 | reverse complement strand
AGGAAGCCGCATAACGGCTACCATTAAACGCGTCCAAGTTTCGGGGCGCAGTTCATTGACGCTGACGAGGTCGGGGCTTCGCTATGCCCGGAAACTCGGGACTTTCGCGGTGTGATGCTGTCCTTATGTTGCACGTTTGATCGTGACCAGGGTCGCATGCTGGGACGAATTGCGGTCGTGCTTGAAGTTGGTTTGTGTCGTTCCTTGTATACGTGTAACCTTGAGCTTTCGCACTGTATGGGTCCGATTCTCTCGCCAGCTGGTAGAATAATTGTGCTATCCACGCAAGCATCCAGGAGTCAATCCATGTCGTTTGAAATCGGTCAGACGGTCGTCTACCCGCACCACGGCGCAGCCACGATCGAAGAGGTCATGACGCGCACCATTCGTGGTGAGGAGCGGACGTACCTGAAGCTGCGTGTGAACCAGGGCGACCTCGAGATTCAGGTCCCTGCCGAAAACGTTGATATGGTCGGCGTTCGTGACATCGTCGATGAGGATGGCCTCGAAGAGGTCCTGTCTGTCCTGCGCGCCCCCTACATTGAGGAGCCGACCAACTGGTCGCGTCGTTTCAAGGCGAATCAGGAGAAGATCGCCACCGGCGACATCGTGAAGGTCGCCGAGGTCGTGCGCGACCTGACCCGCCGCGATGACCTGAAGAAGCTGTCCACGGGTGAGAAGCGCATGCTGACGAAGGCCCGCGGGATCCTCACTTCCGAGCTGGCCCTGGCTCGCAACATCGAAAAGTCTGCTGCCGCCGAGCGCCTTGATTCCGTCCTGGCCGAGGGCCGCATCGAAGTCGAAGAAGATGCCGTCGCAGAGTGACGCTCGCGCCGTCCTGACGGCCGCCGGCTCCGGCTCTCGCCTCGGCTGCGAGTGTCCGAAGGCCCTCGTTGAACTCTCGGGTCGCCCCCTGGTCTGGTGGGCGGCCCGCGGCCTACGCGCCGGGGGAGTGGGTGCGATCGTCGTGACGGCGCCGGCCTCGGCGATCGAGGAATTTCGCTCCGCCCTATCCGATATCGACGACCTCACCGTCGTCGCTGGCTCCGATCGTTCGCGTCAGGAGTCCGTGGCCCTGGGACTTGCTGCTCTCGGGCAGTGCGAGGCGGACACGGTCGTCCTCGTGCATGACGCGGCGCGCCCCCTGACGCCCCCGCAGGTCACCGAACGCGTCATTGATGCAGTGCGCGGCGGCGCGGGCGCGGTCATCCCCGTCCTGCCGGTCGCCGACACCCTCAAGACGGTGGACGCCTCGGGCGTCGTGACGGGCACGCCGCGGCGCTCCGACATGGTGGCCGTGCAGACCCCGCAGGGTTTCCGCTGGGATGTGCTCACGCGCGCGCACGAGGCGGGCGCCTCTCTGGGTGCGGACGAGGCCCGGGCGGCCACGGACGACGCCGGCCTCGTCGAGGCGATCGGCGGCACCGTGCACACGGTCGCGGGCGACGAACGGTCCATGAAGGTCACGCGCCCCCTTGACCTGGCGCTTGCGCGCCTCCTCGCTGCCGAAGAAGCGGGTGCCTGAACAGCGTTTTCGATCACGCATGGTGGCTGGGCAATCGCGGTCAGATCGCGCTGGCGCTTCCCCGGCCTCGTTCCTGGTGTGGCCCGAGGAGAGCGTCACACGTGAAACGTGGTAGTTTCACCCTGGACGCACACGCGCCACCGAGCACTCCCCACCGAAGGAGCCCGATTCCATGAGCACAACGCCCACCGCCCGCCGCCGCGTGATCACGCGCCAAGTCGTCGAATGGGCGGCCTGGGACTGGGGCAGCGCCGCCTTCAACGCGGTCGCCACGACCTTCGTGTTCACGACCTACCTGACGAGCGACGGTGTCTTCACCGACTCGGGCACGGCCTCGACCTGGCTCAGTAACGGCATGACGATCGCGGGCCTGTTCATCGCCCTCCTCGCCCCCATCACCGGCCAGCGCGCCGATCGACGAGGCCGGGGCGGAGTCTGGCTCGGATGGTTCACCGGGTTGGTCGTCGCCTGTATGCTCGCCATGTACTTCGTACACCCCGAGTCGGTCCTCGGGCCCCGCGGCGCCCTCATGCTGGGTATTGCGCTGCTCGGCCTGGGCAACGTGTTCTTCGAGTTCGCCTCCGTCAACTACAACGCGATGCTGAACCACCTGGGGGAGAAGGAGGACCGCGGCAAGATCTCGGGCTTCGGCTGGGCGTCCGGATACATTGGCGGCATCGTCCTGCTGCTCATCCTTTACGTGGGCCTCATCGGCGCAAATGTGCTGGGCGTGCCCACGGACGAGTACCTGCCCATCCGAATCTCTATGGTGATCGCTGCCCTGTGGTTCGGCGGCTTCGCGATCCCCGTCATCCTCCACCCGCCGCTGCCCAAGAAGGTCCACACCGGTGGCGATCACGAGTCGATCATCGACTCCTACAAGCTCCTGTGGCGCACGGTGCGCACCCTGAAGAACGAGGCCCCGCACACCCTCTTCTTCCTCATCGCCTCCGCCGTCTTCCGCGACGGCCTCGCCGGCGTCTTCACCTTTGGTGCGGTGCTGGCCAAGACCGCCTTCGGTTTCACCGCCGGACAGGTCATGATCTTCGCGATCGCCGCGAACATCGTCGCCGGCCTCGCGACCGTCGCCTTCGGATGGGTCGACGACAAGATCGGCCCGAAGAAGGTCATCATCCTGTCCCTGAGCGCGATGGTCGTCGCCGGCTTCGGCGTCTTCTTCCTGCACGCCCGCGGCCCCATCGTCTTCTGGACCCTCGGCCTGACCCTGTGCGTCTTCGTCGGCCCCACCCAGTCCGCGTCCCGTTCCTTCCTGTCGCGCATAATCCCCGCGGGCCGCGAGGGCGAGGTCTTCGGCCTCTACGCGACGACCGGCCGCGCCGTGTCCTTCATGGCGCCCGCGATGTACAGCCTGTTCCTCATGCTCGGCAAGCGTATGACGCCCGCCGGAGCGGACTACACGTACTGGGGCATCCTCGGCATCATGCTGATCCTCGGCATCGGCCTGGCCCTCACGATCCCCGTGAAGGCAGACCGCGCGACCCTGCACCACATGGAGGGCTGAGCTCCTCGACGAGGCGCCCGCACCCGCGCGCGACGTCCCCGGCGCAACCGAGTGATCCTCGGGCGTCGGGGACGATCCTGTATCAATGCGCTGATGGCGATGCGGGGGTGAACGCGACGAGGCTCTCCTTTGTGACTCCCACGAGGAGATCGTCGTAGACCCACGTGAGGTTGGTGGCCTCGTCGAGTTGCTCCGACCTGTTCGTCACGTTGTCCGCCATCGCAAACACGAACGCGGGAGTGCCTGCGGGACCCGCGCCCCGAAGGTAGAGGACGCTGCCGTCAGCGCTGGAGCGCATCGCGACGGACGAGAAGAAGTTGGGCTGGCTGCTCTCCTTCAGGAATGCCCCGTCAGGTTGCATGCTGAGGGACTCGCCGGTGGACGTGGAGACCTCAAGTGATGGTGGCGAGTGATCGGTGGCTCCCTCGGCGCTGACGAAGCTCGTCGTCCAGGGGGCGGTCTCCTTCGTATAGAAAGATCTGAGCTGCTCGAGCGTCGGCAACGAGGCGTCGCTCGTGGGACGGACCCAGTCGATTGTTATCTTGTACGTGTCGACGACGGTGCCGCTCGGATCGTAGGCGGTCACCGTGTTGCCGTCTCTCAGCACGGCCACGCCGTCGCTCGCAAGCGTGACCTGAGGCTTGATCTCCTCGTCCTTCGACGGGGGCGTGCCGAGGGTCCGTAGCTCCCCGGTGCGCGGATCGATGAGCTGCGGGGCAGCGTGCGACACATCGACGGGCACGAGTACCGAGGTGTTCTCCCCGCTGCCAGTGAGCGCGTCCGTCGGGTGTGTGATGGGGGAGAGGAACGTTAATCCGGTGCGGTTTTGAGGCGAGGTCCTCGTGCTCCATCGTTGGGTCCACGTGCCCGCCTCGTTCGTCCAGCCGCTGCAGGTTTCGACGGTGTCACACGTGACCACGACGCCCTGGGTGAACCCCATGGGCAGGTCGTCGCCCCAGGGGACGTGGGTCTGATCGCCGGTCGTCTTATCGACGAGGAGTGGGCCGATGATGAGGTGTGTGTCGGTGGAGAGAAACTCGGGGAATGCGTAGGCGTGCAGACGCGGTGGGCGTGGCCCGGCGGACGTCCACAGGGCGCTCGGCTCGGTGCCCGACACGTCGTAGGCCGAGATCGTCGTGACGGGATTCGAATTTGGGCCGTAGGACACGACGTAGAGCGTGGAGCCCTCCGCGAACAGCCGCGGTGGTACGGCGGCGGCTGCAGCATCGAAGGGCTGCGTCCATGCGACGGCAACTCCCGAGGCCCACTCCGGGGAGATGGTGCGCGTGTCCTTCGCTGTACCGTGGTAGCCCGTCAGAGAGGAATTCCCCCAGTTCACGTCTGCGCTCGGCCAGGTGCGCCGCACGACGTGCTGGTCGCACATGTTCAGGATGAATGCCAGTATGAAGGCCACCCAGGTGAGGAGAAAAAAGCTCAGCCACGGGACGTGACTCCGTCTGCGAGGAGCGCGAGACGCCTCGGGGTGCGTGTCCATCGAATCGTTGCTGCTCACGAATCGTTCCTTCCGCTCAGGAGTGCCACTGTCACGCCGTGTGCGGCGTAAAAGCCACGATCGTGTCGTCGACGACGCCGACGAGGAGGTCATCGAACACCCAGGTGAGGTACTCGGCGCCGTTGAGCTCCTCAGAGACGTACGCGGCCCCGGTCCTCGTGTCGACGAAGACGAATCCTCCCTGCCCCTGCTGTGTGTTGAACTTCGCGAACACCACATCCGCCCCGGGGCTGACGCGAATCTCAGAGGGGACGTAGGCCACGTATGTGCGGCCCAGGTTATTGTCGTTGGGGCACACCGGGCGGCTGGGGCTACCGTCGGTTGGAGTGACCGTGAGGAGGGGGCATCGCTCTCCCTGCGCCCTGTTGACCTGTGTCACCGTCGCCGTCGCCCACGTAGGGGCATCCCCGGCGAAGAACCCCTGAATGTCGGAGGTGGAGGGGAGGGTGTCGTCGTTTGTCGTCATGCGCCCGCCCGTTGAGGCAGGCTGCATTCCCACGAGGAACCCACCCGCATCGAAGGTGAGAGCCGTGTACGCGTCGTAAGTGACGACGCCGTCGCGCGCGAGGAGCACATTACGAGGGTTGTTCGTGTCATAGGAGGCGGGATCCTCGAGGTCTGTCACCACTCCTGTGCGCGGATCGATGAGCTGGGCCGGATGCTCGCTCGTTTTGATCGGCAGGAGTACGCTCGTCGTCTCATTGTCTGTGACGACCCTGCTGGTGGGATGGGTGATCCTGTCTGAGCTCAGATTGTCGAAGGACTGCATCGCCGTCCAGGAGCTCCACTGTTGCGTCCATCCGGAGGAGTCCCGTGCCCAGCCCTTGCACGTCCATATCCCGTCGCAGGTCACGACAATGCCGTCAGCGAAGGCGACCGGCTTCGCGTTCTCCCAGGGTGTGGAGGCAATGTGACCGGTGGCCTTGTTGATGGTGAGGGTGTTAAACGCGATGTCCGTGTCGGTGACGACGAATTCAGAAGTCTCGACGTAACGGGTGTTCTGCGCGGTTGTCGCCCATAGCTGGCGGGGCTCGGTGCCGGACAGGTCGTATGCCTGCGCCACGACGGTCGGAGAGGACCCCTTCCGGGACTCGAAGGTGGCATAGAGCGTGCTTCCTTCGGCGTGGAGGAAGACGATGGGGCTCGTATCGCCTGGGGTGAGGGGGATGCGCCACGCCGTCTCGATGCCCGAGGCCCAGTTGGGAGACAGGAGGTGCGTATTGATCGCCTGCCCGCCGTAGCCTGCGGTCGGGGCGTTCGTGTCGTACGTCCGCGCAGTGCGCTGCAACGACGGATCGTTGGAGTGGGAGGGCCAGATCCACGAGCCGACGAGAACAACGAGGATGACGACGGCGAGTGTCGTCACGATGTGCGGCAGCGAGAACAGATGTTTCTCGCGAGAAAACTGCTCGGCGGGCGCGTGACGCACCATCCCCGTGCCCTGCTCGCGCGAGGGGACGCGTGGGGGTGGGGTGTGATCGCCATTGCTCATGAGTAGTTTCTATCACACCCGGGGTGGGTGGTGTTACGACGAGGCCGGAACGAACGCCGTGAGTCCGCTGTCGGTCATCCCGATGAGCATGTCGTCGAAGACCCACGTGGTCTTATCCATCGCATTGAGTTCGGATGACGTATAGGTGAGTCCGTTGGCGATGTCGATGAAATACTTGCTCTTGTCCTCGCGCGTAAAAGCGTCGATATAGAGAGCTGATCCGTCGGCGCTGACGCGCAGCTGGCGTGGTTTCATCACGCAGTACTCGGTCGCGTAACGGCGAAGTTCCTCCGGGAGGTGGGTCTTACGCGTCGATCCGCCAGCGGAGAGAGTGGCCACAAGCTTGCAGTCGTTGTCGCGGTCCAATTCGACCGTACCGCTCGACCATTTCGCTTCCCCCTCGGTCATGTACTTTTTGAGTCCTGAGATGCTCGGGTACGTCCCGTCATCACTGACCACCGGCAGAAGAAGCATGCGCGGCGCGCTGAACGTGGACTGCAAAGTTCCGTCACTGTCGAAGAGAGAGCCATGCGACTTGACGCTTTCGAAGACGAGGTAACCGTCGGACGCGACTTCGACGCTCGGGGACTTACTGTCTTCGTCTGAGCCGCTCAGGGTGGTCAGCTCGCCCGTATGGATGCGAATGATCTGGGGACGTTGCGAAAAGCGCGTCGGGAGCAGGGCGGAGGTGTGCTCCCCGCTACCCGAGAGCACGAACTGAGAGGGCACGTAATCCAAGAAATGTTGCTCCAACCCGCTTTCACTCAGCTGCCCTGTTGGTGTTGTCCACAGGGTCGTCCATTCGCCGGCCGCCCTCGTCCACCCGTTGCAGGTGGACGGCGGTGTGCAGGTCACGAGGATGCCGTCGGCATATGCGAGGGGGAAAGCCGCACCCCAGGGGGCTGGGGTCTGCTCGCCGGTCGTCTTGTCGATGATGACGTCGCGGAAGAAGACGCTGTCGTCGCTCGAGACGAACGCGGGCGTGTAGGGGCTGGATACGTCACTCGCTGAGGGGCCGGTCGAAGACCATAGGAGGGCGGGTTGTTCCCCTGACACATCGTAGGCAGTGACGGTGACGGCTTGGCTGGCGTCGCCCTCGGGAGAGCCTGGACCGACGAGGTAGACGGTCGAACCGTCGACGTACATCTGGGGTGGGAGAGCGGAGTGCTGCTCCGGAATGGGCAGCGTCCATGCGGTGGCCACGCCCGAGGCCCACTGAGGCGATATCGAGTGCGTGTTCGTCGCGCTCCCGCGGTATCCGGGTGCGCGGGCGGGCAGGTTCGCCGCATGTTCGCGCGCGTCCGTGCTCGTCGCGGCGGTGGAGTCCGCCGACGGCTTCGACGAAGGCGCCGACGAGGACCCGAACAGGCCGGGAGCGAAGAGAACGATCCCAAAGTTGAGCGCGGCGACGCAGGCGAGCACGATCATAACGACGGATGGCTTGCGTTTGACAGCTTCCGTGTCGACCCGCGTCCCGGAGGACTCCGGCCTCGGGGTCTGGAGCGCCGTCGGTGTTTCATCGCCAGCGGGCTGCTCCTGAGACGAGGCCGTGGCGACGATCGGGGAAGCGGTGTCCGTCGAGGTGGGCGCAGTCTCCTCCGAGGAGAGCCCGTCTGGCGTCAGAGCGTCTACGGGCAGGGCGGTGTCGGCCTCGTCGGTGAGCGGTGATGGGGTCTCGGCGAGGAGATCATCCAAGTCCGGCAGCGGCGCCAACTCCGGCAGAGGCGCGAGGTCAGGCAGCGGCGTGAACCCGGGCAATTCCCCGAACTCGGAGAACTCGGGGAAGTTGGGCGCGTGTATATCCGCGTTCGGCGTATCGGAGGGGCGAGTGCGCGCCTCGTCGTCGGAACCGCGGTGGAGGTCATCGTTGCTCATGAGTTGTTTCTCTGAGAGGGCAGTCGTGGTCTGGTCATAGGACGGTGATCTCAGGAGGACGCCGGTACGAACGCTGTGACGCCCTCGTCGGTCATCCCGATGAGCATGTCGTCGAAGACCCACATGGTTTTTTTCGGCAGGTTGAGAAGGTTTGATGTGTAGGCGAGCCCGTTGGCGGTATCGATGAAGTACCGGCTCTTGTCCTGGTAGGTGAAGGTATCGGCGTAGAGGACCGAACCGTCCGCACTCACGCGTACTTCCCCAGGATCGAAGTAGCACGAGCTGGTCATGTACGTGCTCAGCACGCCGGGGACCGGGGTCGTGTGCGTGGACCCGTCGGAGGTGAGGGTGACCTGGATGGAACAGTCGTCCTCACCCACGAGGCCTACCGTGCCCGTCGCCCAATTCGCGGTCTTCGTCGTCATGAAGGTCTTGATGTCAGCGGTGCTCGGCTGGTTGCCGTCACGGCTGACTGCGGGTAGACGCAGATATCCATCGACCGAGAACATGGATTGGTGGGCCCCCGCGCTGTCGGTGAGCAGCCCCTGCTTCTTGCTGACGTCTATGACGACGAAGCCGTCGGTCGCGACTTCGACGTATTGGCCCAAGCCTGCTTGGCCGGGACTGGGCAGGGTCGTTGTCTCGCCCGTATGGATGTTGATGATCTGCGGGGCTTTCTGAGAGTTGGAGGGAACCAGGAAGGAAGCTAGCGCACCACTGCCAGAGATGGTAGTGCCCGCGGGGGCATAGCCCAGGCCCTGGTAAGCCCACCCGTAGGAGGTCTGGGAAGTCGTTGTTGTCGTCCACAGGTTTGTCCACTCGCCGGACGCCCCTGTCCAACCGTTGCAGGTGGACGGCAGCCTGCAGGTCACGAGGATGCCGTCAGCGTATGCGAGAGGAGCCTCTATGCCCCACGGGGCCTGTGTCTGCTCGCCGGTCGCCTTGTCGATGATCAGGTCATGAAAAAAGAGCTGATTCTCGTTCGATACGAATGCAGGCGTGTACGTCGTGACGGCCGAATTTTTCGTGGGTGCGATCCTGTCCCACAGGAGGGTGGGTTCCTCACTGGAGAGGTCATAGGCCAGAATCCTGACGGCGGAACCGCGCTGGCCCTCGATCGTGTCGTTGCCAGCGATGTAGAGGACGTGGTCGTCGACGAACATCTGCGTTCCGAACTGAGTCATGTCTAGCGATAGATCGAGCGTCCACGCGGTGGCCACGCCCGAGGCCCACTGAGGCGATATTGAGTGCGTGTTCGTGGCGCTCCCGCGGTATCCGGGGGAGCGGGTCGGCAGATCCGCCGCATGCTCGCGCACCTCGGAGTCCGCCTGTGTGCTGGCGCTCGACGAGGTCTGCGTACCCCAAGGTGTCGATGATGAACCGTCGCGAGTGGACGAGAGAAACGACGCGCCCAAGCCGATCGCGATGAGAGCGACGAACGCGATGAGGAGGTTCGGCTTTTTCTGCCTCGGGGGCACCGAGGCTCGCGGGGTCCTCGCGGGCGTGGGCCCGACGGTGATGGCCGGCTGCGGTGCCTGCGTGGCTGCGGGCTGCCTCCTCGGCGAGGCCGTGGCGGCGGTCGGACGCGATTCCTGCTTGTTTGCGGACCGTTTTTGCGACGAGGCCGTGGCGGCTTTGTGGGAGGCGCTGTGCGTCCGGGCTGTCGCAGCTCCCGCCGTCGGTGCAGATCCCGTCTCAGGGACTGCGTCTGGCTGAGGGACGTCGGTCGGCACGGGCGGTGTGACGCGAAGGAACTCGTCGAGGTCCGGCATCTCCAGGTCCGGCATCACGATCTCTGGCATCGCCGACTCCTGCAACGCGTCCAACTCTGGCAGCGGCGCAAGTTCGGGCAGATCTGCGAACCCCGGAAGATCCCCAAAGTCCGGGAGTGCTGAGATATCGAGCTGCGACAGGCCATCCCACGCGTCGGAAGAGTGAGCGCGTGCTGCGTCGTCGGACGTGTGGCGGAGGTCGTCGTTGCTCATAACATGTTTCTACCACGCTGCGTCCCGGCGGGCGCTCGCGGGTTACTCCTCGGCGCGCACCATGAGGGCGCTCGCCAGCGCGGCCACGCCCTCGCCTCGTCCCGTGAAACCCAGGTGATCCGAGGTCGTCGCCGACACGGTGACCGTGCCTCCCGCGATCTCGCTCATGACGGCGCAGGCCTCGGGCAGGCGAGCCGCCATGCGAGGCCGGTTCCCGACGACCTGCACGGTTGCGTTGCCCAGAACCCAGCCGGCCTCGGCGGCCATGCGGCGCACCTCCTCAAGCAGTGCGCGCCCCGACGCCCCCGCCCACTCCGGGCGATCCACGCCGAAGACCGTGCCGAGCTCGCCCAGACCCGTCGCCAGCAGCATCGCGTCGCACAGCGCGTGCGCGGCCGCATCCGCGTCCGAATGCCCCTCAAGAGGACGCTCTCCCGGCCACTCCAGGCACGCGACCATGAGCGTGCGCGGCGAGTCGGGAGCGGCGAACGCGTGGACGTCGACCGCTTGGCCGATGCGGAAAGGAAGTTCAGTCATGGCACCAGGGTAGCGTCAGGCGGAAGCCGGCGTAAAGGCCGTGACCTGGCCGTTCGACACCGCGATCAGGAGGTCATCGAACGCCCACATCAGCTGATCCACGGTGCCCAACTCCGTGTCCGTGTGGACGACGTCCCCGTTCGTGTCGAGGAAGTAGACGTGCTCGATCTCCCTCCCGGTGTCATCCGCGATGTACGCGGCCGCGCCGTCGGTGCTCACGCGCACCTGCGCCATCCTCGCGTAGCAGGGCTCGCTGGAGGTGTCCGACAGGTCCTTGACGTTGTGCACGATGCGCGAGGGGCCACCCGACGTCAGGGAGACCGTGACGTCCTTGCACTTACTGCCCGACACCTCGACCGTGCCCGTCGCCCATGGGCTCTTCCCGTTCTTCAAGTAGGCCTGCAGCTCCTCGATGGTCGGGGCATTTCCTCCGTCCGCGATCCCCGGCAGGGTGGGTGCGGCCTCGAAGGAATTAATGAGTGTCCCAGAGGCGTCGTAGAAGCGCACCATGTTGTTGTTGTCCCGGATGGCGACGCCGTCGCTCGCTCGATAGACGCCGCGTCGGTAGGTGGAGGGGTCCCACCGAGTGCTCTCACCGAGCGTCGTGACCGTTCCCGTGCGCACGTCGATCAGCTGCAGGGATCGCTTGTCTTGAACGGGTACCAGGATCGACATATTGTCGCCGCTGCTCACCGCCGGGCCGCCGGGTATGTCCCACAGGCTGCTGTGTACGTCCTGTAGCGAGGTGATCGACTTCCACTGCTGCTTCCACTCGGAGGACTCCCACGTCCACCCGGTGCAGGTTTCCGCGCCCGAGCACGTCACGAGGACATCTCCGACCACCGTGAGTGGAGCATCATCCAGCCAGGGAGCATCCTCAACCTCGCCCGTCGTTTTATCGACCGTGGAGTTGCCGACGATGAGCTTGTCGCCGATCGTGACCATGCGCAGCGAGAAGCGGTAGGAATCCCGCTTCACCTGAGGGTTGCTGGAATCCCAGATGACCTGCGGCTGCGAGCCTGAAATATCCACGGCGGCGACGTCGAGACCCTCACCAAGGGATGGGGTCGCGGCCACGTACAGGGTCGTGCCGTCGACCAGGGTCGTCACCTCCTGGTGCTCCCCGCGGACCGCGGAGACGTTGTCGAGGGTCCACGCCGTGCCGATGCCCGCCGCCCAGGCGCTGGAGATGTTCCCGGTGCTCGTGGCTGCCCCGGCGTAGCCCTGAGCGCTCTTCTTCTGCTCGCGCGGCGTCGAGCCCCACGGCCCGAAGAAATAGCCGAGGACCATGAGGACGACGATGAGGAACGCGAGGATCGACAACGCGATGAACCATGCGCGCTTCGACGACATCCCCGAGGGAGCGCCCGGATCGTTCGGGCGCACGGTGGGGTTGGGGATCGGCGTCGGCGAGGCAAACACGTTCGTCGACGAGGCGGGCCCACTCGCGTACGGGGTGCCCGTCGGCGGCGGGGGAACCGGGGCGCTCGAGGAATCGGCAGCGGTGGGCTGCGTCCACTGGGAATCGTTCGTACTCACCCGTCGTTTCTACCACACGCTCCTGGCGCAACTCCGCCCAGCCCGGCCCCGGCCTCGTCCATCCGTGTGACGAGGAACGGGCGCCCTCGCAGGCCACGCCCCCTCTCCGATAGGATCGACCCGTGCGCTACATTTCGACACGACGCGGCCCCAACACGCCCACCCGTTCTTTCAGTGACATCCTCCTGGAAGGCCTCGCCCCCGACGGCGGCCTCTACCTGCCCGAGGAGTACCCGACGCTGTCTCGCTCCGACCTGGACGAGCTGCGCATCGTCCTGCGCGAGGACGGCTACGCGGCCATGGCCGCCGGCATCATCTCCCTCTTCGTCGATGACATCCCCGCCGGCGACCTGAGCGCGATCACGGCCCGCGCCTACCGCACCCCCTCCTTCTCCGACCCCCAGATCGTCCCCGTCGACGCCCTGGAGGGTACCGACCTGCACATCGCGCACCTCTCGAACGGCCCGACGGCCGCCTTCAAGGACATGGCGATGCAGCTCCTCGGCGAACTCTTCGAATACGAGCTCACCCGCCGCGGCGACTGGCTGACCATCGTCGGCGCTACCTCCGGCGACACCGGCTCCTCCGCCGAGTACGCGCTGCGCGGCCGACGCGGCCTCTCCGTCGTCATGCTCACCCCCGCCGGCCGCATGACCGCCTTCCAGCGCGCCCAAATGTTCTCCCTCCTCGATGAGAACATCGTCAACGTCGCCGTCGACGGTGTCTTCGACGACTGCCAGGACCTCGTCAAGGCCATTAACATGGACGCAGACTTCAAGGCCACCTGGCACGTGGGCGCCGTCAACTCCATCAACTGGGCGCGCCTGCTCGCCCAGGTCTGCTACTACGTGGCCACCTGGCTGCGCGTCACCGACGAAGGGGCCGACGCCTCGTCGAAGGTCAGCGTCGTCGTGCCCTCGGGCAACTTCGGCAACGTGTGCGCCGCCCACATCGCCCGCCAGATGGGCGTGCCGCTGGGCACCCTCGTCGTCGCCACGAACGAGAATGACGTCCTCGACGAATTCTTCCGCACCGGCGTCTACCGCCCCCGCTCCTCCGCGGACACGCTGGCCACCTCCAGCCCGTCCATGGACATCTCCAAGGCCTCGAACTTCGAGCGCTTCATCTTCGACCTGCTCGGCCGCGACGGGGACGCCACCCGCGCTTTGTTTGACGAGGCCCTGGCCCGCGACGGCTACTTCGACCTGTCCGGCACGCCTGAGTTCGCCTCCCTGCGCGAGACCTACGGCTTCATCTCCGGCACCTCCACGCACGCTGACCGCCTCGCCGAGATCGCGCGCACCGAAAAGGAAAGCGGCTACCTCCTCGACCCGCACACGGCCGACGGTGTGCACGTCGCCCGCGCCGTGCGCTCGCAGATCGAGGGCCCGCTCGTCGTCATGGAGACCGCGCTGCCCGTCAAGTTCGCCGACACGATCCTCGAGGCCACCGGCCACCTCCCGCCCGTGCCCGAGCGCTTCGCAGGCATCGAAGGACGCGAAGAGCGCGTCACGCCGCTCGCCAACTCCGCCGAGGACCTCAAGGCCCTGATTCGGGAGCGGGTGCGCCCCGGCGCCTGAGGTTTCTTTCACTCGACGAGGCCCGAGCCCCCACCCGCGAAACCGCGCCGTTTCGCCGGGTGAGGCCCGGGCCTCGTTACATACTCCCGGAGAGCGCCCGCGTCGCTCCCCGCCGCGCCTCGCCAGGTAGGATTGGTGCCATGCTGCACCTGTACGACTCCAAGAGCGCCCGCATCCAGCCCCTCAACCCGGTCACCCCCGGTAAGGTCGGCATCTACCTGTGCGGCGCCACCGTACAGGGATCCCCGCACGTCGGCCACCTGCGCGCCGCCGTCTCCTTCGACACCCTGATCCGCTGGTTGCGCCGCAGCGGCTACGAGGTCACATACGTCCGCAACGTCACCGACATCGACGACAAGATCCTCAACAAGTCGGCCGAAGCAGGCTGGGACTGGTGGGCCTGGGCCTACCGCTTCGAACGCGAATTCACCGAGGCGTACGAGACCCTCGGTGTTGAGGCCCCCACGTACGAGCCGCGCGCCACCGGCCACATCCCCGACCAAATCGACCTCGTTCAGCGCCTCATCGACGCGGGACACGCCTATTCGGATGGGCGCGGCAACGTCTACTTCGACGTCCACTCCCAGCCCGACTATGGCTCGCTCACCCGCCAGCGCCTCGTCGACATGCGCACCACCGAGGACGACGCCCAGATCGACGAGGCCGTCGAGGCCGGCAAGCGCGACCCCCGCGACTTCGCGCTCTGGAAGGCCAGTAAGCCGTCCGAGCCAGCCACTGCCTCGTGGGACAGCCCCTGGGGACGCGGTCGACCCGGCTGGCACCTCGAGTGCTCCGCCATGTCGCGTCGCTACCTCGGCGACGAGTTCGACATCCACGGCGGCGGCATCGACCTGCGCTTCCCGCACCACGAGAACGAGCAGGCCCAGTCCCACGGCGCCGGCTGGCCCTTCGCGCGCCTGTGGGTCCACAACGCGTGGGTGACCACCAAGGGCGAGAAGATGTCCAAGTCGCTGGGCAACGTCCTGTCGATCGGCGCGCTCACCGAGGAATACCCGGCCGTCGCCGTGCGCTGGGCCCTGTCGACCGTCCACCACCGCTCCGCCATCGAATGGGGCGCTGAGACACTGCCCGCCGCGCACGCCGCCTGGGAGAAGTTCTCCACCTTCGTGGCTCGTGCCATCGAGGCCGCCGGTGAGGCTCCGGCCTCCGAGATTGCCCTGGCACCCGCCGACCTGCCCGAGGCCTTCGTCGCCGCCATGGACGACGACCTCAACGTCGCCGGCGCGCTCGCGGTCCTGCACGAGCACCTGAAGGCCGGTAACGCCGCGCTTGCTGCCGGTGACGTTTCCGGGGTCTACCGCGAGCAGGTCCTGGTTCGCTCCATGCTGGACGTGCTGGGCCTCGATCCCGCCTCCGAGCAGTGGCGCGGACAGGCCGGCATCGGCGCGGGTGCTTCTGGCGCGGCCGCCGCCGAGCACGAGGCGCTGGACGCGCTGGTCCAGGCCGTGCTGTCTGAGCGGGCCGATGCCCGCGCCGCCAAGGACTGGGCCCGCGCCGATGAGCTGCGCGACCGCCTGGCCGCCGCCGGCATCACCGTCGCGGACGGCCGCGACGGCGCGACGTGGAGTGTTGGCTGATCGGCGATTTCTGACAGCTGTTGCCTGACGTGCATGCCGCCCGGTCCCGATGGGGTCGGGCGGCTTCGCGTTGTTTGGCGGGCCGGGCTGCTTGATGCGCCCGTGGGCGGCGGCCCGCCCGCGAGCCATCCGCGCGGCGAGCTTCGCTCGGCGCGTCGTCTCGAAGCCCGGCCAGGCCCCGCCGCCGCCCACAGGCACCGCAGCCAGGCCCGCGTCTCACAGTTTCCGCGGTTGCTCTTGTGATTTGGTGCGCTGCACCCGATCCGTAGGCAGTGCACCCCTTCTGATCGGGTGTCGCGCCCCGTAACGGGTGTCGCGGCCCTCGCCATAGCAATTTCGCACGTAATTCCCCTGCGAGTGCTTCAAACATTGAATTCATGTCGTTGGGATTGCAACGTTTTCGGGCTATCTCCAAAAGTGACCGTGGGAAATTATGTGCGAAATGTGTCTGGGGCGGGCGCGTCGACTCGTTGTCCGGCCAGGCCCCGCCCCCGCCCACGGGCACCGCAGCCAGGCCCGGCGCGTTGCCTCACGGGCTGCTCTCCCATCAATTTCGCATGCAATTCCCCTGAGGGTATTTCAGGTCTTGAAATCTGATCGTTGATATTCTGCGGTTTTTGGGCTTGTGTTGGATCGTGCCGTGGGGGAATTGCATGCGAAATTTGTCTGGGGTGGTCTAGGCGTTGCGTCTCGAAGCCCGGCCAGGCCCTGTCTCTGCCCGCGGGAGCCGCAGCCAGGGCCTGCGTTTCGCAGCCCGCCCGTGCCCTCCGGGCCCCTCCGGTGCCCTCCACAGTGGCGTGGCCACCAAGGGGCCGCGTGTTGGCTTGTTGATCGGTGGTATTGCACTACTTAGGGAGGCATTGTACTGTCTAGCAGCTAGTGCATTGCTGCCCTATCTAGTGCATCGCTTCCTCAAGCAGCACATTCCTGCTCATGCCCACGGGTACGCGGATAGGTTGTTGCTTCATGGATAGGTTATGAGCATGCGGATAGCTTATTTTCCTATCCGCGTGGCGATAACCTATCCGCATCGCCACAACCTATCCGCGCAGGGGCTTTCCTGGGCTCGGGTACCGCAAAAATGCTTGTTGGTGTGAGGTGTGCACCCGATCGGGAAGATTCAACCCCTTCCGATCGGGTTGAATCCTGCCGATCAGGTTGAATCCTTCGGAAAGGCGTTCCCTTCTGAGCAGACGTGGCCTCGGCGCTGTGTCTAGCCCGGCGCTCACCCATTTCGCACGTAATTCTCCCGCGACTCGTTCAAAACCTGAAATCGCATCGTTGGAATTGCAGCGTTTTGAGGCTGTCTCAAAAAGTTACCGGATTGAATTACGTGCGGAATTGAGGGTGGGGGCCTGGACAGGGTGCTTCAGGAGAACCGATGCAATTGCCCCGAGAGAGTCTGTGGACAGTGTCGTCAGCTAGGCCTCTCTACTGGCTGGGACCACCCTACAATCGGTGCGATACCAACGTGCGCGATCAGCCCGATGCGAGCCGAGGCCCTACCCTGGTGTCAAGTCGACGACGCGAGGCGTCACCAACACGGGAGGAACACATGGAGTATGTGGCGCTGCTGCGCGGCATCAACGTCGGCGGCAAGAATAAAGTCATCATGAGCGAGCTGCGCGAGCAGATTGCCGCCGAAGGCTTCACAAATGTCCGCACATACATCAACAGCGGCAACCTCCTCTTCGAGGCCGACGCCGAGGTCGGTGCCGGGCCCAAAACCCCGTACGAGGACGTCGCCCAGACGGTCGAGGATCTCCTGGCGCGCCGCTATGACTTCCCGATTCGGCTGGCCCTCCTGACGGCGCAGGACTACGTCGCGGAGCTGCGCAACCTGCCCGACTGGTGGCACGGTGAGGTTGCACGCCGCGACGCGCTCTTCTACACGCGCGGCCTCGACTCGGCCCACGTGCGCGAGCGCATTGAGGCGATGGAGCTGGGTGACGAGGCGGTTCACTTCGGTCAGCACGCAGTGTTCTGGGCAAAGTTTGACGAGAAGACCTTCTTGAAGACCGCCTACCACAAGCGCCTCCTGCGCGAGGACTTCTACCGACAGGTGACGATCCGCTCCGGCTCGACGGTCGGGAAGATCGCGGCCATGCTGTCGCGGGGTTGACGGGCGCGGAGTCCTTGGCGACGGCGCAGGTGGGGAACTAGACTGAATCGGGAGAACACTGACGTAGGCCGTTCGCCGGAAGGAATACGGATGACAACCGCTGCCCCGACCCTGTGTGTTTTTACCCCGACATACAACCGAGCGTACATTTTGCCTGCGCTGTACGAGTCCCTGCTGGCTCAGACGTCGACGGATTTCCAGTGGATGATCGTGGATGATGGATCCACTGACGACACGGAGTCCCTCGTCCAGGGCTGGATTGCTGAGGGGCGTCTGTCGATCGACTATGTCAAGCAGGAGAACGGCGGGAAGCCTCGCGCAACCAATACGGGTGTTGCCCGCTGCCAGAGCGAGCTTTTCTTCGTCGTGGATTCAGACGACCACCTCGTGCCGACCGCAGTGGAGCATGTTCTCACGCGTTGGGAAGAGATCCGAGGCGACGACTCCTTCGCGGGAATTGTCGCCTTGCGCGGCACTGACGAGCACACCCCCATGGGCACGTGGATGCCTGACGGGGTGCGCGCGGTGACGCTGTGGGATCTGCACGAAAAGATGGGTTTCCGTGGCGATACGTCGCTGATTCACCGCACTGAGATTCTGCGTCGCTACCCCTTCGACGTGGCTCCCGGTGAGAAGTTCGTCGCGGAATCCTCCGTGTGGTTCCTCATTGACGAGAGCTACAACATGCTGGCGGATAACGAGATCCTCACTATTTGCCACTATCTGCCCGACGGTCTGACGCAGAATTTTGCGTCCAATGCCAAGAGGAATCCGATTGGTTATTGGAAGCACAAGCGTTACTGCGCGGCGCGTTCCACCACTCTGAAGTCGCGTGCCCGCGAGACGAGTCTGTTCCTCGTTGGATGCATGCTCGCCCATCAGAAGGGGGCTATTTCCATGGCGCCGAGCAAGGCACTCGCGGTTGTCTGCTACCCGGTTGCGCTCGTTGCGCGCTATACGATCTTCCGCTGAGGGGGGTTTATGGAAATGCCGCAGGATATCGCTCGAGAGGGCGCATTCCCGGACGAGGCCGTGGTGACCGACGAGGCCGTGACGACCAACGAGGCCGTGGCGACCAACGCGGAAAGCGCCGAGGCACCTGAGAAACTCTCGCTGAAGGCCAACATGATGTGGAGCTCCGTGGGCTCCCTGACGCGCCTGGGCTGCAACTACCTCGTCTCGTCGGTGTTGGTGGTGCGCCTCGCGACTGGCTTTGATGCTGCGGGCATGCTCGCGCTCGCGATGGCGATAGCGAACCTCGTGAACCCGATTGCGGATTTCCGCCTGCGCACGGTCCAGGTGACGGATGTGACGGGGGAGCGCACCTCGCGTGAATACGTTGGGCTGCGCTCGGTGCTGTCTATCGTGGCATTCCTGGTCGGCGTCGTCTATTCCGTCGTGACGACGTCCTATGATGCTTTGCCCGTTATTTCGTTGTATCTCGTGTACTCGTTGGCGACGAATTTCATTGAGGTTTTCCACGCGATTGACCAGAGGCACCTGCGCCTTGATTTTGCTGGAAAATCCTACGTGATGCAGGGTATTGGCACGCTCGTTGCTTTCGCGGTGGGCCTGTGGTTTTTTGATTCCTTGCTCGTCGCTGTGGGTCTCATGACGGCGGTCGTCATCCTGGTCGGCGCTCTGTATGACGCGCCTCGCGCGTGCGTGTTTGAGCCGATTCGTCCGCAGGTGCGCTTTGGGCGTGCGGCGAAGACTCTCGTTTCGTTGGCGCCTCTCGTCGTGGCTCAGATTGCAGCGACGTCGGTTTTGACTGTCCCGCGTCAGATGCTTGCTGCGAGCGATGGTGCTGAAGCTTTGGGCGTGTATCAGGCTGTCGCGTCGCTCGCCGTCATTGTGCAGATGGGTGCCACCTACGTCTACAGTCCGCTGATGGGTGTGTTCGCTGAGCGTTTTCATTCGAACAAGCGCTCGGCGCTCACGCTGTTGTGGAAGACGGTCGGCGCGATCGTTGCCATTGCTGCCGTGGCCGCACTGGGGTTGGAGATTGTTGGTGAGCCGGTCTTGACGCTCCTGTTCGGTGAGAAGATCAGGGGTAATACTTTCCTGCTCCAGCCCGCGGTTTTGTGCACGGTGATCACGGCCTTTGGCTGGTTCTTTAATGACTTGCTGCTGTCTGTGCGTGATTATGTGGCGAGTTTTGTCGGCAATGTTGTCGCCTGCATCGTTGCTCTCGTGCTGGCTCGCCCGTTCGTGAATTGGTTCGGTATGAACGGTGTCTCGTGGGTGGGTGTTGCCGGCTACGCGTCGGGTGTTCTCGTTTTGGCGATTTTCCTCGCCGTCGACTATCGCCGGCTGAAAGATGCTCCCGTTGATCGTGACGAGGAGGGCGGGGAAGCTCCGCAGGGGGCGTGACCGTTGCGGGCAGCGTGATTTTGGCCCCCGCGCGCGCCCCTGTGGCCCCGACGCGGCCTAAAACCCGTACGCTTGTGTCAGTTCACGAGAAAACGAGGAGACACTATGGCCTCACACAGCGGGCGCCCCGGCGCCATCCGTAAGAAGGGCACCAAGAAGGGCGCGCAGGTCGGTACCGGCGGGCACTCGCGCCGCCGCCTCGAAGGTAAGGGTCCGACCCCCAAGGCCGAGGATCGCACCTACCACCCGGCCCACAAGCGCAAGGTGAAGCGCGAGGCCCGCGAGGCCCAGGAGGCCGCGATCGCGCGCGCCCGTGCCAAGTCGTCGATCCGCGTCAAGCCCGGCCACGAGCTGATCGCCGGCCGCAACCCGGTCGCCGAGGCCGCCCGCGCCTCGGTCCCGATCGAGCGCGTCTTCATCCTCGACAACGTGAAGGATGACCGCGTGGAGGAGGTCGTGCGCCTCGCCTCGGCCATGGGCGCCCCCGTTTACGAGGTCACCCGCCGCGACCTGGATGTCGCGACCGACGGTGCCGTCCACCAGGGCGTCGCCATCGAGGTGCGCGGCTACGAGTACGCCGACGCCTCGGACCTGATCGCGGGCTCTCTGCAGCAGCTGGGCCACCCGCTCCTCGTCGCCCTCGACCAGGTGACGGACCCCCACAACCTGGGCGCGGTTCTGCGTAGTGCGGGCGCGTTCGGCGCGGACGGCGTCATCATCCCCGAGCGCCGTAGCGCGGGCGTCAACACGACCGCGTGGAAGGTGTCGGCCGGTGCGGCCGCCCGCGTGCCCGTGGCTCGCGCGACGAACCTGGTGCGCGCCCTCGAGGAGGCCAAGGCGGCCGGTTACTTTGTGGTCGGCCTCGACGGCGGCGGCGACGCGCCCCTGCGCGGCCTGTCGCTGGCGGACGGCCCCCTCGTGGTCGTGACTGGTGCCGAGGGCGCGGGCCTGTCCCGCCTCGTGCGCGAGACCTGCGATCAGATCGTGTCGATCCCGATCGCGTCGACCGTCGAGTCTCTCAACGCGGCCGTTGCGACGGGTATCGCCTTGTACGAGGTAGCGTCCCTGCGCGCGCAGGGCTGAGCCTTCCGGACTGTCTGTCGTCTCGCCGCGGGTGCTTGAAGCGCCCGCGGCGAGACTCTTTTGTGCGATCAATGGTGGTGCGGGCGTCAATGCGCACGCACGCCTCAGCATCCCGAGAATCGAATGGGGCGCCGACCGTGTTCCTTTTTGGCGGCGCGCCGCATTGTGAGGATGCCATCCATGGTGAAGAGGTGGTCTTTCGGCAGGTCGCCGCCGTAGAAGAATCGTGGGGCTTCCAGGAGGAGTCCTTGGCGTTCTAGTGAGCCCGCCAGCTCGCCGAGCGACATGTCCATGAACGCGTCTGTGCCCCAGCGGTCATCGTGCAGAAGGCGAGCCTCGCAGCACCAGAGTTCGGAGGCCGGGCGTCCTCCGACCGAGCAGGATCGTGCCGCGACGAGGATCTCGGTCCTCTCCTGACTGGTGCGTTTGAGTGGCGCGGGTGTCGCGGAGGGAGCGAGATTAAAGCCGGGGGTGGCGTCGAGGAGAGGCCTGATCGCGAGGCCGCGCAGGTCGCTGCCGATGATGATCTCTGCGCCGACCCACCCGTGCTGGGCGAGCTGGTCGCGCATGCCGTTTGTCTCACCCCAGGCTCCTTTGGACACCCAGTAGTCGACAGCATGCGTGACCGCCTGACTCGGGTCTGCCGCGATCAGCGCGTAAAAGTACCTGCGACGGTTAATGGCCCTACCTAGGGAGAAACCTGACGTACCCGCGCTCATGAGCCACCTCCTCGTGCAAGATCTGTGTTGGCGCGGCAGCGTGGCCCCAATTGGGCTGGGATGCGCTGCGCCGCCAGAATATCATCCTCTGCGCAACCTCCGGGGCGACGAGGCGTGGGTACCCGCGCGGGGACCAAACGGAAAGAGGAAGCTACCGTTTGCGTTTCTTTGCGGCCCTGCGCATGGCAGTGAGCTCGGGGTAAGAGAGAGGGACGTCTGAGGGGATATCCCAGCGCTCGAGGTGACGGACGGGCGCCATCATGATGCCCTGCGCGGTGAAAGACTCTTCGAGCGAGCGCATCGACGATTCGAGGTAATCGCTTTCAAAGCCGCTGAGGTTGATCCGCTGCGCCCAATCTGCGAGGCACCACAATTCGGTGATCGGCCCCGATTCACCCTCGATTGTGCGCGCGATGATGTCCACGTAAATCTTGGTGAGGGCGGCTCGCTTGACGCGGTTCGGCAGGAGAGAGGAGGCCTGCGGCAGCAGGAGGCTAAAAGCGTGCGTGCCGAACAAAAGGTCGGCGAGGAAGGCCCGCCCGCTGTGTCCGATGATCAGTTCTGTTCCCGACCATCCCCGCTGCTTGAATTGTTCGCGCATGGCGACTTTCTCGGAGCGGATGCCCTTCATCTTCCACAGGCCGACGCAGCGAGAAACGGCGTCGTCGGGGGTGATTGCCAGGCGAAAAACGGTGATCGGGCTGAAAGACGCGTCGTAGTCTCGCCGCATGGTTGAGGCAAAAGAGTCCATCGTGATTCTGTGCTGTTGCGGCTCTATCGCCGGTTCTTCTGAGCCGCCTGACGCAGTGCTCGGAGGGCGGGAAGGGTCAGCGGAACGTCCGTCGGCAGTTCGCGGCTCGACAGGTGCTCCAACGGTGCCAGCATGACCTGATCCGACTGGAACGATTGCTCGAGCTTACCCAACACCGATGCGAAAAAGTCCTCTTGGAAGAATGTTTCATTCGTTGACGTGTAATCGAGGCGGCACCATAGCTCGCACATGCGCCCCCCGCTTCCAGGGAGTGGCCGGGCGATTATCTCGACAAAAGTCTTTTCAACGAAAGCTCGCCTGACTCGGTCAGGTATCGCTTTCGGAAACAGTTCGGCAACGGCGGCGGTCGCGCTCGACGTGGCGATCGCATCGGCAAGGAATGCCTTGCCGTTGTTTCCGATGACGAGTTCTGTTCCCACCCAGCCAGCCAGCGCGAACTGCTCGCGCATGCCAGGAGTCTCGGACTGGATTTTGAACGTGCGCCAGTGAGTGACGCAGCGCGCCACGGCCTCGTCAGGAGTGAGCGACAGGCGGAAGACCATAAAGGGTTGCTTGACCATCGAAAGGTTACGGCCTATGCGTGAGAAGAGCGGAGTCATAGTTCTCCTTGGCGTTGAAAGCGAAAGGACGACAGCCTGTCGACGTGTTGCCTGTGCGGCGTATGGTCGCGAGACCGCAGGGCGCAGGGGGTGATCCTCGGGCAGTTCACTGGCGGTGTGACTGGTCGCGAACGAAAGCTGCGGCGTCCCTTCGCAATACGAGGAGACTCATGTCGGAGAAGACGTGATCGCGGGGGAGATCTCCGCCCCGGAAGAAATGCGGGGCACCTAGCAAGATGCCTTGTTGGGCGAAGGAATCTCTTATTCCCTCCACAGAGGACTTCATGAATGCGTCCGTGACGAAGGGTTCCCTGAGGGCATCTTTCGCGAGGAAACACCACAGCTCTGATGCCGGTTGCCCACCCGCTAAATATGGGCGGGCGGCAACCATAATGCTGGTCGGCTCCTGGATAGAGTCCCTAAATTTCTTGGGCATGAGCTTCGGGAAGGCACTCATCACCGGGAGTACATTGTCCAGGGAACGGAACGCGTAGAATCGGCCGGTCCCGCCGATCGTGAATTGGGTGCCGAGGAAACCGCGGCGCGCAAGCTGCTCGCGTACCCCAGCCTGCTCGGTAAACCCTCCGATTGAGCGCCAGAAACCCAGGCAGCAGTCGACTGCCTGCTGCGGCTCGAGCGCGACGAGATACGTCGCGTACTGGCGCTTATCCCAGCGGTTACGGGACTGCCCTCGCGAGGCTTTGTTGATCATGATGATGAGCTGACGCGCGCGTCGCCAGCCGACACCTCCCTCCCCAAACGGTGCCCGTGATCGGTTGCCGCCGTGACGGCCGCCGGGCGCTCGCTTTGATCAGGTTGACTCGACGCCTTAGAGGGACCAGAGGGCGGAAACGCTTTGCTCCGTTTCCTCGTAGGTCTGGATCGCCTCGTCGAGGAGCTGCTGAGCCTTGGCAAGTACGTCGGCCATGTAGCGAAGTTCCTGCTCGTCGATCTGCATGCGGTTGAATGCGGCGCGAGCTGCTTCGCCCTCCCAGGTGTTCGCAAGGAAATTCTGTGTCTGTGGGATGGTGTCGATGATCGTTTCCATCTGATCCACGCGCTGCCTCAGCGTGCTGGACAGGGACTGGAGTTCGCCCTCGTCGACGTAGAGATCTGCCATAATGACTCCTTCGGGATTAGCTTGTTAGAAGCCCTGAAGATTGCGGACTCGCTCTTCAGTTGCCTTGCTGAGAGCGGTGAGACTCTCCTGCATCGCAGTGAAAGGGTCCTCTTCATCGTTCTCTTCAGCCTCTTGGCGTGCCTGCTGCATCGCTCGCGCGATGTTCTGTTGGGCTGTTTGTCGCAGAGCGTCTGCAGCCTCGGATGTGTCCTTCCCCGAGAACACGTCACTCAGTGTCGTCTCGCCTTTATCGATACGTTCCTGAATCTTCTTCCAGTCTTCGCCGAGCTCTCCGTTTCGGGCAGCCTCAGCGCGTTCCCGTCTGTGTTCAGCGTTATCGCGCTCGTCTTGTTGGCGCTCTCGCGTAATGCTGTCTGACACGTCTCGAAGTGAACGCATCAGCTCTTCGATCCTGTTGAAATAGTCCTGATTAGTCATGCTCGTGCTGCAATTCCTCGTGCGGCCGCTTCTGCGAGGTTGGACAGGGTAATGCGGGTCTCCAGAAGCTGATCCTTACCCTGGACAATGGACTCAAAAATATCAAAGAGGAAATTAAGGATCTTGTAGGCCTTCATGATCCATGTCGTGATCTTCCAGGCATACTTCGCGACATCGATAACGCCCTTGATCCATCCGGCAATGGGGACGGAAGCATCAACAAGGATGTCTACGCAAGCTAGCTGGAGTTCAATGAGTACGTCCCCGATTGCGCCCGCAGCTTCCTTGATGGCAAATTTAACGGCCATGAGGATCAAGGACATTGTGCTTGTTGCGCCCTGTAGCGCCTGAGTTCCCATGGCGAGGGCTGCGATGAAGGCATTAGCCGCTTCCGAGCCTTTTCCGGTCCACTCCGACAGGGCAGGCAGAATTTCGGAGTCGTTTTGTGCGACGGCGACGAGGGCGTCGCCGATCTCCGACCAGGCAGTTTTAGCGCGGTCAACGACGCGCCAGTCGCCGACGGTGTACTTGAAAATGATGTCGTTCAAGAACGAGACGCCCGTCGCCTTTTCAATCAGCCAGTCGTAGGCTCCGAGGATAGGCCCAGCCTTCCAGCGCAGATTCTCCATTTCCGATGTCGGGGATTCTGGAGGAACGAGGTAGGAGCTTGCGTCCTGGGACTCGGAAATTGAACGGTTTGCGGACATCGCTTTTTCAAGCCGCTGATTGAATCTACCCGGAAGGTCCTTCGCATAATCGCGGAGCGCCTCGATGTCCTGCCCCATCTGCTCAATTAGGTGGGGATCAGCGCCGCCGTACCACTTCGATGCGCGTTGTTCTGCCGCTCCGAGGGTTGGCAGTGATGAACGAGGATCGTTGAAGGGAAGTGCAGACCCGCCGAGAGCTTGGGTCGCTGCTGTCAATGCGTTATGGATCTGCTCGTCAGCGTCGATGTAGGCGTCTAGGGTCTGCCCTAGATGATTGGCTGCTCCACTATGAGCTTTCTCGAGGAGGCCGAGGACGATATCGCCAGCAGCAGCGGCAGCCTCGTTGTAAGGGTAGAGCACCATCAAGAGTTGACCGGAGGCCTCGGTGCCTAGGTCAAGGCTGCACCATTCCTTGAGGAACGACCGCATATTTGCGAGGTGTTGGGAGGACTGGCGTTCCAGCACCTGCTGTGCCAGCGACAGGTCCGCGTATTCGACAGATAAAGGCATCTTCCCTCGCTATGTCTCGAATCTTCGATGGTGGATCCTCGCCGGTGAGGTGCGCTGTGGCGCTCAGCGGTGAGCCGATCATAATGTCCACCAAAAATAACACAGGTTGTCAAAGTTCGTAGCGGCCTTCTTGATGGTGGTCTGTGCCGCACGTATGATCGCTCCATGAGTGTCCTGGGAACCGTCATCGTTGGCATCGTCATCCTCATTGGAGTGATCGGCGCGGTCGTGCAGATCTGGCCGTCCGCGCCCGTCGTTGGGGGTGCGATCCTGGTGTGGGCGTGGCTGACCGGCACGAGTGCCGCGTGGATTATCTTCGCTATCGCGGCCGTTGTCCTGATCCTTGGAACGGTCCTGAAATACGTGATTCCCGCGCGCGGCATGAACAAGGCGGGGATCCCGCAATCCACGCTCGTGTGGGGATCGCTGGGTGGCGTTGTCGGCTGGTTCATCGGCCTGCCCCTCGGCCTCGTCCTCGGCATGATCGCCGCGATCTTCGTCGTCGAGTACCTGCGCAGCAAGGACACAGCGACCGCCTGGAAAGCGACGGTTCAGGCCCTCAAGGCCTTCGGGTGGACGATTGCCATCGAGCTGATCGCCGCCCTCACGTGCGCCACGCTGTGGGGCGTCGGCGTCGCCCTGGTCGCCGCAGGAAACTGACGCGACCAGCCGGTGCCCCGGCCTCGTCGTTCCTCCGGTAGGATGGGTCTGTTGCGCGCGCCCGCGTAACAGACCCAACTAAACGGAGATACTCATGCCCGCCGTCATCGTTCTCGGCGCCCAGTGGGGCGACGAAGGCAAAGGCAAGGCCACTGACCAGCTCGGCCAGCACACCGACCTCGTCGTGAAGTTCAACGGAGGAAACAACGCCGGACACACCGTCGTTATTGACGGCGAAAAGTACGCGCTGCACCTCCTGCCCGCCGGAATCCTCTCCGAAGGCGTCACCCCCATCATCGGCAACGGCGTCGTTGTCGACCTGGACGTGCTTTTCGAGGAGCTTGCGGAAATCACCGCGCGCGGCGTCGACTGCTCGCGCCTGCGCATCTCCTCCAACGCGCACATCATCCCGCCGTACAACCGCCTCATGGACCAGGCGAACGAGCGTGCGCGCGGCAACAACCTCATCGGCACGACGGGCCGAGGCATCGGCCCCACCTACGCCGACAAGATGAACCGTATCGGCCTGCGCATTCAGGACCTCTTCCACCCCGAGGAGCTGCGCGCCAAGGTCGAGGCCGCCCTGGCCCCCAAGAACACCATTTTCGAGGCCGTGGACATCCCCACGCTCGACCCCGCCGAGGTGTCCGACCACCTGCTGTCCTTCGCCGACCGCGTGAAGCCGATGATGTGCGACGTGTCCCTCGTCGTCAACGACGCGCTGGACCGCGGCGAGACCGTCCTCTTCGAGGGCGGCCAGGCGACCATGCTCGACATCGACCACGGCACCTACCCCTTCGTGACCTCCTCGAACCCGACCGCGGGCGGCGCGCTCACCGGCTCCGGCGTGGGCCCGACCCGCATCGACCGCGTCGTCGGCGTCGCCAAGGCGTACACGACCCGCGTCGGCGAGGGCCCGTTCCCCACGGAGCTGGACGACGAGGTCGGCGAGGCACTGCGCACCAAGGGCGGCGAGTTCGGCGTGACCACGGGTCGCCCGCGCCGCACCGGCTGGTTCGACGCCGTCGTCATGCGCTACTCGACGCGCATCAACGGCCTGACCGATATCTGCCTGACCAAGCTCGACGTCCTCTCCGGCTACGAGACGATCCCCGTGTGCGTGGCCTACGACGTTGACGGCGTGGTCACTGAGGAAATGCCCCTCGACCAGGCTGGCTTCGAGGCCGCCGTGCCCGTGTACGAGGAGCTGCCCGGCTGGAGCGAGGACATCTCGCAGTGCCGTTCCTTCGAGGAGCTGCCCCAGGCCGCCCAGGACTACATCAAGCGCCTGGAAGAGCTGTCGCGCTGCCGCATCCAGTCCATCGGCGTGGGCCCGGGCCGCGAGGCCACGATCGTGCGCTACCCGCTGATGTGACGGTTCGTTGAGACGACAGTGGGGGCCGGTGCTGCGACGCAGCACCGGCCCCCACTTGTTTCACGCGCCACCATTGGCACGCACATACGACAAAGCACGCCGAACCGAATGCGCCTGTCGGCGCGAAGGCCGCTCGTAGCGGCAGAGTTTGGAGCCCGGGGCATACCGGTCCGGCGTGCCCCTAAACTTTACGGCCGCACCCGCGGGGCCGCATCCCGTGGCGGCGTGCATCAACCCACACAGGGTATCCGCCACAGCGCGCGTCCAGTCGCCGTCGCCCGTCACCATCGCCGAGGCCGTGGCTGGCCCATGCGGTGCCATGCCCCGCCCCGCACGCGCGAGAGCCGACCCGCGCGGGCGGCCCCTGCCTCGTCAGGCGCGCACATGTGGGACCATGGGAGCGTGATGACTTCGACCCCGCCCACGCGATCCCGAACCCGCCCGAACCGCGGGCGTCGCCGCGAGACCCTGGTGACCCGGCACGTGCCCAACGGAATCGGTACCCTCACCGTCACCCTGCTGGCCGTGGCGACCATCGTCGCCTGGTGGCTGCCCGGATCGCGTTGGAGCGTCGGTCCCGTCGTCGCCATCGCTTCGTTCCTGCTGGCCCTCGGCTGGCCGACGCTCGCGCGCCTGCACATGCCGTGGCTCGCGCAGGCGGTCCTCGCCCTGGGTGGGGCGCTGACCCCGATGGCCGTCGCCTACTGGAAGAACCTCGACATCGCCGTACCCCTGACGGGCATCACCCTGGTCGCCCTGGTCGCCGCCACGATCCTGGACGCGCCCGCGCCCCGCGACCACTCCGTGGGCCACACGAGCGAGCACTGGGGGTCCACCTCGCTGACTGCCGCCCTCGCCTCGTCGGTGACCGGGCTCCTCATCGTCACCTCCGGGTCCATGTGGGTGTCCCTGACCGTCCACGAGCGCTGGTCCGTCATCGTCCCCATGGCCGCCCTCATCGCGATTATCGCGGCGGCGTCGGCGCGCTCGGGACGCAGCGCCAAGGCGGGCGTCGTCTACGCGATGCTCACCGGCATCGTCGCTGGCCTCGTCGCCGCGTCAATCGCGTGGATCCTCGGACAGACGTCGGACCTGCTGCCCGTCGTCTTCCCCTTCATCGCCAAGCGTTTCGGCGAATTCGTCGCTTTCCTGACCCTCGGCGGCGTCACCGGCTTCGGCGTCGGCTTCGCCGTCTCCGTCGTCGACGCGCTGCTGGGCGAGCGCGCCGCCTCCGCGCAGCTCGCCAACGTTCTGGGCCGAGGCGCCGCGAAGTTCCTCGTCGCAGCCCTGCCCGTCTACGCGATGATCCGCATCGGCGGAATCTGAGCAGCTGCATCCGATGACCCGCGGCGTCCGCGGTCGCACCCGGGTCAGGTTCTCGCGCGGTCAGGCCCCGGCCTCGTCCGTGTTCGCTCCAAGCTGGGTGCGGCCCGGCTCGCGCGCCCACGCCCACCCGAGGCGTTAGGCTGGAGCCATGATGGTGATACCTGCTGACCTGCCCGCACTCGTCGCTCCCGTCGCGTGGATGCTCGGAACTTGGGAGGGCTGGGGCATGCACGCGCAGCCCGCCGCGCCCGGCCAGGATGCTTCCGCCGAGGCCCCCGCGGATTCGCCAGTCATCGAGGAGATCCGCGGCGACGTCGTCGGCGAGCAGATGCGCCTGGTGACCCGCGTGTACGCGGGCGAGGCCTCGGCCCCGATCGACCCCACGTGGGACGCCGCGCAGGGCCTGGCCGCCATCCAGAAGGGCACCCTGATCAGCGAAGAGACCCTGTACGTGTCCGTCGCCCCCTCCGACGCGCCGCTGCCGCCTCCCGGTCAGTACAACCCGCGCGAGTTCACGGCGACCTCCGCCTCCACCGAGGGCCACAGCGCCGTGTGGGACGGCGTGAGCGTCGGCCCGCGCGTGCAGATGGTCTCCGACGCGATCGCGCTCGGCGCGGACGCCACCCGCGTCACGCACCTGGGCCGCATGTTCGGCCTGGTCGCGGGCGAGCTCATGTGGACGCAGGAGCGCACGCTCGACGGCGAGGATGAGGTCGACGTCGAGATCTCCGGTCGCCTGCACCGCACCGAGCAGGCCTCGACCGAGTCCGGCGAGGTCATCGAAGGCATCGACGACTCCCAGGACGGCTTCCTTGTCTGAGCCTTCGGTTGATTCCGAGTTCGTCGACGAGGCCGTGGCCTCCTTCGGCGCGACCCCGCACTTCGGGGACCCGTCGGGGGAGCAGTGGGCCCTCGAGGGCGGCCGCGCGCTGGTGCGCCGCCCGGACCTGGCGGTCATCTCTGTGTCGGGGGCAGATCGGCTCACCTGGCTGACGTCGCTCGCCTCCCAGATCGTCACCGACCTCGTCCCCGGTGAGAGCCGCGAGCTGCTCATCCTTTCGCCCGAGGGGCGCGTCGAGCACTGGGCGGGCGCGAGCGACGACGGAGAGGCGCTGCACCTGATCGTGGAGCGCGCTGATCTTTCGGGGTTTGTGGCGTTCCTTGATTCGATGCGTTTCGCGCTGCGCGTCGCTGTTTCTGAGAGCGACGTCGTCGTGTTCTCCTCGGTCCGCGCGGGCGCGAACATGCCCGACGCCGTGGCCGACCTGCCCGGACTCCTGTGGACCTGGGAGGACCCGTGGCCCGGCGTCGTGGAGGGCGGGGCCGCCTATTTCCAGGGCGAGCGCCACCCGGGCGCGCGCACGCCCATGATGTTTCACGCTGTTTCACGCGAGGCCGCGGACGAGTTCGAGGCCGCGTGGCTGGCTGCTTCGCCGGAGGCTGGCTCTCGTCGCCGCGGCGGATACCTGGCGTGGGAGGCCATGCGCATCGCCGCGTGGAAGCCGCGCCTTGGCCGCGAGACCGACGCCCGCGCGATCCCGCCCGAGGTGGACTGGCTGCGCACCGCCGTCCACACGTCGAAGGGCTGCTACCGCGGCCAGGAAACCATCGCGCGCGTCCTCAACCTCGGCCGCCCCCCGCGCCGCCTGACGTACCTGCAGCTGGACGGCTCGCGCGGCGACCTGCCCGCGCCCGGCACGCCCATCGAGGTGGGAGGCCGCCAGGTTGGCGTCATCACCTCCTCGGCGCGTCACGCGGACGAGGGCCCGATCGCCCTCGCGCTGATCGCCCGCGCCGTGCCTGTGACGACGGTCTTCGACATCGACGGCGTCGCCGCCGCCCAGGAGGAAATCGTGCCCGTCCACGGCAAGTCCTCCGTGTCCCCGGAAACCCGCCCGGGCGCCGACCTCTCCCGCGAGGCCGGCCAGCGCGGCGGTTCCACGGGCTTCGGTGGCCTCGGCTCGGCCCTGGGGGCGCGCTGATGCGCGCCGTCATCCAGCGCGCCACCTCCGGCGAGGTGCGTGTCGGCGGCGAGGTCGTCGGTCGCCTTGCTGTTTCTGCTGGTTCTGCCGGTTCTGGTGGCGCTGCTGGTTCTCTCGGCTCTGCTGGCGACGAGGCGGGGGAGGGTGCCGGCGGAGCGCGCCAGGGCCTCGTCGTCCTCCTGGGCGTCCAGCGTGGTGACGGCCTTGAGCAGGTTGCCACGGTCGCCCGCAAGATCGCCGAGCTGCGCATCCTTGACGACGAACGTTCCGCCCTCGACGCGGGTGCTCCGATCCTTGTGATCTCGCAGTTCACCCTGTACGGGGACACGCGCAAGGGGCGCCGACCCTCGTGGGCGCATGCCGCGCCCGGGGATGAGGCTGAGCCCCTCGTCGACGCGGTCGTTGCGGATCTGCGCGGCCGGGGCCTGCACGTCGAGACCGGCCAGTTCGGGGCGATGATGGAGGTCTCGCTGGTGAACGACGGCCCGTTCACGGTCCTCGTTGAGGCGTAGTTTCCTCACAACGTCGCACGTAATTTCCCTATCAACTTTTCATGTTTTGAAATGCTGTCGTTGCAATTGCAACGTTTGTGGGGCCTGTTGAAAACTGACCGAGGGAAATTACGTGCGACTTTTGGGTGAAGCTCCCAAAGATACCTGCCGATAGCCTGCCGATAGCCTGCCGATAGTTCGTGCCCTGCCCCGGCCCCGTCAGTGCTGGCGCGCCTGTGCCCGGCCTCGTCAGTGCTGGCGCGCCTGCCGCGCCTCAAGCTAAGGGGTGTGCGCGGATTCGTACTCGCACTTGTTCCCGATGAGGTGTTACACCTGATCGGTAAGGTTCAACCCCTTCTGATCGGGTTGAATCTTCCCGATGAGGTTGAATCCTCTCGACAGCTCCGCGTTTGCGCTTGTTGTGATGGGGTCGTGCACCCGATCAGTAGGTATTACACCCGTTCTGATCGGGTGTAGCGCCGCGTAACGGGTGCAGTGCCCCTCAACGGGTGTAGTGCCCCTCAACGGGTGTAGTGCTCCCTAACTGGTGCATTGCTCCCTAACTGGTGCATTGCTGCGCGCAGTCGCATGCAGCGTTTCTTGTGGGGCTAGTCGTTTCTTGTGGGGCTAGCTGCCTGGATTGTGGGTGTGGCCCCATCGCGTAGTTTCCCCACAACGTCGCACGTAATTTCCCTATCAACTTTTCATGTTTTGAAGTGCTGTCGTTGCAATTGCAACGTTTGTGGGGCCTGTTGAAAACTGACCGAGGGAAATTACGTGCAACTTTTGGGTGAAGCTCCCAGAGATACCTGCCGATAGTTCGTGCCCTGGCCTCGGCCCTGCGCCGAGGGCGAAAGCGCGCGCACGTCGCCCGCGGTTTTCGTAGTCTGTAACCAGTCAACTGGGACGGGTGTACGCCGAGCTCGGCGAAGTGCCCGTCCTGCACAATGAGGAGAGGCATGTTCGAACGCTTTACCGACCGCGCTCGCCGGGTCGTCGTGCTCGCGCAGGACGAGGCTCGCGGTCTCAAGCACAACTACATCGGCACGGAGCACCTGCTGCTCGGCCTGATCTCCGAGGGTGAGGGCGTCGCCGCCAAGGCCCTGGAGACGATGGGCATCAAGGGCGAGGCCGTTCGCGCCTCGGTCATTGAGATCATCGGCGAGGGCGAGAAGCCGGTCGAGGGTCACATTCCCTTCACCCCGCGCGCCAAGCGCGTCTTCGAGCTGAGCCTGCGTGAGGCCCTGCAGCTGGGCCACAACTACATCGGCACGGAGCACCTGCTGCTCGGCCTCCTCAAGGAGGGCGAGGGCGTGGCCGCCCAGGTGCTGACCAAGCAGGGCGCGGACCTGGCGCAGGTGCGCCAGACCGTGATCCAGATGCTCAGCGGCTACCAGCGCGGCGACGACGAGGGCCGCGAGTCCGTGGGCGCGGGCGTGGGCGGATCGGGCGGTCCCGAGCGCTCGAACTCCGCGATCCTCGAGCAGTTCGGCCGCAACCTGACGCAGGCCGCGCGCGAGAACAAGCTGGACCCCGTCATCGGCCGCCGCGTCGAGATGGAACGCGTCATGCAGGTCCTGTCGCGCCGCACGAAGAACAACCCGGTCCTGATCGGTGAGCCCGGCGTCGGTAAGACCGCGGTCGTCGAGGGCCTCGCCCAGGCGATCGTGCACGGCGACGTGCCCGAGACCATCAAGGACAAGCAGATTTACAGCCTCGATATGGGCTCGCTGGTCGCGGGCTCGCGCTACCGCGGCGACTTCGAGGAGCGCCTGAAGAAGGTCCTCAAGGAGATCCGCACGCGCGGCGACATCATCCTGTTCATCGACGAGATCCACACCCTCGTGGGTGCGGGCGCCGCCGAGGGCTCGATCGACGCCGCTCAGATGCTCAAGCCCATGCTGGCGCGCGGCGAGCTCCAGACGATCGGCGCCACCACGAACGACGAGTACCGCAAGTACATCGAGAAGGATGCGGCCCTCGAGCGCCGCTTCCAGCCGGTGAAGGTCGAGGAGCCCAGCGTCGAGGAGACGGTGGAGATCCTCAAGGGCCTGCGCGACCGCTACGAGGCGCACCACCGCGTCATCATCACGGACGCCGCGATTCAGGCGGCCGCCGAGTTGGCGGACCGCTACATCTCGGATCGTTTCCTCCCCGATAAGGCCATCGACCTGGTCGACGAGGCCGGTGCGCGCCTGCGCATCCGCCGCATGACCGCGCCGCCGGAGCTGCGCGAGCTGGACGAGAAGATCGCCGAGGTGCGCCGCAACAAGGAGGCGGCCATCGACGATCAGGACTTCGAGAAGGCCGCGTCGCTGCGCGACGAGGAGTCGAAGCTGGCCGAGGAGCGCAAGGCGAAGGAAGAGGCGTGGAAGGGCGGCGAGTCCGACGAGATCGCCGAGGTCGGGGATCAGGAGATCGCCGAGGTCCTGGCCATGTCGACGGGTATCCCGGTCGTGCGCCTCACTCAGACGGAGACCGCGAAGCTGCTCAAGATGGAAGACGAGCTGCATAAGCGCGTCATCGGCCAGGACGAGGCCGTCAAGGCTCTCGCCCAGTCGATCCGTCGTACGCGCTCGGGCCTGAAGGACCCGAACCGTCCCGGCGGCTCCTTCATCTTCGCCGGCCCGACCGGCGTGGGTAAGACCGAGCTGGCCAAGGCCCTCGCCGAGTTCCTCTTCGGCGACGAGGATGCTCTCATCCAGCTGGATATGTCTGAGTTCTCCGAGAAGCATACGGCCTCGCGCCTCTTCGGTGCTCCTCCCGGCTATGTCGGCTACGACGAGGGTGGCCAGCTCACGGAGAAGGTGCGCCGCAAGCCGTTCTCGGTCGTCCTCTTCGACGAGGTCGAGAAGGCTCACCCGGACATCTTCAACTCGCTGCTCCAGATCCTGGAGGAGGGCCGCCTGACGGACTCTCAGGGTCGCAAGGTGGACTTCAAGAACACCGTCATCATCATGACGACGAACCTGGGTACTCGCGACATCAACAAGGGGGTCCTGACGGGCTTCCAGACCGCGGACAACTCGACGCACGATTACGGTCGCATGAAGTCGAAGGTCGCGGAGGAGCTCAAGCAGCACTTCCGTCCCGAGTTCCTCAACCGTGTTGATGACACGATCGTGTTCCCGCCGCTGACCAAGCCGGAGATTGCGCGCATCGTCGACCTGATGATCGCGAAGCTGGCTAAGCGCATGGAGGCTCAGGATATGCGCCTGCAGCTGACGGATGAGGCTCGCGAGCTGCTCGCGGACGTGGGCTTCGATCCGGTTCTCGGTGCGCGTCCGCTGCGTCGTGCGATCCAGCGCGAGATCGAGGATGCGCTGTCCGAGCGCATCCTGTTCGGAGAACTGCAACCCGGTCAGGTTGTTACCGTTGGCGTCTCTGGGGAAGGTAAGGACCGTAAGTTCACCTTCAATGGAGAGTGATTTACTCGCCAATTGTTCGCGGCTGACAAACCGGACACTTGAGAGGGCGGCCCGTCGTACTGCGACGGGCCGCCCTCTAGTTGTCAAGTAATCGCCCATCTGATAGATTCTCGTTAACTATTAGCGTGCGGTGTAGTCGTGCCACACTATTGAGTGGAGACTGCTCAGCAATCGGGAGAGGGTCAATGAGCGCGCAATTGCGACGAAAAGTAACCAGTACAAGGCGACGCCTACCGGCGTTTGTCCTGGTGCTGGTCGTTGCTGCGCTGTGCATCGCAGGCGTTATCTACAAGGGTGCTGAAGTCACGCAGGTCAACGTCAACGACGGTGGCATCTGGGTGACGAACAAATCCAAGCAGATGGTCGGCCACCTCGACTACGAGGCCCGCATCCTCGACGGCGCCCTGCGCACTGAGGCCACCAACTTCGACGTCGGCCAGGCTGGCGAGACCGTCACCGTCTCCGACCTCACCTCGCTGACCGTCGCTCCCGTCAACGTTACCCAGGTGTCCCTCGGCTCCCCGACGGCTCTGCCCTCCGGTTCGAGCGCCATGCAGGGCGGCGATGTCCTCGGCGTCCTCAACCCCACCGACGGCACCCTGTGGACCACGTCGGCCACCGCGCCCAGCCCCGCGAACCTGTCCGAAGGTGCGGCCCTGTCCTCGAACATGGGCGCGAGCGCGTTCGTGACCGGGCTCGACGGCTCCGTGTACTCCCTGGCCGCCTCGGGCACGCTGACGACCGTCAAGCGCCAGGGGACCGTCGACCAGGCCGCGACCAGCCGGATCGAAGGCATCCCAGAGGACGCCCAGCTGAGCATCACTGTCGTCGGCGACCAGGTCGTCGCCCTCGACTCGCAATCCAACACCCTCTTCCTCCCGGGCGGCAAGAAGCTCGACCTGGGCGCCGCCGGAGTCGAGGAGGGCGGCATCCTGCAGCTGGCCGGACCGAAGGCGGATTCCGTCCTGCTCGCCACGCCCTCGGCCCTCGTGTCGATTCCGCTGGCGGGTGGCACCCCGACGATCACGCCCGCCACCGAGAGCGGCGTCAGCGGCAATCCCGCGGCCCCCGTTCGCCACGAAGGCTGCGCGTACGGCGCGTGGAGCGTGTCGGGCGCCTACATGCGCGCGTGCGACGACCCCTCCGCGAACAAGCAGATGGTCGTCGATACGCTGACGACCGCGCGCGAGATCGTCTTCCGCACGAACCGCAAGGCCATCGTCCTCAATGACGTCGCGCAGGGCAGTGTGTGGCTGCCCGACTCGAACATGGTCCTCATGGACAACTGGGACGAGGTCGAGAACCAGCTCGAGGAGACCGAGGAGGAGCAGGATAGCCCCGAGCTCACGAACGAGGTCGCCGATCCTCAGCAGCGCGAGCAGAACACCCCGCCCGAGGCCGTGGATGACGAGTTCGGCATCCGCCCGGGACGCTCGACCGTCCTGCCCGTCCTCGACAACGACTCCGACCTCGACGGAGACGTGCTGACCGCGGCCCCGACGAGCGCGCCCGAGTGGGGGACCATTTCCATCGCGCGCGGCGGTCGTGCCCTGCAGATCTCCGGCGTCGATGCGAACCAGACCGGCTCGACGTCCTTCTCCTACGAGGCCTCCGACGGGCAGGCCTCGGCGTCCGCCCGCGTGCAGGTGACGATTCACCCCTACAGCCAGAACGCGGCGCCGAACCAGCTGCGCGCATCGACCGTGAAGATCGGCGCGAATGCGCAGATTCAGTACCAGGCGCTGAGCGACTGGCGAGACCCCGATGGCGACCCGATCTACCTCAAGAATGCGGAGGCGCCCGAGGGCCTGAGCGTGTCCTTCAGTGAGGATGGTTCCCTGACGATCACCGATGAGGGTAGCGCACCCGGCCCGAAGTCCATCGTCCTGACGGTCGCGGACGACCAGGGGGCAGAGACGCGTGGCGAGCTCATCGCGACGGTTCAGGAGGCCGGAAACCTGCCTCCGTCGGCGAACGGCGACCTGTTCCAGGCGCACCCGGGTGAGACGGTCACCCTCGACCCGCTCAAGAACGACACTGATCCCAACGGCGACCCGCTGAGCCTCGCCGCTGTCTCGGGTGCACCCGCGGGCGCGACGATCTCGCCGGACCTCGACCGAGGCACGATCGACTTCCGCGCCACCGCGCCGGGCTCCTACTCCTTCGCCTACACGGTGTCCGACGGCATCGCGACGACGCTGGGCATTATCCGCGTCGAGGTCGTCGAGGCCACCGCTCTGCCGCCGGTCGCTGAGAACGACACCGCGGTCCTCCCGCTGGGCGGATCCGTCCTGGTCGCGCCCCTGAATAATGACTACGACCCGTCGGGTGGCCTGCTGTCCATCACGTCGGTCGACGCCTCGAACGTTCCCGGCCTCGAGGTGGCTCTCATCGACCGCCACCTGCTGCGCGTGACCGCGCCGTCGGGCCTGACCCAGACCGCGAGCTTCTCCTACACGGTCTCGAACGGCCAGGGCGAGGCCACCGCGGACGTCATGGTGATTCCCGGCGCGGCTGACCGCTCCGACCTGCCGCCCGTCCTCAAGCCCGACCGCGCCAAGGTGCGCGTCGGCGACGTGGGTACCGTGTCGGTCCTGTCGAACGATCGCTCCCCGGCGGGCCTGAACCTGCAGGTCGAGTCGACGCTCGCCTACGACCCGACGAACGCTCTGGGAACCCCCTTCGTGACCGGTAACCAGGTGCGTCTCGAGGCCGGTGCCAACCCCGGCATCATGGACGTCACCTACTCGGTGATCGACTCGGCGGGCAACCGCGCGTCGAGCACGGTCACCTTCGAGGTCGTCGGCGCGTCCGACCAGAACCAGCCTCCGCGCCCCCGCGACATCAGCGCGTGGGCGGCAGCGGGGCAGACGACGCGCATCCCCGTGACCCTCGATGGCATCGACCCGGACGGCGACTCCGTGAGCCTGACGGGCCTCGACTCCTCGCCGCAGCAGGGCAGCGCCACCGCGCAGTCGACGTGGATCGACTACACGCCGAACCAGAACGCTTCGGGCACGGATTCCTTCACCTACACGGTTACCGACCGTCAGGGTGCACGGGCCTCCGCTCGCGTGCGCGTCGCGATCTCCGCGGCCCCCTCGCTCAACCAGAACCCGGTGGCCGTGCCCGACACGGTGCTGACGCGCCCGGACCGCATGGTGACCGTCAACGTCCTCTCGAACGACGTTGACCCCGACGGCGACCCCCTCACGCTGGAGGAAGACGGCCTCGAGACGGCGACGCCCGAGCTCGATCCGCAGGTTCGCTCCTCCTCGACCCTGCAGATCCACACGCCTTCGCAGGCCGGCACCTACCTGGTGTCCTACACGGTCAGCGACGGTCGCGGCGGCTCCGCGCGTGGCACCGTGACGGTGTACGTGCAGGACGACGCGCCCCTCAAGGCGCCGATCGCCCGCGATGACTACGTGTCCTACGAGGACCTGCCCACCGATGGTTCCGCCGTGCGCGTGAAGGTCCTCGAAAACGACGAGGACCCCGACGGCAGCATCGACGAGCTGACCGTGACGAGCGCCGAATCCGGCGTCACGGTTGACGGAACCGACCTGCTGATCCCGGTCACCGACACCCTGCGCCTCGTCGTCTACACGATCACGGACCGCGATGGTCTGACGAATTCCGCCGTCGTGACCGTGCCCGGACGCGACTCCACCGCGCCCTTCCTGAACGCTGCGGCTCTGCCCATCGAGATGGACGCGGGCACCTCGCGCACGATCAACCTGTCGGATTACGTCGTGACCCGCTCGGGCCGCAGCCCCCGCCTCGTCGATGGGACCTCCCCGGTGCCCCAGACCGGCCTGGACTCCGTCGTGGCCGACTCCTCGACGCAGCTGACGCTGACGGCGACCGCGACCTTCGGCGGTAACTCCGCCTTCCTCATCCAGGTCGCGGACGGCGGTGCTGACGACGCTGGCGCGCTGAGCGCGTCGCTGTCGCTGCCCGTGCGCATCAAGGCGACCACGAACCAGCCGCCCACCTTCGCCCCGACCGCGATCCGCGTCGAGGCCGGGGGTGCTGCCGTCACGCAGAACCTCGCGCTCGCCGTGCGCGACCCCGAGGGGACGGACGTCTCGACCTTCACCTACGCGATGGGTTCCGCGCCCAGCGCAGTGTCCGCGTCGCTGTCCGGCACCGTCCTGACGGTCTCCGCCCCCGAGGGCGCGACCCCCGGATCCGCCGGCTCTATCCCCGTGAGCGTCACCGACGAGCAGGGCAACACCGTCAACGCTTCGATCCCCGTCGAGATCGTGTCGACGACGAAGCCGCGCATCCAGGTGCCCCCGTACTCCGTGAACGCGAAGGTCGGGGATACGGTGATCGTTGACGTTGCCTCGCGCGCCACCAACCCCTTCCCCGACACGCCGATTTCCCTCGTCGGAACCGCGGTGTCCCTGGGTAACGCGGACATCGCCTCCTCCGGCACGTCGGTCATGGTCACGCCCCGCGCCACGGGCACGATCTCGGTGGGCTTCCAGGTCAACGACAAGCTGGGTGACCCCTCGCGCGTCGTGCAGGGCACCATCACGGTGACCGTCACCGACAAGCCCGGCGCGCCCACGAACGTGGTCGCCGAGGCCGTGGGTGCCACCGGCGCGAAGGTGACCTTCGACGCCCCGGCGTCGAACGGCTCGCCCATCACCGGCTACCGTCTCTACGACTCCAACGGCGCGAAGATCGCCGACTGCCCGAACACCGTGTGCGAAGTGAACGGCCTGCGAACGGGACAGAGCTACCGCTTCTCGGTGAGTGCGGTGAACGAGCAGGGCGAATCCGCTCGCACCGCATCCAACGAGATCACGCCCACCGGCGTCCCGGATCGCCCGGGCGGACCGAGTGTTACCCCCGGCGATGGCGAACTGACGATGACATGGGACGCCCCCAACAACAACGGGTCCCCCATCACGGGCTACACCGTGTATGCGACCGCTGCTTCCGGTTCGCGCACCTGCACGACGAACGGGGAGCGCACGTGCACGATCAGCGGCCTCGTGAATGACCAGAACTATACCGTCACGGTCGTCGCGACGAACGCGAACGGTAACTCCCAGGCCTCCCCGGGCGTGACTGGTACCCCGAAGGCGACGCGACGCGGCCCCGATCAGCCGGTCATCACGAGTGGCTCCGCGGTCCAGCAGCGCGACGGAAACGGCGCTCTGGCGACCATCACCTGGTCCCTGGGTAGCTCCGGCACCGCTCGATGGGGCGAGACGATTGTGTCGGTCAACGGCGTCACCAAGACGGTCTCGGGCGGAACCACCAGCACCCAGATGACGGTTCCCTACGGCGTGGCCCTCACCGTGTACGTGACCGTCAGTAACACGAACGGTGACACGGCGACCTCTCCTGGCTACGTCATTCCGGCGGTCGTCCACGAGGATCCCACTCCTCCCAAGACGACGCCGCTGGCCCCCGACGTGCCGAACGTGTCCACGCCCGTGAATAACGATCTGGGCAAGCTCGCCGTTGGAAACGCGCGTCTGAAGGAAGGCAACGGATACAAGGCCGCCGACCTCGAGCTCTTCTACGCGGACAGCGCGGCAGGGTGCACGGCACCCGGCAACCCGGTTCGCTTCAACAACGGTGACCGTGCTGACTTCCATATCGGCCCGCTCACTCCGGGTGCGACGATGACCTTCTACTTCTGCCAGCGCGGTAAGAAGGACGACGGGTCGTACGCCTGGAGCCCCGTCGTCTCGGCGACTGGCGTCGTTGGTAACGGCCAGCGCAGCCGCGATGACGATGACGAACAGATCCCGCCCTTCGAGGTTCACGCGACCGCCGGGGCAGACTCGGCGAGCGCGAGCTGGACCATCCCCAGCGGGGTGACGATCACCGAGACCAATGTGTGGATCGAAGGCTTGGAAGCGTCGACCAAGCAGACTGTCAGGGGTCCGCTCACCCAGTGGTGGGCTGATGACCTCAAGCCCGTCCACGAGTACACGATCATCGTCCAGCTCATCGGCAGCGGCGGCCAGCACCGCGAGGTGAGGACCACCGTGAGGACCGGGGAACTGAACGCCAACATCGACGCGACGTTCGAAGGAAAGATGAGCTGCGGAAATGGGCAGGAGTGCGGCTCGATGACGCTGCGCGCCGTGAACGCCCAGACGTTCCAATCCGGCCTCACCCTCGTGTGCAGCGTCAAGACGGGACGCCCCGCGTCGATCACCGAGTTCCGCTTCTCGCGGGATACCCCCCAAATTACGGGTATCCTGACCGAGGCCACGACGGCGGCCGAGCTCCTCGCGAAGCCTCCCGTCACCTCCTGTCACGTCGAATAGACCACTCCGCCACACAACAAAAGGTAGAAACATGACCCTATCCATTGAGGATGCAACCAGGTTCGCCCAGGTCTTCAAGGGCCTCGTCGACGGCGTGTCCGTGGCGGTTCTGGACAAGCGCCAGGCCGTGCGACTCGCTCTGACGACGATGTTCGCAGGCGGCCACCTCCTGCTCGAGGACGCCCCCGGTACCGGCAAGACCGCCCTGGCTCGCGCGATCAGCGCCGTCATCGACGGCACGCACTCGCGTATCCAGTTCACTCCCGATCTGCTGCCCTCCGACATCACCGGCGTGAACATGTTCAACCAGAAGACCGGCGAATGGGTCTTCCACGCCGGCCCCGTCTTCGCGGAGATCGTCCTCGCCGACGAGATCAACCGTGCCTCGCCCAAGACGCAGTCCGCCCTCCTCGAGGTCATGGAAGAAGCCCAGGTGACGGTCGACGGCGTGCGCCGCCCCGCCCCCCAGCCCTTCATGGTCATCGCGACCCAGAACCCCGTCGAGCAGGCCGGCACCTACCCGCTGCCCGAGGCCCAGCTCGACCGCTTCCTCATGAAGACCTCGATCGGCTACCCCTCGCGTAGCGCCATGATCGACGTCCTCGACGGCTCGGCCTCCCCGGACCGCTCGAAGAACCTGCGCCCCCTCGTGACCGGTCAGGACATCGTCGCCTGGGCCGCCCTGGCCTCGGCGAACCACACGGACCGCGCAGTCCTCGACTACGTGGCCGCGCTGGCGGAAGCCACCCGCGAGGACGAGTCCTCGCTGCTGGGCGTGTCGACCCGTGGCGCCATCGGCATGGTGCGCTGCGCCCGCGTGTGGGCCGCCGCGCAGGGCCGTAACTTCGTCCTGCCCGACGACATCAAGGCTCTCGCCGTGCCCGTGTGGGCACACCGCGTCATCGTCGACCCCGACGCCGCATTCTCCGGCGCGACCGCCGAAGGCGTCATTCAGCGTGCCCTGACTTCCGTGCCCGCCCCCGCGGTCGGCGCGTAAGGAACTGACCGGACACAACGATGACAGGGAAGCGCACGGACACCCCCACGATGGTCTCGCCCCGCAGGGCGAAGGCCGGTCCTTCGCAACCCCTGAAAGCCCTCGCCTCGGCGGTCACGCCGATCGGCTGGGCGGTCATCATCTTCATCATTGCGGGCCTGGCAATCGCGGTCACGCTCGAATGGGTCGAGGCCCTCGCCTGCGCGCTCGCGGGCGCCGTCGCGCTGGCGCTGGCCGCCCTGCGCGTGGCGTGGCGGCCCCCGCACCTCGTGTCGATTCGCGTGCCGAACGAGCGCATCGTCGCCGGTCAGACGGCCGTCGGCGAGATCTCGGTGCGTAACGAGCGCTCTCGGTCCGTGCGTTCGGGCATCATCGAACTGCCGATCGGCTCGGGTACCGGCGAATTCGTCGTGCCCCCGCTGGGCGCCCACGAGACCTGGGACGAGATGTTCCTGATCTCCTCGCGTCACCGCGGCCTCATCAGCATCGGCCCCGCCCGAGCCGTGCGTTCGGACGCGCTGGGCCTGCTGCGCCGCGTGCGCATGTGGGACGAGCCGATCCTCCTGCACGTGCACCCTCGCACCGTGCGCGTGCCCTTCGACGCGACCGGCTTCCAGCTGGACGTCGAGGGCGTGTCCACCGGTAAGCTCTCCAGCTCCGACGTGTCCTTCCACGCCCTGCGCGATTACGAGCCGGGCGACGACCGTCGCGCCGTGCACTGGCAGTCGACCGCGCGCATGGGCAAGCTCATCGTGCGCCAGTACGAGGAGACGCACCGCTCCCACCACGTCATCGTCCTAGACACGTCGCGCGACGCGTGGGACTACGAGTCCTTCGAGACCGCGGTGTCGGTCGCGGGCTCGCTGGGCCTGGCGAACCTGCGCGAGTCACGTCCCGTCTCGCTGACGACGACGGAGACCTGGCTGCCGTCCGGGCACGCCATGCGGATGCTGGACGCGCTGTCCGAGGTGTCGGCGCGCTCCTTCGGGGATCTCCCCCTGCGCGTGCGCGAGGCCGTGGCCCAGCGCCCCGGCGTCTCCGCGCTGACGCTCATCGTCGGCCCGCAGGTGAGCGATAGCGACGCGGCGCACCTGGCCCGCCTGGCGCCCATCGACGTGCCCGTCTCCATCATCCGTATCGGTGCCGAGAACGAGCGCGCCCGCCGCGACCTCGGCCGAGGTGTCCTGCTGGATTGCTCCACGCTGGATGATCTGCCGCGCATCATCGTTGCCGGAGGCCTGGCATGAGCAGCAACGTCAACACCAAGCCGCGCGCTCAGCGCATCGAGTCGCAGGCCCAGCCCGAGGCCAACGAGACGCACGTCCGTGCGGTGGGAGAGATCCCTGATGCGACAGAGAGGCGCGACCGTGGCGCGGGCGAGCAGTCATCGGATGCCCCCAAGCCCAAGACGACGCGTAACCGCCTGCTGACGATCACGCAGCGTTTCGCGACCTACCGCACGCGCCTGCCGATCTGGTCGCTCCTGATCCTCGGTTTCCTGTTCGTCGGCCCCGTCGCCGCCTTCGAGCCCGTCTTCGGCGGGGGAGTGGGCGCAATCGCCGCGGGCGCGGGCGTCATCTGCGGCCTCGCACTGTCCGCCGCCTCGACGCGCTGGCGCTGGGACGGCGTCACGAGCGTGCTCAGCGTCGTGGTCACCTACTTCCTGCTCGGAAGCGCGGCCGCGTTGCGCTCCGAGGCCCTCTTCGGTGTCCTGCCGACCGGCAAGACGCTGCAGGTCATGGTCCTGGGCTCCTTCCGCGCGTGGAAGGACCTCCTGACGCTGACCGCCCCCGTGTCGGTCTACTCCGGCCCCGCCCTCGTGCCGTGGATGAGCGGCCTGGTCCTGGCATTCCTCGCCGGTATCATCACCGCGCGCTTTGGCCGTGCGGTCCTGGGCTCCATCCCCCTCGTCCTGATGGGCGTCATCTCCGTTTTCTTCGGACTGTCGCACCACACGCTGCCCCTGTGGGCGGTGCTGACCTGGTGGGCGCTCCTGGCAGCCTGGTGGGCGGTCGCCGCGCAGTATCAGCGCATCACCCTGGGCCAGGACGTCCTCGTGGGTCGATCGAGCGCACCCGGAGCGGACAACACCCTCGGGCGTCAGTCCCGCTCGACCGTCTACGTGTGGACCCGCGCGATGGGCGCGTTCGCGGTGCTCGCGATCTCCGTGGGTATCGCGCTGCCCGCAGCGTCCTACTTGGGGTCCTCGGGGACGCGCATCGTCGGCCGTGACCTCGTCCAGCCGCCCCTGGACATTCAGGCCTATCCCTCGCCGATGGCCTCGTTCCGCCACTACACGACGGACCTGAAGGACCAGACCCTCCTGACCGTGTCCGATCTGCCCGAAAACCAGCGCGTGCGCATCGCCGCGATGGACGTCTACGACGGCACGACCTTCGGCATGACGAACAAGCGCGACGACGAGCACACCGGCTACATTCCGGTCGAAACGACGATCCCAGGGCGCCCCGAGGGCACCTCCATCGCGACGGTGGAGACCACCGGCATGTCCGGGCCGTGGGTGCCCGTCCTGGGTGAGCCCTCGCAGATCACCTTCTCGGGTGCGTCCGCGACCGCCCAGAAGGAGGGCCTGTTCGTCGACACGTGGTCGAATGCCGCGCTGACGACCGGCCCCGCGGGGACGATGAGCTACTCCGTGACGACCACCTTCACGGCTCCCGTGCGCGACGAGGACGTGGCAACCCTGGCGGTCGCGCCCTTCACGATGGCGGATACCAACGTTCCCGAGGCCGTCGCGACGAAGGCAGCCGAAATCACGCAGAACGCCTCGACAGCGCTGGCGGCCGCGCGCGCGATTGAGCACTACCTGTCAACGAACGGCTTCTATCTCAACGAGAACACGCAGTTCTCGCGTCCCGGCGTGCGCGCCGACCGCCTCGAGCGCATGCTCTCCGACGACAACAACCTCATCGGTGACGACCAGCAGTACACCGCGCTGATGGCGCTGATGCTGCACCAGCTGGGCATTAACGCGCGCGTCGTCATGGGCGCCTACCCGGAGGGCGGTTCCCAGGGTGGCGCCGCGACGCTGCGCGGCTCCGACATTCGCGCGTGGGTCGAGGTCGAGTTCGCGGGCGGTCACTGGGTCGTCTTCGATCCGACGCCGCCGCGCGACCACACGCCGCAGACGCAGGTCCCCAAGCCTCGGTCCGTGCCGCGCCCGCAGGTCCTGCAGCCGCCGGAGCCCCCGGAGGCTCCCGCCGAGCTGCCGCCGACGACGCGCGACCAGAACGCTGATCCGATGGCTCCTCCGGCCGACCCGTTCCCATGGGGTGTCGTCGCCGGCATCGCGGGTGGCTTCCTGCTCGTGTTGCTTCCCCCGCTGCTCATCCTGCTTTACAAGGCGGGCCGCCGGAGGCGTCGCCGCCGCGCTGCGGCCGCCCAGGCACTCGTCGGCTCGTGGGATGAGGTCGTCGACCTCGCCGCGGACTCGGGCCTGCGTATCGACGTGGGACGCACCAGGCAGGAGACCGCCTGGTCGCTGGCCTCGCAGTGGGACCTCGGCGAGGATCCGGGCGACCCCTTCACCCTGGTGACGGGCGAGGTGCGCCACGGTGACGACGGGTCGACGGACTCCGTGGAAATCGACGAGGCCGAGGCCGGCAAGGGCCGCTACGTGATCGACGGCTGGAGCCGCTTCGGTGACGACGTGCCTGCCCCCGTCGTGATCGCGCGCTACGCGGACGTCGCGAACTTCGCGTCCAACGGCGCCTCCCGTGACCGCGCGCGCGACGCGTGGGAGCAGGTGGGTGCCCTGCGCGCCCAGGTGAGCAAGCGCGCCGGATTCTTCGTGCGCATTCGCCGCGCGCTGTCGCTGCGCAGCCTGCGTATGCGCCGTAAGCTGCGCCTGAGCGCGTCCATCGCGCGCACGATGAACGAGGAGGAGGATCGTTGACGCCCCCGGTTGCGGGCCTGAAGGGCCCTGATATTCCCGGTTTCCGATGGGTGCGCCCACTGGGTCAGGGCGGCTTCGCCGACGTCTTCCTCTACCGTCAAGAGCTGCCGAGCCGTGACGTGGCCATCAAGGTCGTGCGCACGCTGGGCGATGAGCGCGGCACGAAGGAACTGCACCGCGAGGCCGATGCGATGACGCTGCTCGCCGGCCACCCCTCGGTCGTCGAGCTGCACGGCGTGGGGACGACGAGCGACGGTCGCGCGTACCTGATCATGGAGTATTGCCCGGTGGCTGACCTGCTCACGCAGGTGCGTGCGCGCCCGATGCCGCTCGATAAGGCCCTCGAGACCATGATCAAGATCAGTGGCGGCGTGGAGATGTTCCACCGCCAGGGCTACGTGCACCGTGACATTAAGCCGTCGAACATCATGCTGGACTCCTACGGGAAGCCGGTGCTCGCGGACTTCGGCGTGGCCTCGAAGGTGGGCCAGCTGGAGGTTGGCGCCTTCGACGGCTTCTCGGTGCTGTGGGCGCCCCCGGAGCAGCAGGACGTGAATTCCCCGGCCTCGCCCCTGCAGGACGTGTGGGCGCTGGCTGCGACGACGTGGACCTTCGTGACGGGGCGCAGCCCCTTCGAGGATCCGATCGGCGACAACTCGGCGGCATCGATCGCGAACCGCGTGCAGCGCGGACGCATGCGTGGCCTCGGGCGTGCGGATGCTCCGGCGGAGCTGGAGCGCGTGCTGCGTGCCGCGATGACGATCGACCCGGCCGAGCGCACGCCTTCGGCGATGGAATTCGGCCAGGGCCTGCAACGCGTCCAGAAGGAACTGGGTCTGCCGCGCACCGAGATGGAGATCAAGGAGAAGCGCTCCAAGGCCTCGGCTCCCACCGCGGGCGACCAGAAGACGCGCCTGCGCGGCGCTCCCGTCATCGATCCGGATAAGACGCGCCTGCGTTCGAACTCGTACTCCTTCGAGGGCGGGGCCGGCTCGGGTGGCGTCGAGGCGGTTGCGGACTCGTGGAAGATTGAACGATCTGCGGATCCGGACGAGGTGTCGGCTCGTCGCGTCGTCGAGGATCCCTCGGCGGCCAAAAAGGGGATGTCCCCGGTTGCTGGCGTGCTCCTCGCGCTGCTGGCTGCGGTCATCGCGGCCGGCCTCATCGTGGGCATGCTGCGCGGCCAGGGTTCTTTTACGCGCATTTCTCCCGCACCCGAGACGACGAGTGCCTCCTCGGCTCCCGGTGACGCGTTGGGCGCGGCTCCCCCGCAGGTGTCGGGCCTGTCCGGGCAGTACTCCGACGGAATGGTCACCTGGACGTGGACCGCTCCCGACGGGCCCTCACCGCAGGACATCCTGTACGCCTACGAGGGGTCGGGAGCTGCCGGTACGTCGCGCGGTCGCGTGGAGTCGACGAGCGTGACGGTCGACGGTGCGAGCGGACAGAACTGCATCGAGATCACGACCGTGTCGCGCTCGTCCGGTCGCATGTCCGACCCGGTGCAGGCCTGCGTGGAGGCCCCGTGACGTACAACGATCAATCGGTTTGCTTTTTTCGCCCGCTCTCTGCTCTTGTCGGACGAGACCCTGGTCACGCCGGGTGTAAAATGGTCAGTATCGCGCGCAGTCCCTCGCGCTCAACGCAGCTAAAGGATGAAGGCTCATGTCTCTAGAGGAACACGCGGAACGGCCCGCAGTTCGATGGGGCGCCTCGACCGATATTGGTCCGGTCCGCTCCGAGAACGAGGATTCCTGGCTGGCGGTTCCCCCGGTCTTCGCCGTCGCCGATGGGATGGGTGGCCACCTGGGTGGGGCCCAGGCCTCGTCGAAGGCCGTTATTACCCTGCAGGAGTTTCTGAGCTCGGACCGCCTCGGGAATCGCCCCGTTGACCTGGTGGATCTGTCCGTCGCGATCGACGCGGCAGCCAACGCGGTTGCGTCGCTGGCGCCCGCCGACAATCCGATGAGCGCTCCCGGCACCACGCTGTCGGGGCTCATGGTGCTGCGCACCGCCGAGGGGCCCTACTGGCTCTCCTTTAACGTGGGTGACTCGCGCGCCTATGTCGTGGGCGGCGGGGGCATCCGACAGCTCACGCACGATCACTCGGCGCTGCAGGAGGCGCGCGACCTCGCGGCCACCTCCGGGGCGCCCCGTGTGATCCCTCCCGCGAATGTTGTGACGAAGGCCCTGGGCGCCGGACAGACCGGAAGTGTGAAAGCCGACTACACAATCATGCCGCTGGAAGAAGGCGATCGGGCCGTCATCTGTACAGATGGGGTGCACGGCGTCCTGAGCGATTCGCAGATTCATGCGGTTGTCGCAGCCGGCGACGGTCCGCAGGGGACGGCCGACAGACTCGTGCGCGCCTCGTTGGAGACGGGAACACGGGACAATACGACCGCCGTTGTAGTTTACGCAGGAACCAAATCACGAGTAACATTGACATCGAATGTCATGAATCGGATGATTCAACCAGTACGTCCGGCGTCGATTGAGACCGCTCGCCGGGTCCCTCGTAGAGAAGGCAGTAACTGATGCTTCAGATTGGACGCTTCCTGTGCCGCGGGCAGGGCGCGATGCTCGTCACGGGTCCCCTCGGCGCGGCGCTGGTTCCGCTCGACTTCGCGGACTCCGCGGCCGACGTCGTGTGGGGACGCGCCGACACCCAGGCGTGGCTGTCCCACGTCCAGGCTGAGAAGGGCGACGCCCTCCTACTGGACTGCGCCGGCGAGCAGCCCTACCTGACGGTCCTCGGCAACATTCAGCTGCGCATGCGCGCCGCCGGCCAGATCACCGAGCAGGTCTGGACCGACCCGATCTGGGCGTGGCCCTTCAACCCCGGCGAGTGGCAGACCTTCGAGGCCACCATCATTGACGGCGACGAGGTCACGTGGATGGTGCCCGCCGCCGACCGCGTCGAGGCTGGCGAGATCCGCATCGGTCGCGCGCTCGACGAGGTCGAGGCCCTCGCCTCGATGCCCGTCGACACGATGGGCTTCCTCATCAACCCCGACATTCCGGACCACGAGCGCCGCGCGCGTCGCGATGCACGCGAGGAGCTGCCGGAGCCCTCCACGCGCACGTCGTCCGTGGACCTGGCCGCCGTCGAGGCCCAGTTCCTCGCCGCGACCAGCAACGGCCCGGTCTCGCTGAGCTCGGCCTCGCGTACCCCCGACGCCGAGGACGTTCCCGAGGCCACCGCCGAGCACGTCGAGGAGCCCCCCGAGGAGGCGCCCGCGAAGGAAGCCGAGCAGCCCTCCGGTGAGCTCTACGTCGTCGCGGACGCCGAGGAGCCGCCGGTCGACACGGCCGAGTCCGCCGAGCGCCAGGGCGGTTTCGGCGAGTCTGGCACCCCGGCCTCGTCCGAGGTTGTTGCTGAGCCTCCCGTCGCTGAGCCTCCCGCCATCCCCGAGGCTATGAGCGCCGAGGGCCTGGCTGGCCTGGGCGCCGAGACCGACACCGAGGCGACCATCCTGCGCCTCGCCCCCGCGAACTCCGGCCCCGCTGCCCCCGTCGCCTTCCTGATTCACGGCGGCACCGTGCCCGTCGAGGTCTCGCGCGACGTCGTCATCGGTCGCGACCCCGATGCTCGCGCGCTGACCGGCCGCCCCGTGGCCACGGTCCTGCGCGTGCCCAGCCCCGAGACCGAGATTTCCCGTTCGCACTGCGCCGTCATGATGACGACGCCCGGCTCCTGGGCCCTCATGGACCTGGGCAGCGCGAACGGCACCGTCCTGCGTCACGCCGACGGCTCGTTCCAGGACGTCACCCCCATGGTGACGATCGCCCTGAACGACGGCGACCTCATCGATGTGGGTGAGGGAACCACGATCGAGTTCCGCGTGCGCTGACATCGCTTATCGATGCTGGTGGGGTGGGCCTGGTGGCCTGCCCCACCAGCATTTTTCTGTGTTTTCCGCGGGGGAGCGGGGGGCGAGTGGCTGCCCCGGCCTCGTCTGTGTTGCGGATATGTCAGAACAATCATACGGCGGGGCGTCTCGAAGTGACCTAGGTCCCTTGAAGCGTGTATCCTTACCCCTGGTAGCGGCCCATCGATGGGCCGGACATCGCAAACACGGAAGTTGAGGACCACGATGGTCAAGTATGTATACGACTTCTCCGAGGGCGACAAGTCCATGAAGGACCTGCTCGGAGGAAAGGGAGCCAACCTTGCCGAAATGACGAAGCTCGGCCTGCCCGTTCCCCCCGGCTTCACGATCACCACCGAGGCATGCCGCGCATACCTCAAGGACTCCACGGTTCCCGAGTCGTTGGCCACCGAGGTTACCCGCGCTCTGCGCGGCGTCGAAGACAAGATGGGTCGCCGCCTGGGCGATCCCTCCGACCCGCTCCTCGTCTCCGTGCGAAGCGGCGCCAAGTTCTCCATGCCCGGCATGATGGAAACCGTCCTGAACATCGGCCTGAACGATGAGTCGGTCCTCGGCCTCGCGGCCGTTAGCGGTAACGAGCGCTTCGCATGGGACTCCTACCGCCGCCTCATCCAGATGTTCGGCAAGACCGTCCTCGACATCGACGGCGACCTCTTCTCCGACGCCCTCGACGCCCTCAAGGCCGAGCGCGGCGTGAAGGGCGACACCGAGCTGAACGCCGAGGACCTCAAGGGCCTCGTCGAAACCTTCAAGGGCATCGTCAAGGAACAGACCGGCCACGACTTCCCGCAGGACCCCCGCACCCAGATGGACATGGGCATCGAAGCCGTGTTCCGCTCCTGGAACACCGAGCGCGCCCGCATCTACCGCCGCCGCGAGCGCATCCCCCACGACCTGGGCACCGCCGTCAACATCTGCACCATGGTGTTCGGCAACATGGGTGAAAACTCCGGCACCGGCGTGTGCTTCACCCGCGACCCCTCCTCCGGCCACTCCGGCGTCTACGGCGACTACCTGGAGAACGCGCAGGGCGAGGACGTCGTCGCCGGCATCCGTAACACGCTGGCCCTGTCCGACCTCGAGCGCATCAACAAGCCCGTCTACGACGAACTGCGCGCCATCATGCGCAAGCTCGAGACCCACTACCGCGACATGTGTGACATCGAGTTCACGATCGAGCGCGGCAAGCTGTGGATGCTCCAGACCCGCGTCGGCAAGCGCACCGCCGCCGCCGCGTTCCGTATCGCCACCCAGCTCCTCGGCGAAAAGCTCATCACCCGCGACGAGGCCCTGGGCCGCGTCACCGGCGACCAGCTCACCCAGCTGATGTTCCCGCAGTTCGACGCGAAGGCCGACAAGGACCTCATCGCTCGCGGCATGGCCGCCTCCCCGGGCGCCGCCGTCGGCAAGATCGCCTTCAACAACGCCCAGGCCATCGAAGCCGCCGAAAAGGGCGTCAAGACCGTCCTCGTGCGCCGCGAGACCAACCCCGACGACCTGCCCGGCATGGTCGCCGCCGAGGGCGTCCTCACCGCGCGCGGCGGTAAGACGTCGCACGCCGCCGTCGTCGCCCGTGGCATGGGCAAGACCTGCGTGTGTGGCGCCGAGTCCCTCGTCATCGACGAGGCTGCCGGCACCGTCACCATCGGTGACCTCGTCCTGACTGCCGACGACACCATCGCCATCGACGGCCAGACCGGCGAAATCTTCCGCGGCGAGGTCCCCGTGACCGACTCGCCCGTCACCACCTACCTCGCCGAAGGCCTCGAGGCCGGCCTCGCCGCCGCCGGCGAAGACGAGGGCACCCGCGAGCTCGTCGAAGCCGTCGACAAGCTCCTGTCCCACGCCGACAAGGTCCGCCGCCTGCGCGTGCGCGCCAACGCCGACACCCCCCTCGACTCCAAGCGCGCCATCGAGTTCGGTGCCGAGGGCATCGGCCTGTGCCGCACCGAGCACATGTTCCTGGGTGAGCGCCGCCCGCTCGTCGAGCGCGCCATCCTCTCCGCCCCCGAGTCCGACGAGCGCCAGGCCGCCTTCAACGAGCTCGAAAAGCTGCAGAAGCAGGACTTCCTCGAGATGCTCGAGGTCATGGACGGCAAGTCGATGACCGTGCGCCTCATCGACCCGCCGCTCCACGAGTTCATGCCCGCCCTCATCGAGCTGGAGACCAAGGTCGCCGTCGGCAAGGCCACCGGCACCCTCGACCCCGCCGACGAGGCCATGCTCGTCGAGGTTCGCCGCATGCACGAGCAGAACCCCATGCTCGGCCTGCGCGGCGTGCGCCTGGGCATCTACCTGCCCGGCCTGTTCGCCCTGCAGATGCGTGCCCTGTGCGAGGCAGCCGCCGAACTCGTGGGCCGCGGCCTCGACCCGCGCCCCGAGATCATGGTTCCGCTCGTCGGCTCCGTGCGTGAGCTCCAGCTCGTGCGCGAAGAGGCCGAAGGCATCATCGCCTCCGTCGCCTCCTCCCGCGGCGTCGACCTGTCCGGCGTCTCCATCGGCGCCATGATCGAGCTGCCGCGCGCCGCCATGACGGCCGAGGACCTCGCCGAGGAAGCCGACTTCTTCTCCTTCGGCACCAACGACCTGACGCAGACCGTGTGGGGCTTCTCGCGCGACGACGTCGAAGGCGTGTTCTTCCCGCAGTACATCGAGGCCGGCATCTTCGGTGTCTCCCCCTTCGAGTCCATCGACGTCCACGGCGTGGGCACCCTGGTCTCCGAAGGCGTGCGCCGCGCCCGCTCCACCAAGCCGAACATCAAGCTCGGCGTGTGTGGCGAGCACGGTGGCGACCCGCAGTCGATCCACTTCTTCCACAACGTGGGCCTGGACTACGTGTCCTGCTCCCCGTTCCGCGTCCCCGTCGCCCGCCTCGAGGCTGGCCGCGCCGCGGTCGAGGATCACGTGGACATGACCGCCTGATCGCTGGCGCTATTCCGCGCGGTGCCGTCTTTCTGAGCGGCGCTGACTGAGTGACGAGGCCGTGGCCGGGAAACCGGTCGCGGCCTCGCTACGTTGTTGGTGCCGGTGGTGTTGTGGCCCCACGGGTGTTCCGGGCGCCCTGCCGGGCTGGGTTGCCCTGTGTGTCCTGCCGGGCCGGGTTGCCCTGTGTGCCCTGCCGGGCCGGGCTGCTTGATGTGCCCGTGGGCGGCGGCCCGCCCGCACAGTAATTCCGCATGCAATTCCCCGGAGTGTATTTCAAGTATTGAAATCTAATCGTTGATATTCTGCGGTTTTTGAGCGTGCATCGATTGGTGTCCTGGGGGAATTGCATGCGAAATTTGTCTGGCGGTGGTGTTGCCGTCACCTGCGGGTGCCGCGGCCAGGCCCGTGTCTCGCAGATTCCGTGTTTGTTCTTGTGGCTGGGGGTGCTGCACCCGATCCGTAGGCAGGGCACCCCTTCTGATCGGGTGTCGCGCCTCATAACGGGTGTAGCGGCCCACGCCATAGCAATTTCGCACGTAATTCCCCTGTGGCTTGTTCAAACATTGAATTTATATCGTTGGAATTGCAACGTTTTTGGGCGGTCTCGAAAAATGACCGTGGGAAATTATGTGCGACTTTTGCTGGGGTGGTTATCGCCGTCACTCTCGACCCTCTACTGGCGACCCTCTACCGGTCGCGGGCGCTGTGGTCATGCCCCGCCGCGACGGAGCAATTTCGCATGCAATTCCCCTGAGTGTATTTCAAATGTTGAAATCTGATCGTTGATATTCTGCGGCTTTTGAGCGTGCATCGATTCGTGTCGTGGGGGAATTGCATGCGAAATTTGTCTGGCGGTGGTCCCCCCAACCCGTGCTGGCCCTACCAGCCGGCCGAAGCCCGCACCGCGGCCGGGTCCCGTTATTCACGGGCACTGCGGCCGCGTCCTCCGTGTCCTGGCGTTCTCCATGCCTGTGGTGGGGGTTTTGCGCCATGCGAAGCCCTCTTGTGGAGTGTCGAACCCTCGTGTAGTGCAATTCCCCCCGATTGGCGGCGGGGCGGCCATATCCGGCGTGCGTACAGCAGCGCCCCGCCCGAGGCCGGGCGGGGCGCTACCGCAACCATCAATCAGACGTTCTGCAAAGCTCCCTGCATGGCGAACATGAGGATCACCATGATCGAGTTGTTCAGTGCGTGGAACAGCCACGAGTAGGCCACGTTCTTCCCGGACTTCACGTACACGAGCGTCAGGACTATCGAGAGCGGCAGGTATGAGAAGAAGTCCTGCCACTGGTGAGAGTGCATGTACGCAAACAGGGCAGCAGAAATCGTTGCGACGAGCCAGGTGGGCGCGTAGGCACTGAGCTTGCCGATGAGAATGTGGCGGTAGAAGATTTCCTCCACCACCGGCACGCCAACGGTCACGAAGAAGGAGAACGCCAGGCCAAGGGCCCCGTCATGCAGGGCGTTGATAACCTGCTGCTGGTTTTCGGCAACTGGCGGGTTGCCTCCGTAGAGCGCGAAACGGACGGAGGCCTGAACGATGACGACCAGGAACCATAGGCCGAAGAGGAACGCGATCTTGCGCACGGGGCGCGTGCGCAGGTAGGTGAAAGCGGGGAAGAACTCGCGCCCGAAGAATGCGAGCACCATGATCAGCAAGATGGTGTCGAGCCCGATGTTGATGGCGGTCAGGCTCCACGATGCGGGGAAGATCCATGTCGGCACTCCCACCAGGAAGAACACAGCGTAGGGGATCCCGAAGATCGCGATGCGCACCCACTCGGCGCGCGTGAGGCGCGTGGGGGACGAGGCCGGGGCCGCCTCGCTCTCCGCGGCTGCCGCGGGCAGGGGGAGGGGAGCGGCGGACACGGGGCCCTGCGGGCTTGCGTCGGCCGTGGGGGATGCTGGCGTCGCGCTCGCGGGGGTGGCCTGTGGGTCGGTTGTCATGGGTGGCTTCCTCTTCCTGTTGAAAATGAGACCGCCCGAATATTTTGCCAGATCTTGACCTGTTGGGGTGCGTGTCTGGTTGAACTGTGAGGCACGAGTAATCCCAGGTATTGCGCCATTTTTATGGCATCGCGTCAGCAAGCGACAATCCTGGGCCCTTAGTCCCCTGATGGGGATAAGACTCCGCGCTAAACGCGGTCACAGCATGATCACAATTTAGGACGACCTAAACGGACTACTTTTCACCTGGGCGAGATGTGGCTACGCTCAATGCTTAGAAATTCCATCATCCCGGTGTTGCCTAATCGCCGGATCCACAGGAGGCAAGCGGTGACAGTGCTTCGCGCTCACGCGCATAGTATTCGCGCTCACGTACACAACGTCGGCCAGCGACTCAGTCGCGTCCTCATCGTCGCAGTCATGGCAGCCCTGGCCGTGGCGATGTTCGCCTCGCCCTCGCGCGCCGCTGATCAGACGTGGAGCGATGTGTCGACCACGATCAATGGCCTGATCGACGAAGGCGTGTCCACGTTCAAGGCGGGCGACGCTAAGGGCGGCAAGGACAAGATCAACGACGCCTATTACAAGCACTACGAGATCACCGGCATGGAGAAGCAGGTCATGGCCCGCATCTCCGGCTCGCGCGTCTCCCAGGTGGAGATGGAGTTTTCACTCCTGAAGAAGGCCATGAGTGACGCCGACAGTGCGGGCGTCGACAGTCACGCCACGACTCTCAAGCAGTACATGGTTGAGGACGGCGCCTCCCTGGACGGCGTGGCTCCCGGGTCGGCAGCCCAGGCCTCGTCGGATGATTACAGCCCCGGCGCGTGGGGTGAGGTCGCCAAGACCATCAACGGCATCCTCGAGGACGGCGCCAACGCCTACAAGGGCGGCGATGCCAAGGCCGGTAAGGACAAGGTCAACGAGGCCTACTACAAGCACTACGAGATCACCGGCATGGAGAAGCAGGTCATGAGCCGCATCTCCGGCTCGCGCGTCTCCCAGGTGGAGATGGAGTTCTCGCTCCTGAAGAAGGCAATGACCGACGACGATTCGGCCGCGGTCGACCAGCACCTCTCGACGCTGACGAACTACATCCGTGAGGACGCCAATACCCTTGACGGCTACACCGGCAAGGCTGCCGACAAGACCACCGACAGCTCGGGCGCTTCCCCGTGGATCGCCCAGTTCCTGCCTTCCCTCCTCGTGATCCTGCGTGAGGGCATGGAGGCGATCCTCGTCGTCGCCGCGGTCCTGGCCTACCTGGCCAAGGCCGGCCACAAGAACAAGGCCCCGATCGTGTGGGGTGGCGTGGCGCTCGCCTTCGGCCTGTCCATCGGCCTGGCTTTCCTCTTCAGCTACGTCACCTCCCTGGCGGGCGCGAACCAGGAGCTCCTGGAGGGCTTCGCGGCGCTCTTCGCGGTCGTCATGCTGATCTGGGTCTCCAACTGGATGATCAACAAGTCCTCCAACAAGGCCTGGGACGAGTACATCAAGAAGCAGACGGATGCCTCGCTGACCAGCGGCTCCCTGCTGGGCCTGGCGTTCATCTCCTTCCTCGCCGTCCTGCGTGAGGGTGCGGAGACGATCCTCTTCTACGTCCCGATCGTTGCCGCCGCGGGCGACAAGGTCCACTACGTGTGGATCGGCCTGGCGGTCGGCCTCGTGGCCCTGGTCATCATCTACCTGCTCATCCAGTTCGCGGCGGTGCGGATCCCGCTGCGCCCCTTCTTCACCATTACCTCGCTGCTGATGGCCTTCATGGCCTTCACGTTCACGGGTTCTGGTATCGGGGAACTTCAGGAGGCGGACGTCGTGTCCCTGACGCCCATCTCCGGATTCCCCACCATTGACCTCTTGGGGATCTACCCCCGAGTGGAGAACCTGGCCGCGCAAGCCATCGTTCTCGCCATCATCGTCGGTCTCTACTTCTTCGGAAAAGCTCGCCTCACCCGCGAGGCCGCCGCCCAGTCGCGGGCCGAGGAATGACATCAGTCGAGCGACACCGACTTTTCACCCAACCAACACGCACAGGAGATCATCACATGAAGCGTTCTCTGTTCCGCGTCGGCGCGGCCCTGGCCACGCTGGCCCTCGCAGGCACTCTGGCGGCCTGCTCCAACAACTCATCCTCGTCCTCCAGCGAGAAGCCCGCGGCCTCGTCCTCGGCTTCGGCTGACTCCTCGAACGCCCCCGCTCCCGGCGAGGACGCTGGCTTCGAAGAGCAGCCCCTCGGTGACGACGTTCACGTCGGCCCGCTCGTCGTGGGTGGCGTCTACTTCCAGCCCGTCGAGATGGAGCCCGCCGTGGGCACCCCGGCCGCCGAGTCCTCGATGCACATTGAGGCCGACATCTCCGCCGCCGCCGACAACAAGCTCGGCTTCGGTGCTGGCGACTTCATCCCCGGCCTGACCGTCGACTACACGATCAAGGACAAGTCCGGCACGACCGTCCAGGAGGGCACGCTCATGCCGATGAACGCCTCCGACGGCCCGCACTACGGCCTGAACCTGCCCAAGCTCGACGCTGGCACCTACGACGTGACCTTCTCGATCAAGCCTCCCACGGGCTGGCTGCTGCACACCGACAAGACCACGGGTGTTGAGGGCCGCTTCTGGACCGAGCCGCTCGTCGCCGAGTTCCCGGATTGGCAGTGGGATCCCACGGCCGTTTCCTGGTGATCGATGCTCACGCTTCGCGGGGCCGAGGTCGTGGTTCCTGTGTGGGACTGCTGGCCTCGGCCCTCACCCCGTGAGGGGACTAGACTTGACGCCGGAGTCACCTGGCTTCGGTGAACCTTTATTTCGGGAGGAAAGCCAATGCTTCAGCAGATGAGCGAAGCAACCCTAACGTTGCTGTTGACGATGCTCGCCGTCGGCGCCGTTATCCGCTTTATGCCCGCCGCCGGGCACGGCCGTCGCGGCAAGAAGGCGCGGTCGGCGGCGGTGTGGGCCGGTATCGGCCTGGGCATGATCTCATCCTTGGTCCTGACGGTGATCAACGTGGAAGCCCCCAAGGCTGTGAACCGTCAGACTGTCGGCTTGTTCACGCTCCCCGCCGCGGTTGTTCTCGCGCTGGTCTTCCTCGCGCTGGTCGCGCTGCGTTCGCGCCGCGTGCGCGCGCTCCTGCCCGGCGACGGTGACGACGAGGCCCGGGCGGCCTCGTCAATGGAGGCCGTGGTTGCCGGCGATACCCTCGTGCGCATCGTTGGTGCCCTCTACATTGCGGCCGTCCTGTTCCGCGCCGTTCCCACCGCCATGAACCAGGCCGTCATGATGCTCTCGGGCGGCGTTGAAATCTACTCCAGCCAGGTTGTCCTCGCGATCCTCGGATATACGCTGGCGTGGCTGCTCGTCAGCTTCGTCGCCTGGGTGTCCTACCGCCTGTGCGCGTGGAATAACCGCGTGTGGCCGGCGGCCTTCATCATGGTCGCCCTGCTGGCCAACCACTCCCTGATGATCGTGCGCATCCTCAAGGCCAAGCGCTGGATCTCGATCCCCAAGGGCGCGTGGAACACCATCTCCTGGTTCATTAACCACGAGGCCGTCTTCACGCTCGCCGCGGGCCTGGCCCTGTGCGCCGTCGTGGTGCTCACGTGGCTGGCCTCGCGCTCCATCCCGACCGTGGGAGCCAACCCGGCCGAGGGGCGCCTGGGCCGCGCACGCTCGCGCCTCTACAAGTCCATGGCGGGCACCGCCGCCCTCGGTTACCTGTGCGGCGCGCTGCTCATCACCGTCGGCGTCGCCTACGGCAGCCAGGAGGTCGAGCTGTCCGCGCCCGAGTCCTTCAGCGTCGTCGACGACCAGGTGAGCGTCAACCTGGCCGACATTTCCGACGGCCACCTGCACCGCTACGAGTACACGACCTCGGGCGGCGTGAAGGTGCGCTTCATCGTCATCCAGAAGTCCGGCTCCTCCTTCGGCGTGGGCCTGGATGCGTGCGATATCTGCGGCCCCACCGGCTACTACGAGAAGGACGGCAAGGTCATCTGCAAGCTGTGTGAAGTGGCGATGAACATCGCGACCATCGGCTTTAAGGGCGGCTGCAACCCGATCCCTATCGACTACAAGGTCTCCAACGGCACGCTGACCGTGCCGATCTCGGCCCTCGAGGCCTCGGCCTCCATCTTCGCGAAGTAAGGGGATCGCGTGTTCTTCCGAATGCTGCGCGGCGCCCTCACGAGGCGCGGTAATCGCCACCTGATGATCGCCCTGACTGTGGCGCTGGGCGCCTGCGTCGCCACGTCCATGCTCTCCGTCATGTTCAACGTGGGCGACAAGGTCAACCAGGAACTCAAGTCCTACGGTGCCAACATCGTCGTGCGCCCCCAGGGTGCGGCCGTCCTCGACGACCTGTACTCCACGGGCGAGACCACCGAGTCCCGTTCCTACCTGCGCGAGGACGAGCTCGGCAACATCAAGACGATCTTCTGGACCTACAACATCCTCGACTTCGCGCCCCTGCTGAGCGTGTCCGCCACGGACGCGAGCGGCGAGCACGTGCCCACGACCGGCACCTGGTTCAGCCACCACCTCGAGCTGGCCACCGGCGAGAGCGTTGAAACCGGCCTCGACAAGCTGCGCGGCTGGTGGGGCATCGAAGGCTCATGGCCAGCGGACGACGACGAGAACGGCGCCCTCGTCGGCGCCACCTACGCGGCCGCCCACGGCCTCGGCGTCGGTGACACCTTCACGCTCACCCGCGAGGGGATCACGCGCGAGTTCACGGTGCGCGGCATCCTCACCAGCGGCGACGATGCCGACCGCGGCGTGTACATTCAGCTGGCGCAAGCCCAAGAGCTCCTCGAGCGCGAGAACGTCGTCGGCAGCGTCGAGGTCTCCGCCCTGACCACGCCCGACAACGACCTCGCGCGCAAGGCCGCGAAAAACCCGAACTCGCTGAGCGTGTCCGAGAAGGAAACCTGGTACTGCACCGCCTACGTCTCCTCGATCGCCTACCAGATCGAGGAAGTCATGACGGACTCCGTGGCACGCCCGGTCCGCCAGGTCGCCGAGTCCGAAGGCACGATCCTCGAGAAGACCCAGCTGCTCATGGTCCTCGTGACCGTCCTGGCGCTCATCGCCTCGGCCCTGGCCATCGCGAACCTGGTCACCGCGGGCGTCATGGAGCGCTCCAGCGAAATCGGCCTCATGAAGGCCGTGGGCGCGAAAGATAAACAGATCATCTCGCTGTTCCTGACGGAGACGATCATCGTCGGCCTGGCCGGCGGGGTCCTCGGCTACGGCGGAGGCATCGTGCTCGCCCAGGCGATCGGCTACATGGTGTTCCATTCCTCGATCGCGTTCGTGCCCGTCGTCGTCGGCCTCGTCGCCGTCCTCGTGATCCTCGTCGTCCTGGGAGCCTCCATCCCGGCGATCCGCTACCTGCTGCGCCTCAACGCGGCTGAAGTCCTGCACGGAAGGTGATGCCCATGTCCAGACGAGCAATGTTCTGGCGGATGGTTATCTCCTCCATCCTGCGCCGACGCTCCCGCGTCCTCATCGCGATCCTCGCCGTCGCCATCGGAGCGACCACGCTGTCCGGCCTCGTGACGATCGCGGTCGACGTGCCCGCGCAGATGGCCCGAGAGATCCGCTCCTACGGCGCCAACCTCGTCGTCACCCCCGCCGGGGACGTGCCCATGACCGACGAGGCCGTGGCCGCCGTGACCGCCCAGGTGCCCGCGAGCGCTCTGGTCGGATCCGCGTCGTTTGACTACGAGACGGTCACGATTAACGACCAGCCGTACGTCGCTGGCGGCGCGGACCTGAATGCGGTGCACGCCATGAACCCGTATTGGTACGTGGACGGGGAGTGGCCCGCTGCGACGGGGCAGATCCTCGTCGGTGAGCAGATCGCGTCGACGATCGACGTCAAGGCCGGTGACACGATTACGGTCAGCCAGCTGGACGCGAGCGCCTCGTCGAAGGCTGCCGCGCAGTCCGGGGCGCAGGCCTCGGCCCTCAAGGTCGATCCGCGTACCGTCACCCTGACCGTGTCCGGCATCCTCAAGACCGGCGGCAACGAAGATGGCTACGTGTACATGACCAGCCAGGACATGAGTGCCCTGACCGGGCAGTCCGACGCCGTGTCGCTCGCCGAGTACTCCATCGCCCTGGAAGGCGACCAACTCAGCGCCATCGCGGACGCGATGAACGCCGCGAACCCCGATATCCACGCCCAGACCGTGCGTCGCCTCGCCCAGTCCGACACGGGCGTGCTGGCGATGCTGCGCTCCCTGCTCATCGTCATCACCGTCATCGTGCTCGCGCTGACCATGATCGGCGTGTCCACCACGATGATCGCCGTCGTCACCGAGCGCCGCAACGAGATCGGCCTGCGCAAGGCCCTGGGCGCGACCGGGCGCTCCATCACCCGCGAGTTCATGGGTGAGGGCGTCATGCTCGGGTTCATCGGAGGCGTCCTGGGGGCCGGGGCTGGCTACGGCCTCGCCGTCCTCATCTCCACCTCCGTGTTCCACCGATCGATCTCGCTGCACCCCGTGATCCTCCTCGGCACGGTCGCCTGCTCGATCCTTATCGCCGTCCTCGCCTGTCTCCCGCCCGTGCGCCGCGCACTGGCCGTCGACCCCGCGCTCGTCCTGCGCGGAGAATGAGAGTCACCATGACCACCTCCACCGCCACCCAGGCCTCATCGGCCACCACGGACGCGCTGCTCACCCTCGACGGCGTTTCCAAGATCTACGGCGACCTGCACGCGCTCGACAACGTCTCCCTCGAGATCCCGCGCGGCCAGTGGGTCTCCATCGTCGGCCCTTCCGGTTCCGGCAAGACGACCCTCATGAACATCGTCGGCGCCATGGACACCGCGACCAAGGGCACCGTCATGCTCGATGGGCACGACATCTCCGATCTGACTGCCGACGAGCTCACCGAGGTGCGCTGCCGCACGATTGGCCTCGTGTTCCAGCAGTTCCACCTCATCGGCCACCTCACGGCCCTCGAGAACATCATGGTCGCCCAGTACTACCACTCGATGCCCGACGAGAAGGAAGCCCTCGAGGCCCTCGACCGCGTGGGCCTCGCCGACCGCGCCACCCACCTGCCGCGCCAGCTCTCCGGCGGCGAGCAGCAGCGCGTGTGTGTGGCCCGCGCCCTCATCAACTACCCCAAGCTCGTCCTCGCCGACGAGCCCACGGGCAACCTGGATGAAACCAACGAGGAAATCGTCCTCGACCTGTTCAACCAGCTCCACAAGGAGGGCACGACCCTCATGGTCGTCACCCACGATGCGCTCGTCGCCGAGCAGGGCCAGCGCGAGATCCGACTCGACCACGGCAAGGTCGTGAAGGAAACGTGGCACGACCACGACTTCGAAGAACGCTCCTCTGGGCTGTCCGTTCCGCGCGACGGCGACGCCCGCAGCGGAAAGGACAAAGTGCGATGACCACGCCTACCACCCGATCTGGCTGGGTCGCCCCGGCCTCGTACGCGGTCCTCGGAGCCCTCGGCGCGACGATCCTGGCCGCGTGCGCGCCCTCCACCGGCCTCGACATGAGCAAGCCCATGAGTGATGGTACGTGGACCGCCCAGTCCAACGCCGACGACCAGGGCTCCATCGGCACCATCACCATCACCGTCGAGGGCGGGCGCATCACCTCCACGTCCTACGAGACGACGCTCGCCGACGGCACCGACAAGGGCGCCAACTACGGCAAGAACTCCGCCGGCGAAGTCTTCAACGAGGACTACTACAAGAAGGCCCAGGCCGCCGTCGCCTCCTACCAGGAGTACTCCGACAACCTCACCAAGGTCGGCGACCCCGCCAAGGTCGACGTCATCACCGGCGCCACCGTCGCCCACCAGCAGTTCGTGCAGGCCGCCATCCGAGCCATCGCCGCCGCGCAGGGCGTCTCTCCCGACGGTGCCGACGACATCAACATCCCCGGCCTCAACGACTCCACGAAGGACGGCGACGTCGACGGCTCCGACAGCTGAGCCCGTGCCCACGTGGCGGTCGTCTTTCCCTGCGATGGGCACCCGCGTCGACATCATCGGCTGGGGTGGGGACGGCATGGCGATCGTCAACGCCATCGTCGAGGTCGTGGCGCGCCACGAGGACCTGTGGAGCGTTTTCCGGGTTTCTTCCGAGGTGTCGCGGCTCAATGCTGTTGGTGTGTCGGCTGGGGGCGGCGACGGTGTTTCCCGCGACGTAGCTGAGTCCGCGGAGGCCGGCCCCGGCCTCGTCGTGAGTGAGGACACCGACCGGCTGCTGCGTGGCGCGCTGGCGCTCGCGGAGGCGACCGGGGGAGCGTTCAACCCGATGATCGGACCGCTCGTTGCCGCATGGGACGTCAAGGCGATGCAGGCGGCGTATGTTGCGGGCAGGCCCTTGCCTCCCGCGCCGTCTGGTTGTGTTGTGGAGGCGGCGTTGCGCGCGTCGTCCTGGGGGCTGTTGTCGCGCGTCGGCGAGCGGCGCTGGGCGGTGGGTGTTCCCGCCGAGTCCGTCGGTGGTGCGGAGGTGCCCAGCCCGAGCCTCGACCTGGGCGGCATCGCGAAGGGATACACCGCCGACGCGTGCCGCGACCTGGCGGTGTCCATGGGAGCGCGCGGCGTATTGGTGTCAGTGGGGACGTCGTCGGTGTCTGTCAGTGGTACTCGCGCCGACGGTTCGCCGTGGCGCGCAGGCCTGCGCGACCCTCACGGAGCGGCCTCTTCAGTTGCTGGCATCGTGGAACTGCCTGCGGATGGCATGGCGTCCCTGTCGACGTCCGGGGACAACCTGGGGCCGCTGGGGGATACTCGTGCGGTTTGTGCCGGGCCTGTGGCGGGGCCCGTGGCGGGGCGTGTGTTGGTGCGTGCGGCGGGGCGTGCGAGCGCTGATCTGCGCGCGCGTGAAACATCGCGTGAAACACCCGGTGAGGGTGCTGCATCTCCTCGCAACGAAGGCCATCCTGATAAGGCCGCTGGTGGTGGTGCATCTCTGAATTCCGGCCTTGTGGCGTCGGACAGACATGTTACTGGCTCTGGGCGCTCTCACGCTGATGCGTCTGGCCACGCCTATGTACCTGGTGATGCCCATGCGGCTGCCGACTCCGATGTTCCTAGCCAGGCCGCGCGCCTGCTGGACCACCACATCATCGACCCGCGTACGGGTTACCCCGCGCGTTCGGGCGTGCGGCAGGTCAGCGTCGTGGCCTCGTCGGGTGTGCTGGCGGAGGCTCTGTCCACCGCGCTCCTCGTCGATCCGTCCATCGATGTTTCGGACGTCGCGGCCCGCTGGGCCCGCGCGACGGGCGCCCCGGCCTCGGCGAAGGTTGTAGGCTTGGTGCGTGCAGGGTAGGGGTGAGGTCCAGGCGTGATGTGACGCTGCCGAGACTCGCAATTGAATGCTCGAACGGCGTGTTCGTTCCCTGTTGCTCCGTTGATGGCTGCCATGCGGTGGAAGCTATGAGCGCTGGTGTCAACCGTGTGTTGTCCGATGCCCCTGTGATCGTTCACCCGTCACGGAAGTACTGAGGCACCTGTGATGACCGTCAGCTGGGCGGTGTGAGGCGCGGGATCGTTGTTGAAGTCGGCCTCGAGAATTGCCGACGTGCTTCAGGAGTACCGCCGCGTTATCACCGTTGCGCGTGGACTGGTGTGCAGGGGATGAGCCACTGGCGCTGCACCCGTTATGTCGCGCTGCACCCGTTACGTCGCGCTGCACCTGAACAGAAGGGGTGTAATGCCTACGGTTCAGGTGCACTGCCCCTCATAACAAGTGAAAGTGTGGTCGGTGTGTGCAGAGGTGACTGCGTCGCACAGAGAGCTGGGCTGCCGCGCACAGAGGGTTGGACTACCTCGCACCCTATCCACAGCCCATTGTTCGTGTCGCTGGTTATCCACAGGGGTTGATTGTCTTGATGATCTCAACTCGTGGGGCTGCGAGAATCCACATATGAGCAGCCACCAATTGACGGTCATTCGTTCCTCGGCAGCGTGTCGCATGGCCCATGAGGAAAAAGAATCGGGCGCTTTCTTGCACGTGATGCGAGGGTGCTACGTTCGAGTCGAAGACACGCGTCTTCTTGACACTCCGTGGCGCACGTGGATAACAGTGGCGCGAGCTCGTCTCCTTGCCGTTCATGCGTTGGGGAGCGGGGATCGAGTATTCGTTGGTGCGAGTTCGCTTGCTTCTCGAGGTATTCCTCTGTGGGAGGCGAATCCGGACGTATACGTCTGGGCTCGTACTCGGCGTGGGAGTAAGCCTCTCCGCGCAGTTCGCGCAGCAGGGATCCTCGTACCCGGGGTTTCGGTGCGATGGTCTGTTGTTTCACCTCTTGACAGAGAGCTGCAGACTGTTGGTGGCGTCCTGGCTGAAGGTCTCATTGATGCGGCGGTGCGAATGGCTTGTTGGTCTGAGCCCTTGAGCGCATTTGTAGGGATCTGTATGGTGCTGAATAGGCAGTCGTCCTTTGACCTCTTTTCGCAGGAAGAGTGTCGTGATCGGGCACGTGAGATTCGGTCAGAGATGCTCGTCAGGCTCACGGAGTGGCGCGAACATAACGACAACATACCGGCGCGCCGAGCAGAAGCCCTCATTCGAGCCGCTGACCCGGGTTGCGAGAACCCTGCCGAGGCTGCATTGCTGTGGGTCCTCAAGTCGGTGAGTGCCTTCGAGGTCGTGACCCAGTTCGAGATCATCGTCAACGGGCGCCGCTACTTTGCGGACATCGCGATTCCGGGACTCATGATCATCTTCGAGTTCGATGGGATTGGAAAGCTTGGAAAGAACGAAGCTGACTTTGCTCGGGCGAAGCGTGAATGGATCCAGCGAGAAAATGATCTGCGTGGTGCTGGCTGGACCATCTATCGATTCTCGTGGCCAGATTATGAGGATCTGGCGCAACTGAGAGCCTGGGTGACTGAGTTGTTAGCGCCGTACCAAGCATCGATCCCCGCATCGGCACAGCGCTTGTGGGCGGTTCCAACGCAGGCCTGCGACGGCCCGAATCGGCGGTTTCACGTGGGTACATCCCGACGGTGGTCGTAAGGGTCATGAACATGATCGGAGGCGCTGCACCTGTTACGTGGCGCTACACCCGTTACGTGGCGCTGCACCCGAACAGAAGGGGTGTAATGCCTACGGATCGGGTGTAGCGCATGCTTTAACAAGTAGATTCGCGACCTGACCGCGCGCGTCGTCAAGATATGCATAGCCACGATCTGTCAGCGGTGGAGGGCCCTGCCGCGGTGCCGGTGGGCGGTGGCAGGGCCTGGCCGGGCTTCGAGCCGACGCGCCGAGCGAAGCTCGCGGCGCGGACGGCTCGCGGGCGGGCCGCCGCCCACGGGCACACGCAGCGGCCGGGCCCGGTGGTGCCCGGAACGCCAGTGGCACCACACAGCAATGCCAGAAACCATGCGGGGCCTGGTCGCGGCGCACGTTGGCGGCAGCGACACCTGTCTCAGACAAATCTCGCACGTAATTTAAGTCGGTCATTTTTTAAGTGCGTCTGAAAACGTTGCAATTCCAACGACCTATGTTCTCAGTTTGAAATACCCGCAAGGGAATTACGTGCGAAATTGCCGAGCACGACGCGCAAGGTACGACAGTGGCCGGAACAGGAGCAGCACCCGGAAAACCCGTGGAACGCCGCAGCACCGGCATTCAGTCAGCGCGTCCCGCCAGCAGCGTCGCCAGGTGGACGCCCCCGCGTCCCGCGAGCTGGGCGGCTTGGGTGCGGCACGAGAATCCGTCCGCCAGATACACGGCATCCGGCTGCGCCGACAGGGACGGCAGCAGGGAATGCGACGCGACCGCGACCGACAGGTCGTAGTGGCCCGCCTCCATGCCGAAGTTCCCGGCCAGGCCACAACAGCCCTCGAGCCTCGTCACGCGCGCGCCCAGCGACTCGAGCAGCGCCTGGTCGGTGTCCCACCCCATGACGGAGTAGTGGTGGCAGTGCGGCTGCGCGACGATCTCGACACCCTCCAGGCTCGGCAGTCGGCGCTCGGATGCGGGCACCGCCGACAGCACTTCGGCGAGGGTGCGCGTCGCACCCGACACGAGCAGTGAGCGCGGATCCTCGGGCAACAGGTCCAACAGGTCGTCGCGCAGCACCGCCGTGCACGAAGGCTCGACCCCCACGATCGGGATCCCCGACGCCGCGAAAGGCGCGAGCACGCCGAGCAGCGACGACAGGTGTTTCTTCGCCCCCGTCAGCTGACCCGTCGTAATCCACGTGAGGCCGCAGCACGCGTCCGGCGCGACGATCGGCGCGAAGCCGTTCGCCTCCAGCACGTCGACGACCGCGCGCGCACCCGTGTCATCGAGGGTCTGGCTAAACGAGTCCGCCCACACGAGCGCGTACGGCCGCCCGCTGGGGTCGCGCGGCCCGGAAAGGATTGGGGAGGTCGCCATCGACGAGGCCGGGGTTGACGAGGCGGGGACGCCGCCGCGCTCGCGGGCCTCAGAAACGGGATTGGAAGCGCCAGAAATGGGACCGGAAGCAACGGAAATGGAATCTGAAGCGCCAGAAACGGGATCCGATGAAGCAGAAGCAGGAACACCGCCCGCCAGCAGGTTGCGGCGGCGAGCCCACGCGGTGAAGGTGCCGGACTGGAGGGCGGGCATGCCTCGGCGAGGATCCAGGCCGATGACGCGGAAGGCCAGCGAGCGCAGGGGAGCGACCGACATGACGGCGTTTGCCACGCGTGCCAGGCCGGGCACGCGCGCGGTGACGCGGGTCAGGCGCGGCAGCCAGCCGAGCGTGTAGTGGCTGAGGGGGCGCAGTCGTCCCCGGTAGGTGCGGAAGAAGGCTTCGGAGCGGTAGCGGGCCATGTCGACGCCGGCGGGGCAGTCAGCTGAGCAGGCCTTGCAGGCCAGGCACAGGTCGAGGGCTTCGAGGACCTCGGGGGAGTCGATGGCCTTCACGAGCTGTGAGTTTGCGGCCTCCTGGAGGATGCGGGCGCGTCCTCGGGTCACGTCCTTCTCGTCGCGCGTGGCCAGGTAGGAGGGGCACATGAAGGTGCCGGACACTCCCGCGCGGCACTTGCCGACGCCGGTGCAGCGGTGGACGGCGGCCGTGAAGTCACCGCCGTCGTGGGTGAAGGCGAAGCCTCCGTCGGCGGGCATGGGGCGCGCGGCGACGCGGCGCAGGTTGGCATCGAGCGGATCGATGCCGGGCTGGAGCTCGAGCGTGCCATCGGCAGGGGCGAGGCCGGAACCGCTAGCAGTGCCAGACGCGTCGGATGGCAGCGTGGAGGGGCGCGCGAGGTTTGCGGCGGCCGCATCGTCATGCTCGGTGAGGGCAGTGGTAGGCCCGCCGTTTGCCGCCAGCCCCTCAGCAATCCCGCCGTGCGCCGCACGTGCCCGCGCCCGAGCGTGCGAGGCGGCCTCGGCCTCGTCCATGGGGGAGGCGAGCACCCCGGGGTTGAGGAGGTTGTCCGGGTCGAAGACGTGCTTGACGCGCGCGAACAGGTCGAGCATCTCGGGGGAGTACATGAAGCGCAGGAGTTCGCCGCGGGCGCGCCCGTCGCCGTGCTCGCCGGAGACGGAGCCGCCGTGGGCTGCGCAGATGCGGGCCGCGGACTGGAGGAACGCGCGCGAGTGGGCGACGCCAGCCGGGGTCTCGAGCGGCATGGCGAGGCGCACGTGCACGCAGCCGTCGCCGAAGTGCCCGTACAGGAGTCCGTCGATGTCGAACTCCTCCATGAGGGCCGTGAAGTCGCGCAGGTACGCGCCGAGGTTCTCGGGCGGGACGGCCGCGTCCTCGAAGCCGGGCCACGCCTGCTGGTCGCCGCCGCCCTCCCCGTCCGGCGGGGTGCGTCCGCCCAGGCCTGCACCGTCGGCGCGGATCCTCCACAGGGCCGAGGCATGGACCCCCGGCGGGTACACGACCGTGTCGATGGCCGCGGAGTCGGCGCACAGGGCGCGTGCGCGTTCCAGGGAGGCGGTGACGTCTTCGCCGGGGGCGCCGACTTCGACGAGGAGCCAGCCTTCGCCCGCGGGCAGGGCGGGTACGGCGCCGGGGCCCTTGTGGGCACGCACGACGTCGACGAGGCGACGGTCCATGCCCTCCACCGCGAGGGGGGAGTGGGCGAGGAGAGCGGGCACGTCGTCGGCGGCCTCAATCATGGAGCGGTAGCCGAGGGCGGCGAGCACGGGCGCGTCGGGCAGCGGCACGAGGCGCACGGTGATGGACAGGATGAGGACGAGGGTGCCTTCCGTGCCTGCGAGCATCGCGGCGAGGTTGCGCCCGCCCTCGGGGGTCAGGTGCTCGAGGGAATAGCCGGAGACCTGGCGCTTGAAGCGGCCGAGCTGCGTGCGGATCGGGGCCAGGTGGGAGTCGATGAGGGAGGCGAGCCCCGGCATGTCGCGCAGCGCCGAGTCGTGGCTGGTTGTGGCCGTGAAGTGGCGCCCCTGCCCGTCCACGCAGTCGAGGGAGATGATGTTGTCGGAGGTGCGCCCCCAGGCGGTCGCGTGCGGCCCGCACGCGTTGTTGGCGACCATGCCGGCGATCGTCGCGCGGTTCTGGGAGGAGGGGTCGGGGCCAAAGCGCAGGCCGTACTCGGCCGCCGCCGCCTGGAGGGTGGAGCCGACGCAGCCGGGTTCGACGGTGGCGGTGCGGGCCTCGGGGTCGATGGAGACGACGCGGTTCATGTGCCGCGAGAAATCGAGGACGAGGCCGGGGCCGATCGCGTTGGATGCGCACGAGGTGCCGCCGCCTCGGGCGGTGAGGGGGACGCCGTGGGCGCGGGCGAGGTCGAAGGCTGCGATCGCCTGCTCGGGCGTGCGCGGGAAGGCGACGGCCAGGGGCGGGATGCGCGTGAGGCCGGCGTCGGAGGAGTATCGCGCACGCGTACCGGTCGAGGAATCGACGTCAATGAGTGCGCGCAGGTCCGTCAGGAAGCTCTCGCTCATGGTGACAGTGTGTCACGCGGGCGCGCGTCGGGAGGCAGGTATCCGGTGTGCGGATGGTCGCGCGAGGCCGTGGCCGGTTGGGGCGGCCCTGAGGATTACGCGGGTTCCGGGTCGTCGCGGAACAGCTTGGGGAAGGGTGTCACGGGGACGGGCATGCGCTCGATGGGGGGCAAGTGTGGGCTGACCACCTGTTCAGACTGCGGGTACAGTCGGGGCGATGAGTCGGCGCGCAGACGGTACGGAGAGAGTTCGCGGCGCGTTTCCTCGGACGCGGGAACCTGCGGCTCCGGCGCCGAGTATTCAACGATGCGCAGCTTATCTCTGCCCATTGAATGCCACCCTGTTCTGTCTCAAGTACTCTGCCGCGCAGTAGTCTAACCGGATGGAAGATGCCGTGCCATCCGGATTCTGAGCGACACGTGCCATCGTACACGACATTGGTCCCACGCTGGCGGGGGATCGGTCATAGTTGCTCAGCATGTGTCAGTGGGATGCGTTGGGTGCTGTATGTGTGTGGCGGTGCGCTCCGCGTATTCGCCCGTGTGGTGGGCCTGTCAGAACGGCGAGACGTTGTCCATGGTTGTCCGAGCCTGGGCGAGGTGACGCAGTGGCGGGATGTGCGTGCCATCATTCGCGCAGAATTCGCGCGGACGTCGAAAAAGTTTCGAGGTCTCCCTCGAGGATGCGAAGGTCGGGCATCGGTGTCCTGTCCTGGGGCCGAAGGCGTGCTGTTCTTGCCCACTATTCTACCGATGTGAAGGACTGTGGGCGCGTGGTGGGTTGTACCTGAGGCGCCTTGTCGGCGGGCGATCAACAGGCAGATGCTTACGTGGTATCCATCCCATTGTCCCTGTGTCATCCTTGTTTCTTTTGGAACGTATGAAACAATGGCCCCGAGCGCCCCATACACGTGAAGGAAAGAGCGATGGCCCTGTTTGAGTTCGAGGATGGACACCTCGTCCCCGCTCAATTCGGATATCCGGTTGCGCAGGATCTGGGTCCCGAACTGGTTGACGCTATCTGCCAGCAGGTCCTGCAGATCGTGTCGCGCCCGCTGTTCCCCGTGACCTGGCGTGATATGACGGGTCAGGGCGACGAGGAGACGCCGCGCCTGACAGCTCTCGACGTCTCGGGGCAGATTGTGTCCGTTGAAATTCTGAAAGAACTCGACTCCGAGACCCTTATTACCTCCCTGTCGCGACTGGCTGAGGTCGCCTCGATCTCGTGGTCCGACTTGGCCGGCGAATACCCTTCGGGTCCCGAGGGTTTCCGGGCCGGTTGGGCGCAGTTCCGCGACTCGATGCCCCCGGCCGTGGGTCCGGGCCCGCGACTCATCATCGTCGCCGGCGAGATCGACCCCTCGGTGCGCCCCGCCCTGTCTATCCTGGCGACGTCGGGCGTCGAGGTGCACCTCATGAACCTGCGCCAGATGTCGAACGGTCGCCTGTTCCTCGACGTGAACGCGGTGGGCCCGCGCCTGTACGGCCATGCGCCGCAGCTCCTGGCCTCCGCATCGGCGGCGCCCGAGATCGTGGCGCCCGCGCAGGAGGACGTCGACGAGGTCGACGCCGACGCCTCCGTCGAGTCTGACTCTGAGACGCCGACGACGCGCCCCACGCCGAAGGTCGCGCCCCACCTGCGCGACGTGTTCACCTACCCGATCGACGAGGAGCCCCCGGCGCCCTGGCGTCCCGCCTCCGAGGAGGATGAACAGGACGAGGCCGAGTCTGCCGATGCGCTTGAGTCTGTCGATACTGCGGAGCAGGGTGAGGACCGCGAGCGTGACGACGCAGCCGAGGACCGCGAGCGTGACGACGCAGCCGAGGGAGGCGTGGACGCCCCCGCGGATGAATGGGCCCCGGTCGACGAGGCCCGCGCTCAGGACGAGCACGAGGCTACCGAGCCTGACGCTGGCGACGATCACATCGAGACCGACGAGCGCGTCGAGGGCGATGCGGTTGCCGAGGATGGCGGCGAGTACGCGCCCGAATCTGTCGAAGCCGACCGCGCTGAGGACGCGGATGATGCTGAGGATGCCGAGGCCGACGCTCAGGATGCCGACGAGCGCGACGCCGACGTGCGCGCCGAGGACGTTCCCGAGTCCGACGTTCCCGAGTCCGCCGAGGCTGCCGCGACGCAGCACGGCGAGAACGAGGACACGGGCGAGCTCTCCGACCATGAGGAGCCCCGCGCGGAGGAAAGCGCTGAGCCCGACGAGGATGCGGCGGCCGACGAACAGGTCGACGACCACACCGACAACCACACCGACGATCACACCGCCGCATACGTCGGCGAGCACGCGGAAACAGAAACGGAACCGGACGAGGAAGGCGACGACGTGCCCGAACACGCCGACGAGCAGGTCAGCACCGAGGATGACGCGCCCCGCTGGGAGCCCCCCGCCCACATGAGCCGCCGCGCCACGCGCCGCGCCCGCGAGGAGTCGAGCGAACTCAACGATGGCGGAGCCACGGAGGCGGCCACGGCCTCGTCCGTCGACCGCGCCGACGAATCCCCCGAGGTCGTTCAAGCCCGCGCGGAGGGTCTGCCCGTCCTCGGCCGCGACGAGTCCGGCCTGCGCACCCTCGCCCAGATCCTCGGTGAGGACACGCCCCTGATTGCCCGCGGTGAGCTCGGTCTGCCCGTTGACCTCGTGCTCGCGGCCAGCGGTGCGGTGTCCGGCGCCGGCCTGACCTACCCCTCGCTCGACACGCTCCTGACCGCGCGCGGCCTGGGCCACATCGACGTCTGGGGGCAGGTGCGCATCGGCGACCGGCTGGGCCCGACCCTGGCCGAAGCGCTCGACGAGGTCAACCGCGAGATCGTGCGCGAATACGCGCAGGCGCCGCGCGGCCACCGCTCCGCCAAGCACTAACGCGCGACGACGAAGCGCCCACACGGCGCGACGCGAGAAAGCGACGAGAGGCCCGGGATCACGCGATCCCGGGCCTCTTTACGGCAGGGCGGTCACCGCACGAAAGCGTCCAACCACCCGCGCATCGTCGCGTACACGGCCTCGCGCACGGGCGCATCCGACAAGGCCAGATCGTGCTTGCCGGGGAAACGTGCAATCGTCACCAGGTCTGACAGGCCCAGGCTGCGCTGGGCGATGACGGTCGGATCCAGCACCGTGTCGGAGGTGAAAACGCGCTCGGACCACTCCTCGTCGAAATAGGAGGACGTCGACACCATCGACAGGACCGGACACTCCAGGTGCACGTCCTTCTCGATCGTTTCGTGCCCGGCCATGATCGCCTCCAGCCACGAGGCCGGGATCGGGTAGGACTCGGGGCGCTTCCACTCGTGGATGATCGGCCAGCCCGCGACCGACGGGTCGTCGGGGCTCAGGCCCTCGGGGATCGGCAGACCCGAGGAGGCGCGCCCCGCGAGTGAACGGCCGTAGTGTCCCGCACCTCCCGAGGGCACTTCCCACATGGGGTTACGCGACGCGATGCGTCCGATGACGGGGGTCATTGCCCCGCGCCAGGCGGCCATCGACTGCATCTCCAGCCACGCCGAATTGAGAATCAGGCCAGCGAGAACACCCTGGTGTCGGTGCGCCCAGAGCGTCGCGACGAGGCCGCCCGTCGAATGGCCCATGAGGACGATCGGCTCGTCCTCGCGCTCGGAGCGGATGATTTCGATGGCCTCGCCGATCTCCTCGTCGTAGACGGACAGGTCGTCCGTGTAGCCGATTGTCTGGTGGGGGCGCAGGGAACGGCCGTACTTGCGCATGTCCAGCGCGTAGAACGCCGCGCCCGCGTCGCTCAGGCGCTGGGCCATCTCGGTCTGGAAGAAGTAGTCGTTGCGCCCGTGCAGGTACAGGACCGTCATGCGGGCGCTCGCGGGCGGGCGTGCGCGCACGAGGGTCGCCACGCAGGGCCCCTCCGCGTCGTCGATGAGCTCAATCGTGCGTGACTCGTAGCCCTCCCCCAGAATGTCGGTGCGCCACTGTGGTCCGGGAGGCCCGGCCTCGCCCCACGGGGCCATGACGTCGCGCTCGGGGATCCCCTCGGGCGCCGAGGCCTCGGCCCCCACCCCGGACAGGTCCGGCAGGCCGCTCGTGTCGGGCATCTGCTCGCCGTCGGGCGTGGGATTGCTAGTAACGCTCATGGGGTCAGCATAACGCGCGAGGCCACCGGCGCCTCGTTGATGAGGAGGAAGCGCGGGCGGCCTCGCGGAGAATGGGGGTCGATCAGGCGAAGGAGGACGCGCGCGAGGGGATGCGCTCGTTGAGGAACTCGTCGAGGAGGGCGGTGAGCTGGTCGTGCTCGATGAGGAAGCCGTCGTGCCCGTGGTCGGAGTGGATCTCGCGGTAGAACGCGCCCGAGATGCCGGCCGCCATCTGCCAGACCTGCTCGGGGAAGAAGAGTCGATCTGAATCGACGGCGACGACCAGCGTGCGCGCGGTGACCGCCTTGAGGGCTTCGGTGACGCCGCCGCGGTCGCGGCCCACGTCGTGGGAGAGCATCGTGCGACACAGCGTCACGTAGGAACCCGCATCGAAGCGGCGCACGATCTTCTCGCCGTGGTAGTCCAGGTAGGACTCGACCGCCAGGCGTCCGCCGTGCAGCGGATCCTCGTCGTTCTGGGGAATGCGGCCGAAACGCTCGTCCAGCTCCGAGGGGGAGCGGTAGGTCGTGTGCGCGATCTGGCGGGCGAGCGCTAGCCCGGCGGTGGGGCCGGGGCCCGCGTAGTAGTCGCCGCCGCGCCACGCCGGATCCAGCTCGATCGCGCGGATCTGCGTGTGGGTCCATGCCGCCTGGTCGGCGGTCGTCTGTGCGCCCGAGGCCACGACCACCAGTCGGCGCACGCGCTCCGGGTAGCTGACCGCCCACTCGATCGCGCGCTGGCCACCCAGCGACGCGCCCACGACGATGCTCCACTCGTCAATGCCGAGCAGGTCGGCCAGGCGGGACTCCGCGTACACCTGGTCGCGCGTGGAAATCACGGGGAAACGCGAGCCCCATGGCGCGCCGTCGGGAGCGAGAGACGCCGGGCCCGTAGAGCCCTGACAGCCACCCAGCACGTTCGCGGCCACCACAAAATAGCGGTCCGTGTCGATGATGCGCCCCGGGCCCACGATCTGCTCCCACCAGCCGGGGGTCGGCTGGCCGGGCGCTGCCTCGCCGCACACGTGCGCGTCGCCGGTCAGCGCGTGCAGGATGAGGACCGCGTTCGACGAGGCCTCGTCCAGTTCACCCCACGTCTCGTACGCGAGCGTCACGGAGGGCAGGATCTCGCCGTTTTCCAGGCGCTGGGCGCCCAGATTCGCGAACTTGCGGAACGCGACCGGGTCGCCCTCGCGCCACGCGCCGGACGTGGGTGCGGGAGGCAGGTTGGAGCGGCTCATGGGGTCCTTCTTTCGCTGTGGCGGTTCGCTGTCACGCGAGACGGGGAGGGGCAGCGGCGGCCTCGGAGCCTCAGGAGTGTGTGTATCCCCGAGGCCGCCGACGGGTCTGTCAGGCCGTGGCCGCGCGGGCCGCGTCGAAGCCGAGCTGCAGGTCGGCCAGGATGTCCTTGATGTTCTCCAGGCCGATCGACAGGCGCACCGTGCCGGGCGCTACGCCGGCCTTGGCCAGCTCCTCCTCGGTCAGCTGCGAGTGCGTCGTCGAGGCCGGGTGGATGACGAGGGACTTCGCGTCGCCAATGTTGGCGACCACCGGCAGGAGCTGCACGCCGTCCGCGAAAGCCCGGCCGGCCTCGTAGCCTCCCTTGATGACGAAGGACAGCAGGCCGCCCGTGCCCAGCGGCGCGTACTTCTTGCCCAGCTCGTAGTAGGGGGAGGACTCCAGGCCCGCGTAGTTGACGGACTCGACGTCCGGGTGGGCCTCGAGGAAGCGGGCGACGGCCAGCGCGTTGGAGACGTGGCGCTCGATGCGCAGGGACAGCGTCTCGATGCCCTGCGAGATGAGGAAGGCGTTGAAGGGGGAGGTGACGGCGCCCAGGTCGCGGTTGATGAGCGTCTGGATGCGCAGCAGGAACGCCAGGTTCGCGCCCAGCGCGCCGCCCACGCCCAGGTCACGGGCGTAGACGAGGCCGTGGTAGGACTCGTCCGGCGTGTTGTAGAGGGGGAAGCGCTCGGGCTGGGAGGCGAAGTCGAAGTTGCCCGAGTCGACGATAGCGCCCGCGATCGACGTGCCGTGGCCGCCCAGGTACTTGGTGGCCGAGTGGACGACGATGTCGGCGCCCCACTCGATCGGGCGCACCAGGTAGGGGGTCGCGACCGTGTTGTCGACGATGAGGGGCACGCCGACCTCGTGGGCGACCGTCGCGATCGGTTCGATGTCGAGGATGTCGCCCTGCGGGTTGGGGATCGTCTCGCCGTAGAAGGCGACCGTCTTGTCGTCGGCGAGCGCGCGCCAGGCCTCGGGGTCGAGCGGGTCCGCGACGAAGCGCGCCTCGATGCCCAGGCGTCCCAGCGTGTTCTTCAGCAGGGTGACGCTGCCGCCGTACAGGGAGGGGGAAGCGACCACGTTGTTGCCGGCCACGGCCAGGGCGAGGATCGACAGGGCGGTCGCGGACTGGCCGGAGGAGACGAGGAGGCCGCCGACGCCACCCTCGAGGGCGGCGATGCGGGCGGCGACGCCGTCGGTCGTCGGGTTGGTCAGGCGCGTGTAGATGGGGCCCAGCTCCTGCAGGGCGAAGCGGCTCGCTGCCTGCGCGGTGTCCTCAAAGGCGTAGGAGGAGGTCTGGTAGATGGGCAGGGCGGTCGCGCCGGTGGCGGGGTCGAGGTTGTATCCGGCGTGAATCTGCTTGGTTTCGAAGGACCAGTCGTTGGCGGTCATTGTGCGGTTCCTTAGGTGAGGGGGTGGGTCGTCTCTGATTCCCCTCCGGCGGGCCGCAGCTGCGGTGAAGTGAACATGCGTCGAGGCGCGTCCCGCTGTCGGGGGACTGCGCGGCAGTCGCTGGTGCTGACGCGCAGTCAGCGGCACATTCGACGGTTCATGGATCCTATTGTTTGTCATCGACGAGGCCGGGGCGCGGCGGTCCCGGATGGTGGACTTTTGTGACGGGTGAGGCGTGAGGGCTGGGTGTGTGAGCAGGCTCGCACTGATGGTTGAAAGTGTGATAAAAACGCAGGTATTTGCGCGGTAATCATGATGCTGATGTTACGAATGTTACGAATATTGCGATTGTTGTATGTGTGAAAGTTGAGTTTTGTGGTGTGTTTGTTGCCAAGCGTGACGAAAGTGGTTAGGCTTTTTCCCAGTACGCGCCCGCCGGCGCACGTAAACAGACGAGATGAGACAAACGATGAGACGACGCGGAACCATTCGCACGGGCCTGACGGCAATCGCCGCCTGCGCCCTCCTCGTGCTGCCCCAGATGGCGCAAGCCGCCCCCTCTGAGGAAGAGATCGCAGCCGCCCAGGCTGCCGAAGAGGCCGCGAAGATGAGCGTCGCCCAGATTGAGGTCAAGCTCGCCGAGGTCAGCGCCAGCGCCGCAACCGCGACGCAGAACGCCCAGATCGCCGGCGAAAACCTCAACGAGGCGAACATCGCCCTGGCTGAGGCGACCGCGACCGCCAACCAGGCCTCGGCCGAAGCCGACGCCGCCGAAGCCGCCTTCCAGGAAGGCAAGCAGCAGATCGCCTCCGTCGCCCAGGCCGCCTATCGCAACGGTGGCGGCACGCTCGATTCGCTCGCCCCCTACCTCGACTCCGACGGCCTGCGCAGCGTCGAAACCAAGCAGGCCGGCATCAACTCCTTCTCCTCCTCCGCCGAGGCGAAGATGCAGAACGTTGCCGCCCTCGAGCAGGTCGCCAAGGTGACCCGCGACGCGGCGAATACCGCGCTCGCGAGCCAGCAGGCTGCCACCAACGAGGTCCAGGCCCGCACCGACGCCGCCAACCAGGCCGCTGCCGCCGCCCAGAACGAGGCCGCGATCGTCGCCGCCCAGCGCAGCGCCTACGTGCAGGAGCTCGCGACCAAGCAGAACACGACCGTCGACCTCATCAACCAGCGCGAAGCCGCCCTCGAGGCCGAACGCCAGGAAGCCGCGCGCATCGCCGCCGAGCAGGCCGCCGCAGCCGCCGAAGCCCAGCGTCAAGCCGACGCCGCAGCCGCCGCCGAACGCCAGGCCGCAGCCGACGCTGCCGCCGCGGCCCAGGCCTCGTCCTCCTCGTCGTCCTCCGACGATGAGGATGATGACGACTACTCGTACTCCGCGCCCTCCTACTCCTACGAGGAGCCCTCGTACTCGGCGCCCTCCTACTCGGGTGGCGGCGGTGCCTCCACCGCCATCGCAACCGCGCAGAGCTACCTGGGCGTGCCCTACGTGTGGGGCGGCGAATCCTACGGCGGCGTGGACTGCTCCGGCCTGACCATGCTCGCGTGGGGCAGCGCTGGCGTCGACCTGCCGCACCTCTCGCGCGCCCAGTACAGCTACGGCACGCACGTGCCGATCGGCTCCATGGAGGCCGGCGACCTGATCTTCTGGTCCTCCAACGGCACCCAGTCCGGCATCTACCACGTCGCCATCTACCTGGGCGGCGGCCAGATGATCGAGGCTCCCACCTTCGGCGTGCCCGTGCGCATCACCGGCGTGTACAGCTGGGGCTCGATCATGCCCTACGCCGTGAGGCTCTGAGCCGCATCGTTGCTTGAGGGTCCGGGGGCCGCGCAGACTGTGTGTCTGCGCGGCCCCCGGCGTTTGTGTGCGTGCTTGTGTGGGGGTTTGCTAGGGGAGTTTTGTGCCGGTGTGTGTGCCCTGTGCGGCTGGTGAGTGGTGGTTTGCGGTAAAAAGTTCTCCCTGCTCGGGTTGTTTGTGTTTGCCCCGGGATAATTTTCTCCCTGCTCGCGTCGTAAGGGCTGAAATGGGCGTTTTTCGCCGTGCTGGGAGAGTTTTGTACCGGTTTGGCCTTGAGGCGTGGGTTGCAGGGAGAGTTTTGTACCGGCGGGTGCCTGTGCGGGGGTGCCAGCGCTCCACTAGGTGGGTTTACGTGCGCAGGTTAACCCTTTCGTGCGCAGGTTAACCCTTGAGGTGGCAGTGTGGGCGGCTTGCCCATGCCACCACCTATAGGGTTTACGTGCGCATTGAAGGGCCGAGGTGGCCACCAGGTGGGCTACCGATGCCGCTAAACAGTGGGTAGGTGCGCGTCGACCCCTTGACGCGCACCTAAACCCGTCGTTGCGCAGGTTAACCCTTTCGTGCGCAGGTTAACCCGTGAGGTGGCAGTGTGGGCAGCCCGCCCATGCCACCATCTGTAGGGTTTACGTGCGCATTGAAGGGTCGAGGTGGCCACCTGAGGGGCTGCGATGGCTACTCGGTGGGCCGCGAGTCTTACCTGGTGCTGCCGCCATGAGGCCACAAGTGCCGGATGGCGCGGCCGGTGTCGAAGAGCGCCCCGACGGGGAACCCGCGAGCGCGCTTGTGGAGTCATGTGGTTAGCATGAACGGCATGAGTACCCCTACCGCCGATACGAACACTCACCAGATCGGCGCCACCCCCACGGTCCCACGCGTCGTCAAGCCGTTCCCTGCGTACGCGCGCACCCTGGCGCTCCTGTGTTTCGTGGCGTTTCCGGCGTGGTCCCTCATTGGGTTTCTGACGAGGGATCACTGGACGCAGTGGGCGTTTCACTTGAGCCAGGCGCGAGTGATCATCGCGGCCATCGCTGTCCTCGCGTTCCTCCCCATCGTCTGGGCGGCGTTCGGTCGTTTCATCCTCGACCTGATCCGCAGGATCAAGCCGATGCGCAGCGGCAAGCACGCGCCGGAGGCTCACCCCGGCACCGCGTTCCTGGGGGTTGTGGCCGCGCTCTTGGTGTTTGGAGTGGTTGGCCTGACTGCGTGGGATCTCGGCGGGCAGGCTGCCCTCGACTGGCGGGATGGACCCGTGACCCGCGAGGGCGTCACGTGCACCGCCATGAATCCCGAAGAGCGCGACGACGGCCCCTTCGTGCACATCGAGCTGACTGACACCGAAGGGATCGTGCGCGCCTACGACTTGCGCCAATACGAGCTCGATCGCCACGCCGAGAAGGGGACGCCCCTCTACAACACGATCGTCGAGGCCTGCCAGACCCCCGGCACGCAGATCGGAATCTCCATCTACGAGCGCACGGGCATCATCGTCGACGCGTGGAAGAAATAGTGCGAATCGGCGTGAGGCCGGAACACGCGGAGATCGGCTAAGGACGAGGCCGACACGCTACTGACGGACCGAGGCCTCGGCGATGATGCCGGTCCTGGGGTAGATCGACGCGTCGAGGGTCATGGTCGGGATCCTGCAAGCCGTGAGGACTGTCGCGTAGGGGTGTCCCAGACGACCGGACACCGCCTCCACGTCGGTGCGAAGAACCCGAAACGACCGGACGGTGCCGTCGGAGGAAACAAGATCAAAACTGACGGTGGCGGGGCGTCGAGAGCTGCTTCGCTCGTCCAGGTTCTGGCAGGTCAGGCCCTCGTAGTGCGCAGGTCCCTCCCACCAGTCCAGAAGCGCGGGGAGATACCCCGCACCGAACTCGGTGTAGGCGAATGCGAATGCCGAGGCGGAGAGCACGAACGCGGCAGTGGCGACCCCGGGATACGGGGCGAGCGCGTGGCGCCCACGGACGGGCAGTAGGAAACGACGAAGGGTGTCCCGGACCATCCAACGCAGGGCAGCCCACACGACCGGCACCCACCCGATGCACAGCAGTGCGAACAGGGGAAGCGTCGCCAATGTGGCGCGCATCGTCAGCGGTCCCAGCATCGGCTTGCCGAACGGGATCCAGATGAACACGCCGACGAGAATCAGGACGACAACGACGATGAGGCGCGTGAGGCGTCGCTCCCACGGCTTCGACGCCGGTGCCGTGAACGTCCCAGAGCGCCCGCTTTCTCCCCGCGGGGAAGGCTGAGCGGGTGTCATCGTGGTCATGCGCTCATACTAATCGCCGAGGCCGGGGAGCGTGGGTATGCGAAGGGGCCGCACAGACGTAAGTCCGCGCGGCCCCTACCGAAAGCAAAATGAGCTCAGTGCTGGCCCTCGTGCTCCTTCAGGCGCTCGTAGGAGCGGCGAATTTCGGCCTCGGCCTCTTCGCGGCCCACCCAGTGGGCGCCCTCGACGCTCTTGCCGGGCTCGAGGTCCTTGTAGACCTCGAAGAAGTGCTGGATTTCCAGGCGGTGGAACTCCGACACGTCGTCGATTTCGGTACGCCACGAGGCGCGCTGGTCGGAGGCGGGAACGCACAGGACCTTGTCGTCGCCGCCCTTCTCGTCGCGCATGCGGAACATGCCGAGCGCACGGCAGCGGATCACGCAGCCGGGGAACGTGGGCTCTTCGAGGAGGACGAGGGCGTCCAGCGGGTCACCGTCCTCGCCCAGGGTGTCGTCGATGAAGCCGTAGTCGTCCGGGTAACGGGTCGAGGTGAAGAGCATGCGGTCGAGGCGGATGCGGCCCGTCTCGTGGTCAATCTCGTACTTGTTTCGGTTCCCCTTGGGGATCTCGATGGTCACGTCAAATTCCATGGCCGTGCCTTCCGCTTCAGCCCCGAAACTCGGGGGTCCAGTTGGTTGTGTGGGCACATGGACAGGTAGTGTAGTTACCGAAATAACCACGAAGGGACATCCATGCATCGCACGTCTATGGGGGCAATTGTAAGCGCTAGCGCCGCGCTCGTGGCGACGGTGGCGCTGGTGGGTTCCGGCTGCTCCCCGCAAGCGGCTACTCCGGCGGACGCTCCCACGGCCTCGACCCTTGAAGCGGCACCGATTTCGGGCGACGCGAAGGGCGCGGGCAATCCGGTGAGCGCCGCAGACGTGGAGGCGCTGTGGGCGCCGGTTGCGGCCGCGGCGGCCCAGGGTGGCTACACGGCGTGGGGAACGGTCGTGGACGCGCAGACCGGCGAGGTGCTGCTGGACGCCGATGCGTCGACGGCTCACACGCCGGCCTCGACGACGAAGACGCTGACGGCTTTCACCGCGCTGGCGAACCTGGATCCGACGGCGACGCTGACGACGAGCGCGCTCCTCGGCGCCGACAACCAGACTCTCTACCTGGATTCCGAGGGCGACCTGCTCCTGGGCATCGGTACCTCCGACGAGGTCGAGGTGTCGGGGCGCGCAGGCCTGCAGACCCTCGCCAACGATGCGGCGGCTGCCCTGAAGCAGCGCGGCATCACCTCGGTGACCCTGAACTGGCGCGGCACGCTCTTCGACGGGGCCTCGCACCTGGCGTCCTGGGACGCGCAGGAGGTCGGCTCCTACGAGGGACACGTCGGGCCGATGGCGATCGACGCGGGGCGCACCTACGAGGGCGCTAACTCCTTCTACGCGGATGCACCCGGTCGCGTCGCGCAGGTGTTCTCGCAGGCGCTGGGTGCCGCCGGCATCACGGCGACGCTCGGCGAGGCCGGCGATGGCCCGGCGGGCGCGGCCACTATCGCGTCGGTGAGCTCGGCGACGATGGGGGAGCAGCTGCGCTGGATGCTCGCCCACTCGGATAACACTCTCGCGGATCAGTACTGCCGTTTCGCCGCGCGCGCGGCCGGAGCCCCTTCCACCTACGAGGGCGCGACCGAGACGGTTCGCAAGGCCCTGACGCAGGCCGGTGTCCCCACGGACGGACTGACCCTGGAGGACTGCTCGGGCCTGTCGAGCAACGACAAGATCAGCGCCAACACGCTGGTCGGCGTCCTCAAGGCCTCGTACGCGGGCAGCGGGACCGGCGCGGACACGATGCGTCTGCTGCCGTGGGCGGGCCTGGTGGGTACGCTCTCCCAGCGCATGACCGAGGCTCCGGCCGCGGGAAACGTGCAGGCCAAGACGGGTTCGCTCCAGGAGGTCACCTCCCTGTCGGGCTCTGTCCTGACCAAGAGTGGGCGCGTCCTCCTCGTCTCGATCGGGAATGACCACGTCACCGAGGGTGCCTACGCCACGCGCGGTTACCTGGACGCCTTCGAGGAGGGCCTGGCCGGGCTAGACTAGGGCCATGGATATGCCGTTTGGCCCGCGCGACGTCGCGGGAGTTCTCGCCTCGCTGTCGTATGCGGGTCCGTCGGCCTCCCGCGTGGGTGCCTCCGCCGTGGTGGCGCGCCTGCGTCGTTCGGTGGCCTGGTCGGACCGCAGGCTCGCCGAGCTGTCGACCCTGCCCGAGGCCTCCGCGCAGGTTGCCGCTTCCTCGACGATCGTCGTGGATCGGCGCGGGCTGATCCGCTCGGTGGGCTCGCTCTTGGAAGACTTCGAGGATACGCGCACGCCCCTCGTCTTGGCTGCCGAGGCCATCATCCTGCGTGCTCTCGCCAAGGATGCGACGGGTATTTGGGACGTGCGCACGGGCCGTCGGATCCTCGTTGCCCCTAACGTGCTCGCGGACGCGCAGCGCTACGCCCTGGATCAGACGGACTGGTGCCGGTGGGTGTCCCTGTGTACGGGTCTGCGCGGCGTCCACCTGACGCACGCCCCCCACCTCGTCCCGTACGTCGCTGACCTGATGCGCGCGCTGCCTGAGCGCAGCGACGAACTCGTGCGCATCGTCCTGCTTCTGGACGCGCTGCCCACGGCCGAGATGGAGGTCCTCACGCCCCGCGACCTGCCGTCGATCCAGTGGCTGCGCACCCACCGTGCGCACGCCGGCGGGGTGGCGCTGGTGCGCGCGTGCGCGGCGGCTGGCATGCCGCTGGCCGGGGTCGAGGCGCTGCAGGCGCAGACCGAGGGTTTCGCGCGCACCGTCGTGCGTGAGGGCGAGATCGCCCGCCTCCTGTCGGGCGTCGAGGCGCTGCCGACCGCGAGCGAGTACGCGGATCCCTCCGCGTGGCTGGCGCGTGTGCGCTGACGCCTCGAGCCGTGTGGGGGCGAACCCGCGCGGCCCCCTGCGCGCCTGCTCCCTCGCGGTGCGCTCGTCTCTGACCTCCTTCATCGACGAGGCCGGGGCCCCTCCCGCTCTCGTCGTCGGCCTGTCGGGTGGCGCGGATTCGTTGGCGTTGGCGCTGACGACGATTGATGTGGCGGCGCGCGCGGGGATCCCGGTGATCACGGTGACGGTCGATCACGGGCTGCGCGAGGGCAGCGACGAGGAGGCTCGCCGCGTCGCGGATCTGGCGGTATCCCTGGGGGCGCGCGCCGTTGTCGAGACCGTGACGGTGGACGGCCCGGGAGGCCCCGAGGGTGCGGCCCGCGACGCGCGGCGCGCGGCCCTGCGTGCGATTGGTGTGCGCGAGGGTGCCCCGATCCTCCTCGGCCACACGATGGACGACCAGGCCGAGACGGTCCTGCTGCGCCTGGCGCGCGGCTCGGGCCCCTCCTCTCTGCGGGCCATCGCCCCTCTCTCGCGCGACGACGACGGGGTAACGTGGCTGCGCCCGCTCCTCGGGTTGCGTCGGACAGACACGGAGCAGGCGTGCGCCCAGGCGGGCCTCGCCCCGGTGCACGACCCGACGAACGACGTCGATGGCCCGTGGCGGGCCGCCGACGGGAGCCCGCTGCGCCGCTCGGCCCTGCGGCATGAGGCGATCCCGGCCCTGGCCTCGGCCCTGGGTGTCGATCCCGTTCCCGCGCTGGCGCGCACGGCCGCCCTGTGCGCCGAGGACGACGACGCCCTCAGCGGTCACGCTCGCGAACTCACCGCCGCCGCGAGAGTCGCTGCCGACGCGATCGCCGCCGACGACACAGACCCCGGCGACGGGGAAGCTCCCGTGGCGCTCGCGGTCGCGTCCCTGCGCGGCGCTCCCCGGGCGGTGCGTACGCGGGCTCTGCGTGAAGGGGCGCAAGCGGCGGGAATTCGCGCGCTGTTCAGCACGCACGTGGACGCCATCGATGACCTCGTGGTCGCGTGGCGGGGGCAGGGGCCCATCCACCTGCCCGGGGGCCTGGCCTTCCGCGTTGGACGCGGAGCCCGCGCGCGCATCGCTTTCGTCGCGCGCGGGAGAGGCGACCCGACGGGACGAGACTGCCCGTAACGGGTGGATATGAGTCGAAAGAGACGCCCCCAGAGCGGCCCGACACCGACTGCGCGATCACAGGATGTTGCGCTGACAGTGAGAATCTCATCCTTCCTGGTACAGGCGAGCGTTTGTGTGGCACGCTTATAGTGGAATCGCTCGCGTAGCATCGATACGAAAAGAGGACACGGTGGACGCCACCGATATGGGTAACGACCTGAAGGAAATCCTGGTCACCGCCGAGGATATGGACCGTCGGCTCGCCGAAATGGCCGAGCAGATCGACCGCGACTACGCGGGTGAAGACCTGCTGCTCGTCGGCGTTCTGCGCGGCGCCGTCATGGTGATGGCGGATCTGTCGCGCAAGCTGCACACCCCCCTCGAGATGGACTGGATGGCCGTGTCCTCCTACGGGTCGGGCACCAAGACCTCGGGCGTCGTGCGCATCCTGAAGGACCTCGACCAGGACGTCGCCGGACGCCACGTGCTGATCGTCGAGGACATCATCGATTCAGGCCTGACCCTGTCCTGGCTGCAGGCCAACCTCCTCGGACGCGGCGCCGCCTCCGTCAAGATCGCGACCGCCCTGCGTAAGCCGGAGGCCGCCAAGGTCGACGTGGACGTTGCCTACGTGGGCTTCGATATTCCTGACGAGTTCGTCGTCGGTTACGGCCTCGACTACGCCGAGAAGTACCGCAACATGCCCTTCGTCGGCACGCTGCAGCCGCACGTCTACACCAACTGAGAACGCCTACCTGTAAGGGATGCCCGTGAACGAGAAGATCAAGAATAAACGCCCCAGCCTGGGGTGGGTGCTGGTTCCGCTCATCGTGCTGCTGGTGGGCGGCTGGTTCCTCTGGCAGACGAATCAACCGCGCTCGGTGACGACGTCGGAGGGCCTGGCGCTCATCTCGGGTGACACGGTGGAGCAGGTCGTCCTCAACGAGGGCACCCAGCAGGTGAATCTGACGCTCACGGAGAACTACGTCCACCAGTCCACCGGCGGCGACGACAAGACCGTCGATCTGGGTAAGCGCGTGTACTTCACGTACTCCTACGTGCAGACCAAGGACATCCTGGACACGGTGGCTGCCAAGGCTCCCGCCAAGGGGTGGAATGCGGTGCGCCCGCAGTCCGGCGCCCTCGGTGCGATTATTCAGCTGCTGATTCCGCTGCTGATCCTCATGGGCGCGTTCTACTTCGTGATGCGTTCCATGTCGGGGTCGCGCATGATGGGCGGCTTTACTCAGTCGCGCGCCAAGGAATTCAACCAGGAGCGTCCGGACGTCACGTTTGCGGATGTGGCCGGTGAGGACGAGGCCGTGGAGGAGCTCGAGGAGATCCGCGAGTTCCTGGCCTCCCCGGATAAGTTCCACAAGGTGGGTGCGCGCATCCCGCGCGGCGTCCTGCTGTACGGTCCTCCCGGAACCGGTAAGACCCTCCTCGCCAAGGCCGTGGCCGGCGAGGCGAACGCTCCCTTCTTCTCGATCTCCGGTTCGGAGTTCATGGAGCTGTACGTGGGCGTGGGTGCCTCGCGCGTGCGTGAGCTTTTTGAGCGCGCGAAGAAGAACGCGCCGGCCATCATCTTCGTCGACGAGATCGACGCCGTGGGTCGCCACCGCGGCAGCGGCATCGGCGGCGGTAACGACGAGCGCGAGCAGACGCTCAACCAGCTCCTCGTGGAGATGGACGGCTTCGATGAGCGCGCCAACATCATCCTGATCGCGGCGACCAACCGCCCCGACATCCTCGATCCGGCGCTGCTGCGCCCGGGACGTTTCGACCGTCAGATCGCCGTCGAGGCCCCCGACCTGAAGGGCCGCGAGGCCATCTTGAAGGTCCACGCGCAGGGCAAGCCGCTCACCGCGCAGGTGGACCTGCGTCAGATCGCCAAGCGCACGCCCGGCTTCACGGGCGCGGACCTGGCGAACGTCCTCAACGAGGCCGCACTGCTCACCGCGCGCTCGAACATGCAGTTCATCGACGAGCGCGCCATCGACGAGGCCATCGACCGCGTGATCGCCGGCCCGCAGAAGCGCACCCGCGTCATGAACGACCACGACAAGGCCGTGACCGCGTACCACGAGGCCGGCCACGCCCTGGCCGCCGCCGCGCTGAACTACACGGATCCGGTCACGAAGGTGACGATCCTGCCGCGCGGCCGCGCGCTGGGCTACACGATGGTCATGCCCACCGAGGACCGCTTCAACAAGACCCGCAACCAGCTCCTCGACGACCTGGTCTACGGCATGGGTGGTCGCGTCGCCGAAGAGATCGTGTTCCGCGATCCGTCGACCGGCCCCGCTAACGACATCCAGCAGGCCACGAAGACGGCCCGCGCGATGGTCACCGACTACGGCATGAGCGACCGCATCGGCATGGTCAAGCTCGGCGACGCCGACACCGAGGCCTTTGGCCACGGGTCCGGCGAGGCTCCGCGTTCCTTCTCCGACGAGACCGCCGCAATCATCGACGAGGAGGTGCGTCGCCTCCTCGACAACGCGATGCGCGAGGCGTGGCGCATCCTGTCGGAAAACCGTGGTGTTCTCGACACGCTGGCTTCCCGCCTGCTCGAGGAGGAGACCCTCGACGAGGCGCAGCTGCGCGAGATTTTCAAGGACGTCATCAAGGCCCCCGAGCGTCCCGTGTGGAACTATCAGTCCGACGCCGCCGTTCCGGGCGTGGTCTTGGGCCACCCGGTCGGTATCAAGGCCGAGGACGAATGGACGTCCGTTCCCGTGCAGGGAATCGACGTGTCGCCGATTGACGTCATCGACGCCTCGGGCGCGGAAGAGGAGCAGGAGTGACCTACGATCCCGCTGGCGTCGAGAAGGCGTCGCGCGACCTGCTCGTCGCGATCGGTGAGGACCCCGAGCGCGAGGGCCTGGTCGGCACGCCCGACCGCATGGCGCGCGCGTGGCGCGAGATGTGCAAGGGTCTGACCGAGGACCCGCGCGAGCACCTGCGCACCCAGTTCCACGCGGGCACCGACGAGCTCGTCCTGGTCCGCGACATCACCTTCTTCTCGGTGTGCGAGCATCACCTGCTGCCCTTCTACGGCCGCGCCCACGTGGGCTACATCCCGCGCGGCGGCGTCGTGACGGGCCTGTCCAAGCTGGCGCGCGTGGTCGAGGGCTACGCGCGCCGCCCCCAGGTCCAGGAGCGCCTGACCGCCCAGGTCGCCGATGCGATCGACGAGATCCTGGACCCTCAGGGCGTCATCGTCGTCATCGAGGCCGAGCACATGTGCATGTCAATGCGCGGTATCTCCAAGCCGGGTTCGTCGACCGTGACCAGCGCATTGCGCGGCATCATGAGCGACGGGGCGACCCGCGCCGAAATGATGGCCCTCGTCCTGTCTGGGAGCCGATGACATGAGCGCCCTGCCCCTGCCCGCCGCCCCGGCCTCGTTCCCGGTCCCGTCCCTGGCGCTGCCGGGCGGGCTGGCCCTGCCCGCTGGGCGCACGGCGGTCATGGGCATCCTCAACGTCACCCCCGATTCCTTCTCGGACGGGGGGCGCTACGCGGACGTGGCCGCGGCGCTGCGCCATGCGCGCGAGATGGTGGCCGCCGGCGCGGACCTCATCGACGTGGGCGGGGAGTCCACGCGGCCGAATTCGACGCGTATCGGAGCGGACGAGGAGTGGGCGCGCATCGGCGCGGTCGTCGAGGCCTTGGCTGCCGATGGTGTCGTCGTGTCCGTGGATACGCTGCACGCGGCGACGGCCCGCGAGGCCGCGCGCGCCGGTGCGGCGATCATTAACGATGTGAGCGGCGGGCGCTGGGATCCGCAGATGAATGAGGCGGTCGCTGCCTCGGGCTGCGCGTACGTTATCCAGCACTATCGCGCGCTGCCGGGTATGCCGGGGGAGCACTTCGATTACGGGGAGGACCTCGTGGGCACGCTCGTAGAGCGCGTGGGGTCCCAGGTTCAAGACGCTATTGATGCTGGTGTGACAGCTGATAAAATTGTCATCGACCCGGGCCTCGGCTTCTCGCTGACGGGCGACCAGTGCTGGCAGATCCTGCGCGAACTGCCGCGCTTCCTGGAGGGCGGTTATCCCGTCCTCGTCGGCGCTTCTCGCAAGCGTTTCGTCAAGGCCCTCGGGGGCGACGTGGACGCCGACAGCGCGGCCATCGCCGCCTACTGCGCGGCATCAGGCGCGTGGGCCGTGCGGGTCCACGACGTAGCCGCCACCGTGGCAGCCATCGCCCGAAAGGAGAACGACGTTGACTAACCGACGCGTCATCATCGCCCTCAAAGGACTGGGGGCGATGGCCAATCACGGCGTCTACGACTTCGAGCGCGCCCGCGACCAGCGCTTCAGCGCAGACATCGTCATGTGGGTCGAGACCGCGGGTGCCACCGATGACATCGCCGCCACCGTCTCCTACGCGGATATCGCCGACGAGGCCATGGCGGTCCTCACCGGCACCGCCGTTGACCTGATCGAAACCCTCGCTGAGACCATCGCCGAGCGCGTCATGAGCCACGAGGGCGTCGTCGGCACCGAGGTGACCGTCCACAAGCCCGACGCCCCCATCGACCACCCCTTCGCGGACGTGTCGGTGACCGTGCGCGCGGGTGAGACTGACGCGATGCCGCTATCGCTGTCCCTCAAGGGCATCTACGAGGCCGAGGACGGCTCGGTCCTCACCGGCGAGATCGAGGCCTACGGCCGCGCTCAGGCGCCCAGCCCCGCGCAGCAGGAGCACCGCGAGGTGCTCCCGTCGCGCCGCGCCGCGCACGCCGCCGAGGCAGCGCGCGAGGAGGACACCTCCCGTCCGGCGCACCTGCGCTCGCGTCGCGTGGTCCTGGCGATCGGCGGCAACCTCGGGGACGTGCCCGTCACGCTCATGCACACGGTCGAGGCCCTGTCCTACATGGAGGGCTTCCAGATCGAGGACGTCTCGCCGATCATGCGCACGAAGCCGGTGCTCGCGCCCGGTCAGGCCCCCCAGCCGGACTATTGGAACGCCGTCGTCGTCGGTTCCGCGATCGCGAGCCCCGACGAGCTCTTCGCTCAGACCAGCCGCATCGAGCGCGAGCTGGGGCGCGAACGCCACGAGCGCTGGGGCGCGCGCACCGTCGACATCGACATCATTCAGATCGAGGGCCTGGCCTCCGCCGACCCGGTCCTCACCCTGCCGCACCCGCGCGCCAAGGAACGCGCCTTCGTGCTGGCTCCCTGGCTCCTGTGCGACCCCGACGCCATCCTCGAGGGCGTGGGACGCGTGTCCGACCTGCTGGCCCACACCCCCGACCGCGAGGGCATCATCGACGCTGTCGACGACTGGCTCGAAGACCCCGCGGCCGTCATGGCCGACTCGGACCAGCTCCTGGCCCAGCGCGCCGAGCAGGCCAGTGCCGACATGCGCGAGCTCATCGAGGCCCTGACCGGCGAAATCAGCCAGGTCGACAACCTCGTGACCCGCCCGGGTGTGCCCGCGGCCGACACCCCCTTCTCCGGCGCGATCGAGGCCTCGGTGCCGCCCGCGCCGACGCCTGCGCCCGCTCCTCACACTGTGTCGGCTCCCGCAGGTGCGCCGTCGCCCGAGGCCGCGGCCCCGCACGCGGCATGGTCCCCCGAGGCTGTGCCTGCCCCCGAGGCTGTGCCTGCGCCCGAGGCAACGCCAGCTCCGGAGGAAACGAGTAGCGAGGAAGCGGTTGCGCTCGACGCTGCACCGATCCCGCAGCCGCAGACCCCCGCCCAGCTCGCGGCCGAGCAGGCGGCAGACCCCGCCCGGTCCGCCGCCAGCACATCGCGCTTCGCCCCCGCCGAGGAGGAGGCAGCGGCCGCGCAGGCACCCGTTCCTCCCGTCGAACAGTCGGCACCCGCCCAGGACAACGCGCCCGCCCAGGAAAACGCACCCGCCCAGGAAGCGTCCCCCCAGGAGGCTCCGCCCCAGCGCGAACGCCGTCACCGCGCAGATCGCGCCTCGTCGCGACCCTCCTGGCACCCGGTCTCCTCCGTGCCCGCGGATTCCGCGGCCGGACGCATGACCCGCAAGATCGGCACGGGCACCTACAAGCCGAGCGGCACCGAAAAGCCCCGCTGGGTTCCCGTCTTTGAGCCCAAGCGGGAGGACACGCGTTCGGCGATCGCGCTGCCGGACTGGAACTTCTCCGTCAGTTCCGCACACGACGTGCGCGTCGTCGACGACCGCTCCGGCCTCGGCCACGACGACGAGCCCCCCAAGGCCACCGTCCACGCCGACGGGCGCTCGACGATCCTCGCCCCCGGGCTGCCCGACAACACCCCCGTCGGTCCCATCCCCGAGGACGAGGCCACACAGACCGGCATCCTGCGTCGCGTTGTCGTGCGGCCCACGATGACCGGAGCGATCCCGATCGTCAAGAGGCGCTAATGAAACCCGTGTCGATCGTGTGGGTGGCGGCGGTGGGCCTCGTGGCCGCCGGCCTGAGCTTCCTCGGCTTCCTCGCGCATATGCGCCAGGGCGGCACCCCGATGATCGTCACCCCTGGACCCGCGGTCATCTTTGCGATTGCCACGGCTTGCCTCATCTGGTCCGGCCTGGCGGTGCGTCGCCTGCGGGCGGGCAAGGACACGTGGATCGACGCGATCGGCGCGATGCGCGTCGCAGTCTTCGCGCGCACGAGCGCCCTCGTCGGCTCCAGCCTGACGGGCATTCTCATCGGCGTCATGGCCGTGTCTCTCATGCAGCTCGAAGCGCCCGTGATGCTGGCCAACGCGATCGGGTCGGGCCTGTCCGGCCTCGTCGGCCTCGTCTGGACGATCATCGCGGTCGTTATCGAACGCTGGTGCGTCATCAACCCCGATGACGAGGGATCGACGTCCTCCAAGCGCAGCGCGGCCGCCTGATCGCCCGCGGCGCAGTGCGTTGCGGCGGCCGCCTCGTGTGAAAGTCGCCCCCGTCCCGAGCGTTAGCCGCTGCCTGCGCCCCGCGCCCGGTATCGTGGATGCGTGGCTGACCAGCGTAAGAATTCCCCCAGGCGACCCACCTCCAGGCGTAGCGCGCCGGGAGGCACTTCCGGTCGCGCCGGCGATCGCGCGTCCCGCGCCGCAGCTGGCAGCCGCGTTTCCGCTGCTCGTCCGGCCGCCTCGAAGGCCTCCGCACCCGCGAAGCGGGGGAGTGCTTCCACGGCGGGCCGCCCCGGTGCGGCCAAGGCGCCGGCCCAGAAGAAGTCGTCGGGCGGTGGCCGTCCGCCCGTCAACCTGTGGCCGCGGCGCATCATCACGGGCCTCGGGCTGATCCTCATCCTCGCCCTCATCGTGTGGGGCATCGTCGCGGGGATCCGCGCGATCGTCGGAGCCGTCAGCGCCGATCCCGCGCCGCAGTCCAGTCCCCAATCCGCCGTTCAGTCCGGCGCGGTGGACGCGTCCGGCTACACCCTCAAGGGCGGCCAGGAGGCCACGGCAGATGGCCTGCTCACCGACGGCACGACGATCGATATTCCCACCTGCCTGGATCGCGACATCACGGTCACGGCGAAGGCGTCGGCGACGTCGTCCGGGTCGGCGATGCCCGTGACCCTCACGCTCGAAAACCGGGGTTCCGTCGCCTGCTCGACCTCCCTGTCCCGCTTCGGGCTGCAGATTTCGACGGGTGACCTGCAGGTCTACAACTCGGCGAAGTGCGGCGAGGGCCAGCAGTCGTCGACGACCCTGCTGCTGCGCCCGGGCGCCACGTGGACCGGCGCCCTGCGCTGGGATGGCTACGTGTACACGAACGGCTGCACGACCCCGGCGGGTGGAGCGAGCGCCGCGTCCGCCGGTACCTACAAGGTCGCGGTCACGATGGGTACGCGCGAGGTCGGCTCGACCGTCGTCGACGTGACTCCCGCGCCCACGCCCGCCCCGCAGTCCGGAGCTCAGTCCGGCGCGCAGTCGGGAACCCAGTCGGGCCGCTAGGGTCTACCAGCCGACGAGGCCGGAACTGACCGCCTGCGCCTGGTGCGCCAGGTTCTCGGTGATGAGCTTGGCGCGGTAGGGGCCGATGCCCTCGATGGCTTCCAGCTCCTCGGTGGTGGCGGCGCGCAGTGCCGGCAGCGTCGTGATGTGCGCGGAGACCTCCTTGATGGCTCCCCACGACAGGTGCGGGACCAGGGAGAGGGCACGCACGCCGCGCGGCGTGATCTCGCGGTCCAGGTCCGCGACCTCGTACACGTCCAGCCCGAGGATGTTCGCGATCGCGGTGAGGTCCACGATGCGCTCCGACCCGAGGGAGGACAGTTCGGCCTCGACGCGTGCGACGTCGTCGGGGTTGCGGATGTAGTCGCGCATGACGAGAGCCCGCTCGGACGCGGAGCCGCGCACGAGGTCCTCGACTTGCAGGGCCAGCAGGCGCCCCTCGGAGCCGAGCTCCTCCAGGTATTCCGTGATTTCGGAGGTGATGCGCCGGATCATCTCCATGCGCTGCATGACGGTGGCGACGTCGCGCACGGTCGCGCTGTCGCGCATCTCGAGGATGGTGAGGGTCTGCAGGACCTCGTCGAGGCGCTGACTGTAGCGGTCGAGCGTATCCACCGCCAGGTTGGCGCGCGAGAGCAGGGCCTCGGGCTCCTCCACCAGGCGATGCTCGGTGCCCACGTAGATGGAAATCATGCGCATCGACGCGGACAGGGACAGGACCGGCAGGTGGGTCTGACGGGCGGTGCGCTGCGCGGTGCGGTGGCGCATGCCGGACTCGTCGGTGGGAATCGTGGGGTCCGGGAAGAGCTGCACGTTGGCCTTGCGGATGCGCCACAGGTCGGGATCGATGATGACGGCACCGTCCATCTTGCACAGCTCACGCAGACGCGCGGCCGTGAAAGCGACGTCGAGGTCGAAGCCGCCCGAGCAGATGGCTTGGACTTCGGGGGTGTATCCCAGGACGATGAGGGCGCCCGTGTGGGAGCGCTGGATTCGTTCCAGTCCTTCTCGCAATGGCGTACCGGGCGCGACTGCGCGCAGTGCCTCGCGAAGGATCGCTGCATCGGACGTCAATGTGATTCCCTCCCAGAAGAGTAGGTTTGATACCTATTATTGCGAGTCTGCCGGGAAAGCGACACGAATAGCCGTCGCCAGATCCGACACAGTAAAGACGGTGATGCCGTCGACGCCGGCGAGATCCTCGCTGCCCTGGGCGGGAACGATCGCCGAGGAGAAGCCCAGGCGTGCGGCCTCGGCGAGGCGACGTTGAGTGCCCGTGCACGCCCGGACCTCGCCCGTCAGGGAGATCTCTCCGACCGCCACGAGGTCGGCGCGTGGGGGAATGCCCTTGAGCGAGGACACGATCGAGATGGCCATCGCGAGGTCGATCGCGGGTTCGACCGTGCGCGCCCCGCCGACCGTGGAGACGTAGACGTCCGCCCCCGACGTGTCCGCGCCGATGCGGGCCTGCAGGACCGCCAGGATCATGGCGACGCGCGCGTGGTCGACGCCCGAGGTCGTGCGCCGCGGCGAGCCACCCGACGAGGGTGCGACGAGCGACTGGATCTCCGTGGGCAGTGGGCGGCGCCCTTCCAGGGAGACGGCCGCGCACGTGCCGGGCACGCCGCGCGTCGTGCGCGACAGGAAGAGCCCGGAGGGGTCAGCGAGGCCGTAGATCCCCGAGTCCGTCAGCTCGAAGCAGCCCACCTCGTCGGTGGGACCGTAACGGTTTTTCACCGCGCGCAGCAGACGCAGGCGCGAATGGCGGTCGCCCTCAAACTGGCAGACGACGTCCACGAGGTGCTCGAGCACGCGCGGGCCCGCGATGCCGCCGTCCTTCGTCACGTGGCCGACAAGCAGGGTGGGCAGGTCGGACTCCTTGGCGACACGGATGAGGGATGCCGCGACCGCGCGCACCTGCGCGACCCCGCCCGCCCCGCCCTCGACCTGGGAGGAGGAAATGGTCTGCACGGAGTCGACGATCAGCAGGGAGGGGGAGACCTCCTGGACGTGCCCGAGGACGACGCCGAGTTCCGTCTCATCCGCGATGAGGAGGTTCGGCTCGAGCGCGCCGATGCGTTCCGCGCGCCCGCGCACCTGGGCCGCCGACTCCTCACCCGTCACGTAGAGGACGGGGCCGCGCCCGCCCGCCGCCGCCGTGCGCGCGGCCTTCGCGGCCACGTCCAGCAGCAGTGTCGACTTTCCGACGCCGGGCTCACCGGCCAGGAGAATCACGGCTCCGGGCACGATCCCGCCGCCGAGGACCCGGTCCAGCTCGCCGACGCCCGTCGACCGCGACGAGGCCCGCTCCCCGTCGACCTCGCCGATAGGCAGTGCGGGACGCCGCGGGGTGGTGGCGGTGGTGCGCGCGCCCCCCGTGACCTCGCCGGCCTGGTCGACCGTGCCCCACGCCCCGCACTCGCGGCACTGGCCCACCCACTTGGGGGAGGTCCAGCCGCAGTCGGAGCAGCGGTACGTGATCTTCTCTTTCGCCATGTACTCACCGTAACCCGACCCACCCTCATCTGCGGTTCGCGCGCGCGAAGAAGGCCGCAGGTGTGCGGGCCGAGAGGTGCAACGACGTGCGTCGAGCGCGTCGGGCCCGTGCGCGTAGGGCCCGTGGAGGGAAAGGGCCTGGCTCCGGCCTCGTCGAACGAGAATGAGCATCCAAATACGTCACTGTGGTCAGGTTCTCGCAGGCCTGGGAAGCGCGGGAACACCGCGCGAACGAGTCACCACGCACGTGCGCTTATTCAGTACCTGTTGTTGTCTCGGGCGTTTATCCATAGGGTTGGTCGATGTGTATCCTTGGAATGGCTCACCATGGCCACACGGATACAGATACCGCCCCACAACAGTGCGCACATGAAGACTGAGGAAGCGACATGAACAAGGCGCGTCAATCGCGAAACAGCTGGTCGAAGCGGATGCCCGCAATCGCCGTCCTGCTGGTGTCCGCGATGCTCTGCGTCCTCGCCGTGGTCTACCGCGGCGTCGAGGTCACCCAGGTCAGCGTCGATGACGGTGGCATTTGGGTGACGAACCAGGATCGCAAGCTCCTGGGCCACCTCAACTACGACGCGCTCATGCTCGACGGCACCGTTTCCGTCAAGTCCGCGTCCTTCGACATCGGTCAGGCCGGCGGTGATGTGACGCTGGGGGAGACGGTGACGCGGACGGTGTCGCCCGTGAAACCCACCTCCTTCTCGATCGGCCAGGCCGTCACCCTGCCCGAGGGAGCCACCCAGGTGCAGGGCGGCTCCGTCCTCGCGGTCCTCGACCCGGCCGCCGGTCTCCTGTGGGTCGGTAACGCGGGCGAGCCCGCCACCATGTCGTTTGCCAACGAGGACGCGGTCGCCAAGGATCTGAGCGATGGCGTCGTCACGGTGTCGCCGTCGGGCACGGTGTTCGCCTACTCTCCCGGTTCTTCGTCTCTGGTCACGGTCGTGAAGGAAGGCCAGACGTGGCGCGCGAAGAGCACGACGCTCAAGGGATTCCAGCCCTCCGGCGCCCTGTCGATCACGGCGGTCGGCGACAAGCCGGTCATCTACGACCAGGCCGGCAACACCCTCGTCATGCCCGACGGGAAGGTCCGCGACCTTGCCGAGGAGCATGTGACCGGCGCGGTCCTACAGGCCCCCGGCGACGACGCCGCCTCGGTGCTGCTCGCGACGGATTCCGAGCTCGTGGCCGTCTCCCTGAACGGCAAGTCAGTGGACCGCCAGCCCGCCTCGGACGCGGGAGCGAAGGGCAACCCGGCCGCCCCCGTTTTCCATAACGGCTGCTCCTACGGCGCGTGGGCGGGCTCGGGCGCGTTTGTGCGCACGTGCACGGATAAGTCGCGCAATCAGGCACAGACGGTTCCCACGCTCGCCGAGGCCTCCTCCGCGGTCTTCCGCACGAACCGCACGCGCATCGTCCTCAACGACGTGTCGACGGGCACGCTGTGGCTGCCGGATAAGAACATGGTCCTCGTCAACAACTGGGATCAGATCCCCACCGAGGAGCAGGAGGAAGAGGACACCCCGACCCCGGACCAGCGCGAGCAGGTCTCGGAGCCGGAGCACAACGACAAGAACACGCCGCCCGAGGCCGTGGATGACGACTTCGGCATCCGCCCGGGTCGTTCGACGCTGCTGCCGGTCCTCGACAACGACTCGGATGATGACGGCGACGTGCTGACGGCGCGCGCCGTGACGAACCCGGAGTTCGGCACGGTCGTGCGCACGAGGGGCGGGCGCGCCCTACAGATCACGGACGTTCCGGAGAATCTGACGAGCGGGTCGACGTCCTTCACGTACGAGGCCTCGGATGGCCTCGCGGGCGCCACCGCGACCGTGCACGTGACGATCCACCCGTGGACGCAGAACGAGGGGCCGCGCCAGATGAAGCGCCCGGTCATCAAGGTCGGCGCGAATGCGCAGGTGGAGTACAACCTGCTGTCGGACTGGATTGATCCGGATGGTGACCAGTTCTTCCTGAAGTCCGTGGAGGCTCCCGATGGCATCGCCGTGCAGTTCACGGAGGATGGAACGGTGCAGATCCACGACCTCGGCTCGGGCGCGGGGGTCAAGGTGCTGAGCGTGACCCTCTCGGACGGGCACGCGGAGACGACGGGCGAGCTGCAGGTGAGCGTCCAGGAGGCGGGTAACGTCCCGCCGGTGGCGCGCGCTGACTTCTACGTGGCACGCGTGGGCGAGGCCCTCGCCCTCGACCCGATTGCGAACGACACGGATCCGAACGGCGACGCGCTGACCCTGGTCGCGTCGGGTACGGCCCCGGCGGGTACGTCCGTGTCTGCGGACCTGTCGCGAGGCATCTTGACGTTCACGGGGTCGGTGCCGGGCTCGTTCCAGTTCACGTACACGGTGTCGGATGGGCCCTCCACGACGGTGGGTGTCATCCGCGTTGACGTGGTCGCGGACGACACGAACGCCGTCCCGATTGCCGAGGACGACCTGGCGGTGCTGCCCAGCGGCGGTGCGACGCTGATCGCCCCGTTGGCTAACGACACGGATCCGTCGGGCGGCGTCCTGGTCGTCCAGTCGATCGATGTGCCCGCGAGCTCGGGCCTCGAGGTGACTCTCATTGAGCGCCACCTGCTGCGCATTACTGCGCCCGCGGGTCTGTCCGACGTGACGTCCTTTACGTACACGGTGTCCAACGGCGCGGGGTCGGCGACCGCTCAGGTGAGCGTCATCCCGACGGACGCGCAGAGCGAGGAGACGCCGCCCGAGGCCACGCCGGACACCGCGAAGGTGCGTGCTGACGACATCGGTTCGGTGAACGTGCTGGCGAACGATCGTTCGCCGATTGGCCTGTCGCTGAGCCTGGACCCCGACGTCACTGTCCTGTCGGGTGCGGAGCTGGGCACGGTGTTCGTCACCGGCAACCAGGTGCGCCTCTCGGCCGGCTCGGAGGCCGGCGTCGTGCGCGTGGCGTACACGGTCGTCGATTCTGTGGGTAACCGTGCGACGTCGACCGTGACGTTCGAGGTCGTGGCGGCCTCCGCCGCGAACAGTGCCCCCGTTCCCAAGGCACTGAGCGCGTGGGCCGTGCAGGGCCAGATGACGCGTATTCCCGTGCCGCTGACGGGCATCGACCCGGACGGCGACTCGGTGGCCCTCGTCGGTATCGATCAGCCGCCCGCCAAGGGCAGCGTCGTGCTGGGCACGGAGTGGCTGGAGTACACGCCTTCCGATGATGCGACCGGGACGGATACGTTCTCCTACATCGTCGAGGATCGCCTCGGCGTGCAGGGCCGTGCGCGCGTGCGCGTCGGCATCGCGCCTCCCGGCGCGCAGAACCACAACCCGACGGCCGTCCCGGATTCGGTGACGGTGCGGCCGGGCCGCGAGGTCAGCGTCAACGTCCTGAGCAACGACCTGGATGCGGACGGCGATGCTCTCTCCGTCGATACGGATCCGGCGACCGTGTCGGTCTCGGATGCCTCGGCGACCGTGTCGGTGGCCGAGGATGCGGTCACCGTCAAGGCCCCCCAGACGAACGGCGTGTTCGTCGTCGCCTACCAGATTCAAGATGGGCGAGGAGGCCGCGCCCAGGGGCAGTTGACCGTGACGGTCGATGCCGATGCGCCGCTGCGCGCACCGATTGCCCGCGACGACGTCGTGTCCGTGGCCGATCTGCCCGCCGACTCGAAGCCTGTGAGCGTCCCCGTTCTCGCGAACGACGAGGACCCGGATGGCACGACGGCTGCACTGACGGTCTCGGCGGAGGGCTCGGGCGTGAGCGTGTCCGGCCAGAACCTGTCGATCAGCCCCGAGGCCCGCCGACGCCTCGTCGTCTACACGGTGACGGACCCCGACGGGCTCAAGGCGAGCGCCGTCGTGACGGTCCCGGGTACGGACCTGCTGGCCCCGCGCCTCGATATGACGCGCATCCCGGTGGCGATGCGCGCGGGGTCCTCACTGACCCTCGACATCAACGACTACGTCCTCGTGCGCGATCACTCGCGTTCCCCGATCATCACCGACGCGGCGACCGTGAAGTCCAGCGGCGGCATCGACTCGGTGGCGCTGCAGGATTCCTCGCACATCGTGTTGACGGCCCCTGACACGGCCTCGGGCCGCGCGTCGGTGTCGTTCACGGTGCGTGACGGCGCGGCGGACGACGCCTCGGCCCTGTCCTCGACGCTGACGATCCCGATCACGATTCAGCCCGCGAGGAACATGCCCCCGCGCCTGACCCCGACCCCGATTCTCGTGGGCCAGGGCGAGAACGTGACCGTGGACCTCACGCAGATGGTCGACGACCCGGACGACCAGGCGAAGAGCTCCTTCGACTACCGCGTGGCGAAGGTCCCCGGTGGCATCGACGTGTCCCTGGACGGCTACACGCTGACCGTTGCGGGCAAGAAGGACCAGCCCAAGGGGCCGGTCGGCGCGATCACGGTGAGCGTGGACGACGGCTCGGGCGCGGTCACCGCGGATATTCCGGTGACGATCGTGAAGTCCTCGAAGCCCCTCGTGACGACGACGGACGCGCGCATCAAGGTCAACGCCGGTCAGACGGCGACCGTGAACCTGTCGGAGTACACGACGAATCCGTTCCCGGATCCGCTCGTGGTCCTGGACGCGTCCGTGCACGTGGGTCAGGGCAGCGCGGCCGGCGACCGTAACGTGCTGACGGTGACCCCCAAGGCGGGCTTCCACGGCGACATGATCGTCGTCTACCGCGTCATGGACGCGACGAACGACCCGGATCGCATCGTGCAGGGCCGCGTCATCGTCAAGGTCCTGGACCGCCCCGATCCCCCACAGAACGTGACCGCGACCGCGACGGGCCCGGGCAGTGCGTTCGTGTCCTTCCAGGAGCCCGCTGCCAACGGTGGGACCATTTCGGGCTACACGATCATCGACTCGGTGGACGGGCATTCGCAAAATACGCGTAACCCCGGCATGGAAGTGACGGGCCTGCAAAACGGCGTCGAACACTCCTTTACGGTCATCGCCCACAACGAGGCCGGAGATTCGGATCCGTCGTCGGCGTCCGCGCCGGTGCTGGTGGACGCTGTGCCCGAGCAGATGGCGGCGCCCACGGTCCAGGGCACGGACGGCGGCCTGATCGTCTCGTGGACGCCTGCGGTCACCAGGGGATCGGCGGTTCACACCTACACGGTGTTCGTCGCGCCGCTGGCGGGCGGTCAGCCGATCGCGCAGTCGGTGTCCGGTTCGGAGACCTCGACGACTGTTCGCGGCCTGCGTAACGGCGCCAGCTACTTGGTGTCCATCCAGGCGCAGAACAACGCGAAGACCCCCTCGCCGGTATCCAGTTCGACGCAGGCCAGCCCGCACGGCCCGCCGGACACGCCGGGTGACGTCTCCGCCTACCCGTCGGGTATCGGCGCCGACGCGTCGCGTGCGAACGTGATGGTGTCCTGGTCGCTCGGTAGCCCGAATGGAAGCGGCTGGGGCCGCACGGAGGTCACGGTGGGTGGCGTGCCAGCCACCGCGAACCCGGGTGCGACCAGCGTTGAGGTTCCCAACGTGCCGACGGGTCCCAACTTGCCCGTGACGGTGGTGGCGTTCAACGCCGAGGGTGACCAGTCGGCCGCTGCGACCACGACGCTGAACGTCGCGACGGTTCCCGCGCCGATCGCGGCCCCGACGCTGTCCGGTATCGGCGAGGCGGGCAAGGTGCGCGTCGACAGTCTGGCGCCCGTTCCGGGCCGAGGCTTTGACGCGTCGAACCTGACGCTGCGCTACGCCGAATCGCCGGGTGCGTGTGCCAGCGGGCCGCAGGTCTCTAACGGTGACATTCTGCTGGTCAGTGGCTGGCAGCCGACCACGTTCTACTTCTGCCAGACGGGCACGGGCTTGAACAATCGTCCCGTAGCCTCCGACGCGGTGGCCGCGGTCGGCCAGGCGACGGGTGCCCCGTCGCAGGTGAACGTGGTGTTCACGAGCGTGACCTCCTCGAGCGTGACTGTGCACTGGGACCCGGTGGGCGCTAACCCCGCCGTCAGCGAGATTCGCGTGTCCGTGGGCGGTCAGACGCAGACCGTGGGCGCTGGAACCACCGAAGCGACCTTCACGGGTCTGGCTCAGGGCGCTCGCTACGACGCGTCGGTCGTGGCTGTCAACGCCATGGGTTCGACGCCGATGAATGCGCGCCCGATTACGACGACGAAGCTCGACGTGAGTGCGCAGTGGGTGGAGACCTGTAGCGGTAACGAGCGCGGGTACTTTGTGGGGCCCTGCCACACGTTTACGCTCAGCGCCCCGGGCTGGGATGGCGGCGCGTCGATCCCGCACATCTGTACGGTGCGTTCGGATCGTGATAACAGCACGGCCACGGTGCGCGTGGACGGGGCTGGCCCGATTCCGTCGCGCGTGGTGACGCTCGCGGATTCAGCGGACGTGTTCAACCGAGGCCAGTACATCCTCGGCGAGTGTAAGCCGGAGAGGTAGGCACGTGAAGAAACTCCGTCGAATCCTCAAGGCTGCGTGGCGCAACGCCCGCACTCGCCTGGAGGCGGTTCCCGCCGTCGTGTGGCTGGCGCGCTGGCTCGGCGCGCTCACGCCGGTCGGTTGGTCGGTGAGCGTCGCGCTCATCGCGGGTGCGATCGCCGCGGGTGCCTTCGGTTGGATCGAGGGCTTCGTGGTGGCCGTCATGGGCCTGGTGGCCCTGGTGGTGGCGATCGCCTCGGTGGCCTCGCCGTCGCCGCTGTCGGTGTCGCTGCGCATGAAGAATGACCGCATCGTCGCCGGCCAGGTGGCGGTGGGCCGGGTGCGCGTCGTCAACGAGTCGGCTCGCCGGTCGGGTTCGACCCTCGTGGAGGTGACGATCGGACGAGGCAGTGGCGAGTTCCTGGTTCCTCCGATTAGCGGGAACGGTACGTGGAACGAGGCATTCTCGGTGATGACGAAGCGCCGCGGCGTCATCAACGTGGGCCCTGCGCGCACGGTGCGTATGGATGGCCTGGGCCTGCTGCGCCGCGTGCGTTCGTGGGATGAGCCGATCCTCGTGCACGTGCATCCGCCGACGGTGCGTTTTTCTTTCGACGCGACGGGTATGCAGATGGATGTCGAGGGTGTGGCCAGCGAGAAGCTGACGAGCTCCGACGTGTCCTTCCACGCCTTGCGTGATTACGAGCCGGGCGACGACCGGCGTGCGGTCCACTGGCCGTCGACGGCCCGTTTTGGGCGCCTGATCGTGCGCCAGTTCGAGGAGACGCACCGCTCGCACCACATGGTGCTGCTGGATACCCGGATTGACGCGTGGGGACGCCGCGCCTTTGAGACGGGTGTGTCCGTCGCGGCGTCGCTGGCGATCGCCGGTTCTGGCGAGGCGCGCACGGTGTCGATGCACACGGCGGACGCGTGGATTCCCACGGGCACGCCGACGGCGATGCTGGATGCCCTGTCGGAGATGGAGACGTCGACGCGCTCGGATTTCGCGGGCGTCGTGCGGCGCTGCGTCATGGAGCGCGGCGGGATCTCTGTCCTGTCGATCGTGGTCAGTGAGTCCGTGGATGACGAGGAGGCTGCTCGCCTGGCGAATATTGCGCCGGTCGACGTGGTCGTGTCCGTTATTCGCGTAGTTCCGGGGCATGCGAGGCGTCGCCGGAAGATCAGCCGAGGCGTCATCATCGATTGCCCGTCGCTGGAAGATTTGCCGATGCTGGTGTCGAGGGGGGTGACGGCGTGAGCGCTCCCGTTCGTCCCGGTGCCCATCAGGCCCCGCCGCGTCGTTCGCGTCGTTCGGATACGTCCGAGACGACGATGGGCGCTTCGATGCGTCGCGCGGCGATGCCCGCGTGGTCGCTACTGGTCCTCGGTGTCCTTTTCGTGGGCCCGGTCGTCATGTTCGAGTCCGTCTTCGGTGGGGGACAGGGCGCGATCGCTGCGGGCGTCGGCGTCCTCGTCGGCTTGCTCGTGTCGTGGGCGGCGTCGAAGTGGCGCTGGGACCTGCTGTCGATCGTTGCCTCCGTCGTCGCGGCTCACTTCCTGTTCGGCGGCGGCGCTGCCCTGCGCGAGACGACCCGGTGGGGCGTGGTGCCCACGTCCCGTACCCTCCAGACGCTCGTTATCGGCGCGGTCGAGGCCTGGAAGGATCTGTTGACGCTGACCCCGCCCGCGGCCTCGTACGTGGGGCCGGCGATGGTGCCGTGGATGGCGTGCCTCGTGTGCTCGGTCGCTGCGGGCGTCGTGACGGTGCGTTACGGGCGCCCGATGTGGGGCTCGGTGGCCCTCATCCTGTGCGGCGTCATCGCGATCGTGTGGGGGCCGACGGGCCATACCCCGAACCTCGCGCTCGTCATTGTCTGGTGGGTGGCCCTCATCGCCTGGTGGTCGTGGGCCTCGGCGATTGGCCGGGCCCGCTCGGGAACGGACATCGTGATCGGCATGTCGTCGTCCACGACTTCGGCGTCGACGACGATGGGCGGGTCCTCGCGCCAGGTCGTGCACGTATGGTGGCGCGTGGGCATGGGTGCGCTGATGGTGGGCGTAATGGTCGCTGCGGCGATCCCCGCTGCATCCCTGCTGGGTCCCACGGCCTCGGACCGTATCGTGGGCCGCGACGTCGTGGAACCGCCCGTGGATGCGCGCGAGTACCCCTCGCCGCTGTCAAGCTACCGCCACTACAACAAGGACCTTGAGGACTCCTCCCTGATCCATGTGTCCAATCTGCCCAAGGAGGCGCGCGTGCGCCTGGGCGCGATGGACGTGTACGACGGGACGACCTTCGGCATGAGCGTGGCCAACACGGATGGGACGGCGGGCTACCGCCGCGTCGGCTCGACGATCCCGGGCCGCAGCGCGGACGACGCTGAGCTTGAGACGAACGTGTCGACCTCGCAGCTGCTGGGTCCGTGGGTGCCCACGATCGGCCAGGTGCACGTCCTGCGTTTCGATGAGGGTGATCCGAATGCGGCGGCGCAGCAGAAGGGCCTGAACTACGACCTGTGGGCGGAGACGGCGCTGACGACTGGCCCGGCGGGGGAGATGGGCTACACGATGAGCCTGTCGATGCCGCGCGAGCATGCGGATTCCGAGTACGCGAGCGTCGAGGCAACCCGCTACGCCGGGGGCGACACGAATGTCCCCAAGGACGTCGATACTCTGGCTGCGGAGCACACGACAACCGCGCGTTCGGACCTGGAGAAGGCCCGTGCGATTGAGAACTTCTTGCACACGGACGGCTACTACTCGAACGACGACACGATCAACTCGCGTCCGGGTTCCTCCCAGGATCGTATTCAGCGCATGATCGGCGCGGACATGCTGGTGGGCGACGACGAGCAGTACGCGACCCTGATGGCGCTCATGCTGCACTCGCAGGGGATTAACGCCCGCGTCGTCATGGGTGCATACCGCGAGGGGACGTCGGGCAACGTGGACCTCACGGGCGCAGACATGCACGCGTGGGTCGAGGTCGAGTTCCCCGGCGTCGGTTGGGCGACGTTCGACCCGACGCCGCCGCGCGACCAGCAGCCCACGACGCAGGTGAATAAGCCGAAGTCGGTGCCCAAGCCGCAGGTTTTGCAGCCGCCGGAGCCCCCGGAGCAGCCGGTTGAGTTGCCTCCGGCCACCCGCGACCAGGCGACCGACCCGCACGACCCGAACGGCTTGCACATCCCGTGGATGGCGATCGGCACGGTGTCCCTGTCGCTGCTTATCCTGCTGGGTCCGATTGTGTTGGTGCTCCTGGCAAAGTCTCGCCGACGTAAGAGTCGCCGCAAGGCGGCCGCCGCGGAGGCTGTGCGCGGCTCGTGGGATGAGCTCGTGGATACGGCGATCGACTCCGGCCTCGTGGTGGAGCCGCACCTGACGCGCCAGGAGGTCGCGTGGGCGTTGGCCTCGCAGTGGGCGCCCGAGACTCCTGAGGGTGGCGAGGCCCCCTCGCGCAAGTCCCGCAAGTCCGGTAAACGGTCGGCGGCTGACGTGCGTGTGCCCGGCTGGTCTCTGTTCTCCGGCGCGGTGCCTCGCGTTGTCACGGTTGCGCGCCGCGCGGACGTCGCGGACTTCGCGCTCACCGGTGCGCGTTCGCAGGACGCCGAGCAGGCGTGGGAGGACGTCGATGAGCTGCGCCACGAGTGGGCGTCGTCGGTGTCGGTGTTCGCGCGCGTGCGCCACGCCCTGTCGCTGAAGTCGTTGCGCTGGCGTCGACGCGTGAGCCGCCAGGCGGCCGCCGCATCCGGGGCGAAGCGTCGCTCGTTGATGGGGCGTATGGGTCGTAGGAAAGGGAAACGTTGATGGATAGCGACGCTCGCGTCGGGATGGTCCCGGTGCTGCCGGGATACCAGTGGATCCGGCCTCTGGGGTCGGGTGGTTTCGCGGACGTGTTCCTGTGCCGCCAGGAGCTGCCCAGCCGAGAGGTGGCCGTGAAGGTTGCCCGTCGGGATCGCGGGGCGGACGGCGAGGCCGGGATCGCCCGCGAGGCGGACGTGATGGCTCTCGTGTCGGGTCACCCGGCTGTCGCCCAGCTCTACGGGGCGGGTCGCACGCCGGATGGTCGCCCGTACTTGGTGATGGAGTATTGCCCCGTTGCGAACATCCTCGATCAGGTGCGCGCGAACCCGATGGCGACGGACCGGGCGCTGTCCATGATCATCCGCATGTGCGGTGGCGCGGAGATGCTGCACCGCGCGGGCTACGTCCATCGCGACATTAAGCCCAGCAACATCATGATCAACGCGTACGGCTCGCCGGTGCTGACGGACTTTGGTGTTTCGGAGCCGGTGGGGACGGATCCGCGCGCGGGCCGCGACGGCTTTTCGGTCATGTGGGCGCCCCCGGAGCAGATCGCGGGCACGGCTCGTGCTCACCCGACGCAGGACGTGTGGGCGTTGGGCGCGACTCTGTGGACGCTGCTGATGGGCCGTTCGCCCTTCGAGGTCGTCGACGGGGATAACTCCGCCAAGACGGTCGCCCAGCGCGTGGCTCGCGGCCGCGTGTCGCGCATCGACCGCCCGGGTGTACCCGACGCGGTGACGGCGATTGTCCGCCGCGCGATGAGCCTGGATCCTGAGCAGCGTTTCGGGTCGGCGGCGGCGCTCGGTTACGCGCTGCAGACGATCGAGCGCGAGATGCACCGACCTGTCACGGAGATGAAGCTGAGCGTGGTCGCCTCCTCGAGCGCGCCCTCCTCGGCCCTGTCGTCCCCTTCCCCGGCCGCCCTGGACGCGGAGCGTACGCGCACCCGCCGCGGGAGTTTCGCGGATGGCGCCCACGCCTCGTTGAACGAGGCATGGGCCGGGAATTCGACGACGAACCGTACCGGGTTGGTCGAGGGTGAGTCAAAGCGCCCCGCGTGGGTGCTCCCGGTGCTCGCGCTCGTGATGGTGCTGGCGACGGCCGGCCTGGTCGTCGCGATGCTGACCGGCGGCGGACACAGCATTCACGTGGGCGGCCCCTCCGATCCGACTGCGGGGCCGACGGCGAGCGAGTCGCCGGACGGCGGCAGCGTGAACGATGCCGGTGGCGCCCCGCCCGCCCCCGTCGCCGAGGTCAGAGCGACCCCGAAGGGCGCGGAGATCCTGTGGAACTGGGACATTCCCCAGCAGGGACAGAACAAGGCCGACCAGTTCGTCTTCAAGTACGTGTTGGAACGCCCGGGCGAGGCCGTGGTCGCTGAGACCATGCGCCGTAACTCCCTGACGACGACGGCCGTGAGCGGCGAGAACTGCCTGACGGTGAGCGTCGTCGCCGAGGCGAGCGGCCGTGAGTCTGCACCCGTCACCCAGTGCGTGACGATGCCGTAGCACGCGGACAGATAGTCGAAAGGACACAGAGTTGGGACACACGAGGGCACGCTTGTGGCGTCGTTGCGCAGGCGCAGGAGTAGCGGCGGCGCTCGCGGTGGGAGCGTTGGTGCTTCCCGCGGCGCCGGCCTCGGCGGATACAACGATTACCGCCGGGGACCAGCCCTTCTACTCCCACTACAACCTGGCGTCGATCCGATCGGCGGGGTACACGGGCGATGGCGTCACGATCGCGCTGATTGACGGACCCGTGAACTCGGGGATTCCGGAGCTTCAGGGTGCGCACATCGAGTCCTATGCCCCGTGTTCGGTGGGATCGCAGGATAAGTATTGGGACCATGGGACGGTGATCGCGCAGATCCTGGTGTCCCCGCAGTTCGGCATGGCTCCCGGCGCGCGATTAAGAGCGTATACGTTGTCCTTCATGGGCGATACGACCGGGTCGGATTGCGCGCTGGGGAGCTGGGACCGCGGGTATTCTGACCTGTCGCTCCTCATCGAGACAGCGCTCAACGATGGTGTCGACGTGATCACGACCTCGTCGAGTTACCCGGGGTACACCGAGGACATGCGGTGGGCTCTCGCCCGGGCGATCACGCAGCAGGTCCCGGTCGTGGCCTGCGCGGGGAACGATTCGGTTCAGAATTCGACGGAGTGGCTGCCTGCGTGGAGTGGCGTCGTGGGCGTGGCCGCGATCGAGACGAACGGGCACGCCTCCGATTACACGAATTGGGGGGATCCGATTTCGACTGCTGCCCTGGGGCGTCCGATTGCTCGCTCCGGTGTGTCATTGCAGCGCGGCGAGTGGTGGGGGACCTCGTTTGCGACCCCGGTCGTCGCGGGCGCTCTGGCGTTGTCGATGGAGCGGTGGCCGCGTGCGACGGGCAACCAGATCATGCAGGGCTTGGCGCGCACGGGCGTGGGCGGTAATGGCGGGCAGTGGAACCCGTACACGGGTTTCGGGGCGCTGGATACGTACGCGCTACTGACGACGAATCCGAAGGACTTCCCGGATGAGAACCCCTTCATGGACAAGGGGGAGGACTCGGTTCCGAGCCGCCGGGACGTCGCCGACTACGCCGATGGCGTCGTGGACCCGAGGAAGCTCCACAACGATCACTCGTACTCCTACCGGGGAGTGGACGAGCGCTTGGCGTTCAGCGACCAGCATGATTCTCCCGTGAACCTGGGGACGAGCCCGCGCTATCACAAGAGGACGAACGGCAAGAAAAAGTAGCCTGCCGACGGCGAGCCCCTGCAGCCCACGGTTGAACTGCCTCCCGTTTCTTGGACATCGAAATTGAAGTCCAGGGAATGGGAGGCTTTTCGTGTCTGTGAATCTGGGGGTGTGGCTACTTCCGGTGGTATGCGGGGCTGGTGCCCAGGTGCGGTGTCTGGGCCAGGAAATCCGCGTGGATGTAGATGTCGTCCGTTCCTCGGTACACGTACGTGTCATCGTATTTGCCCAGCGGAGCGTCAGCACGCCCGTCCCCGTAGTCGCGAATCATCTCAGCGGTGGGGTATGCGTCGTCGGCCTTTTGGCTCACGGGATTCTCATCAGGATACTGAGAGGGGTCCGTATTGATGAGTGCACCGGGGTTGACGGCTCCGTAGCCCGTGCGGTTGTTCCACGCATGTTGGGGGTTTGAACCGGTGTGTATGAGCAGCTGCAGGAGCTGATTCGATGTTGCGTCCGGCCATTTTTGACGTGCCAGCGCAAGAGATGCTGCGACGATGGGTGTTGCAATAGAGGTGCCGCTTGTATCTCTGATCTGTCCCGTATCATAGTCACGGGCTTTGATAGGACCTCCGAACGCGGCAGTGGTGACGCTGTCGCCGAAGGAGGAATAGTCTAATGCGAATGACCCATCCAGATTGATGGCGGAGACACCCACCGTGCCGTTGCGGCTGGCGTAGCTCGCGCCATCGTTATCAGTCGACGTATTGCCCATGCCGGTCACAACGATAATGCCCTGGTTGATAGCGCGGCTGAGCGCTGCATTCAATATTGGTTCGAATTTAGCGTCAATCTGTCCCGCCGCGATGGAGATCGTGATGATCTGTGCTCCGTCGTTAATTGCAAAGTTGATCAGCGCCCCCAACTCATCGAGTGCAGTGCCAGTCTCGGGGTTACAGTCTGCGGAGCGCTGCTGATCTCGGAAAGTGGTTTGGTAGGAGTACAACGTTGCGTCAGGTAGGAATCCGTAATTTTTGGAAACCAGCAGGGAGGCGATTGCCGTCCCGTGTGTCTTCGATTTGTTGTCGCTATTTACCGTGCAGCGGCTCTTGTCGGTGATGTTGGCGCCAGCCAGTTCGGGTGCGCTGGTGTCTACCGGCCCATCGATCATCGCGATGGTCACGCCCTTACCCGTATAGCCCTTGGCACGCGCCTGATCGAGCTTGTAATACGAGAAATAGTCCTGGGTCGTAATCGTGTCATCGGCATGTGCGGGGGCCGGTGCCGCGAGCAGTGCTCCCACGCATAGGGCGAGGGCGCTAGCAGCGGTCGTTAGGGCGCGCGCGGCGCGCCCCGCTCTCCCCACGAAAGCGAGAGGAGAACGGGGCGTGGCTGGCGTGCGTGTCATGGGGTTACTTCCGGTGGTATGCGGGGCTGGTGCCCAGGTGTACCGGTGATTTGATGAGGGGGTTTGAGATGGGGCCCTCATCCGTGCCACGGTATGTGTAGGCATCGCCCATGCGGTTGGTGCTGGGGTCGACGAGGCCGTCGCCGTACTGTTGTACTTCCTCAACGGTGGGTGAGGACCCTCCCTGCTTTTGTGCGATGGGGTTCTCGTTGGGGTACTGCGAGGGATCGGTGTTCATCAGATCGCCGAGGCTGATCGCCCCGTAACCGGTCTTATCGTTCCACTGCTTATCGGGGTTCAGAGCCGTCTTGACCATAAGCTGGAGCAGCTGGTTGGCGGTCGCGTCAGGCCACTTCTGGCGCGCCAATGCCATCAATCCGGATGCGATTGCCGTCGAGACAGAGGTGCCCTTGGTCGTGTCGACTTTGCCGGTGTCAAATGCGCGAACGTTGACCGGGCCGCCCACTGCTGTGACTGTGACGCCTCGGCCCCACGAGGAGTAGTCGGAAGCGTAGCCGCCTTCGTTGTTCACCGCGGCGACGCCCACGACACCCGACCACCAACTCAAGTGCGAGTCGTTTTCATCTTGCCCCGTGTTGCCAGTGGAGGCCATGATGATGACGCCTTCGCTCATGGCGCGGGCGATCGCCCACTTCAGTTCGTCGCTGTGGTCATAGGAGCTCTGGGAGATCGAAATGATTTGCGCGCCGTCATCAATGGCCTGGTTAATGAGGATCGCGAAAGAATCCTGGATTTTACCGCCATCAGCGCACGTACCCAGGTCGTCATCGTTGGAGGACGTCTGGTAGGTGTACAAGGTGGCGTCCGGGGCGACTCCATACTTTTGCGAGACGATGAGGGCAGCCATGTGGTTCGCATGGTACTTGCCTGCCTCGGACGACTTGATCGTGCAGCGGCTCTTGTCGGTGATGTTGGCGCCAGCCAGTTCAGGGTCGCTGAGCTCGACGGGACCATCAATGAGGGCGATGGTCACGCCCTTACCCGTGTAGCCTTTCGCGTGCGCGGAGTCAAGATAGTAGTAGGAGACGTATTCCTGCGAGGTGATCTCATCGGCATGCGCGGGGGTTGGCGCGAGGGCAAGGGCGCCGACGGCCAGGGCGAGAGCACAGGCTGCGGTGGTGAGGGTGCGCGCGGCGCGCCCCGCCACGCCCGCAAACATGCGGGGGCGGCGGGGCGCAGGCTTGTGAGTGGTTACCACTGGCGTAGGTCCCATCCGTCGTCCTCGCGCTTGACGGGAGTAATCGTGCGGTCCGTCCCATAGGTCTGAGACAAGGGATTGACGTAACCGGCGGGCAGATCATCCTCATCATCATCCACCGTGAAAGCCACATACTTACGCTTGCGGCCCTTCTTATCATCCTTGCCCATGCCAGCACCCGCGCCAGCGCCACCCATGAAGCCGCCACCAGCACCAGCACCACCACGACCGGCAGCACCCGCAGCGCCAGCCGCGCCACTACCGCCTGCGCCGGTCGTGCCGGTCACGCCAGAGGTGCCCGCGCCGGCCGCACCGTTAGCGCCCGCCATGGAGGCGGGGGGAGTGTAGGAACCAAAACCCGAACCCGAGTAGGTGCCTACGCGCAGGTTCGAAGCGCCCATGGCGCCCGCCGATCCCGTCGTGCCGGTAATACCACGCAGACCGGCCGCACCCAGGCCACCAGCAGAACCAGACGCTCCGCCGAAACCTGAGCCCATTCGGGCCGCGCCGCGCATGCCCAGTGCGCCCGCGCCCAGCACGCCAGCACCGCCCAGACGACCAGCAGCCGCCGCTTCAGAGGCTCCGCCGCCGTTGAGGCGCCACAGCGGATGCTGCGCGTCCGCCGGGGGTGCAGGGGTATGTCCGCCTACGATGCCGTTGCGATACGTCGTACCGTTAACCCGCGTGTGCAGCAGGTCGGTGTCCATGAGGTCCTGCGGATCCGTGATCGGGTTCGTGCGCGATCCCAGCTCACCGTACGGCAACTCCTGCCGGGGGACGGCACCCGAGGCGATCACGCGGTTACGAGCCGCAGCCGCGTCGGCCTCGCTCCACCACGGCTTATCAAAGCCACCCGGATAACCCTCACCATTACGACCACCCTCGCGACCAAAACCATTCTCCGGTGAGTAGCCACCGCCGCCTCCGTGACCGCCGCCGCTACGGCCGCCGCCGCCACCGCCACCGGGACGCCAACCGCCGCCGCCACCGCCGCCGCCACCGGTAGTGTCGGTTTTGCTGACTTCTTCGTCTACGCCCTTCGGGTCCATTGCGGACAGAGGATCATAATTCTCCATTACGTTCGAAACTTCGGACGTCCTGTCGTTTACGGTGGAGAGGATGCGGGCACAAGCTTCTTCACGTTGGATGTTCGCCTGGGCCTCGACAGCGTCAACGTAGGCGGAACCGGTGGTGACACGCACCGGACCAACGGAGAAACCGCCGCTGGGAACGCTGGCCGGGACAAAAACAACCGGGTTGTATCGCATCGCTGCCGTGGACGCATCAAGGAGTTCATCTTTGATCGATTGGCCTTCTGCGTACGCTTCAGCCATGGCGCTGCGCCCAGCCTCGTAGGCTTCATAGCCGCGAGTGTACTGGTCGCGGTAGCCGTTGATACGACGGATGGAACTATTTACCCAATTGTCCATTGCCTTTCCGGCTTTACCCGTGAAACCGTGGCTATCACGGTACTGCTTGAGGCGCTCGATGGCCTGTTCGAAGCCTTTTTCGACCTCTTCGTGGTCAGCCTTCCACGCTGACAGCCCTTCGTTAGCCTTCGCGTATTGCAAGAAAAGCTTGAGTTTTTCGTAGTTTGGTGAGTCAACCATTGGCTTTATCTCCTTGGAGAGTGGAAGTTATAGACGTTATAGCTGGTGGGGATCAGGAAGGCTTCTGGGTCTGATTACCAGAGGGAGCTCCGTTGTTGTAGTCCTTGCTGTAGTCCCTGTCTGTTGCGCCAATGGCGGACTGATCCATCTCGGAAGAGATTTCCATTTGTGCAGTCGTCGCCTGACGCTGGTCAGTCTCGATCTTGTATTTGTCTTTCTGAAGCTCTTCGGTGAGTGCACGTGCCTCGTCCGAACGTGAAACAGACTTCAGGGCTGCGGCAACTTGCGCAAAGGAATATTCTGCATCCCACTCTGCCTGCTTAGCTGCTTCCATTGCGTGCTCGGTTTCCACGATGAAGCGTGCAATCAGGGCATTTTCTTTAGCGAGGACGTCAGCGACGCCTGTAAATAGCTTGACAGAGCTCGAGCGCACAGCTGCAGGGCCGCTTTCATCACCCCACACGTCGTGCTTCTGGGCATCACTGAGTGCACTGGTGTGCGTGCGGGACTGGTCGACCGCGTTCTGTCCATCGCGCACGTGAGGGATAGCCGCGCGCTGGGTTTCGTCGTTATACGCCTGATCTACCACAGTGTTCTCCTTGCGTTGATGGGTTGTTGTGAGGCGCTGGCTTGCGCCGGTTGCTTACTTGCCGACTCTGAAGCGGCGGACGAGGGGTTGGTCGGTGACTTCGGGGTTGTCGATCTTGAGGGTCCACACGTAGACGAGGCTTGAGCCGTTGCCTTCGGTGTCGATGGTCCACGAGGAGTAGTACTGGCAGTCCTGGTCGACGCACAGGTCGTAGCTGTCCTGCCCGAGACGCCAGTAGTCAGCACCGGACATCACGAGGTACACGTCCTCGTTCTTGTCGACGGTGACCATGCCCTTGGGATCCAGCTTGTATTTTTGACCGCTCGCGATGCTCGGATCGACTGCGATCAGCTGCGTGCCGACCACGTTGTTCAGGGCGGTGGCCTTCTCGAGGATTTCCTTCTTTTCGGAGCCGGAGGCGGAGTTGAGCTGGCTGATGAGGTCCTGCTTGATGCCTTCGGGGATGTTCTTCATCTTGCTGATGTCCGAGGAACTGGATCCTCCGCCCCCGCCGGGCAGGCTGATACAGCCGGTCAGGCCGATGGCTGCCAGCACCAGGGACGAGGCCGCCGCGAGGGTGCGACGAGACGCGAGAGGGGACATATTTTTCTCCTACTGTCAGACCGTCCCATCATATGCGTTTCGCAGACCTCCGTGTCAACAAATGATCAGGTTAGTAGGGGCGTCTGCTTTGCCTTCCGTTGGAGTCGTACCGTTGACGCGCATGGACAGCGTTTGAGCTGTGATAGTGGAATTGCCTGTGCCTTGTGTGATGGGTTTTTGCCGGAGGGTCGGTTCTACTTCGCGGGGAGGCGAAATTACTGCATGGAGTTAAAAGTGAAGGGGTATGTCGCGTCCATGCTTCCACATGCGGCGCGCCCCGTTCTCCCTGCGAAAGCGAGAGGAGAACGGGGCGTGGCTGGCGTGTGTGTCATGGGGTTACTTTCGGTGGTATGCGGGGCTGGTGCCGAGGTGGATGGTTAGTCCTTCGGTGGAAACGATGGCGATTTCGTCGTTGGTGCCCCGGTATACGTAGGAGCTGGGGAGGACATTTCTGGCGAGGTTGGGGGTGATGGTCCCGTCCGTGAAGTCCTGGATTTCTTTGGCCGTGGGGGAGGATCCGCCCGGCTTGTCGATGATGGGATTCTCATCCGGGTATTGAGAGGGATCCGTGTTGACCAGTGCGCCACCATCGATGGGACCATAGCCTGTTTGTTGGTTCCAGTCGTGGTTCGGGTTCAGGGCTGTGTGGACCAGGAGTTGGAGGATCTGGTTGGGTGTGGCGTCGGGCCACTTCTGGCGAGCGAGCGCCAACATACCCGCCACGAGAGCGGCGGAGTTTGAGGTGCCGTTTGTGCGAGCAGGCTCATTCGTGTTCGGATCGACCGAATCGAAGGGACCACCGACAGCGGCAGTCACCACGCCATTTCCCCAGGACGAGTAGGACGCAAAGGTGCCATCGATGTTGATGGCGGAAACGCCGACAACACCTGAATACTGGCCCACGTGATTGGAGTTGTCATCGATCGACTTGTTTCCGGCTGAGGCCACGATAATGACACCGTGCGCCGTAGCGTTGGTCACCGCCCACTTGAGCTCATCGGAAGGATCGATGCTTTGTGAGATAGAAATAATCTGAGCGCCGTCATCAATGGCCCGGTTGATCAGTTTGCCAATCGTGTCAAGGCGTTCGCCTCCGGATGAGCATGTGCCCGAGGATTCCGTGCTCGCATTCGAGGTCTGATAGGTGTACAGAGTTGCATCCGGTGCGACCCCGAAGTGAGGGGATACCAAAATAGCGGCCATGTCAACCGCATGCTGAACGTCGTCAGGAGTACTACCGACCTTGCATTGGCTCTTGTCGGTGATGTTAGCCCCCGCCAGTTCGGGTGCGTTGGTGTCGACGGGACCATCAATCAGCGCGATGGTCACGCCCTTGCCGGTGTACCCCCTTTGACGCGCTGCATCGAAGTGATAGTAGGAGAAATACCCCTGGGTGGTCGGCGGGTCATATGCCTGCGCGGGGGCCGGTGCCAGGGCAAGCGCGCCGACGGCCAGGGCGAGGGCACAGGCTGCGGTGGTGAGGGCGCGCGCGGCGCGCCCCGCCACGCCCGCAAACATGCGGGGGCAGCGGGGCGTGGCTGGCGTGTGTGGCATGGGGTTACTTTCGGTGGTATGCGGGGCTGGTGCCGAGGTGGATGGTTAGTCCTTCGGTGGGGACGATGGCGATTTCGTCGTTGGTACCCCGGTACACGTAGGAGCTGGGGAGGACATTCATGGCGTGGTTGGGCGTGATAGTCCCGTCCGTGAAGTCCTGGATTTCTTTGGCCGTGGGGGAGGAGCCGCCCGGCTTGTCGATGATGGGATTCTCATCCGGGTATTGAGAGGGATCCTCATTCACGAGAGATCCTAGGGCAGCCGCGCCATATCCTGTTTTTTGGTTCCAGTCGTGGTTTGGGTTCAGACCCGTGTGGACCAGGAGTTGGAGGATCTGGTTGGGGGTGGCATCGGGCCACTTCTGCCGAGCGAGCGCCAGCATGCCGGCCACGAGAGCGGTGGAGTTTGAGGTGCCATCAGATTCTGCGGGGGCACCAGTATCCGCGTCTACGGTTCTGAAAGGTCCTCCGATGGCGGCAGTCACCACGCCATTACCCCATGATGAATAGGGTGCGAATGTGCCATCAGAGGTGATAGCGGAGACGCCCACGACCCCAGACCAGCGACTCAAGTGGGTGCTATTGTCGTCGCTGCTATTGTTGCCAGCGGAAGCAACGATGATGACTCCGCGTGAGACGGCATTGGCAATGGCCCACTTTACTTCGTCAGACTGATCCGACGCCCCCTGGGAAACGGAGATGATCTGGGCACCATCCTCAACAGCCTGGTTGATGAGTTTACCGAACGTGTCTTGCTTCTCACCGCCGAGGGCACAGCTGCCCGCTGAGCGCGAGCTTGCGTTGGATAGCTGATAGGTGAGTAGTGTCGCGTCGGGGGCAACACCGGTGTAGGGAGACACGAGGATTGTTGCCATGTCGGTGCCGTGTCGTACTCCGGCTGGTGACGCATCGATAGTGCAGCGGCTCTTGTCGGTGATGTTAGCGCCCGTGAGCTCGGCAACGTTGGTGTCGACGGGGCCATCAATGAGGGCGATGGTCACGCCCTTACCCGTGTACCCCTTTTGGCGTGCAGCGTCGAGATGATAGTAGGAGAAGTACTCCTGGTTAGTGATCGGATCAGCCGCGTGCGCCGGGGCCGGTGCCAGGGCGAGGGCGCCGACGGCCAGGGCGAGAGCACAGGCTGCGGTGGTGAGGGTGCGCGCGGCGCGCCCCGCCACGCCCGCAAACATGCGGGGGCGGCGGGGCGCAGGCTTGTGAGTGGTTACCACTGGCGTAGGTCCCATCCGTCGTCCTCGCGCTTGACGGGAGTAATCGTGCGGTCCGTCCCATAGGTCTGAGACAAGGGATTGACGTAACCGGCGGGCAGATCATCCTCATCATCATCCACCGTGAAAGCCACATACTTACGCTTGCGGCCCTTCTTATCATCCTTGCCCATGCCAGCACCCGCGCCAGCGCCACCCATGAAGCCGCCACCAGCACCAGCACCACCACGACCGGCAGCACCCGCAGCGCCAGCCGCGCCACTACCGCCTGCGCCGGTCGTGCCGGTCACGCCAGAGGTGCCCGCGCCGGCCGCACCGTTAGCGCCCGCCATGGAGGCGGGGGGAGTGTAGGAACCAAAACCCGAACCCGAGTAGGTGCCTACGCGCAGGTTCGAAGCGCCCATGGCGCCCGCCGATCCCGTCGTGCCGGTAATACCACGCAGACCGGCCGCACCCAGGCCACCAGCAGAACCAGACGCTCCGCCAAAGCCCGAGCCCATGCGGGCCGCGCCGCCCAGGCCGCCGAAACCTGAGCCCATGCGGGCCGCGCCGCGCATGCCCAGTGCGCCAGCGCCCAGCACACCAGCCCCACCCAGGCGACCCGCGGTTGTTGCGTCGGCGGAGGCTGCGCCGCCGTTGAGGCGCCACAGGGGGTGACCGGAGTCCGCAGCGGGTGCGGGGGTGTGTCCGCCCACGATGCCGTTGCGATACGTCGTACCGTTGACGCGCGTGTGGAGCAGGTCGGTGTCCATGAGGTCCTGCGGATCGGTGATCGGGTTCGTGCGCGAACCCAGCTCACCGTACGGGAGCTCCTTGGTGGGGACGGCGCCGGAGGTGATCACGCGGTTACGCGCCGCAGCCGCGTCGGCCTCGCTCCACCACGGCTTATCAAAGCCACCCGGATAACCCTCACCATTACGACCAGCTTCGCGACCAAAACCATTCTCCGGCGAATAACCCCCACCGCCATAGCCGTGGCCACCACCACTCGTCTGATCCGAGATCGGAGGAGTTCCGCCGGTCGATTTATCCACCTGCGTATGTGAGTTGGACTCATTATTATCCAGGTGAGGAGTGGGAATGTTCGGGGCGGCCCCGATATGCATTCCCATACTCATTACAGTAGTTCCTACATTCATCTGGGCCAGGATGCGTGCGGAAGAAGCTTCACGCTGAGCGTTGTTCTCCGCCTCAACTGCCTCGACGTAGGCGGCGCCCGTCGTGTACTTCTTATTGATGATGGGCACTTTGAGGCCGGAGACGGAGGAGTTCTCTGGAATCTCGACGACCCAATCGTCGCGCATCGCAGCGGTCTTCGCATCCAACAGGTCCGGAGAGACAGTTTCAGCTTCGGCGAGGGCTTGGGCCATAACCTCACGACCGGCCGTGTAACTCTCGTAGCCGCGCCTATAGTTGTCGCGGTACCACTCAATACGCTTAATCGACGCGTCCACCCAATTGTTCATCGCGTCGCCCGTTGCGCCCGTGAAGCCGTGGTTCTCACGGTAGGCGGTCAGCTGTTCAATGGACTCATCGAAGCCCTTGAGCACCTTGCTGTGGTCCGTGTCCCACGCGTCCAGATTCTGGTTGGCGCGAGCAGCCGTCATGAATGCCTTCAGGCGCTCGTACATCGGAGATGAAACCATGATAAATATCCTTTCAAATCCCAAAAGTTAATTTAAACTTCAGGCTGATCATCCTGAACCGGTGCCGACGTAGTCTGCTGCGTCGTCGCCTGCGTTGCTGTTGCGCCCGCAGCCACGGCGGTACCCGCGCCTGCGGCAGCGCTCTTACCGATCAGGCCAGAGGCAAGATCCGCCGCCGTCATGTTCACGCCGAGACGGGCGAACATGGTCGTCATGACTCCCACCGTGTGGTTATTCTTCAGGAACGCGTTTACCTTGTCCGCCGCCAGCTGCTTGAACTGGGTCTCGTTGGTGTATTCCGTGCCCGTGAATTCCTTCATGGCCTGGTGCATGTAGGCCTCGAATTCCTGAAGGAGCCTCGTCTCTGCGGCGAGGAGCTCCGAGATCGTGTTGAACATGTCGGTCGCTCGGGTGCGCATAGCGACGGGACCGCTCTCCTGTCCCCAGAAGGAAGACTCCTGGGCGCTGCCCAGAGAGGTCGCGCCGTTACGGGACTCAGTGACGGCATCCCAGGTTTCATTAACCTTCGGGGCAGCTGCTTGCTGCTGGTCGTCATCGTATTGAACTCCGGAGTATCCGGACATTGTTAGCTCCTAATGGGTCGATGCGGAATGGGAGTGTGCGGCGATGCGCCGGTTGCTTACTTGCCGACTCTGAAGCGGCGGACGAGGGGCTGGTCGGTGACTTCGGGGTTGTCGATCTTGAGGGTCCACACGTAGACGAGGCTTGAGCCGTTGCCTTCGGTGTCGATGGTCCACGAGGAGTAGTACTGGCAGTCCTGGTCGACGCACAGGTCGTAGCTGTCCTGCCCGAGACGCCAGTAGTCAGCACCGGACATCACGAGGTACACGTCCTCGTTCTTGTCGACGGTGACCATGCCCTTGGGATCCAGCTTGTATTTTTGACCGCTCGCGATGCTCGGATCGACTGCGATCAGCTGCGTGCCGACCACGTTGTTCAGGGCGGTGGCCTTCTCGAGGATTTCCTTCTTTTCGGAGCCGGAGGCGGAGTTGAGCTGGCTGATGAGGTCCTGCTTGATGCCTTCGGGGATGTTCTTCATCTTGCTGATGTCCGAGGAACTGGATCCTCCGCCCCCGCCGGGCAGGCTGATACAGCCGGTCAGGCCGATGGCTGCCAGCACCAGGGACGAGGCCGCCGCGAGGGTGCGACGAGACGCGAGAGGGGACATATTTTTCTCCTACTGTCAGACTGTCTGATCATATGCGTTTTGCAGCGGCTTTTGTCGGTGATGTTGGCTCCGCTGAGGGCGGGGTCGCTAGTGTCAATGGGCCGCCGATGAAGGCGATGGTGACGCCTTTGCCGGTGTAACCCTTTTGGCGTGCTGCGTCGAGGTGGTAGTAGGAGAAGTATTCCTGTGAAGGCACGGCGTCATCCGCGTGCGCCGGGGCCGGTGCCGGGGCAAGGGCGCCGACGGCTAGGGCGAGGGCGCTAGCGGCTGTGGTGAGGGCGCGCGCGGCGCGCCCCGCCACGCCCGCGAAAATGCGGGGGTGGCGGGGCGTGGCTGGCGTGTGTGTCATGGGGTCACTTCTGGTGGTAACGGGGGCTGGTCCCAATGTGCGGCACGTTGGATAGAACGGAGGAATATGCGATTGACTCGTCGAATCCGCGGTAGACGTACGAATCAGCCATGTTGACACCGAGAGGGCTGATAACTTCGTTGGCGAGGTCTGATCGCTCCTCGGGTGTGGGATGACTGTCTGTGCCTTTGTCGGCCAGTGGATTCTCATCGGGATACTGTGAGGGATCTGTCCTCATCAAAGAAGCACCATCAATTGCCCCGTAGCCGGTGTACTGATTCCAGTCGTGGTTGGGGTTGAGACTGTTCTTCACGAGAAGCTGGAGCAGCTGGTTGGCGCTCGCACTGGGCCATTTCTGCCGCGCCATGGCCATGAATCCAGCAGCGATTGCGGTAGCGTTGGACGTTCCCTGCGTGGTGGTGATGGCGCCGGTATCCACGTTACGTACGTTGATGGGGCCTCCGAAAGCCGCAGTCGTTACACCGGGGCCGTAGGAGGAGTATGAAGCGAAGGACCGATCTGCATTAACTGCGGACACTCCCACGACGCCTGACCAGCGGCCCAAGCTCTCGGTGTCCTCTGCTCCGCTGTTTCCCGCGCCTGCGAGGATGATGACACCTTCATTCATGGCGCGGGCGACTGCCCACATGAGGCTTGGTGAACGATCTTCGCTGGTTGCGGAGATTGAAATGATTTGTGCGCCATCATCAATGGCTTGGTTGATGAGGATATCGAGGTTTGCTCGATAGTCTGTAGCTGTTTCGCAACCGGACGTATCGTCTGGACGCTGGCCAGCCTGATAAGTGTAGAGCGTTGCGTCAGGGGCGACACCGTATTTCTGGGAGACCAGAAGGGCAGCCATTTGATTGCCATGGTCCTTCTTGTCGCCCTTGGCGATGATCGTGCAGCGGCTCTTGTCGGTGATGTTGGCGCCAGCCAGTTCAGGGTCGCTGAGGTTAACGGGTTCATCGATGAGGGCGATGGTCACGCCTTTTCCGGTGTGCCCCTTCGCGCGTGCTTGATCAAGGTGGTAGTAGGAGAAGTACTCCTGCGAGGTGATCTCGTCGGCGTGTGCGGGGGCCGGTGCCAGGGCAAGCGCACCCACGCTCAACGCAAGAGCACAGGCAGCTGTGGTCAGGACGCGCGCAGACTTGTGAGTGGTTACCACTGGCGTAGGTCCCATCCGTCGTCTTCCCGCTTGACGGGAGTAATCGTGCGGTCCGTCCCATAGGTCTGAGACAAGGGATTGACGTAACCGGCGGGCAGATCATCCTCATCATCATCCACCGTGAAAGCCACATACTTACGCTTGCGGCCCTTCTTATCATCCTTGCCCATGCCAGCACCCGCGCCAGCGCCACCCATGAAGCCGCCACCAGCACCAGCACCACCACGACCGGCAGCACCCGCAGCGCCAGCCGCGCCACTACCGCCTGCGCCGGTCGTGCCGGTCACGCCAGAGGTGCCCGCGCCGGCCGCACCGTTAGCGCCCGCCATGGAGGCGGGGGGAGTGTAGGAACCAAAACCCGAACCCGAGTAGGTGCCTACGCGCAGGTTCGAAGCGCCCATGGCGCCCGCCGATCCCGTCGTGCCGGTAATACCACGCAGACCGGCCGCACCCAGGCCACCAGCAGAACCAGACGCTCCGCCAAAGCCCGAGCCCATGCGAGCCGCACCGCCCAGGCCACCGAAACCTGAGCCCATGCGGGCCGCGCCGCGCATACCGAGTGCGCCCGCGCCCAGCGCGCCAGCGCCACCCAGACGACCGGCGGTTGTTGCGTCGGTGGAGGCTGCGCCGCCGTTGAGGCGCCACAGCGGATGTTGCGCGTCGGCTGGGGGTGCGGGGGTGTGACCACCCACAACGCCGTTGCGATACGTCGTACCGTTGACGCGCGTGTGCAGCAGGTCGGTGTCCATGAGGTCCTGCGGGTCCGTGATCGGGTTCGTGCGCGATCCCAGCTCACCGTACGGGAGCTCCTTGGTGGGGACGGCGCCGGAAGCGATCACGCGGTTACGAGCCGCAGCCGCGTCGGCCTCGCTCCACCACGGCTTATCAAAGCCACCCGGATAACCCTCACCATTACGACCAGCTTCGCGACCAAAACCATTCTCCGGCGAATAACCACCGCCACCATAGCCGTGGCCGCCACCACCGGTATTACCGGTGCTGCCGCCGCCATGATCGCCTTGATCGGGATCCGCTGTTACTGTGGCGATGTCGACGTGCTTCCCCTTGCGTACGTCCGACATAGTGCCCGACAAGTCAGTGGTCCGATTGTTAATTGTATCGAGGATTCGTCGGCAGGAATCTTCACGCTGGGCATTCGCCTGCGCTTCAACACCCGCGACGTATGCTTCTCCTGTCGTAATACGCAAGGGGCCGAGTGCAACGCCACCACCGGGCTTGGAGGACGGAACGAAGACATACTTGTCGTCGCGCATGGCTGCGGTCTCAGCGTCAAGAAGGCTATCGCTTATGTTTTGACCTTCTGAATAGGCGTTGGCCATTGCATCGCGAGCTGCCGTGTACACGGTATGGCCGGATTCGTATTGCTGACGGTAGCTGTTGATTCGATCGATCGATGTGTCGACCCACTTGTTCATCGCTTCCGCAGCTTTACCCGTAAAGCCGTGGCTCTTCCGATACTCTTGAAGTCGCTTAACGGCGTCGTCAAAACCCTGGATAGTATTTTGGTGCTCAGTCTCCCAGCGCTCGAGGTCACCGTTTGCCTTTGCGTGGTACAAAAAGGTCTTGAGCTTGTGATAGTACGGCGAAGACACCATGATCAAAGCCTCTTTTTCTCTTAGTCGTCGTATTCAGTCGCAGCGCCGGTGTCGGAAGGAGCACCTGTAGCTCCCTGAGTAGCGGTCGAATTGGAAGCTGGTTTCACGTCTTTCTCAGTGACAGCATAGCCGCCGTCTTCGAGTGCCTTCTTGAGATTGTGGGAAGCTTCCGAGTCGGAGACCGTGTGAAGGGCATGCTTGACCTGACGGAATGAGTATTCTGCATCCCACTCGGCATCCTTGACTGCTTCCATCACTTGTTTGGTTTCCGTGATGAAAGTTGAGATGAGAGCGTTTTCTTCCTTGAGGATCTTTGAGATATCGCTGAATAGGCCAGCTGTAGTCTGACGCATCGCTGCGGGACCCCGTTCACTTCCCCACGCGGTGAAGTCCTGAGCGGCGCTGAGCTTGTCCGCGTTTTCAGAAGAAGTCTTGACGGCGGCTTGTCCGTCCTCCGCATGCGGCATTGCCTCTTCCTGGGCCTTTTGGTGATATGCCAAATCTGCCACAGTGTTCTCCTTGCGTTGATGGGTTGTTGTGAGGCGCTGGCTTGCGCCGGTTGCTTACTTGCCGACCTTGAAACGGCGGACCAGAGGCTGGTCGGGCTGGTCGGGACCATCGATCTTCATGGTCCATACGTAGATGAGGTCGGCGCCGCTGCCTTCAACGTCGATGGTCCACGAGGAGTAGTACTGGCAGTCCTGCTCGACACACAGGTCGTAGGTATCTTGGCCGAGGCGCCAGTAGTCCGTAGCAGACATGAGTCTGTAGACGGTGGAGTTCTTATCAACTGAAATGGTGCCTTTTTCGTCCAGTTTGAATTTCTGCTCGAAGATCCCATCGCTCTCGCCGATCAGCTGCGTGCCGACCACGTTGTTCAGGGCGGTGGCCTTCTCGAGGATTTCCTTCTTTTCGGAGCCGGAGGCGGAGTTGAGCTGGCTGATGAGGTCCTGCTTGATGCCTTCGGGGATGTTCTTCATCTTGCTGATGTCCGAGGAACTGGATCCTCCGCCCCCGCCGGGCAGGCTGATACAGCCGGTCAGGCCGATGGCTGCCAGCACCAGGGACGAGGCCGCCGCGAGGGTGCGACGAGACGCGAGAGGGGACATATTTTTCTCCTACTGTCAGACTGTCCGATCATATGCGACCATGGGGCCACCTCGTCAAGAAACGTCTCACCCACGATGCGGCGGGGTCGATGCCATCTGTGCGGAGACCACGCCGAGGTCGCGGTGGATGACCTGTGCACGGCCGGGAATCGCGCGCCGCGGCTTCACGCCGTTGATGATCGCGCCCTCGCTCGGGTTACCGGACAGGAGGATGCCGGTGACCGCCAGGTCGCCCATCATCTGGAGGACCTTCTCGAAGCTCGCGCGGGCCGCGCCGCCCATACGGCGCGTGAGAATCACGTGGAGGCCGATGTCGCCTGCCTGCGGCAGCAGGTCGACGAGCTCCGCCAGCGGGTTGCCTGACGTGGTGATTGCCAGGTCGTAGTCATCGACCAGGATCCACAGTTCGGGGCCCTTCCACCAGCTGCGCTCACGGATCTGCTCCGCCGTCACATCCGGTCCGGGCAGGCGCTTACGCAGGAACTCGGCGGTGTCGCGCAAGTCCTTCATCGCCGCCTGATGGTTCGTCAGGTAGCGCAGCACATATTCTTGCGGCATGTCGCTCATGAGGGAACGGCGCATATCCAGGGCAATGATCTTGGCCTGATCGGGCGTGTAGAGGCGCGTAATTTCCTTCATGATCGAACGCAGGAAGGTACTCTTGCCCGTCTTCGAATCGCCGAAGAGGTACAGGTGGGACTCCGCGCGCGTGTTGAACATGAGGGGGCCGAGGCGCGATTCTTCCACGCCCAGGATCATGTCGCCGCCACCGGTGGGCAGCGTCTGCTGCTCGGGCAGCTGAGCGAGGATCTCGTCGACCGTGATCATCTCCGGCAGCAGGCGCAGCTTCGGGCCCTCGCCAGCCACCAGGTGCTCGCGAATCTTCTTGATGGTGTAGGCCACGCCTTCCGACACGGTCGTCGGGTCCTGCTCGGCGTCCGCTCGCGGCAGGCCGATCATCATTTCGTGACCCGCCATGTCGATGCCTCGACCCGGGCGGCCCTTCGGAATGCGGGCGGCGCCCTCGCGGTTGACGATCGACTCCTTCGGGTTCGCCGTGTGCAGCTCCAGGCGCGAACCGAACAGGTCCTGCGCTTCGGAACGGAAGTCCATCCAACGGGAAGCCGACACGATGAGGTGAACACCGAGGGACAGGCCTCGGCTCATCATCGTCGTGACCTCGCGGTCGAGGCTGTCGAACTCGGAGCGCAGCGCGCCCCAACCGTCGACCACCAGGAACACGTCGCCGTAGCCGTCGTCGTAGCGCCCCTCCAGGCGTCCGCGACGGTAGGTGTCCATCGAATCGATGGCGTTCTTACCGAAGTAACGCTCGCGGTCATCCATGATCGCCGCGATTTCGGCGAGCATACGCGTGCGCACTTCGGTGGTGTCACGCGTCGCGACGCCGGCGACGTGCGGTGCACCCGCGAAACCGGCGAAGGTGCCGCCACCGAAGTCCATCACGTAGAACTGGACTTCCTGCGGTGTGTAGGTCAGCGACAGCGCCTGCACGACGGTGCGCAGCGCCGTCGACTTACCGGTTTGGGGGCCGCCGACGATCGCGAAGTTACCGCCCGCACCCGACAGGTCCAGGACGAGGGTCTCGCGGCGCTGTTCGAGCGGCAGGTCGACCGTGCCCAGGGGCACGCGCAGCGTGCCCGACTCGCGCCAGGCGCGCGACACGAAGCCCAGCTCCGGGTCCGGACGCAGGTCCGGCATGAGGGTCGCAAACGTGTCGGGGGTCTCCAGGGGCGGCAGCCACACCTGGTGGGCCGGGTAGCCCTTGCCCTTCATCTTCGCCACGGCGATGTCCATTTCGGACATGTCCGCCCACACCTCGTCGCCCGCCAGGACGATTTCCTGGTTCTGGTCGACCTCTTCCTTCTCGCCCAGCGTGTCCTCGCGCGTGATGACGGGCGCGACCGTGAAGGGCAGGATCTCGATGGGAGCGCTCGGGGCGCCGGCGGTCGAGGCCTCGGAAATCGACGCGAGAGTACGCGCCGGCGGGGGAGCGGCCACGTAGGACGCGCGGAAACGAACGAGGCCGTCGCCGCCCGCCTTCAGGAAGCCCGAGCCGGGCAGCGGGGGCAGCTTGGCGGCGTCGGGGATGCCCAGCACCTCGCGGGAGTCGTTCTCCGTGAAGGTCTTCAGGGCGATGCGGTACGACAGGTGGGACTCCAGGCCGCGCGCCTTACCGAGGTCCATCTTCTGCGAGGCGAGCAGCAGGTGCACCGACAGGGATCGGCCCAGACGACCGATCATGATGAAGACCTCGCCGAACTCAGGCTTCGCCATGAGCATTTCCGTGAACTCGTCCAGGACGATGAACAGGGCGGGCAGCGGCGGGAAATCGTGCTTGCCGGCGATGCGGTCCGCCTCGTAGTCGGAGACGTTGGCGTAGTTACCGGCCTGGCGCAGGACCTCCTGGCGGCGCACCATTTCGCCCTGGAGGGCGTCCTGCATACGGTCGACCAGGGAGAGCTCCGACTCCAGGTTCGAGATCATGGCCGACACGTGCGGCAGGTCCGACATGCCGGCGAAGGTCGCGCCACCCTTGAAGTCGACGAGGACCAGGTTCAGCTGCTCCGGGGAGTGGGTGAGCGCCAGGGCGAGGACGAGGGTACGCAACACCTCGGACTTACCCGAACCGGTCGCGCCGATCAGGAGGCCGTGCGGACCCATACCCTGCTGGGCGGATTCCTTGATGTCCAGGACGACCGGCGCTCCCTCGGGCGTGACAGCGAAGGGAGCTGCGAGGCGTTCGCGGCCCTCGCGGCGGCGCCACTGCTTCTCCGGGTCGAAGTCGCGGATATCGCCGATGCCGACGAGCTCCATCAGGTCCTTCTGGCGGGACTCGTCCGAGCGGCCCACCGGAGTGTCGGCCTCTTCCAGGTTCTGCTGGGTGGCGAAGGGCGTCATACGGCGCGCGATGGCCTCTGCCTGCACGGCGGTGAGGCGGTCCGCGAAGGCCTGTTCGGGCATCGTATCCATGGTGACCACGTCGACCACGTCCGCGCCCTTACGATCCGGGTTCGGGTGGATGAGCAGACGCAGCGTCGTGTGCGACTTCATGGGCGTCCACTCGCGGGCGCGGCTCATGATCGTCACGCCCTTGACGCCCGCGAGGGAGCCGAAGGGGGACGAGGGCGGGAACTCAGCTCCGTCGCACACCAACAGCAGGTGCGGGTACGCGGGGATTTCGTCGCCGAACTGGAAGGCGCCTCGCATCGCGATGTCTGTGCCGATCATTTCCGCGAGCTCCGCGGGGTCGGTGGAGATCATGCGGCCCGGGCCCACCGCGTCGCGCACGGTGGAGGAGCGGGCCTGGGGCATCCACTTGACCCATTCCCATTCGCCCAGGCGATCCGCCGAACACAGGACGGCGATCTTGAGCTTCGAGGGGTCAATGAAGCACGCCAGGTGCATCATGATCGCGCGCATCTCGTCGTAGACGGCCTCGCCCTCGCCCGCGACCTCGATGTGGCTGTAGTCGCCCAGGTAGAGGAACTTACCCACGTTATCCGTGTGGTCGTGAACGTCGATGAAACGCTCCATCGCCGACAGGCAGACGACGTCCATCTCCGTCATCGGGTCGATCGGGGGGCGCTCAAAAATCAGGCCGAGGGGCTGGGTGCCCGACCCGTAGCGGAAAGCGAAGAGGTCGTAGGTGCCGCCCTCGCGCGACCATAGGCGCGAGCCGTTGGCCGCCAGCGTGACCAGGGCGTCGGGATCCGGATACACCCAGTTGTAGTAGGCGCGCTGCTTCTTCGCGACCTTGCGCACCGACTCGCGGGTCTCCGCCAGGTAGGAGAGGTACTCGCGGCGCTGCGTCACCACGCGCGTGCGGTACTGGGAGAACTGGCGATACATGTTGAAGCCGACCATGCCCAGCATGGCCACCAGCATGCCGCCGCCCATCAGCATGGAGCGCGAGTTGCCGTTGTTCTGCAGGGCCATGAAGACCATGACGCCCGTCGAACCCAGCATGGGGACAACCATCATCAGGACGTTGCCCATCGATGCGGGCTCGGCCTTTTCCGGCGGGATCTGGATAGCGAGGCTGCCGGAGGGCTGCTCCGGAACCGCGACACTCCGCCGTTTTCTGCGTGTAACCATGAGGTCTCCTCGCGCTGTGCGCGTATGTGTTCGATGCGACTGAACCCAGTGTAGCTGAGTGGACTTCCAAGTTTTAACCGGCGGTTAGCGTCGGTGCATTACACTGGGCACTGTTGTTTACCTGAGAACGGAGGTTACATGAGCGCCACCATGGTGTCAGTGACTGTGATCGACTCCGATGGCACCTCCGATTTCGCGGCCCCTGAAGGGACGACGGTCGCGGGCCTGTGCGCCATGCTGGAGATCGATCTGTCCCTCCCCTCCGTCCGTATCTCCTATGCGGATGGGCGCCCCCTCGAAGGTGGCGCAGTCCTCGGACGCGACCTCCCCGCGGGATCCACCATCGCCCTATCGAGCCGCGTCCTGTCCGCGCAACAGCTGAACGAGGCCTCGGCCCGCCAGGAGAATCAGTGGCTGTCGCCCGCCCTGGCCCTGGTCGGCTTCTGCTTCCTGATCCTTGGCGCCGTCTCTTCTCTCTGTCTCCTGCCCCTCCTGGGCGATGCCGCCCTCGTCGGTTACCAGCACGTTGAGGAGGGCCCGCAGTGGGCCAGGGCCATGTCGGCCATCCCCTTGTGGGTGCGCGCGCTCTGCTCGCTCGTCTGCTGCATTGCTTCGGCTGTTCCTCTCTTTGCGTCGCGCAAGGTGCGCTCGCGCCCCATGCTGCTTCTCCTCCTGCCTGCCCTCGCCGGATACAGCGCTATCGGTTTTGTGGCCGTCGCCGGTATTCACGCCCTGACGATTGCTCCCGTCGTCGGTGTCTGGGTCGCCCTCATCGTCTCGCTGGCCGTCGTGTCGTTGACGGTGACCCCCTCGGCCCTCAGCGCGTTGATCGCCTGGGTGAGTGCCACCGTCCTCGTGACGATCGGCGCCATCCCCTTCTTCTCCCTCATCAACATTGCACCGCTGTCCGTCATGGTCGGCGTCTACCTGTTGCTCATGGCGCCCCGCCTGGCGCTGCGCGTGCCCGACAGTCAGCTCGTCGATGCTTCCGCCGTACAGACGATCGCCTCACGCATCCGCCAGCCCCCCGTCCAAAAACCCAGCCCGGTCACCGGTGGACGCATGGCCACCGTCCTCGGGCACACGGAGGCGCGCAACACCCTGCTGGTTGTCGCCTCATCCATCTTCATCCTCGCCGGTGGCTTCTGGTTACCTCGTCGCGTGGTGCCCGTAGATGACATGGGGCAGGGGATAGCAAGCCTCGTCCTCATCATTGCCGCAATCATCGTGCTGCTCACCGCGCCGCGTGCCACGCGCACCCACCTCGGGCACATCCTGCCGCGCCTGACGGCCTGTGCGCTCCTGTATGTCCTCCTCTTCGGTGACTGGATCACGCTGCCTGGGTCGCTCGGCTGGATGTATCCGCTCATCCCTCTGAGCATCATCCTCATCCTCGGCATCGTGACGGTCATCATGACCGGCTTCGTCGAACCCAAGGGCCACGCTGCCCTCGTCGGTACGATCCTCGACTTCATCCAAACCTTCTGCACTTTCGCACTTCTACCCGCGGCGTTCATGTCTTCGGGTCTCTTCCTGTTCGCTTGGAGGGCGGTCCTGTAATGCCTGACACCACAAAGACCCCGTTCGCGTCCGCAACCCCCTCGCGGCTCGTCGGCGCCTATGTCATCGACATGCTCGTCCTGGGCGCGCTCCTCGCCGCGACGTGGCTCGTCTACTTCACGCCCCTGACGATCACACTCATCACCGTCGAGGCCGTGATCGCCGCAGGGATCATGCTCGGCGCCACCGGACGCACCCCCGGCATGGCTGCCATGCGCGTGTGCCTCATCCGTGATGAGGACGACGCCCAGACGCCGTCCCTGGGCGCCGCGATGGGCTACATCGCCCTGACCGCGCTGCTCCAGATCACGATTGTCGGACCCCTCGCCTGTCTGGCGATGGCCCGCGATGGCCGCACCTGGCTGACTGGCCCCACCCGCACCCGCCTCGTCGACCTGCGTCAGCATGCGGCGCTCGCGGCCGGACCGGGAGCCGCTGACATGGCCGGGTACTCCGAGCGTCCGCGCCCGGGCCAGGCTCCCAGTGGTTTCGAGAGTGTTCACCCGGCGAGCTCGCCGAACCAGTGGGGCGCCCCGAGCGCACCGCTCACGCCCGTTCCGCAGGCGGCTCTCGACTACTCGGCGCCCGGCCAACGCGCCAACGACCCTTACGGGCCCGATTACAGTGCGCCTTCTGTTCCGGCTGCGCCCCCGCAGGGCGTGCCCGATGCGCATCGGCCTGCTCCCCAGCGGCCCGCATACGCGCCCGACGCGCAGGCTCCCGCGCCCTCCTCGCAGATTCCGTCGATGCCCACGTTCTCGTCGCCGCCTTCGGATGTGCCCGCGGCCCCCGCATCTGTTCCGCAGGCCCCCGCACCCGCCTCGCAGGCTCCCGCTGCTCCGTCGGTGCCCACGTTCTCGTCGCCGGCTTCCGATGTGCCTGCGGCACCTGCCTCTGTTCCGCAGGCCCCTGCGCCGGCTCAGCAGGACACCTGGGGTGCGCCCGCTCAGCAGGACACCTGGGGTGCGCCCGCTCAGCAGGCGCCCACGCGGCCTCAGTATTCGCAGAGCGCCCCGGCCTCGTACTCTGAGCCGTCCTTCGAGACCATGCCCTACCGCGGCCCAAACGGTGCGGTCGCAGGCATGTCCGCACCGCCGCCCACTCGCCGCGCCGTTCAGGCGGGCCAGGCTGCCCAGCAGGCATACGCGGCCCAGCAGGCGCAAGGGCCGCAGGGCGGCCGGTCGCAGTGGGGTGCCCCCGCCGCTCCCACGCGTCCTCAGCTGCTGTGGCTCATCTTCGACTCCGGGCAGCGAGAGCTGATCGATGAGCCTCTGGTCCTCGGGCGCAGGCCTGCGCCCGTCGAAGGCTCGCGGTCCGTCATCGTGCCGGACACGACCCTGTCGCTGTCGCGCACGCACATGCGCATCGGACCGACCGCGACGGGTGTGTGGATCGAGGACGCCTTCTCTGCCAACGGCACGGAGATTCGCACGCCTGATGGGCGCATTTCTGCGCTCGCGGGCGGGCAGGCCGTTGAGGTTCCCCCGGGCACTGAAATCATCGTGGTGGACCGTCGCGCCACGATCGTCCTAGCGGACGCCGATTCGGTGCAGTAACGCGCGATCGTCTGGAGGATCCCGCTGTGGCCAAGGCCGCAGCGGGATCTCTTGTCTACGGTGAAGTAGCCGATCCTCATACACAGCATCGAAAACGCAAGAAATGCAACGAATGCGCACCATTGTGTCAATATGTATGAAACGCGCCACAAAGTCCGTTGGAGGGGGTTCTCGGAGGAGTTTTTGCCCCCGTGAAAGCTGATTTTTTGTTATTCGGTTAATTTCGATAGTCGCCGCCCGAGAAAGAGCTGCTCGCGATAAAACGAGGGAGGGGCCACCCCATCGATGGGGTGGCCCCTCCCTGAGCGCGTATGCGCGGTGCTATCAGAAGCGGGCGGCGCTAGCCTGGTCCGTCTGCTGGTAGTTGGAACGCGCGGAGTCCACGGCCGCGGAGGTGCGGGTGAGGACGTCCTTCAGGCCGTCGAGGCCCTGGTTCCACTGGACCTGCGCAGCGTTGTAGGCTTCCTGAGCCTGGCCTTCCCACGAGGAACGCAGCTGGTTCAGCGTGTTCTCGAGGTCGTCGAGGCAGCTCTGCAGGTTGGAGGCGCCGGTCTTGATGTCGGCGGCGGCGCTATCGAGAGCGGCGTAATTTACCTGGAAATCCATCTTCAGTCTCCTGTTCTAATCTCTCACAGTGCGCCGAGGATCTGCGAGAACGAGCTCTCGGTCTCGGCCTCGTTGGACTGCATTGCCTTGTCGGCGCTGCTCAGGTTGTCCGCGAGCTCCTGAAGAGCCTGGTTAACCTTCGCCGCGTTGTCCTGCCACTGCTGCATCAGCTGGGTGAACTGAACCGAGGCGCTGCCCTGCCACGAGCTGCCGATGGTCGACAGGTCGCCCTCGAGGCGACGGAAGTGGCCCTGCAGGTCGTTGTAGGTGGACTCGATCGCGGAGACGCCCTGTGCAAGGGCGCCATCTACGGCCCGCTGGTCTGCCATGTGAACCTCCATTTGTATGAGTGAACTCTCTCGCGGGGATGCGTGAGAGCATGGGGACACATGAATACTAACCATGTTTTCATCTCTTTTTTCGATGTTACGCAAAAATCATGACAAAACCTGACCGACAACCTAGACTTACAGGGTTGTGTCGTGTAGCCACAGACCCCATCACGCGGCAACCGGGAGGATCCAATGGCATCGAAAGCAGCTCGTGGAGTCGCGCTGATTCCACTCACGATTACCTATGGCGTGGATCGGACCGACGTGACGATCCCGCAGTCGATTCCGTTGGTGGAGCTCCTGCCCGGCCTCGTTGAATCCGTTGGAGCTTTCAGTGATCAGCCCACAAATGACGGTTTCGCAGTGCGAACCGCCTCGGGTCGTCTCCTCGATCAATCGAAGTCACTGTCTGCCCAGGGGGTGCGCGCCGGTGCTGCGCTGACGCTCGAACCCCTCGGCGAGGGCGCTGCCGACATGGTCTACGACGACCTGACGGAAGCGGTTGGTCAGGTCGTCGAAAGAGTGTCCACTCCTTGGACGCGTGATGATGCTCGCACCTTCGCCGCGCTGTCTGCTGCCGCCCTGATTTTCGTCGCTGCCGTCCTCCTGGCGACCACACCACAGGACGCCATTTCCTCCATGCAGTCCGGCAACGTCGCCTTCTTCAACTACGTCTACGGTGCGATCGGAGTGGTTGCCGCGCTCCTCGTGACCGGTACCTCAGCGGTCGTGACTCGCAAGTATCCCGGGCCCGCCGGTATCGCCCTCGCCCACACCGTGCCCTTCCTGACCGCCGCGTCGGCGCTGCGCCTGTCGCAGAGTCAGTGGGACACCGGCGGCTGGATCGCCGTCGGTGTTGGCCTGCTCGTCGGCTCTCTCGCCGCGCTGACCCTCCCGAAGCGCTATCGAATCTCGATCGCCGCCCCGCTCGTCCTGGGAACGATGATGGCTGCCACCGGACTCATGGTGAAGGTCGGATCCCTCTCCCAGGTCGGCGTGTCCGCCCTGCTTTTCGCTCTGGTCATTGTGCTGCTCCAGCTCGCGCCGTGGATCGCCCTCGCGCACATCCCGGTGAGGATTCTGGACGCGAACACCAGCGAACAGATTCCGGCCCAGGGGATCACCGATCAGGTGACCACATCGTTCGTGTTCGTCGTGTCCCTGCGCGCCGGTGGTGCGCTTGCGGCGGTCTTCCTGACGGTGTCGATGCTCAGCACCGCCGGCTTGCGCTCTTTCTCCGTGCCTCTGGCGCTGGTGGTCCTCGGCTCGGTCTCTCTCATCCTGCAGACCCGCTCGATCCGCGCCCGCGTTGAGGTCCTCCTCAGCTCGCTGACGGGCCTGACGACGATCCTGGTTGGCGCAACCCTCGTGACCCGCGCCGACCCGGCGAGCCTGCCGTGGGTGACGCTCTCCGCGATCGCCGCCGCCCTCGTCCTCGTCGTCACGAACGTTGTCGGGCCTCGTGCGCGCCCGCACCTGACGCGCATTGCGGACACCATCGCGGTGCTCTCGCTCTTTGTCCTGATCCCTCTGGCCGTCTACCTGTGGGGCTGAGTCATGCCGTCGAGTAAAGACATCCTGGAAGCCCAGCGTTTCAATCGCAACCGCCTGATCACGGCGTTCACGTCCGGCACCCCCGGGGGCCGCGAGGTCGATCCTCCCTCGCCGGTGCGTCCCCTGCTGTTCGGCGTGCTCGTCGCGCTCGTTATGTGTGTCGGCGCCGTGGGTATGCGCTTCTTCAACACGAATCCGGACCTGTCGGGTATGAATTTCGTGCTGGTTGACGTCAAGTCAACGGGCGCGCGCTACTTCCTCGCCAATGGCGTCCTTCATCCGATCTCGAACGTGACGACCGCGCGCCTGCTGGCTCAAGAGTCCGGCCTGACGATCGTGTCGGCCAGCGCCGAATCCCTGGACGATATCCCGCGCGGTGCTCAGATCGGGCTGTCGGGCGTGCCCGACGACGTCCCCGGAAAGGATCAGCTCGCGAAAGTGTGGCTGTCCTGCGTCATCGAGGAGAATCACCACACGTGGATCGGGCAGACTCTGCCGGAGGCTAACTTCCCGCTCACTCCCGCGACATCCGCGCTCGTGACCCCGGACCATGGCAAGACCACCTACTTCGTGGATACCAAGACGGAGAAGAAGTACCTCATCGACGAGACGGATTCGCGTCTGAGCGACTGGGTCCTCGCGTTCCAGAACCGCGTCGGTTACCCCGTCGAGGCCGACCCGCAGTGGGTGGATCTCTTCCCCTCGGGGACGCCGCTGAAGTCGTGGAGCTACAGTGACATCCCGAATGCGGGTGCCCCCGCGACGGACCTGCCCGGCCCCCTCAAGGACGCGAACCTGACGATCGGCACGGTCATCGAGCAGACCAACACGAAGGGCGAGGTCCAGAGCGCCTACCTGGTCGTGAACTCCTCGCAGCTGGCGGTCTTCAACTCCACCGCCGCGCGCCTGTATCGTGACGCGCCTGCCACGAGGCAGTTCGACACGGACATGTTCAAGGACGTGACTCCCGTCCACGCGGACTTCATCGGCGAGGACTGGCCAGCCTACGACGATTTCTCGGATCCCGTGTGGGACGACCAGAAGGCTGACGCGTCGAATCGTACGGCCCTGTGCGCGCAGATGACGACCTCCAACACCACCCCCAAGCTCGGTCTGTACACGATGCCGCGTCAGCGCGCGATCGAGGCCTCGTACGATCCTGAGTCCGTGAGCTCCTCCTCTCCGACCACGAACCGCTCGGTGACGGTGGCGGGCGGCTCCGGCGCGCTCGTTGCGATCACGTCTGCGGGCAGCCAGGCGGCGGCGTACGCCTTCGTGTCGGACCAGGGGTACATCCATTCGCTCGGCCCCACTCCGATGGTGTCCATGAAGGCGCTGGGCTGGACCGAGGAGAACGTGTCGACGATCCCGGAGGCGTGGGCGAATATCATTCCGCCGGGTTCCGACCTGACTCCGCAGGCGGCCGCCTCCTCAGTGGGGCTCTCGTGACCCGGGGACGGGCGCGCGTGCGCTCGCTTCGCCGTGGCCTCGTGGGAGCTGCCGCGGTGGCGGGGCTCGCGCTCGCGCCGGTCCTCGCTCCCGCGTCCTCCTCGGACGAGGCCGGGGCATCCTCCGCGTTCGGCCCGGCGATCGCGCACGCCGACCCGGCCCCGACGCCGAGCGTGCGTCCCACGCCTACGGCGCCGCCTTCGGACGCTCCGACGGAGGCGCCGGAGGAACGCAAGGAGGAGACCTGCCCGCAGGATTCCCCGCGGTATATCAAGCAGGAGCCCGCCATCCTCGATCAGGTGGGCGTTCGTCGTGCATGGGATATTTCGCGCGGCGCGGGCGTCACGGTCGCAGTCGTCGACTCTGGCGTGGCCGCCGGTAACGAGCACTTCAACTCGGGTGATCCCTCCGTGGTCCTGCCCGGCATCGATCTGAGCGGTGAAGGCACGGATGGGCGCGTCGACGTGGGCGAGCACGGCACGGCAATCGCCGGTGCGATCGCTGCTCGGCAGCTTCCTGCGGCGAAGGGCTCGGGCCTCATCGGTGTCGCCCCCGAGGCGAAGATCCTACCGGTGCGCATCGAGACCGGCCTCGAGCAGGGCAATACCGACAAGCCGGGGCAGGAACCCTTCATGTCGCGCGTTGCCCGCGCGATCCGCTGGGCCGCCGACAACGGCGCGCAGATCATCGTCGTCGCCCAGTCTTCCAAGGACCCGAACTCGGACCTGGAGGCCGCGGTTGCGGCCGTGCGAGGACGCGCGCTCGTCGTCGCGTCCACCGGCAACACCTACCAGGACCAGAAGGACAACGAGGTCGTCTACCCGGCGGCCTACGAGGGCGTCCTGGCGGTCACCGCCTCAGATGCCAACGGTTTTGCCTCGGATCAGCAGGTGCACGGTGCGCACGTGGATCTGGCGGTGCCCGCTGCAGTCATTCACACGACCTGGTTCGACCAGGCCGATTGCCTGGTCGGCGGGTACTCGGGCGATACGCCGCTGCCCTCCTCGTCGTACGCGACGGCCTACGCCGGCGGTTTCGCGGCCCTCGTGGCCTCGCAGTTCCCCAACGAGTCCCCGGACATGTGGAAGTACCGCCTCGAGGTGACTGCGCTGCGCGGCGCCTCCGATCAGCGCACGAATGAGCTCGGGTGGGGCATTGTTGCGCCCTACGAGGCGCTCACCTTCGATGACATTGGCACGAGGTACGGGCCGCCTCACCCGGATCAGGCTGGCCACCCCGTTCCGAGCCGCCCCGCACAAGTGTCCCCGCATCTGACGAGCCGCGACAACATCATGACGATGCGCACATACATCGTCATTGGGATCGTCGTCCTGGGGGCTGCGGCCCTCGGCGGCCTCGTCATCCTGTCGCACCTGCGTGGTCGGCCGGTTGCTATCGAACGAGATGACGACGAGGACACGCGATGATGACTCGGGTTGTGCGCCGCTGGCGGCGCGCGAGTGCGCTGGGTGCGGGCATCCTCGCCCTCACCGTCGGTGCCGCCGTCGTGCCAGCCGCTCCGGCGAGCGCTGCCGACCGCGAGGTGACGGGCGCCGACGAGGAGTATTACTCCTACTACAAGCTGGCCTCCCTGCATAGCCAGGGCTACACCGGCGAAGGCGCGATCATCGCCATGATCGACGGGCACGTCAACCCGAACATTCCCGAGCTGGCCGGTGCCACGATCGAAAACAAGAGCCCGTGCACGGTCAATTCCCTGCCCGATAACGCGGACCACGGCACGGCCGTCGCCCAGATCCTCGTGGCGCCCAAGTTCGGTGTCGCCCCCGGCGCGACCCTGTACACCTACGACCTGGGGTACAGCCAGGAGGAAGTGGGTTCGGACTGCGCGACTGCCGGCGTATACGCGCAGGGTGAGGCTGACACGTCGCTGCTCATTGAGCAGGCAATCAACGATGGTGCTCACATTATTTCGATCTCGAGCAACTATCCGCACTATTCCGAGGACCTTCGGTGGGCGATGGCGCGCGCCATTTCGGAGGGCGTCATTGTCGTCGCCGCGATGGGTAACGAATCCACCGAAGATCCCGACGACACGCTGCCCATGTGGTCCGGGATCTGCGGTGTGGGCGCCATCGAGTCGAACGGCTCGCTGACCGACTACAGCAACTGGGGCAACGGCGTCGAAACCGTTGCGCTGGGTACCGCGACCGTTCGCAGCGGTACCCGGGGAGATGTTTTCACGGCGCATGGAACGTCCTTCGCGACCCCTATCGTCGCGGGATTCCTCGCGATCGCCTGGCAGCGCTTCGACGAGAGCGTCACCTCGAACCAGCTCCTGCAGGCGATGACCACGACGGGCACGGGAAGCAACGGCGACTGGAACTATTACACGGGTTTTGGGCCCGCCGACCCGTGGGGGCTGCTCAACGCGAAGGCCTCGACGCTGCCCGACACGAATCCGTGCGAATCGAAGACCTATTCGTCGAACCCGAGTTGGCAGGACGTCGAGGACTATATCGACGGCACTGTCAATCCGCTGCTGATGAGGAACGACGACGACTACGTCTACCGAGGCGTGAACGAGGATGCGGCGTTTAGTGCGGACAATGACTACCCCATGAACCTGGGGACGAGCCCGCGCTATCACCGGAAGTGACAGGTGCATCCGCTGTCGCGGAGTGATGGGTCAATTCTGAACAACTATCCAGTCGGTGGATTTACTCGGGATTGGTGGGTGTCTCGCAGGTTGAAGCGGCTCCCATATTTGCGTCTTGTCGGTTAGGATAACCGTATGGTAGATGTGATGGGGCAGACGCCCGAAGAATTTGAACAGATGCTGAAAGATCAGATTGCTGCGGCCGAGAAGAAGGCCAACGCAATCAAGCAACTCGTCGATCGCCTGACCAGCGCTCGGATCTCCGGCACGGACACCAACCGTGACGTCGAGGTCGAGGTGAACTCAGACGGTCGTCTCACCAAGATCTCCATCGACGACAACGCGATGGAAGGCAGCGCCGAGGAACTCGAGCGCTCGATCATGGAAGCCTACGCGCAGGCCGGACGCAACATGGCGTCCTTCGTGCGCGACCACGTGCAGGACTTCCAGGACGACGGCGGTGCTATCGAGGCATACGCCTCCACCGTTGAGCCCGTCCTGAACTCCCTCGGGCGCTGATACCCATGGCAGACTACGATCTCGCAATCGACCTGGAGCGGCTCAAGAGCCACGCCAGTGAAGTGGACGAGTGCGCCAACACCCTCGACTCCTGCTACGACACCGCCACCCAGACCCTCGGGCAGGTCATCACGAACGCCTTCGGGCTGATGTTCATGCAGTACACCGCCGTGTGTACCTACCAGTTCTCGAATCTCGCGGCGATGATCAACGATGCCGCCGGTGCCGAACACCGCCTGAGCAACTGCCTCCTCGACCTCGAGCAGAGGATGCGCGACGCCGAGAAGGATAACGAGAAAATCGTGAAGGGGCCCGGGGAAGACCTCGACCCGGCGCCTCCCAGCGGCGAGACCCCCGACAACCCCAGCACCCCGCCGAGCGGAGGTACCCCTCCCAGCGGCAGCGTGCCTCCCGGCGGCGGGACCAGCATGCCTCCCGGCGGCAGCGGTGCGGCGCCCTCCCTCGGCTCCAGCGGGGGCATCTCGAACGGCGGCGTCAGCGGTACCACCGCCATGCCGAAACCGAACAACGCCGAAGACGTCATCAAGGGCCTCAACAAGGACAAGAAGGACGGCGACGACTCCCTCGCGAGCATGCTCGCCGGCCTCGACAAGTGCGCAGTGGGTGAAGACGAACTGCGCGCCTTCCTCGAAAAGCAGCGCGACGAGGAAAACGCCGACCTGAAGACCTTCTACGAACGCCAGAAGGAAGACCAGGCGAAGGCCCTCGAACGCTATGCGGAAGAGCACCCCGGCGAAGACATCACCGAGATTAAGTCGCTCATCGAGGACAACCAGAAGCGCCAGCAGGACGCGATGACGGACTTCCTCGCGAAGCAGCGCACCGAGGAAGAAACCCAGATCCGCGAATTCGTGAAGGACAACCCGCAGGCGACCGCCCAGCAGTTCGACACCTTCATGTCCAAGCAGCGCAACGAACAGCAGACCAGCTTCCGCGCCTTCGTTGACGAACAGCAGAAGACACAGAACGCGCGCATCGACGAATTCACGAAGGCTCACCCCGATTCGAAGCCCGAAGACGTCCGTTCCCTCTTTGAGAAGCAGGACAAGCACGGCGACCAGGACATCGAGACCTTCCTGACCCGCCAGCGTCAAGACGAAGAACGCACGCTGCGTCGCTTCATTTTTGAAGGAGTGAAGAAGTGAGCCCGCAACAGCCGGTATACACCCGTAGCGAGTGGATGGATGGATCCGACGAGGCCCTGGGCCCCATCGGCGATATCCGTGACGCCGCCATCCAGCTCGAGGCCGGAGACTGGAAGGGCGGTGCAGAGTCGGCGCTCAGCGCTGTCAGTGGTATCGCCGATCTCGCGACGGGCGGGCTCGGCGGCCTGATCAGCTACGGCGTTAACATCCTCCTGAACTACGTTGACCCCCTGAAGTTCTGGATGGATCAGCTCACCGGTGATTCCGCGCAGGTCAACGGCATGGCCATGACGTGGGCGTCCATCGGTGACTCGCTGCGTTCGACCGGCTCCGAACTTGAGTCGGGCGTCGCCAGCGCCATGGCGGACATGAAGGGCGAATCCGTGTCCCGCTACCAGTCGCGTCAGGGACAGGTCGTGAACTCGATCAACACGCTGGCCGAGGCCTCGGTGTCAGTGGGCAACGCGGTCGCGAAAGCCGCTGAGCTCGTCCAGAAAACGCACGACTACGTGTGCAAGCTGATCTCCGATATCATCGGCCAGGCCCTCGAAGGCGTGGCATTGGCGGGACTCACGTTCGGTGCCTCGCTCGCCAAAGCTGCGGTTGAAGTTGGCGAAAAGGCAATTGTCGAAGCTGCGAAGGTCGAGAACATCATCTCCTTGCTGAAGATGGCGTTCGACGAGCTGAAGTCCCTCTTCGACATCCTCACGGCGGCCGCACCCGCCTTCTTCAGCGCCATCCGCGAAGTCGGCAAGGAATGCGGCACCCCCGGTGGCGGCTGCTGCGGCGAAGGATCCTCCACGAGCAGCGACAAGCCCAGGAAGTCCCCCCTCGACGAGCCCATTCAGCCGTGCCCGGCAGAGGAAAAGGAAGACAAGCACATCATCGATAAGCTTGTCGACCCGTTCCTCGATCCCCTGCGCGCGGTGGAAGACGCCGTCAAGCCCATCGTCAAGCCCATCGGCGACGCGGCGCGCAAGGTCCTCGAGGACCCCGAAGGATACGGGCTTACCCGTCCCTTCACACCGAAGGTCCACGTTCCTCCGTCGACCGTGGGGCGCCAGATGGAGCGCGAACAGAACAACGGTTGGTCGAGCGCGTCCGGCGACTTCAGCGGTGACTCGGATGGGTCCAACAGTGGTTGGTCGAGTGCGTCCGGCGACTTCGGCGGCGACTCGGATGATTCCAACAGTGGTTGGTCGGGTTCTTCCGGCAGTTTCTAGGAGGTCTCGGAGCCACGATTGACCTCAACTGATGAAGGGGGGTGCCCCGCACAGAATCTGTGCGGGGCACCCCCTTCACTCATACGCCTCGGCAATCGTGCGAGATAACGCGTCCGTCGCGTGAACACACCGCCGCTGGCGCCTCGCATGAGAGCACACACCGTATGCCGCTATCCGTGGATTCGTGTCGTCACCGGCGGTTATGTGCCGCTGCTTTCCTCGTCGGTGCCCGCGGCAGCCCACTCTACTCGGCGTGTGCGCATACCTGCCCCGGCCTCGTCCAATCCCGCGAACCGTCAGCCACCCAGACGGCCGCCCCCAGCCTCGGCGCAATGCCAACTACGGACGGTTCGCGAAGTACTCCAGCAAGTGCGAGTCACCCGACACAATAATCTCGTCGTCAGCGTTGATACGGGTGGACGCATCCGCGTACTCAAAACGCTGCTTCGGATGACGCACAGCCAAAACATTCACGCCGTAGCGGCCTCGCAGATCCAGTTCCTCCAGCGAAAAACCGTGAACCTCCTGCGGGGGACGCAGCTTCATAATGGAGAAGCCGTCCTTCTCCATTTCGATATAGTCAACCATGCGGCCGCCCACCAGGTGCGCCGTGCGCTTGCCCGCATCCAGATCCGGGTAAACGACATGGTGCGCACCCACGCGACGCAGAATACGGCCATGCTGAGAGGACGTCGCCTTCACCCAGATCGATGAAATGCCCATGTCGACGAGGTTCGCCGTAATGAGCACCGCCGCCTCCAGCGAAGAGCCCACACCGACGACGGCGCTGCGGAACTCGCGCGCACCCAGCTGCTCAAGCGCGTCCTTAGAAGTCGCGTCAGCCTCAACAAGAGGGAAACGACCGGCGAAAGCCTGCACGCGCGCGGGATTCTTTTCAACCGCCAAGATCTCGTAGCCCAGCTGATCCTGCGTCACCGCCACTGCCGAGCCGAAACGGCCCAGCCCAATGACCAGCGTTCCCGACTGGAGTTCCTTTGACTCGCGTTCATCTGCCATACCCCCATTCTTCCTTGCGGGCGCGCGTGCCGCGAACGCTGCGGCCGCGCGTCGCGGGTGTGCGTGATGAGTACGAGGCGTGGGCGTTGCGTGTGTGCGGGATGGCTGCTCTGCTTAGTTACGTGAAACGCGCGTGAAACGCTCGGGACACGGGGTCACGTTCCCGTACTGCGTCACCCTAGCGTTCTCGTGTGGCCTTGTCCTTGTTCTTCCTGTGCTGTGTTGCCCCTCTCCGTTATGTGCTCATGCCAGGGCGTCATTTAGCGGGCGGACCGGGAACGGATTGCGACCACGACCTGGGCGACGACCTCGTCAATGAGTGTCAGATCCGACCACCGAACCCGAATCACTTTCCAGCCCGCGCGCTCGAGGGCTCTCTGGCGACGCTGCTCGGCCTCGATTGAGTCATGTACCTGGCTGACGGTCTCCCCGTACTTGATGCGGCCATCGAACTCGATGGCAATCCTCAGCTCGGGTAAGGCAATATCAATGAAGTACGTGCGTCCGTCTATACAGACTTCTTCCTGCGTTGTTAACCCTGCGATGCCTGCGCGCAGCAGCGCGAGGAGAACCAAGGCCTCGCCGGGAGACTCACAACCAGCGTCAGCATGGTCCACGATCCAACGGGCGTGCCCGCGCCCTCTGGTGTTGCGGGGAGTGGCATCCAAGGCCTCGTGGAAATCCCTCCGCGCTTCCTCCTGCCGCGGCCGCGACGCATCCTGACGGAAACGATCGAACTGGCACGCGTGGGCCAACCCTGCGCAGGCGATGGGAAACCCGTGCTTTTCGTTGAGTAGGCGAGCGCAGTCAACAACAACTCGCGCCGGTGTCGCGATACGGAAACCCGCATATTCGATGGAAGACACTGGACGGCCCGGGCGGCACGTACGAACACATACGGAGGGGATACGGATGCTGTCATCAATGACGACTTCCGGGAAATGCACAAGGGTGGGGCACTTTCGCGATGGCGCATACAGCGTGAGTTGCCCAATGCGAGCCTCGCAGGGAAGGCCAAGCAAGTACGCGGCGACGCCGCCGCTGATGACGTAATCGGGATATCGCAGACTCAGTGCGCACATGCGAGCAATGAAAACCGCTGTTTCGCGCTCACGTGAGTGCAGTCCGATCAACCGTGCTGAAGGAATACAAATGCCGGTGAGAAGACGAATGAGTTCTCCTTTCTGCACGCGCCTATGGATGCGATCCTTAGTCGCGTGCGAGTCAGCAACGACTAGGGAAGAACGGATGGACTCCACGTGGTCACGCAACATCGCAACTCCTTCGTTACGGGCTAGTAGGCCTCTTTGTTGGTGCATGAGTCCCACTGTGTGCCGATGGTGGGCACGATTCAAGCCTTCCGCGTGAGCCTGTGGATAACTACGCGTGGGAGAGACAGCCTGTGGACGACAAGTGGTTGCCGTTCTATTACCAATGTGCTCTGTTGAGTGTGCCTGGCCAGGGGTGTGCCTGAATTACACGTTGAGTGTTGAATCTGCGCGAAAAAGTTCGCCCTGCGGGGTGAATTGGTTCGGGAAACGCGAAAAAGTTCGCCCTGCTTGGGAAAAATGGCTAGATTTTGGTGTTTTTGGGCGCGCTGGGCGAGTTTTTTCGCGGTTTGGCCAAGGTGAGGCTGTTGCTGGGCGAACTTTTTCGCGCGGGAACGGTTGGAGGGGCGCGCTGGGAGAGTTTTTTCGCGGTTTGACCAAGATTGGGCTGTTGCTGGGCGAACTTTTTCGCGCGGGAGCGGTTGGAGGGGCGTGCTGGGCGAGTTTTTTCGCGGTTTGGCCAAGATTGGGCTGTTGCTGGGCAAACTTTTTTGCGCGGGAACGGTTGGAGGGGCGCGCTGGGCGAACTTTTTCGCGCGGGGATGCCGAAGTGGCGGGTTGCTCGAACGTTATTGCGTGCTGGCGTCATCCAGTGAAGCGGCGCCACTGGCCCTCACGTGAGAACACCACCCGCCCGCGCGCCGCGACGGCGCTGGCCACCCGCCCGCGCGCCGCGCGGCGCCAACCGTCAGCAATTAGCCGATGATGGGCTGCTCTTCCGGCATGCGGATGACGCGGGAGCGCTGGCGCAGGGCCAGGGCCGCGGCCACGGTCATGGAGCCGGTGCGGCCCGCGAACATGAGGAAAATCAGCACGTATTTGGCGCCCACGGGCAGGATTGGGGTGATGCCGGTGGACAGGCCGACGGTCGCGAATGCTGACACGGTCTCGAAGAGGATGATGTCGAGCGTGTAGTCCGTCATCGACATCAGGAGCACGACGGAGATTGCGACGAGCGCCAGGCCCAGCAGGGACACGGCGACCGACAGGCGGATCGTGGAGGTCGGGATGCGCCGGCCGAAGGTTTCGATGTCGCGGTCGCCTCGCGCCTCCGCGATGACGGCGAGCACGAGGACAGCGAAGGTCGTGACTTTGACGCCGCCCGCGGTGGATGCGGAGCCGCCGCCGATCATCATGAGGATGTCCTGGACGAAGTGGGTTTGCGAGTGCATGGCGCCCACATCGAGCGCAGATAAGCCGGAAGAACGGGAGTTCACGCCGGCGAGCATGGCGTTGAGGATCTTCGACGGCGTATCGATTGCGCCGAGCGTCGTCGGGTTGTGCCACTCGGTGAGAGCCATTGCGAGAGCGCCGACGAACGCCAGAATCAGGTAGGTCGACAGTGTCAGCTTGGTGTGGAGGCGCCAGCGGCGCGGAGTGCGCAGGTGTTTGGCGACGTCCATGATGACGGGGAAGCCGATGGCGCCCACGGTTGTGCCCAGGATGATGGGGATGAGCATCCACCAGTCGGTGACGTGGGGCGCGAGGCCGTCGGGGAGGATGACAAAGCCGGCGTTGTTGAACACGGAGATCGCCATGAAGACGGCATCCCAGATGGCACGCACGGGGTCGAATCCCATGGCGAGGAAGCGGGGGAGGAACATGGCGGCGAGGAGTGCCTGCATGCTCAGTGATGTGGCGATGACGGCTTTGAGGAGCGTCGAGATCTGGCCCATGGCGCCGGTTCCCGTTTCCTGGGTGGCGAGCATGCGCTGGGTGAGGCCGAGGTGGCGTGACACCGCGAATCCGAGGATTGATGCGAGGGTCATGACGCCCAGGCCGCCGACGACGATGCCGGCGGCGATGACGGCTTGGCCGAAGGGGGACCAGTAGGTCGCGGTGTCGACGGTGGTCAGGCCGGTGACGCACACGGCGGATACGGCGGTGAAGAGTACGTCGACGAAGGGCGCGGACGTGTCCGACGAGGAGGAGATGGGGAGCATCAGGAGCGCGGTGATGACGCCGATGATGAGTGCGAAGGTGCCCAGTGCGAGGCGTGCGGGCGAGTAGCGTGCTTGGCGTGAGAGCCAGGCGCGCACTCGCTGCATGCGGGAGGTGGGGACCTGGGGGTGGGGGCCGCTGGGTCCTCCGGGGATTTGACGGACGATGGGGGAGGGCTGTGGGCTGAGGGTTTCCTCTGAGAGTGCGGGGGACGAGGCCGGGGCTCGCCCGTGCATGAGGGATCGGGTGGCGCCGGGTCGGGGACGTAAGCGAGGTGTCTTCGCTCGCTGTTGTCGACCCTTGCGTGCCGGTGCCATCGCTGCTCCTTAACGACTCTGCAACAAAACTGGACAAAGTTGCAGTTTCCATGTGGTTGGGCAGTAGTATATTTCGTGAGGCTACGTAAGCGGTGAACGAATCGGGTTTAGCGCGCCTCGCGAGCATACTGGGAGTCAGTAAATGGAACAGCAGTCGGCGCCGCGTTTTATGACTGTCACGGAAGTGGCGGACATCATGCGCGTCTCTAAGATGACTGTGTACCGCTTGATTCACAGTGGCGAAATGCCCGCGATTCGCGTCGGAAAGAGCTTCCGAGTCCCGGAGGCCGCGGTCGCCCAGATGATCCAGGCTGGTATGGCGGATCACTCTGGTGACCAGGCTCGCGTCATTGGCGGGTAGTATAGGCACGATGTGCCCGTCTCGGGCACCCATCATCCATCAGCGGTAGTACCTCTGCCGCACACACTACGAGGGAGGAACCCCATGGGCTCCGTCATCAAGAAGCGCCGCAAGCGCATGGCGAAGAAGAAGCACCGCAAGCTCCTGCGCAAGACGCGTCACCAGCGTCGCAACAAGAAGTGAGCGAGCGGAGGCCCGGCCTTTTGGTCGGGCCTCTCGTGTATCCGGGCCCCTATACTTGGATGTTATGGAACGCACCATTATTCATGTTATGCGCCACGGTGAGGTGGACAATCCGAACGGTGTTTTGTACGGGCGTCTGCCTGGTTTTGGGCTGACGGAGCTGGGCCATGCGATGGCTGCTCGCGCCGCGGAGTACCTGGTGGATTCGGGTGCGGATATTACGCGCGTGATTTCTTCGCCGCTGCTGCGCGCGCAGTTGACGGCGGCGCCGACGGCGGCGGCGTATGGGCTGACGATTGAGTCGGATCCGCGTCTCATTGAGTCCGATAACGTGTTCGAGGGTATGCCGGTGAATTCGAATCGGGCGATGCTGGCGAATCCGAAGTACTACAAGTACTACTGCAATCCGCTGCGTCCCTCGTGGGGTGAGCCGTATCGGGATGTTGCGTCGCGTATGAGTGCGGCCCTGTCGTCGGCTTTGCGTGCGGCGCGGGGGCACGAGGCGTTGGTGGTGTCGCATCAGAATCCGATCGTGACGCTGACGCGTTTCGTGAATGGCCAGCCGTTGCCTCATTCTCCGAAGTCGCGCCACTGCGCGCTCGCGTCGATCACGTCGTTCATTTTTTCGGGTGCGACGCTTGTGGGGACGTCTTATGCGGAGCCTGCGGCGGACCTCGTCGCGATTGCGAAGGATATGACGCCGGGGGATTCGCAGGCGGATCTGCGCCGCTGACAGTAGCGTCCGAGCTGACCGTAGCGGGCGAGGTATCGGGTCGCGCTGCGGTAGGGCGTGTCTGAGGCGCGCGACAAGCAGTGCCTGAGGTGGACGGTAACGGTGTCCCTTAGTGGGCCTCGTCGTCCGAGGCCTCGGTGGGGCTGGATGCGTCGCCGTCGGAGCGCTTGCGGCGCTCGCGCTCGCGGCGTTCTTCCTCGCGGCGCTTGCGTTGGATGTCGCGCTCGAGGCGGAAGAGGAACTCGGGGTCGTCGTCGGGGGCGGAGGGGCGTTTGGGGGCCTCGGGCGACCGTGTCTGCTTCTTTTCTGCGCGGGATACCCAACGCAGGACGAGCCACGCGATGGGGCCGATGGCGGCGACCGTCGCCGTGAACAGGATGATCATGAGCCATATCGGCTTGGCGATTTTGCCGGGCATCTCGTCTTCGGGCGTGCGGTGCCAGTCGGCGGCAGCGTAGATGGTGACTGCGAGCATTGCGACGACGAGGGCGATTCTGGCCATGCCCCTAGCATAGGGGCGTGGGGCGCCTCACGCTGGCGCGTTCACTCCCGGAGCAATCGGGGGTGTTCTGTGTGGCGCTTAGGCCCGCGTCACGCGGGGGAGCGCTGCGTACGAGGGGGCGGCACCGGGCGCGAGGACCGCGGTCGAGCCGGCCCGGATACCGTCGGACACGGCCTCGTCGAAGGGCTTGCCGAGGGCCATCGCGGCCGCCAGTGCACCCACGCACGCGTCCCCGGCGCCGGTGGTGTCCACGGCCTCGCCGAGTGTGAGAGCGGGGCAGTGCCCGGCCTCGCTGCCCGACGCCCACGCAGCCCCATCCGCGCCCAGGGTGACCATGACGTGCTTGGGGCCGAGGCCTCGTAGCGCCCGCGCGACGCCGATCGCCTCCATGGGGCCAGCGGGGGCGGGCATGCCGAGCGTGAGGCCGGCCTCCGTCTCGTTAACAACGAGGATGTCCGTGCGCGCCATGAGCGCGGGGTCCGTCGGGCGCGCGGGAGCGAGGTTGAGCAGGACGCGCGCGCCGAAGGAATGCGCCCACGCGAGGGCCCCGGCATTGGCGCGCTCGGGAATCTCCGCCTGGAGGACGACGATGTCGGAGGGTGCGGGGAACAACGAGGCCTTGGCTGGCTCAACGCTCACGGTCGCGTTCGCGCCTGCGTCCAGGATGATCGTGTTCTCTCCCGATGCGGCCACCGTGATGAGCGCGGTTCCCGAGGGGCCGTCGGCCTCGCGCAGGTGCGTGACGTCCACGCCGTGGGATGCCAGGTCGCAGCGCAGGCGCTGGCCCGAGGGGTCTGAGCCGAGCGCGCCGACGAAGACGACGGTGGCTCCCGAGTGTGCGGCGGCGGCCGCCTGGTTTGCGCCTTTGCCGCCGAGGCTGTAGGTGAGCGAGGTGCCAGAGAGTGTTTCGCCGGGGGAGGGGAAACGGTCGACCGTGACCGTGACATCCTGGTTGATGGAACCGACGACAATGACGCGTGCCATGAGCGCTCCTTTGCGATGGGATGCTCTATTGTGCCACGTCACAGAGGTGTCGTCGTGTATTTTGGCGCCTCCTCGGTGGAGTTGGTGGCGCGGCTTAGCCCAAACGAAGTGTTAAGTGCAGCTTCATTCGCGCACTAGTTTCCTGCAATACTGCTAAACGGTTGATTTGTGGTGAACTAATCGCCGTGCGCACGCTCCGCTTCTTCATCTCCTCGCGCGCGGCAGGCCCCACCTGCCGCGTCGCCACCGTACCGTCACAGGTGATCCGAGGAACGGCCTCGGCCCCCACGGTCAACGTGCGCACGATCGCGACCGACGGTGAATATGCGCACGGCCCGGCGCGCGTGCTCCTGCCGCTTCTTGGCATCTACGCGCTCGGGACCGTCTCCCTTCAGGGGTTTAACCTGGTCTACCTGCGCGTCGCCCAAGACATCGGCGCGGGGGACGCCTCCGGCCTGATCACCGCGATTCCCGGCATCGTCCTCGGCGTCGCCTGCTTCCTGTACGGAACCCTCGGCGACTTCATCCCGCTGCGCCGCATCGTCGATGTGGGTGTCGGCCTCATCGTCGCGGGGTCTCTGCTCGGCTTTGTCTTCTCCTCGTCGCTAGTCGGCGTCATCGTCGCCCGAGCGCTCCAAACCCTTGGATACCAGGCCGCCGCCTCCGCGTACATGATCCTGGCGACCGCCATCCGTGACCCGAAGAAACGAGGCCTCTACGTCGGCCTCATGTGTGCGGCCTTCCAGGGCGGCACCGCGATCGGGATGCTCTCGGGCGGCATCCTCGCCGACATCAACTGGGCGCTGCTCCTCCTCATTCCCCTGGGTGGCCTTGCCTGCCTGCCGATCATGGGGCGTCGCGTGCCCGCGCGTGCGCACGCCGGACGCGTCGATATCGTCGGCCTCGCGATCTTCTCCTCCCTGGCGCTCCTGCTCACCCTGGCCGCAGCGAACCCCCGCTGGTGGCTCATTGCCGGCCTCGTCCTCGGCGGCGTCCTCTTCTGGCGCTACATCGGGCGTGCGCGAGCCCCCTTCATCACGCGTTCCTTCTTCACGAACGTGCCGTGGGCGCGCTCGATTAGCCTTATCCTGATCGTCTACTGCATGAACTTCACGGTCGCGCCCCTCATGAACGGCATCGGCGCCGCCAACTACGGGCTCACGCCCGCGCAGGTCTCCGTGCGCCTGCTGCCCGCCTACTGCGTCGCCCTGGCCACCGCCATGACGTCGGGCGCAGTCATGTCGCGCATCGGGCGCGGCCGTACCGTGCGCGCGTGCGTCAGCCTCATCCTCACGGGTACCGTCCTTATTGCGCTGTGCATGAGCATGGGCCCGTGGGTCATCACCGCCGCCATGTGCTTCATCTACGCCGGCTTCGGCGCCCTGTTTACACCCATCTACGACACCGTGTTCGCGACCGTCGCCCCCGGACAGAACGGGCGCGCCGTCGCCATGAACGACCTCGCCATGCAGGGTAGCGCCGCGATCGGCATCGGCGTGTTTACGCCGTGGCTCGCGTCGGGCGCTTTCCGGGCCGTCGCCCTCGTCTGCATCGTCGCCGCAGCGACCGGCATCGCGGGCGACTGGCTGCACGAATACCTGTACCGTCGCGGGCGCTGAGCTACTTTCTCACTCGCGGTGCATGCACGCGAGGAGCGCGAGTGGTCGCGCTCCTCGCACCGGTGGAGTAGGTTTCGTCATCCGTGTCATGCGGGTGGGAGGTTGGGGTCGAACCAGTCGGGGATGCGCCCGGGCTGGTCGATCATCTGCGTGGGGTCGGAAGTGGACCCGTCCGTTGGATTGCCCATCGTGTAGTAACGTGTAGCGCTTTCTTCTCCGAGCCGCGTCGTCGACGACACGACGGCGTGGTACTCCTCGTTAATCCACAGGAAATTTACGAGTTCGACGCCGTTGGATGTCCAGCGTTTTTCGGATAGCTCGAATCCGAGGGGCAGGAGGTGCTTGTTGTAGGTGTCGCGGATCAGGTCGGTGTCCAGCTCGGTGAAGAAGAACATGCGTGAATGGAAGGAATATAAGGTCTTTCCGTCCTCCATGTAGGCAGCAATGGAGTAGTTGTTCTTGTATGCCAGGAAGTTCTCGGCGGTGACGAGCTCATTACGTGCCGTGATGATGGTGGGCTCGAGGTCACGTTGGAAAGCCTCGACGGATTTCACCGGGGGGGCGCTCGGGGTCATGGATCCTCCAAAGAACGGTGCGCATGCGGCGCAAGCGATAACTGAAAAAAGTGTGAGAAGGGCGGTGAAGAACTTTCTCATGAGGGAGGGTTGCCTCCGATGACGCTGCCGATCTCCCGGTTAGCCTGGGTGTCCTTCTGGAAGTAGCCGCTGTGTTGATCCCACGGTCGATAGGAGCTCGGAGCGGGACCGACGTCCCCTGAGAGGTGCTTGTAGCCATCCATCGTGTCGGGGTTCTTCCCGAACCAGTCATCCGGGCCGACGCCCTGGACCATATCGTGAAAGTAGGGAGCAGCGCTCACATAGAGGTGTCCCTCAGGGACGTGGAATTCGCCCACGTCCTGGACGCCTGATCCGGGCGATCCGAACTGGACAAGATCGTCGATGACGCCATCTCCCACCTGGGTTGCGGCGATGCCGGCTGTGGTCGAGCCGTAGGAATGGGAAGCAACGGTGATATGCGCGTCACCCTTGCCGTGCTCGCGCGCCGCGTCAATGCCGTTCAGGAATCCTGCAAGGCGATCTGCGCCCTTATGTGCCTTACTCGTCGAGATTACGTCAGCGCCTTGCGGTGCGTCGTATCCGAAGAACTCGACCATCGCGACCTTTTGTCCGCGGCCTGCTGCTTCTTCTGCAGATTCGCGCATGACTGTGGCGTGAACGTCGTAATCGAGGATGGAACCATCCTTGCCGTTGCCTGCGACGCTTGTCGTCATGCCGGGAACGATGACGCCGATGTGATCGGCTTCGTCCGGATTATTCTGCGAGACGGCCGCGAGGATATTTGGTCCGCTCGGGTCAAGCTGCATCAGGTAGCGGGGAACACCGTCGGACTCCTTCTTGAGGGTTGCGTCGATCTTATCGAGCGCTGTCACGCGGTCTTTCAGGCGTTTCTCTTCAGCGAGTAACCCGGCATTCTCAGGCGTCACGGGGATGGACGTGCCGTAAGTATCGTAGAACTGCTGGAGTTCATCCGCTGCCTGCTTCTGAAGGCGCGGAAGCATGATGCGGTTCGCTTGGTTACGCGACGTATAGTCGACGCCCTCGAGGTTACCGATGACGTCCGGATGCTGCTCGATCATCCACTGCTTGTCCTTCTCGGACAAGGCATTCCACCAGGTTGCTACTTGCTCAGGAGAAGCGCTCTTCGGAGGGAGCGTCGGGCGACTTGAACCCGTCGCGGTGTAATGCACGCCGTTGTCGAAAGTCCCCTTATCGAGGGCTCTGATCATCGTCGCTAGCTCGAGGGCAAGAGCGTCGGCCTCGGCAATAATTGCGGCGATACGCTGAGTGATTCGCGCCAGGAGCTTAGTACGGTTAAAAGGATCCTTAAGGAAATCGATGAACTCGTCGGCGATAGAACGGAGGAAAGAGGCAACGCCGCTCGTATCAATGTGGATGCTGTACGAGTCTGCTAACTGCCTGACGTCTTCGACATCAGCCTTGATCTTGCTGATGCCTTGCACTCCCTCTGATGCGATTTCGCTGGCGCTGATGAAGTAGTTAACCAGGTCTTCGATCGCTTTGATGCGCTTTCGTAGCTTGTCCTGGGCGGCCGTGACGGTCCGTCCAGTGCCGGTTAGGCTATTGAGGTCGGCGACGAGGTCATCAGCAGCGGTCTGCAACTGCTGCTGCATGGTGGTGCACTTGGAGGAATAGTCCCGAAGGGGGGTGGGGTCCCATTGAAGAACGCTCAACCAGTTCACGGCTTCACCACCGAACTCAGGGCGACCGTGCCCATCGGGGCGTGCGCGCCCGGCGTGTAGGAATCATTGCTCATCGTGGCCTCCGCGTAAACGGTGAGTAGTGCTGTGAGTCATCCTACCTGACAGGCGGTCGTTTTTCAGCGCCCGACGAGGCCCCGTGAGCGTGAGGAGCCCCGGCCTCGTCGATAAAAACCTAGGCAATCACGAGGGCGATGGCCGCGAGGATACTCCACGACAGCGTGAAAAAACCGGTGTTGCGCAGCACCGTGATGAGCTCGCGACCGGAGGCCCCCGTGAGGACGGGGAGGCTCACGCCGACCGCCCACGCGGCCGCGCCCACACCCAGCGCGCACGTCGCCAGCGGATGCAAGCTAAGCGCAGCGCCGAGCACCGCGATCATCACAACCGGAAGCCACGCGCACGCTGCAAACATCCAGCGCGACGTCCGGTCGCCCAGGCGCACGGCCGCCGTCATCTTGCCCGACTCGCGATCCGTCGGAATATCGCGAATGTTATTGGCCATCAGCAGCGCCACCGACAGCAGACCGAGGGCCGACGCGCTCATCCACAGCCACCACGGAGCCGACTGCACCTGCGTCCACGTCGTGCCCACGCACGCCAGCAGGCCGAAAAACACAAAGACCATCAGCTCGGACAGTCCAATACCCATGTAGGCGTAGGGGTGCTTGCCGCCCGTGTAGAACCATGCGGCCACGACCGCCGCCGCGCCCGCGGCGATCAGCCACCACGTGCCAGAAATCGCGACCAGCGCGAGGCCGGCGACCCCAGCCAGCGCAAACGAACCCAACGCCGCCGCCAGCACAGTCTTCGGCTTGGCGAGGCCCCCGCCCGTCAGACGCGCAGGCCCCTTGCGATTGTCATCCGTCCCGCGAATGCCATCCGAATAATCATTCGCGTAATTGACCCCCACCTGCAACGCCAGCGCCACCAGGAGCGCCAGGGACGCGCGCAGCGCGCTGAAACCCCCCAGGTAATGCGCGGCCGCCGACCCCACGATCACGGGTGCGGCGGCGGCAGGGAGGGTGCGCAGGCGAGCGCCTTCAATCCAATTCGAAACGGAAGCCATACCCACCAGTGTAGTTGGAGCGGACGCTCACCCGGGCAGCGGGTTAGCGCACCCACGCCCGTTCGGTGCCCGAGGCCTCGGCTGCGGCCTGCGCCGCCGCAGCACGATCGACCTTATCGAAACCCAGATAGGGCAGAGCGTCGACCGCCACAACCCGACGAGGAGCCTGCGCGCGCCCAATCCGAGCGGCCGCGTGCTCGCGCACCGCCGAACCGAGCTCCGCCATCTCCAACGAATCCGACGGCATCTGCTCGGGCACCACCAGCGCAGTCACCACGTGACCCCACTTCTCATCCGGCGACGCCATGATCCACGCATCCGACACGCCCTCGAACGAGCGGACCGCCCGGCGCACCGGACCCGGCGCAATCGACAGACCGCCCGAAACGATCACGTCGTCCGCGCGGCCACGTACCTCCACCGTCCCGGAAGCCCGGATAATGCCCAAGTCCCCGGTGAGCAGCCAGCGGTGGCCGCCCTCGTCGAAGAAAGGACTCTCCGCATCCAGGTAACGAGTCATCAGCGTCGGGCCGTTAATCGCCAGGCGCGTGCGCCCGTCCCAGTCGACCGCGCGCACCGACGTGCCCGGCAGCGGCTTACCGTCGTACACGCAGCCGCCCGCCGTCTCCGTCATGCCGTACGTGAGGCGCACCTTCAGGCCTGCCTCGGTCGCGCGGGCAAGCAGCTGATGATTCGTTGCCGCGCCCCCCACGAGGATCGCCGACAGGGAACGCATCGGCCCCACGACCTCCTCGCCCGCCTCGAGGCACTGTGCGAGCTGGGTGGGCACGAGCGACAGGTAGCCGGGCATCCCGTCCTGCGTGGCGCCCGCAATAGCGGGCAGGAGCGCGCGGGAATCAAAGCCCTCGGACGTATCCACGATCTGCGGATTCGTCTCCGCGACCGCCGCGCGCAGCAGAATCATCGCGCCCGCAATGTGGTGCGCCGGCAGCGCCAGGATCCAACGGCCCGGACCCTCCAGAGCTAGCTCGGTGGCCTTCGCTGAAGCAATGAGAGCCTCAATCGACAGGCCGACGAGGCGTGGGGTGCCCGCGCTCGACCCCGACGTTGGCACGACCAGGTCAATACCGTCGAAGAAATGCGGGTCCGCGTTCATCGCCTCGGCGAGGCCGGGGTAGCGGTCCTCGGGGAACGCATCCTCGGGGGTCACCGCGGAGCCGCGCAGCGTCGCCGGAGGCACATCCCCCGGTGTGCGCAGGATAACAACCGTGTGCGGCGCCGGATGATCCGGGTCCGCCTGGCGCTCCTCGTAGAGCTCCACAAGCTTGTGAATCGACGCGTTCGCCAGAGCGACGGCACCGATAGAGGTGCCTCCGGGCACAACAAGAAGTCGCGGCGCAGCCATGATGAGCCTCCCAAAATCGACGGCAAACGCGTATACAACCAGGATAAAGGCTTGCGTTCTCGCAGGTGGCGAAGGGAGTCGCGGCAATAATCACGTTTGTCGGTTGTTGTGTTGGATGAAAGGGCGGAATTTCGCCCCTTTCCGTGTGGTCGATAACTCAGCTGAAAATTCAACGGAATTTACCCACAAGCGCACACGAGGCTATACGATAAGAAACGATGCTCAAGAAACTATCCCTGAAAACCAGATGGGCGATCGGCGTTGTGAGCGCCCTCGTCCTCCTCGTCGTATGCGCCGGCGTCGTCTACGCCGCCAACTACTCCGGACGCGCCCTGCCCGGCACGACCATCGCCGGGGCCTCCGTCGCGGGCATGACCCGCGACCAAGTCGTCTCCGCAGTGAACCAGCGTGCCGACGCCACCAACGTGACCCTCACGGTCGAAGGCAAGACCACGCAGGCCTCGCTCAACGAAGCGGGTATCACGGTCGACGCCGACGAGACCGCCGACGCCGCAATGAAGGGCTCCACGTCCTTCCCCGCGTTCGTCAGTGCGCTGTTCTCTCAGCGCAACGTCGACCCCGTCGTCACCGTCAGCGAGGAATCCATCAAGAAGCTCGCGGCCACCGCGAACTCCACCCTGACCTCGGAAATGAAGGACGCCGCGGTCGTCGTCGCGCAAGACGGTGAATCCTTCACCGCCACCCCCGCGCAAAACGGCAACGGCGTGTCCACAGACGACGTGGCCGCCGCCGTCAAGCAGGCCGGCGCCACCCTCACCTCCGTCACCCAGGACGTCAGCGTGCGCCAGATGGAGCCCTCCATCACCACCGAGAACGCGCAGGTCGCCGCTGAGAAGGCCAACGCCCTCCTCGACACGCCGATCGAAATCTCCGACGGCATCGACACCTTCACCGCCGAGCGCTCCGACAAGGTCCAGTGGGTCGAATTCCTCACCAAGGATGACGGTAGCCTGGATGCGCCCTCCATCAGCACCGTCAAGGTCGCCGACTGGGTCAACGCCCTGGCCGCCAAGACCGACGTCAAGCCTGAAAACCGCGTCGACAACGTTGACTCCCAAGGCAACGTCCTGACCGTTGCGCGCGAAGGTAAGAAGGGCCTCAAGACCAACAACACCGAACAGATCACCAAGGACGTCGTCGCCGCTATGACCGACGGCAAGGCCTATGAGGGCCTGTTCCACTACGACGACGTCGAGCCCGGCTCCGAGACCAAGCAGGTCGCCGAAGGCACCGAAAACCTGGTCTACCAGGCCGCCGAAGGCGAAAAGTGGGTCGATATCAACCTGTCCGACGCCTCCGTCACCGCCTACATCGGCGGCAAGGTCGCCGGCGGCCCCTTCTACATGGTCCCCGGCGCACCCGACACGCCGACCGTCACCGGCACCTTCCACGTCTACCTCAAGTACGACGTGCAAACCATGCGCGGTGAAAACGCCGACGGTACCAAGTACGAGACCGAAGGCGTCCCGTGGGTCACCTACTTCACCGGCTCCTACGCCATGCACGGTGCTCCCTGGCGCTCTTCCTTCGGCTGGAGCGGCTACGGCGGCTCCCACGGCTGCGTGAACATGCCCGTCGACGCCGCGAAGTTCATCTACGACTGGACCGACATGGGCGACACGGTGGTCGTGCACTACTGACAGCTGACTGCTGTGGTGCACTGGTGATCACCTGTCGTGTGGCGCCACCTGCCGCGCAGGGCCACCTGCCGCGTAGCGCCAATAATCACTGAGCATTGAGGGCGGGCCGGAACCGAGGGGTTCCGGCCCGCTTTCTGTTGTGTATGTGGTTGTGGTTGTGGGTCGGGATGGTGTTCCGGGCGCCGTCTGATCCTGCTGTGGGGCCGGGCTGCTTGGTGCGCCCGTGGGCGGCGGCCCGCCCGCGAGATCGCCACACGCGAGCCTGACGGCTCGGAGTGGTCGATCTCGAAGCCCGGCCAGGCCCCGCCACCGCCCACGGCCGCCGCAGCCAGGCCCTTCGGTTCCGCCGCCTACGGCCGCCGCAGCCAGGCCCTTCGGTTCCGCCGCCTACGGCCGCCGCAGCCAGGCCCTTCGGTTCCGCCGCCTACGGCCGCCGCAGCCAGGCCCTTCGGTTCCGCCGCCTACGGCCGCCGCAGCCAGGCCCTTCGGTTCCGCCGCCGCCTACGTCCGCCGCAGCCGGGCCCCGTCTCGAAGCCTGGCCAGGCCCCTCCGGCGGCGACCTTAAATATCAGCGCATACAACCTTCGTCAGCACTTCCTGTTCTATCCCCAGTGCGCGAAATAATTCGCCCTGTGTGGCTTGTTGCTTGCTTGTGCGCGAAAAAATTCGCCCTGTGTGGCTTGTTGCTTGCTTGTGCGCGAAAAAATTCGCCCTGTGTGGCTTGTTGCTTGCTTGTGCGCGAAAAAATTCGCCCTGTGTGGCTTGTTGCTTGCTTGTGCGCGAAAAAATTCGCCCTGTGTGGCTTGTTGCTTGCTTGTGCGCGAAAAAATTCGCCCTGTGTGGCTTGTTGCTTGCTTGTGCGCGAAAAAATTCGCCCTGCAGGGGCGAAAGAGGCGAAAAACGCCGTTTTTAGGAGTGCAGGGCGAACTTTTTCGCGGTTCTGTTGTGGTGTGGGGTGTGCTGGGCGAACTTTTTCGCGGAACCGCTGTAGAACGGGGGTGCTGGGAGAGTTTTGTACCGGGTTTGGCGCTAGGTGCGGTACAAAGTTCTCCCTGCTGGGGGGCGTGGTGGTGCGAGCGGTACAAAGTTCTCCCTGCTCGGGCAAAACGGGCTGAAATGGGC
>OGTK01000014.1_pt1 | contig 193849 bp, 162 predicted proteins | sample 1574561 | NCBI WGS metagenome assembly OGTK01 (sample SAMN03295812, study PRJEB24534) | human gut metagenome | isolation source: fecal sample 2 from infant 2 | host: Homo sapiens | place: USA: Pittsburgh, PA | collected 2014-07 | reverse complement strand
TAAAAACAGAGATTTCATTAATAATTAAAATATAAAAACCTTTATCGTTTTCCTGAATATACATTTAAAATAAATAATGTATTTATAGTTATGCTTTAAGTATAACTTTTTATGTATTTTTTGACATATTAAAATCCTCCTGATTATTGTCTTATCAGGAGGATTTCTCATACAAAAACTATTTCACAGTCTCAAATAAATACATTCAACTAATTTATATTTTATTTCAATCATCATTCACATTTCCGTCGCACAAATACTTTACGAATTTTTCAATTTGTTCTTTTACATTTTCGTCTAATTTTTCAATCCATCTTTTAGGAATTGTAGAATATCCATGAATTGATCCACTGATACTCCCAGCAATTGCAGCTATCGTGTCAGAATCTCCCCCGTGATTTACAGCATTTATAATACAATCTTCAATTGAATTTTCCTTCGCCCAATGAATCGCATTATTGAAAGTGTTCACGATATATCCTGATGGTTTTAACAATTGAGTATCTTTTAGCTCGTGGTTTTTTCCATTGATATTATCTCTGATAATTTGTGTATATTCTCGTATAATTTCAGCACACATATCGTTGTTATGTGTAAGTTTTCCTTGTTTTATGTTCAGTTCTTCTGAGTTTTCGTTATCTAATAATGCACATGGAAGTGCTCTCATCAAACTTCCATTTCCAAGCGCTGTATCATCTTCTTCGATAAATATTTCGTACTGAATGTAGTGTTCGATTGCACGTCTACATTGATTGCCAATATCTCTTGGATGAGTATTGTACCGCTCCACGAAATTTTTCATAGTATTTTTCTCAAAATTATCACGGTCATTTTCCATCAAAGAATTCATAACGCAAATACTCATATCAGTATCATCAGTGCATTCTCCTGGATTCAAATCAAGCCATCCTCCACCTAATATATCAGTGACTTTTCCGTAGATTTTTGAAATTTCGTCTTCAGTCATAAATTCAGTAGTAGCTCCCATGCTATCACCTATCGCAAAAGCAAAAAGCGCTCCTTTGATTCGATCTATTTTCCTTCTGTCCATATTTTCATCCCCTTTTGTATATTTTATTACAAATTAAAACAAAAAAATATCCCCAGAAAATAAATTCCAGGGATATTAACAAATCTAAATCAAATTATTTTCTTTTAACATTAATTCGATATCAGTGTCTTCTATTTTCTTTCCAATACTATGAGCTAACAATTTTGGAATTGGTAGGTCAGGTTTTTCGTAATCATTAAGTGCACTAACTGCATTTAATAAATATCTCAAATCGTATCTTGAAGCGTAAACTTCTGGAATTCCCTTTTCAACATGACACAATGCATATACAGCTTCCATTGCTGTTCTTCCAGAATATTCTGTAGTAAATACAGTATCTCTGCCAGGTTTGTCCAGTGTTTCTGCAAATTGTCCAAGGAATGCAAAGTTCACAGCTCCTTTAGGAACAACGTAAGGTCTGTCGCCAAATTCACGAGGTTCAAAATGACTTGTAATATATGGCATCATTACAGGAATTGCTGAACAATCTTGTGATAATTGATCGATTTCTGCTTCAGGAACACCGATATGATACAACCATTCTTTTGTGATTTCTTTTCCTGTACAATCTCTCATAGGTTTTTTGATATAATTTCCGTCTTTGTCAGTAAATAATCCGTAAACCCAAACGCAAATATCTTCTTTTGGTTGGCCAACATATTGTGGTTGTCTGTTAATTGTCCAACTCATCAACCAATTTGAATCCTTAACAGTTACGATACCACCTGTAACTACTTTTCCTGTGTAAGGATTTCTCTTAGTAATATTTTCGATATAGTCGATAACTTTACCACCATGAACAGTTACTGTACAAGATTCCCAGTTAGTTCTTTCAACATTTTTACAGAATTTGTCAGGTTTGCCGAATTCATCTGATTTTAATGCTATATTCTTCCATAAATCCCAGCTTCCGCCAAGATCAGCACTCAAAGTTGCTGCAGTCTCATCGTCACCGTAGCTTGATGATTCAGTCATTGAGCCATTAGTTATAAACACCAAATCATTTTCAGTTAAATCAATTGATTTGTCTTCGCCTTTGTTAGATTCCATCACCAATTTTGTAGCTACTTTCTTATCAGCAGTTATATCAAAATCAATATCCTTTACAGTGATTCCGTATTCAAATTTAACACCTTTTTCTTCTAACCATTTAACTATCGGTTTAACGATAGATTCGTATTGGTCGTATTGAGTAAATTGAAGAGCTGAAAGTGTAGGAAGTCCTCCAACATGGTGGATAAATCTGTTCAAATACAATTTCATTTCCAAAGCACTATTCCAGTTTTGGAAAGCAAACATTGATCTCCACAAAATCCAGAAATCACTATTCAAAGTTTCTTCTGAGAAAACTTCATCAATTTGTTTGTTTTGTAAGTTTTCATCTTTTGTAATTGTAAGCTGTGCAATTTCCTTCAAAGCTTTGTCTGATAAGTTAAATTTTTCTTCATCATATCTTTTACCATTTTCATGAGTTATACGACATTTACTGAAATTTGGATCGTCTAAGTTAGTGTAGAAGAAATGATCTAGTATTGATTCCTCTGGATTTTCAGATGATGGAATCGCACTGTACAAGTCCCACAAAGTTTCAAAATGGTGACCCATTTCTCTACCGCCTCTGGCAACATATCCTCTGTGTTCAGCCTTAAATTCTCCATCCAAACTTCCACCAGGCAATTCTAATTGTTCAATAAAAGTAATATTTTCGCCTTTCATGTGAGCATCTTTTACTAAAAATCCACCCGCAGCCAATGCAGCAATACCAGTACCTATAATGTAGGCTTTCTTATCATCTATGCCTTTTGGCTTTCTTGCGTGAACTAAAGAGTGATAATTTCCATTAACAAATTTGACTCTTTCATCATAACTATTATTCATTAAATAACATCTCCTTTTCTTTTTCTTTTTAAGAAAATTTTAAGCTGGTGGAATCATGAGTTCAAATCTCTTACATTTTTTATATACCCACTTTTTTATATTGCATAACACTATTCCTTATGTTTTTTTATTTTTTTCTTAGAAATATTTATCAACGATAAAAACATTTACATAGTATAAAAATATGATAAAATAATTTTAGAGGTGAAAAAATGAAATTTACAGAATACAAATACACTAGACCAAATTTTGAAGAAGACAAAAAAAAGGTCGAAGATTTAATTAAAAGATTTAACGATTCCACAACTTCTGATGAACAAATCAAAATCATGGAAGAAATGGACAAATACAAGAAAACATTAAGCACTAATTCTAACCTTGCATACATTCGTCACACAATCGATACAAACGATGAATTCTACAAGGAAGAACAAGATTTCTTGGATGAATACATGCCACATTATTCAGTGCTTGACACTAAAATGTACGAAGCTATTAATAATTCCAAATTCAAAGACGAATTGGTTAAACATTTTGGTCAACATTTGTTTGATTTGATTAGCTGCCAATTGATTTTCAACGAAAAAGCAGTTCCATTCAAACAAAAAGAAAACCAATTAACTACTAAATACAACAAATTAATAGCATCTGCTCAAATCGAATTTGACAATAAAACATTGACATTGTCACAAATGGCTCCTTACACACAATCAAAAGATCGTGATGAAAGAAAAGCCGCTACAAGAAAAATCTCAGAATTTTTCGCAGAACATGAAAAAGAAATCGACGATATTTACGATGAAATGGTTCATGTAAGAACGGATATGGCTAAAGCTTTGGGATTTGATTCTTACATTGAATACCAATACAAATCATTGATGAGAACTGATTACGACAAGAATGATGTTGCAAAATACAGAGAGTTTGTCAAAAAATACGTAACACCAGTTTATCTTGAATTGAGAAAGAAACAATCCAAGAGAATTGGCATCGAAGATATGAAAGCTTACGATAACAATGTAATGTTCACAGATGGTAACGCAAAACCTCACGGAGGAAAAGACTTCTTGGTAGATAACGCTAAGAAAATGTACTCAGAATTGTCACCAGAAACTAAAAAATTCTTCGATTTTATGTATGAAAGAGAATTGTTCGATTTGGAAAGCAAAAAAGGTAAAGAAGGCGGAGGATATTGTACTACAATTGAAGATTATGAATCTCCATTTATCTTCGCTAACTTCAACGGAACTACTCACGATGTCGAAGTAATGACTCACGAAGCTGGCCACGCATTCCAAGCATACACTTCAATGGACGGAAGAATTTTCGAATACATCTGGCCAACATTTGAAGCATGTGAAATCCACTCAATGAGTATGGAATTTTTGACATGGCCATGGATGGAATTGTTCTTCGAAGAAGAAACTAACAAATTCAAATTCTCTCATTTAGACGGAGCTATCAGTTTCATTCCTTACGGAGTAACTATCGACCATTTCCAACACTTCGTATACGAAAATCCAGATGCAACAGCTGAAGAAAGAAAAGCAAAATACCACGAAATAGAATTAATGTATCGTCCAAACTTGGATTATGATGATGAATTCTTGGAAAAAGGAACTTGGTGGTACAGACAAGGTCACATCTTCAACAACCCATTCTATTACATTGATTACACATTGGCACAAGTTTGCGCATTCCAATTCTTATTGAAATCAAGAAAGAATCGAGAAGAAGCATTCAAAGATTACCTTGAAATCTGTAAAGTTGGTGGAAGCCAATCATTCTTTGGAATAATGAAATCTGGTAACATCAAAAATCCAATGAACGATGGAGTTCTTGAAGAAATCCTTCCACAATTATTAGAAATATTAGACGAAATAGAAAAAGAATTATAATTTTGAGAGTGGACATAGTCCACTCTTTTTTTGTATATAAGAGTTGTTTTTTTTAGAAAACGTTTTATAATATAATTAAATAAACAGTTTGGAGGCTTTTATGAAACGTAACAAATTACTTGTGATTTTACTGTCTGTATTGATGATGTTCTCATTCACAATGTGTAAGAGTAAAACTATGAATACTTACAATCCGTATTCTAAAAGATACGGCATTGATTCTGATGAAGATTTGAAAAAAGCTATGCAGTCCATGAAAGAAAACGAAGATTATCCAATTTACAAGGATGGTCAAGAAGAATCCAAAATTCACAGACAATATCTATTGGATTTGTATGAGAAAAATGATTTGTCTGCAATAAAAACCTACATTGATAACAATAAATTACTATTAGGAAAGAATTAGAAAAAGGCGCTCAATTTTTGAGTGCCTTTTAAAATATATCTGATATTACCGATCTTATGCTATCAAATTGTTTGATTTCAAGATCGTATTTTTGTGTTAGTTTCGTGTTTTGTGAGATATAAACTTTTTTGTATCCCAATCTTTCGATTTCTTTTAATCTGGTTTCTATTTGTGGGACTCTTTTGATTTCTCCAGTTAATCCGACTTCTCCGATAAACACTACATCTGATGGAATTGGTTTGTTCATAAGTGATGATGCAATCGCCATTATTATGGACAAATTCACAGACTGTTCTTGGATTTTGATTCCTCCTGTGGTTTTGATGATGACATTTTTGTCGTACATATTCATTCCAGCGCGTTCTTCCAAGATAGAAATCAAAGTGTTTAATTGGTCTTTACGAAGACTGTCACCTATTCTTTGCGGATACGGAGTGAATGATTTGGACACCAATGCCTCCACCTCGACAACCAAAATTCGTGATCCTTCTTTTATTACAGAAAGTGCTGCACCATTTACATCTTTTTTTCTTTTCGTGACGAAATAATCTGACGCATCGGTGATTTCTTTTATTCCATCTTCTTGCATATTAAACAGTCCAATCTCACCAGTTCGACCGAATCTATTTTTCGTCGTTGTCAACAATCTCAAAGGATCGTCACTTTCACCTTCCAAATAAAGCACAGTATCCACCAAGTGTTCAAGAGTTCTAAGTCCTGCCATTTCGTCTGATTTCGTCATGTGACCAACCATAATCGCTAGAGTTGGCTTTTCGGGATTTTTGCAGATTTCTACGATTTTATTCGCACACTCTACAGTTTGCACGGGAGATCCAGGGCGTGAAGTGTATTCACGAAGTTGAAATGTTTGAATACTATCCAAGAAAATCACATCTGGTTTTATTTTATCGATTGAATCCAACGCATTGTCCATGCTAGTTGTTGAAATCAACCAAATATTTTCTGGGATTTTCTCCATAGTTCTCATCGCTCTTTGTTTGATTTGAGATGTGGATTCTTCTCCAGAAATGTAGAGAACTTTTATATTTTTAGAAGCCAAATCATTTGCAAGTTCCAACAGCAAAGTCGATTTTCCAGCTCCTGGTCTTGCAGTTAGAATTGACACGGAATCTCTGACAAGTCCTCCACCAAAAACTCTGTTCAATTCAGTAATCGACGATTGAATTCTTTCCGACGAATCTATCTTTACATCTATTAATTTAACAGGTTTTGAAGACTTGGTCGAACTTGTTGTTGTAGTATTTGATTTTTCATCTACGATTTCTTGTTCTTGCATAGAACCCCAGCTGTTACAACTGGGGCATTTTCCTATCCACATGGCTTGTTCGTAGCCACAATTTTTGCATACGTATTTTGTTTTCTTTTTCATATTATTGTTTCACAGTCTTTTTGCGTCTTACATATCTCCTGAAGCTAACCTTGTCGTTAACCACAGTTATAGTCGTTTTTCTGTTTTTGTCGATATCTCCGTTCAAAATCTTGTCTGCAAGTTCGTTTTCAATATCTGTCCTGATAAGTCTTTCAAGAGGTCTTGCTCCAAATTTCTTGTCGTATCCTTTGTCCACAAGATAATCCAAGATTTTTTCGTCGTAAGAAATTATCAAATCATTCTTCGCCATTCTGTCGACCAATTCATCCATCATAAGTCCTGCAATTTCTTTTACATTTTCCTTGTTCAAATTGCTAAACACAATCACATCATCTAATCTATTCATAAATTCCGGCTTGAACATCGACTTCATTGCATTGTTGATAGTTTCTTTGTTTCTGTTGTATTCATCAACTTCGACATCTTCTGCTGTATTAAAACCAATTACGTTTTTGCTTTCAAGTTCACTTGCGCCAATGTTTGATGTCATTATTATTACAGTATCTTTGAAATTAACCACACGTCCTTTGGAATCTGTCAGTCTACCGTCATCCAAAACTTGTAGAAGCGTGTTGAAAACATCTGGATGCGCCTTTTCTATTTCGTCAAACAATATTACAGAATATGGTTTCGTACGCACCATACCAGTTAATTGTCCACCATCATCGTGGCCAACATATCCTGGAGGAGATCCTATCAATTTGGAAACGGAATGTTTTTCCATATATTCTGTCATGTCGATTCTAATCATCGCGTTTTCATCGTTGAACAATTCCTTGGCAAGTTTCTTCGCCAAGTATGTTTTACCGACACCAGTTGGTCCAACAAATACAAACGATCCAATTGGCTTATTAGGATTTTTGAGTCCGACACGCGCTCTTTTAATTGCATTAGAAATTAAATCGATGGCCTTGTCTTGACCGATGACAACTTTTTTCAAATTATCAGCCAAATACAAATATTTTTGTGATTCTGATTCTGTTAGCTTAGACACTGGAACTTTTGCCCAACGTGACACGATATTCGCTATTTCATCGAATCCAATTTCCAATTTGTTTTCTTCTTGGTCTTCTTCTTCCATTTCTGCTTCTACTTCCTTGATGGCATCTCTTTTTTCTGCTGCAAGCAAAAAGTCAGAATTTTGAATAGCTTCTTGTTTTTCTTCTTCTAATTCTTCTAGAATTTTCGTATAATTTTTGCCACCAGTGAAGTTTTTCACTCTAACCATCGATTGGGCTTCATCTATCAAATCTATCGCCTTATCTGGCAAATATCTGTCGTTCAAATATCTGTGCGATAATTCAACACTCGCTTTAATTGCTTCATCACTTATTAGAACGTGGTGATGTGATTCGTATTTGTCCTTCAATCCTTCAATAACTTGTATAGAATCCGAAACAGAAGGCTCATCTACCATAATTGTTTGAAGTCTTCTCTCAAAAGCTTGGTCCTTTTCGATAGTTTTTCTGTATTCATTGATAGTTGTAGCTCCGATTATTTGCAAATCGCCTCTCGCCAATGATGGTTTCAAAATATTTGATGCATCCAACGCACCCTCTGCACCACCTGCGCCCATCAACGAATGAAGTTCATCTATAAATAAAATTTTGTTTTCGGAATTGGACAAAGTATCGATAACTTTTTTGATTCTTTCTTCAAAATCTCCTCTGTATTTCGTCCCTGCCAACAACGCCGCCAAATCCAATGACAAAATCTCCTTGTCCTTGAAAATATCATTCACATCTCCCTTGACAATCTTGACAGCTAAGCCTTCTACGATAGCAGTCTTGCCGACACCAGGATTTCCAATCAACACAGGGTTGTTTTTCTTACGTCTAAGAAGTACTTGAATAATTCTTTCGATTTCTTCCTCACGACCGATACATGGATCAATCTTTCCTTCTTTCGCCATTTCATTCAAATTCTTAGTGTACTTTTCAATCTCATTTGGCTTGGAAGAATTAGCTGAATTATCGTTCACATCTCCTCGTTCTCTCTTCATCTTCATGAAGAAATATTTACGAAGTTCTGCTGTCAATTTCATAATATCTACGCCTGTTCTCTTCATCAAATGATTAGCGTAGTTCGAACTATCCAAGCATAAAGCCGCCATAATATGTTCCGGAGTAATCGCCCTTTCGCCATAAGTGTTGGACAATTGTACAGCTTGAGTGATTATCTCCTCAAGTTTCGGGCTAATTCTTTGGTTAGTCTCATCGCTATCTCCATAACCTAACTCATCTATAATTAAATTTCTAATTTTTTCATAATTTCCACCGTGTTTTTTCAAATATTGAGACGCCTTGAAGTCAAACTTGAACATCGCAAGTAAAACATGCTCCACTCCAAGATCAGCATGCTTCAAACTAATCGCCTCATACACAGCTTCAGTTCTCAAATTATAAATATCTGATTTTCTCAATTTTTCACCTGTCTTTCCAAAGTATCCTTGATAATTTCGCTTCTCAAAACTCCAATGTTTTGATTCAAATTATTGTTTTCGCGAAATTTTTCAAGCTTCAACTTATTCGTCTTATCGTACAAGTCAAGAATTTCATCTACATTAAACCCATCGACAATACCAAAATCGATAGCTATCAGTAAATCTCCAATTCTGTTCATTCCTTCAATTTCATCCAAAACTCTTGAATATTTGAGCATCGATACACTCCTCAAAAGATCATCCTTAAACTCAGGATTATTTTCGAATAAAATGCGTCTGTTTTCCATTTCCTTTCTGGAAATCGAATCAATCAACAGCGTCATATCATTAATAATATATTTAGGATCTGTCAAATGACCATTTGTTGTAAGCCTATAAATCGAACTTTTCGTATTAGAATTGAAAGCTCTCTCAAACATATATCCTCTGTATCTTGCAATATCTTGAATATCGTCAATCTTTTTGAAATACTCCAAAGCCTTCAAATTCATACACACGCTTACATTCATCATACAACCGGAATCGTAGAAATCATCTGACAAATATCCAAAATCAATATCGAAAGCAAAATTCAATTTATCATTCAATTTTTCTTCGATATTCAAACATTTTTCGTAAATATCTCTCAAATTTTTCCCAAAATCGTAAGCAGTAATACAAATGTGGTCATTGTCTGCTAACGTAAACACGCATTTTTCATCGCTATTTATAATAACTTCCGGAGACACATCCTCATAATAAGCACTGGAAATGTAGCCTTGTTTTCTCAGATAATCCCTGTTCGTGCTTTTAGTATCCTTAAAAGAATAAACGCTAGACTCCTTCAAATATCCCAAATTATTCAATTCTTTTTTAATATCTGATTTCATATCGTCACAAGAATCCGTATCTATAACCAACATAAAATTATAGTCCGACAAATTTCTTCTCAATGACACATCAGATTTCATTACAACACTTGAATTATTCATAACATTTTTCCCTATACTCTTGTAATTTCAATTCCAAATCGTCAATCTTCATCTGAATATCGTGACACTTTTCAAACTCCTCTTTATCCATTGCTATGAAAAGCTCATCTGACAAACTATCCAACTTTTCCAAAATTTCCTTTGCCTTTTCAAAATTCTTAGGGAATTTGCCCTTGTAATATTTCGGATAACTCTTTGAATTTCTCTTATCCATGATGAACTCTCTGAAATGATCGTAACAATATTTGCAACCAATCGACGAATAATTCTTCAATTCATCAAACGGCATATTGCACACTGGACACACACTTTTATCCTCGTCTTTTTTATTTGAAGATTGTTGTACCTTTTCAAATGGCAAATGTTCCACCACATCAGAAATTTGTTTTGCGATTTCTTCAAAAAGCTCCTTATTATCATTCAATTGTTCATCAGAATCAAACTTGAAATCTGAATTCGAAATAATCTCATTCTTCAAATTATTCATATATTCTTCATAGCAATCATGACACAAATTCACATCGCGAGCACCAAAAGGTCCCACGATCTTCACTTGAATAAAAGCCGGTTTGCCACAATTATCGCAATTCATATAATCACCTCTATCTCATAAAAGCCAACAACATATTCTTCAACAAATCTGCCCTCAGAACATTCCTGTCATTAAAATCCACCTTCGACAAAGTATTATCCTCCAAAGCGTGAACCATAACCAAAGCTTCCCTTTCGGTTATCAAATCCTCATCCAAAAGCATATTAATAATATTGTTCGACTTATCCTTCGTAATTCTATCTCCAATAGCATTTTCGACAATTTCCTTAATCGGATTACTGTCTTTAATTGTTAATTTTATTATTTTAACATATCCACTTCCACCGCGTCTACTTTCAATATAATAACCCTTGTAAGGAGTAAATCTAGTAGTCAGAACGTAATTAATTTGCGATGGAGCGCAATTAAATTGATTGGCAAGATCATTTCTGCCTATTTCAATGAAATCATCGTCAGTGTTACTCAACAATTCCTTCAAAAAAGCTTCAATGCTGTTACTAAGCCCTGCCATACTATCACCTCTTTTGACTTTCTCTGACTAATTGAACAAAAAAATTTATCTTTCTTAAATTATACCATCTTTGACCTTTCACTTCAACAACAAAATCCTACAACATTTCTAATATTTTCAAAAGAAAAAGGAAAGCTATGAAGCTTCCCTCAATAATTTAAAATTATAATTTAATTTTTTTAAAATCAAATATCCAATTCTGATATTTCTATAATAAAATTATCCTTTATCATGAAATAAAATTCTTCTGCTACTTTTTCGTATAATTCTTTAATTCTATTAACCTCATCTGGTTTTTTCATTCCAAAATTCAAACATATTTTTTTCATCTGGATTGCCCTTTCTATTTAAGAACAATACTCCCGAAACTTAAAATCATAACATACCATTTTAGAATTTCCACCAGACTGTGTGAATCGATAACCAGCACTGCAATTAAAATTAAATGCGGAATTGCCAAAATAATACAAGTAGTTACAACCACCCAATTCTTTTTTACAAAGAAAATAGCAAAAATAATTAACCAAGCCCACATCGAAAAAGGAACAAACATCGTAATGTGATTAAAAAATTCATTGTTCAACACATTGGCTACACCACCATTCAACGGATTATTTGTCACAGTAATTATAATTCCAACAACAAATAACAACACTGAAAATATTGTAATTCCGTAAAATATTTTCTTCGAATCTATACTCTTTTTCATTTGACCACTCATTTTTGTTAGCTCCTTTACGAGATTTATATTCCTACAAAAACTTCTACAATTTTTTCTATTTTTTCGAGAACAATTTGTTTTTTCTTTTCCCTTGCACCTTGTCTACGAGAAGTAGGTGGCAAAATTTTATCCAATACAGTACCGGCGTAATCAACAAAACCTTTCGCAATTGATTTGTTGATAAAATGATATGCTCCTTCTTTTAATTTTTCTTCTTCAATTAGAGTTTCTACCTTCTTTTCTTTTTCTTTTCTTGCGAATGAATAGAAAGTTTCCAATATATCATCATTATCTTTCAATTCTGATAATCTTGTCTTGTTGATAAAATCCATCACCAAATCTTCCTTAGCTCTCGTTCCCAAACTGGATCTTATAACTCTACGAACTTCTGCCTTCAAGTTTTCAACATCTTCATGCTCTTTAGATTTTTCCAAAATCAAATCCAAAATATAATCCAAGTTTATCTCATCAGTCTTCAACAAATCAATTTGAAATTCTACATCCGAGAAATCAACCTGTTGTTCTTTAGAATCTCCTGAACGTCTTGAATTCACGATATTTTCTCTAATATCCACATACACGCTCTTCATGTCTTGCATTAATCTATCAGAAATAATTTTGTCGAAACTCTCAAACTCATCAAAGTTTTTCAAAATATTTTCCGATTTCAACAATTCACCAAAAAGCTGCACGAATTCTTTCTTGTCTGCTTCCAAGAAAATCTCTGTTGGATCTGGAAACTTTTCTACAATTTCATTGCAAATATCCTTGTAACCTTTGGTAACTTTTCCAGTCTCTTCGTCTGTAAAACCTTCCATGTATTCTTCGTAGCTTTTTTCTAGAATAATATTCACGCTATTTTCATCGCCAAATGTTTTAATAGCATCTTCAGTAGCCTTTTCCAAATCTCTGAAACACACAATATTTCCGAAAGTTTTAATTCTATAGTTTTTTATTATTTTTAATTTTATTACTGTTGTGACGTACTTTATAAATTATGTGTCACAAACTATTCTTTGCTATTTAATGCTTTATTGATGGTTTCTTGAATAAGAGGACCACAGCATTTACCCAAAGGATTCTTAATTTCGCACTTTCCATTTTTCATTGCCCCTGTAAGTCTAATAATATCTTTAATATTCTTTGCACCATCATCTAAAACAGCATTTATAATTTGTTGCTCTGTAACTTGGTTGCAATAGCATATATATTTGGGATTTGCATTCTTTTTAAACCATATAGGAACTTTTACTTCTTCCTTATAAAAAACTCTTTCATTGTTTAAGTTATAATACACGACATCACAATCTTCATTCATACATAAATAGTAAGTTTCTTCATCTACAACCTTTCCCCTAAGGTTTTCTGATACCATATGCTTTACAGTTATATTCTTAACCTTTTCTCCTATTTCGTAACATTTGGGGCAATTTTCTTTTTCTTTCACTGTACCAGTGGTTTTTTGTATTGACTCTCAGCAAGATTGATTTATCTTATTTTCTTGACTCACTTTATTTCCTCCTTCCTAAATAAATATTATTTCTATAGTTAATCAAGATATCTAATACCTCTTTCAATGTATCTACAATATATTCTCCCTGTCGGTATCTCCTTTTCTCTACTATGACTCGAACTTGGTCCTTAGATTCAACCACATCTATTATTCTTTTAGGATATTGAACCCATTTCCCTATCTCCTGATATTCTTGATTCATAATAATAAATGTTGGTGTAATAACTTTTTCATTAGGCATAAACTTACTGTAACTATCTGTATCTATTACTTTAAGTTTTATATTTTCATTATTTTTTTCTAACCAATGAACTACAGGAATATTAATTATAGAATCAATACACCAGTTTTCTCCAATCGCAAGTATATTAAATTTGCTTGTTATACTACTAACCTTTTCTAAATATCTCTCTAAATTTAAATAATTTCTTATCGCATTATTAGCATAATTCTTATATCTATCCTGAGCAGTATCGTAAAATTGTTGAAAAGTAACTCCAGAGTTAAATATTTGCTTGTATTTCAAATTGTCACTTCCTCCTAAAAAAGTAAGTTACTCCATATAATTTACTTACTATTTATCTAATTAAATTTTACCCTTTGCTCTACCAAGATATTCAACTTTAACATAATTATACTGATGCGTAACTAACTATCACCTTAAATATGATTGTATTAGATAATTATCAACTATTCAAGAGCTAATGTCCTTACCTCACATGCACTGCTCACAGCAATTAGACCCTAATTACTCTAAGCAATGTACGAAATATATTTAGTTAATGTTCCTGAAACAGTTGATTTATTAACACAAACTGCACCCATCACTATTATGACACGTTCCCCACATCTCGGATCGTATACCTTGTTAATGCTTGTTTTGCCGTCCATTATAAGCTTTTCCAAAAGCTTTGACACTGTTTGTGGTGTGAAAAATTCTCCACCAGATTTTCCTGCATTACTTGCATAATTGGATATCAAATATTCGTATGCATCACCAAATGCGTCGATGTCGTTGTTTTCAAATTTGCCAAAATTTATTTTGTCAATTCCTGTTAATATGTCACATAATCTTTTGTTCTTCTCAGCTACCGTTGCTCCAAGTTTGCTGCTTGTGGTGTCAACGTCTTCGAATAATCCTTTGATGTCGTCTTCTGAGAGATATCCTATCGCACTAGCTTCGATTGATTTGAAGATATTTGCCAAGTCTGTGTTCAAATTTTCATTGGTGCGTGCTGTTTTTACGACATTTTGAAATAATTGGCTTGGTAGTATGAAAAACCCTTTTTCTTCTACTGTATCTGGTCTGAAATCTGTTTCTGCTTCTTCATCTGTGATTTATGTTAATTTTTCATTATGTTTTTTTAAATTTTATGTAATATTTCATTTTAATGATATCATATAATTAATTGACTATATTGTGTTTTATCTTTATTTTCTTGCAATAAAAAACCAACACATTTTTAAAAATGTATTGGCTTTTGTGTTATTTATTCTCTTCTTTTTGTTTTTCTCCGGTGTACAATTTGTTACACAAGAATGGAGAAACGAATGATGAAATTATTACGCCGAATGTTACAATGGCTGCTGCTCTTGGTGCATAAACTGTTAATGAAGGATCATTTGCTGCCATTATCATTGGAATACTTGCAGATAATCCTGCAATTGTTGACAATCCACCTGCAGATACTCCATCTCTCTTCAATACTTTTCTTTCTACAAATAGCATTGGCAAGAATATCAAGATGTAATAAATTACTGCCATTATTACTCCTGAGAATCCTGCTTTGACTGCTTCGAATAGATTGATGCTATTACCAACAGACCAACCTAGAGCGAATATCATAAATGGCATTCCTGTTGATATGAATTTGCCCAAATCTTTGTCAAGATTTCCTATTGCAACTCCCAATACTAATGGAATTATCAAAGAAACTATTGACATGTAATCTACATTTGTTGGTTGGGAAATTCCGAAAATAAGCATCGCTATGGCAGGAGTTGCAAATAGCGATATGAATCCGAATGCTGACATGTCAACTTCATCTCCACAATCTTCCATTATTGCCAAGAAAAGCGAAGGATTTAATGATGTGATTGTACAAATAAATCCTATCAAACTTATTCCCAAGATTCCTTTCATTCCGAAAAATTTGAAAAACAATATTGTAAATAATGCGGCTACTGCTGTTCTTACTAGAATTAATAGACCGTAGATTTTAACTACACTTTTAATTGTGCTTAATTTTACTGTACAACCTGATATAAATATTGTAGCTCCCAATATGAATCCCAAACTCGATGGGCCGAAGAACGATTCTGTTACTCCGCCTATTTTGAAAAGATTTGGAAAAAATGTATTTATTAATGCCGATATCATCATCGGCACTAATAATGTTCCTCCAGGAATTTTTTTAATTATTTTCATTTCAAAATCCCCCGTTTATTTTTCGTTTAAATATTTCAACGCAACAGCTCCCATAGCTTTTGCTGCGATGATCATTGAATCTTCATTGATTGTGAATTTTGGATGGTGATGTGGATATGCTTTGCCATCTGGTTTCGCACCAATATAGAAGAAACTTGCTGGAATTTTTTGTGAATAATACGAAAAGTCTTCTGATTGTGCTTGTGGGCCGCAATCTTCAACACCAACAACTTCTGGAATGTTTGCTTCTTTTACAGCATCAACTACAAGTTGTGTCATTTCATCGTCATTCATCAAAACTGGATAATCATTTTTGTAATCCAATTCGATTTCACAACTATATGCCTTTGCCAATCCTTCACAAATATTTCTAACTTCTTTTTCTATAAGCACTCTTGCATCATCAGACATGCATCTAACGTCTCCTTCAAGAGTTACAGAGTCTTTGATGATATTAAATTGACCTTTACCATCAAATGAACCAATAGTTACAACGCCTGGTGTCATTGGGTTTAATCTTCTGGAAACAATTGTTTGAAGGCTCATAACCAAATTACTTGCAATAACAATAGCATCATTTGCTTCGTGAGGAGCAGCTCCGTGTCCGCCGGTTCCTTTTACAGTGGCAACGAATTTTGCACGAGCTTGTTGTGTTGGACCCTTGTGGTAATAAACTTTACCAAAATCTAATTGACTCATAACATGACATCCAAATATATTGTCAACTCCATCCAAAACGCCATCCTTGATCATAAAACTTGATCCTCCTGGTGGCATTTCTTCTGCTGGTTGGTGAATTATTACAATTTTACCAGAAAAATCGTCCTTCATTTCAACCAAACAATCTGCCAATGTCATCATATATGCAGTGTGTGCATCGTGACCACAAGCATGCATTACGCCCTTGTTTTTAGAAGCATAATCAAGACCAGTATCTTCTGTGATTGGAAGTGCATCAAAGTCTGCTCTCAAAGCTACAGTCTTTCCAGGCTTTCCAGAATCAATCGTGACTTTTACTCCATATCCTCCAATATTTTTTTCAACCTTAACATTTTTATTGTTTTCGTAGTGTTTGTAAATATACTCACTAGTTTCCTTTTCTTCATAAGAAAGTTCAGGATGTTCGTGAAGCCATCTTCTGTCATTAAACATATCGTCCTTCTTTGAATCAATCAAAGAAAATAATTTTTCATAATTCATTAATAATTCCCCTTTCATAGTTGTATATATACCCTTTTTAGAAGAAAAGTTATCCATTTTTAGAATATAAATTTTAAAAATGAAACAAGTAAAAAAGCCAAGCATTTCTACTTGGTCTCTGATTGTTCAAAAAATATTTTATTATATCACACTACCATCGATTTTAATTTCTTATTAAAAATATAAGCACAAATTGTACAAATCACAAAAATTAATGGTGCTATTCTGACAAATCCCCATTCGAAACTTTGCATTATAAATTTCATTACTGCTGTGTTGGAATCTGTCGTGTCCCATTGCAAATAGCTGCTTTTCATAAAAAGCAAAACTAAGAACACTACCACAATTAATGCATCAATTACGATAAATATATTTCTGTAAATTGTAATTTTCTTTTGTTTATTTTCGAAAAATTGCATATTAATTTCTTCGAGTTTCTCAGATATTTTATCTAATTCTGTTTGTTGTATTTCTTCTATATTTTCACCTAATAGTACGCTTACAGATGTGTGTAAGATTTCCGACAACTTTATCAAAGAATCAGAATCCGGAACGGACAATCCTCTCTCCCATTTTGAAACTGTCTGTCTGACAACGTGCATTTCATTTGCTAATTGTTCTTGTGACAATCCATTTTGTTTTCTAAGTGATTTGATATTTTCATTCAACATTCTTATCCCTTCTTTCTATGCCACAATGATACAATAATTCCTTCCGTTGCCACAAGAAACTAAAATTAACATTACAAAATCCTACGATTTTCACAATTGTAATATCTCTCATTTACATTGTACTATAATTTTGATTTAAATTTTTAGAACAAAAGGATAAGCGCGAAGCTTATCCTTTACATTTAAATTTTTTTGTTACAATTTATTACCCAAAATTTTTATTCTCACATTAGCTTTTATTTTCTCGAGAAAGAATTGTGTTTGTAGAATTGTTTTTTAAATATTTCTGCTGTCAATGCGTAAATCAAAGATATTGCTAACATTGATAATAGTGCTTGAGCTGGCAATGCTATCAATCCAAGGTAAGTGTTTATTGGACTGTAAATTATCGCAATCAAGGCTATTGCAACTAAAACTATTGCTAGCAATAGTTTGTTGCTAGGCTTGCTTTTAATTACCGGTCTTTTTGTTCTAACTATTAGCATTACTACCATCGCTGAGATTACCGATTCCAACATCCATCCTGTTTGGAAGAATTGTTCATTGGCTTTGAACAATAATAACAATACGACAAATGTTATATAGTCGAACACTGACGATGTTATTCCAAATATTATCATAAATCTTTTTATAAATTTCATATCCCATGTTACAGGGCTTTGCAACCAATCTTCATCTACAGAGTCTGATGCGATTTGTAGCGATGGAAAATCTGTAAATAGATTTGTTAGTAGAATTTGTTTTGGTAATAATGGTAAGAATTTCAAGAACAAGCTCGCTCCAGCCATTGAAAACATATTTCCAAAATTTGCGCTTGTGGCTACAAATATGTATTTCAATGTGTTGATGAATGTTCTTCTACCTTCTTTTATTCCCGATACCAAAACTTTCAAGCTGTTTTCCAATAAAACAATTGATGCCGCATCTTTTGCTGTGTCTGCTGCTGTGTCGACAGATATTCCGACGTCTGCTTGTTTTATCGCGGGTGCATCATTTATCCCGTCTCCCATATATCCTACGATTTCTCCAGCTTGTTTATATGCTAAAATTATTTTTTCTTTTTGGTTCGGACTGATTTCTGCAAAAATATCTATGTCCATGATTTTTTTGTTCAATTGGCTCAATGAATACGAGTTCAAATCTTCGCCGAGTAGAATTTTATCGGGATTTAATCCTACTTTGCTTCCTATATTTTTGGCTATCAAATGATTATCTCCCGTTATCATTTTTAATGAAACTCCCAACGAGTTCATTTTTTCAATCACATCTTTTATATCGTCTTTCAATGGATCGATGAATAATAGAAGTCCTCTAAATATCATGTTTTCAGCTTTTTGTTTGCTTGCATCTGTTTCCTGATCGATGTTTTTGTAAGCTAATCCCAAAATTCTGTATCCTTGGCTAGAATACTTTTCGAACAAATCCATTATTTCAGATTTTATATCTTCGATATTTCCCGAATTTCTACTCTCATCTTGATATGTTGAACAAACATTGATTACGCTAGTCAATGCTCCTTTTGTAATCATGATATTTTTATCTGACAAATCATTGTTTGTGTTTACAATTATGCTCAATAATTTATTTTCAAAAGAATATGGAATTTCGAAAAGTTTCTCGTATTTTGTAAAATCATTCTTATTTTCATCTAAAATCGCTTGATCAATCGGATTGGTGTATCCTTCTTGAAAATATGAATTGATGGCTGCTAGTTTGACTAATGTTTCTGATTTTTTCCCAGTATTATCCATCGCAGATTCAAGTTTGACTTGGCCTTTTGTGATGGTTCCTGTTTTATCTGAACACATTACCGTCATCGAGCCGAAGTTTTCTATGGAGTTTAGTTTTTTTACAATAACTCCTTGCGCTGACATTCTTTTTGCACCTTGTGACAAGTTTACGCTGATAATAGCTGGTAACATTTGCGGTGTCAATCCTACAGACAATGCCAATGCAAACATGAATGATTCCAAGAAAGGCTTGTTGAGAATAATGTTGAACAAAAATATCAAGCCGATTAAAATTGTCGTAACTTGAAGAATCAAATTACCAAAATCTTTGATACCTTTTTCAAAATCTGTGTCGGTTTCTGTTTCATCCAAAGACTCCGTAATTTTTCCAAATTCCGAATCTTTTGCCAAATTCACAATTACAGCTTTTCCCGATCCACTAATTACATGTGTTCCCATCCACAACGAATTTTTCCTTTGTGAAAGTGTTGTTTTTTCTTCTAATTTCCCCACATTTTTTTCAACAGGGAAAGTCTCTCCTGTTAAGCTGGATTCATCCATGGAGAGTGAATTTTTTTCAATAAGCAAACAATCTGCAGGAATCATGTCTCCTGTCTTGACAGATATGATATCTCCAATCGTTAGCTTAGAATTATCCAATTCTTGAAATTTTCCATCTCTTAGCACTGCCGATGTGACACTTACTGTTGACAAAAGTTTTTTTACCGCATCATTCGCTTTACTTTCGTGATTGTAGCTCAATAGTGCAGATATCATGATAATTATTAGAATGATAATCCCATCAGAGTAATCTTTCAAAAATATCGACAAAATCGCCGCAAAAATCAATATCATTGTTATTGGATTTTTGAATTGATTGATAAAAACCATTAATTTCGAGGCCGATTTTTTCTCTTCGAATAAATTTTGCCCTAATTTTTCTATTCTTTCATTTGCCTGTTCAGTTGACAGACCATTTTTCGAAGTTTCTATAGTTTTAAGTACTTCATCTACATCGTATGACCAAAATTTTTCCATATCTCCCTCCTCACATCACAAGTATATTCTCAATCGTGTTTAATTTCAATATATTATATTGATTATTTTCAAATAAAAATACCAGAGAAAATTTATCTCTGGTATTAAAAATATTTCATTTTGTATTAGTAAAATTTTTAAATTATAAATGCGCCTTTTTTGTCGATATCTAGCTGCATAACTTCATAAGAATTGGATAAGTTGTTCAATTTATTTCTAATTTCTGATTCTGATGTAGTGTCATCTGATTTTAAAATGACCATAATCGTTGAGCCTGCTCCACTCAAATAATGTCCGATTGCATTAGAGTTTTCGATAATTTCGTCGATTTTTTCTATTTCAGGAATTAGTTGTAATCTGTAAGGTTCGTGAATTTTATCTTCAAGTGCGATTTTCAAATTATTTTCATTTCCAGAAATTAATGACAATACTAGCATCGAAACTCTCGAAATATTGAACACCGCATCGTTTTTTGTGTAGTTTTCTGGCAGTACTTCTCTTGCTTTTTGTGTTGAAAGCTCGAAGTCTGGAATTATCGCTAGGAATTTGAATTTGTCGGATATTTTAAATTTTTCCACAAAAACTTCATTGTCTTTTAATATTGACGCAACTGCATCTGCGAAAATCGCTGGTGCGACGTTGTCGGGATGGCCTTCGATTTGTGTTGCTATTTTCAATATTTCTTTTTTGTCAGGATTTTTTACCATGACTGAAAATGCCGCCATTATTCCCATTACGATACAAGCTGCAGATGAACCGAGTCCTCGTGACATTGGAATATTAGTATCGAGGTCAAATTCCACAGGAACTATTTTTTCTCCGTAAAAATCAAATGTATACTTGTATGATTTATATATCAAATTAGATTCTACATTTTTTTCAAATGTATTTTCATCATCTGTCAACTTAAATTCACATGTATTTGCCAAATCCAGCGCAACTCCAAGCGCATCAAACCCAGGGCCAATGTTTGCAGACGTTGCAGGAACGGAAATTCTCTTGCCTCGCTTTGCAAATTTTAATACTTCATCTTCTATTTCATCTTTTGTAATTTTTGTTTTATGAATTATCTTCTTGGAATGTAATTTTTTGATTTCAGTAGGAATTTTCGCTTCAGTTTTCTCGTATAGAAGATTAATATTTTCAAATTCATCTGACGAGATATTTTCTCCCAATGCACTCAAAACAGTGGAAGAGAATTTGTACGGGCTTGCAGTCGACAATATAACTGTTTTGTCGAGCCCAAGTTTGTCTGTAATATTTTTTGCAACCGCAGTGTGAGTGTCTATCAAATACCCTTCGTCTTCGAAAACTTCCTTTATTGTTTTTCTCGTTTCATCTTCAGTTGCATATCCACATTTAAACTCATTGAAATCTCCTTCAAATGTGAAAATTTTCAACTCATTCAATTCTGTCATTTTTTGTTTTACGATTTCATCTGATGATTTGTGGTAAATCAATCTTTCAAGATTTGATGAAACCAAAATATCCATCGAAGGAGAGATTGTCTTGACCAAATCTCTGTTTGCATCGTAAGTTCCAGTCGTGAAGAAGTCTGTCAACACGTTGTTGTCATTGGATGCGATGACGAGTTTTTCGATTGGCAGTCCCATTTCTTTTGCGTAGAATCCCGCCAAGATATCTCCGAAATTTCCTGTAGGTACACAGAATGAGATTTTTTCTCCGGCAGAAATTTTTTTGTTATTTACCAAATCTTGGTATGCGTAGAAGTAGTAGACGATTTGCGGCAACAATCTTCCGATATTAATGGAGTTTGCTGATGACAAACAAATATTTTGATTTTTCAATTCTTCTTTTATATATTTATCGTTGAAAATCTTCTTTGCCGCAGTTTGTGCATCATCAAAATTCCCATCAATCGATATGACTTTTGAGTTGAGCGATGATGTCGTATCCATTTGTGCTTTTTGGATACAGCTTACTCCTTCTGTCGGATACAAAACCAAGATGTCGATATTTTCTGTGTTGTAAAATCCTTCGAGAGCAGCTTTTCCTGTATCTCCAGATGTCGCCGTCAATATCAACGTCTTTTCATTTATTCCCAAAGATTTTTTCGCATAAATCATAAGATTTGGAAGCAAACAAAGTGCGAAATCTTTGAATGCAGATGTTCTTCCATGGTAAAGCTCCAAATAATAATCTTTATGATAAGCTACTTTGCAGATGTCTTCCTCAAAGCTTGCGTATGATTTCTCGATAATTTCTAGTAATTCGTCGCTATCAAAATCTGTCAGATAAAGAGATAGGATTGCGTGACAAAGTTGTGTGTACGAAAGATTCAAGTGGTCTAATATGTCAAATTTCGGAAATGATTCTGGCACGAAAAGCCCGCCATCTTCTGATATTCCTTTGAGAATTGCTTCACGTGATGAAACTTTTAAATTAGAATTTCTTGTCGATAAATATCTCATTTTTCCTCCTCAATTTCCGCTATGAACACTTGGCCAAGATTTTCGATTGCTGATTTCAATTCATCAAAGCTAACTTTTTTCGTAACTATCAAATGATTTTCACCTGATGTTTTTTCCCTATCTATTATATTTTTCAAACCATCTGTAACTTCAGTTGTTCTGATGTAGAATTTGTGTTTGATATTATTTTCAACTTCAAATGAATTTGTCGCATCGTAGAAAGTTTTGATTTCTCTTTTTGCAAGAATTCTCAATAGATCTCGCATAATCGCATCGGCTGTTTCAAGTTTGCCCGCTCCAGGTCCTTTAAATTCGTATGAATTGAAGTTTTCTCCCCACACTTTGATTGCATTTGTTCCTTCGAATGTTTTCGCAAAGAAATCGTCAGCTACAAATGTAGGAATCACTGAAATATTTATCTTATTAGCTTCTAATGCGGATTTTGCAAGAAGTCTGATGGAGTATCCCAAGTATTTTGCGAATTCAAAATCAGTTTTTGTCACATTTGAAATTCCAAATGTAAATATATCTTCTTCATTTATCTTAGAGTTGTAAATAAGCGAGGAGACGATTCTGATTTTTCTCATAGCATCAAATCCACCGACATCTGCAGTTGGATCAGCCTCGGCGTATCCCAAATCTTGTGCTTGTTTCAAAACTTCATCGTAAGATAATCCTTCAGTTTCCATTTTTGATAAAATATAATTGGAAGTTCCATTCAAAATCCCATATATTTTATTCATGTCGCTGAAAAATATTTCTTCCATGATAGGATGAATTACAGGGATTGCCCCTGCAACAGATGCCTCGTATGAGAAATAAACGCCGTTTTTCACAGCAAGCTCATTTAACTCTTCAAAATATTTGGAAACAACAGCCTTGTTTGCCGTCACTATATTTTTACCAGCATTCATCAACGCCACGATTCTTTCGTGAGTTTCTTCAAGGCTCGATGTAACATCAATGACTGTGTCCACATCAGAATTTAAAATCTCATCAAAATCATCAGTAAATACGAGGTCTTTTTGGTGTGGAAATCTTTGTTTATCTGTATTTTTTATCAAAATTTTGTCTATTTGTATGTCGAAGTTATTTTTTATTAGGGATTTTCTTTTTTTGTATAGAATTTCTTCTACACCGCATCCTACAGTACCAAACCCCATTATTGCGATTTTCACATTAACCCTCCAAAACTTTTAGTGCGATTTGTACGGCATTTGTTGCAGCACCTTTTCTGATATTATCAGCACAACACCATAAATTAAGCCCGTTATCCACAGTAAAATCGCGTCTGATTCTTCCAACAAAAACCTCGTTTTTACCAGCTGATGTGATAGCCATTGGATAGATTTCATTTTCGATATCATCTTGAAGATCCATTCCTGGATAATCTGCGATAATTTTCTTCACATCTTCAATTTCGAATGGTTTTTCAGTTTCAACGTTAATTGAAACGCTGTGCGAAGTTTTTACAGGAACTCGAACGGTCGTAGCAGTCACGCGGATATCATCGTGAAGAATTTTCTTAGTTTCATCTATCATTTTCATTTCTTCCTTCGTATATCCGTTGTCCATGAAAACATCGATTTGTGGAATACAATTGTTTCTGATTGGATATTTGTATGCAAGTTGTGTTCCTTCCTCCAAATCAGAAATCCCCTTCACACCAGATCCTGACACTGATTGATAAGTCGAGTAAATCACTCGTTTGATCTTGTACTTATCGTGAATTGGTTTTAATGGAAGCACAGATTGAATTGTAGAACAGTTGGGATTTGCAATTATTCCCTTGTTCGTTTTAATATCTTCTGGATTTATTTCTGGAACGACCAATGGAACATCGGGATTCATTCTGAAATGTGAGCTGTTGTCAATAACTGTGACGCCTGCTTTTGCTGCGATTGGTGCGTATTTTTCACTTACAGATCCTCCTGCTGAAAATAGCGCAATTTTAATATCCTTACCTTCAAACGAATTTTCGTTTAATTCTTCGACAGTGTATTTTTTGCCACAGTATTCAACTTCAGATCCAGCTGATTTTTTCGAACTGAATAAGTACAATTTATCGATTGGAAAATTTTTCTCACTCAAAACTTTTAACATCATACTTCCAACAAGTCCAGTTGCACCTACAACCGCAACATTAACCTTCATTTAGTCCTCCTTGTAAAATTCTTTATATATAGAACGAATTGCCTTTTCAAAATCTTTTGTTTCAACGCCAATAATAATATTGATTTCGCTGGAACCTTGGCTGATCATCTTGATATTTACGCCTTCTTTCGCAAGAGCTGTAAAAGTCCTCGACGATACTCCTTTTTCATTAATCATACCTCGACCAACCACTGCTATTAGCGAGATATCTCTTTCCCAAGAAATCTTATCCACATCCAAATAAATTTTCAATTCCTCAAGAACCTTATTTAATTTCGGTGTGATGGATGAATCAGAAACCAAAACAGAAACAGAATCAATACTCGATGGCATGTGTTCAATCAAAATATCGTTAGATTCAAAAACCGTCGTCAATTTTCTGAAAAAATCCTTCTCCGTATTCATATTCACTTTTTCAAGATTTATAACAGTAAAATCTTTCTTTCCAGAAATTCCAGTCACAATATTTTTGTTTTTCACATCGCACTTCGACAAAATCAACGTTCCTGCTTCATCTGGAGCATTTGTATTTTTGATGTTTATAGGAATGTTCTTGTCCCTAAGTGGAAATATCGCCTCTTCGTGCAAAACCTTTGCACCCATATATGAAAGCTCACGAAGTTCATGATACGTAATTGTCCCCATCGGTTTAGGATTTTTAACAATCCTTGGATCTGCAACCAAAAATCCAGACACGTCAGTGAAATTTTCATACATCTCACAGTCCAAGCTCGCCGCAATGACTGATCCTGTAACATCAGATCCCCCTCGAGAAAAAGTGTGTACATTATTATATTCGTCAACGCCGTAAAATCCCGGCACCACAGCTCTGTCGTGTTTCGTCAAAATATTTTTGATATTTTCATGTGATTTTACAATATCCAACTCGCCATCATCGAATATAATCAAATCCTTCGCATCCACAAAATCATAATCCAAATACGCCGCAAGCACTTTTGCACTCATAAACTCACCACGACTCACAACAAAATCATAACTTGCGCCATTTGTAATTTCTTCTTTTACATCAGAAAGAATTTTATCAATGTCAATATTCAAAACAAGATCATCGACAATATTTTTGTAAATATTCTCAATGATCTCGAAAACCTCATTAAAATTCAAATCATGCGCACTCAATTCGTGACACATCGCCAATAAATCTGTCACCTTGTGCTTATTATTCACGCCTTTTCCAGGCGCAGAAACAACGATGAACTTGCGTGCATCATCATTTATGATAATATCCTTAACTTTTTTCAATTGATTAGCATCAGCCAGTGAACTGCCACCAAATTTTACAACTTTCATGACTTCCCCTTCTTGTTAGCTCTATTAAATAATAATTGTATATCTACGTGAGAATTTTTTTCTCATAAATTTATCAAAGCAAAGTAAATAACTCAAAAATTCTATAAGTAATTTTTAAAATTATATAATTAAATCGCAATATTGTCAAATTTATAAACTAGAGTAAAAAAACAAGACCCTAGTTTTGCTAGAGTCTTGTGATGTTGTTCTTGATTACTCTCACTCTTCTTTTCCAAATGTCCGATGTATCCCAAACCATTCAAAATATTAGATTTTATTCTTTAGAGTATCACTAAATTCACCTAATAATATGATGTTTTCAAATTTTTAGTCCTGTCCCAGTACTGAGAATTATAATTTGTAAATATGTAATTATTAAGTCAATCATGTAGATTTTTTAGTTTCGAATCATTTTCTATTTTTTTAAAAAACATTGTCCCATTTTTCTTTAATATTGACACAAGTTCAGAACCATTGTCTTTCAATAGTAATTTTTCGTGTTTTATATAAAGATATTTATTTTTTGCTTATATTAAATGCATTAGGCTCAACGTAAATATTTAATCATGTAAATGTCGATTGAAAATTGATCCAGGGTAATTATCGAAAAGTGGTCAACAAATAGTATACTAATTGACCACTTTTTAAAATTATTCTTGAACTCATTTAAACTTAAATGGATTCAGATGTATTTCCCTATAAGCTTGCGTGCTCTTCCATGTTGTTTTTTATTCTTTTAAAACTATCCAAATGAATTTCGTGAGTAAAATTTTCTATTAAAATTTCATAGCTATCATCAAAAAATTTTTTTATTCTTTTTTTAGCACTTATATCTGCCATTGTGTATATGATAAAAATTCCTTGTAAAATCTCTTTGGTAACCAATGGATCACCTGCTGAATAGGAAATTATCTGGCTGAAACCAAGATATAGTTCATCCTCCACAGAATAACTTTGATAAATTATTTTTACATCTTCGTCCTCTTTCATGATTATAAAATGATTGCCTGCAGATAATAGTTTCCCTATCAATGATGACATTTTATTTATACACATTATTGCAGTATTTGGATCATTTGTGCCAGGGCTTAGCGCCATATTCGCGATTTCGGTTAAGTTTACAATTCCACGGTGATAATCTTCTTCTCTATTATTGTAAGCATTTATTAGAAACAATGGACTTAATTTTTCTTTTAATTCTTTTTTATCATTATCATCTAACTCGCATTGGAATATATTTAATTCCCCTAAGGTTTCTCCTTTGGTTGTGTATTCACCAATTCTCTTGTTTATAACAAGTTCTGCTTTTATGCCATTAAGATCTTTAAAAATCTCATCTGCTTTTATTTCAAATAAATAACCTGAACTCTCAGCTACAATTGATAACTTTGTAGATTCGTCGCCTTCTTCATAATGCTTAGCTTTTTCTCTTAGCTCTACCTCTTTATCAATAAGTTTTTCGCAGTCATTAAAAATATTTTCTATAATATTTGATACTTTTAGATTATCAAGAACCTGTCTTGAGAAAGCGATAAAACTTAGCATCGCAATTATGGAATAAGCAATTCCAAGACTTCCAGCGACAACATGTTGGTCTGGAGCAATATCTTGCAATAATAGGATACTGATTACTGAATAGAAAAAACCACTGACAAATATACCATATAAACCAAGAACCCCGGTCCTATCTATGAAACTCTGAAGCAACCTAGGTGATATGCTACTGCTATATTTATTAAGTACAGTGACAATAATTGTAAAACAAAAAGTACTAATAGTTAAAAATATTCCAGATATATTAGAAAGAAAATCTACCGAAACTTCAGCCGACAGCAATAGTTGTTTGGGAATATAAGATTTAAATGAAATATATTGATGATCAAAAATCCAGGTAACTAAAAGAAGCGACACTGTTAAAATTAAAAATCTTGACATCCTTAAAAAATTCTTATGATTAAAAAACCACAATTTAATTTTAGACAACATACTCAATCCTCCTATTTAAATGTTGTAATTATGAAACTATATTATCATATACTTGGTATTTATCCAATATAAAATAATATATTAATCTTTTTGTAATTGAAAAATCCTTTGTGGTTTTCTTGCTTATTTCCCCAATCTATCTTCAATCAATCTATAAAAGAAACTACTCAAGTACGCCGTAATGAGGCGCTTTCGAAACAAGCCTAGTTCGCCATTTTTACCACAAATTTATTCCCACTCTTCTTTTCCAAACGTACGATACACTAGATAATTTTTTAGAGCATCACTAAATCTATTTTAATTTATTTTTCCCATTATATATTATCCATGGTTTTTACATTTATTTTTTTGAAAATAAAAAACTACCAATAATCTATTCCTAGATTCTTAGTAGTTTTATTTATCATAACTAATATTACTTTTTCATCATCTAAATTATTTAAATTTTATTCCAGTCCTTCTCTTCTAATTTTTTCAAATTATCCTTGTTAGTTCCAAAAATTTTTCCATTAAAAGGAATTTCATATCCTATTCTTTTTCCAATATGAACTAATTCTATAATAGCTTTATTATTTTTAACTTCGATATCAAAAGAACTAATTTCATTCCATGGCATAAATAAAAAGTCTCCTTTAACAGAATTACTTATTTCCTCTTCGTGAATTCCTTTATTTGAAAATATAAGATAAAAGTTCTATTTGAATCCAATGTATAATATAGCCCACCTATAATTAATAACTTAGCCAATCCCTTCTTTATACCATTATGCTTAAATGCTATTAAATGATTGTCTAAATTTCCAAATTCATTTTTAATTTTTTCATTTATCTCATTATTATCATTAAATAAAAGTCCCATATTATCCCTCCTTACTTAAAAATAAATACTTCTTTAATATCTTTATTTAATACCTTGCAAATTTTATAGGCTGTTTCAAGAGTTGGACTTATCGTATTATTTTCATAAGCCATTATTGACCTTCTTTTCATACCAACAGCTTTAGCGAGCCTATGTTGCGATAGTCCAAGCTCCTTTCGAAATTCTGCAATTCTATTTTCAATTACTACTTCCATGTAATCACTTCCATATATGCTATAATGCAAATTAATCACATAACAATGACTTTAATATATACGATACAGTTTTCTTATATTCATATTTACATGCTTTTTTTAGTATTTAGGTAATAAACTAACGATAATATTGCACAAACAAACACACATATAATCGCTATATACATGGGTATATGCTTTTTAAAGGCACTATATCCTACGAATATGGTTATTATAGATGCAATTATCAAAATATACTTCAAAATTTTTATATTCATATTTCTTTTCCTAATTTATAAAATCTAAACCTCAACTACTATATATAGGATAAAGGTATCTCCATTTTTATACCTTTGAAAATTAAAGTATGACATAACGCTCTTATCCTCTTACAATTATATATGGTTACATTTATAGTACCGTTGTTACATTTATAGTACCATGATATCATTTTTTTATCAAATCGTTTTACTTACTTTTTTTACAATAGCCATTAAAACATCTACCACAATAGAATTACCAGACTACTTATAAAGTTTGTTTGAGGTGTAAATTTTTATTTTTGTATGTATTAAAAAGACCGCAGCTTGAAACTACGGTCTAATTTTTTGTCCAAATGTAAACCACTTGGAACTATTATTCAATTTATTATTTTTAACAAATGCACGCTATTCGCTCGCATCTTTTTATTTCCTTTATCTAGATTCAAAATAATTTTCGAGGAAAAATGGATGAAATAGGCGAAGTACAGGAAATGCCGTAATGAGGTGCTTTCGAAACAAGCCTAGTTCGCCATTTAAAATGCTACAACAATTTGCGAAAATAAATGGATGGATTAGACGCCGATGAGGAGCCTCGCAGCCGAGTCGTACAATTAGTACGTCGAGGTTGTGAGGCAACGAATCAAGTTTAATACGCCATTTAGACCGCAAATTTATTCCCACTCAATTGTTGCTGGTGGTTTACTTGTGATATCGTAGACTATTCTATTGATGTGGTCTACTTCGTTAATTATTCTTACTGAAGTTTTATCTAATACTTCGTATGGGATTCTTGCCCAATCTGCTGTCATGAAGTCTGTTGTTGTTACGGCTCTTAATGCCAATGTGTAGTCGTAAGTTCTGAAATCTCCCATTACTCCGACTGTTCTGTTATTAGTGATTACTGCGAAGTATTGGTTGATGTCTTTGTCGATTCCTGCTTTTGCAACTTCGTCTCTGAATATGAAATCTGCTTCACGCAACACTTCTAATTTTTCTTCAGTTATTTCTCCCATTACTCTTATTCCAAGTCCTGGTCCTGGGAATGGTTGACGATATACCAAATATTCTGGCATTTCTAGTTCTAATCCCAATCTTCTGACTTCGTCTTTGAATAAATCGCGAAGTGGTTCGATTAAATCTTTGAAATCAACTACATCAGGAAGTCCACCAACGTTGTGGTGAGATTTGATTACTGATGCATCGCCTTGTCCAGATTCTATTACGTCTGGATAGATTGTTCCTTGTGCTAAGAAATCCACAGATCCGATTTTTTTTGCTTCATCTTCAAATACTCTGATGAATTCTTCTCCGATGATTTTTCTCTTTTGTTCTGGATCTGATACGCCTTTTAATTTATTTAAGAATCTGTCTTTTGCATTTACTCTTACGAAGTTTAATTCGTCATTTTTGAATGCAGCTTCAACTTCGTCGCCTTCATTTTTTCTCATCAAACCATGGTCAACGAATACGCATGTCAAGTTTTTGCCGATTGCTCTGGATAAAAGTGCTGCACACACAGAACTGTCTACCCCACCTGATAATGCCAACAAAACTTTTTTGTCGCCGACAGTTTTTCTGATTTTTTGGATTTGTTCTTCCAAGAAGTTTTCCATTGTCCAATCTCCGTCTGCTTTACAGATTTCATAAAGGAAGTTTTTGATTAATGTTTTACCTTCAACTGTGTGGTTAACTTCTGGGTGATATTGTACTGCGAAAATCTTCTTGTCTTCGTTTGCAATTGCTGCTACAGGACAAGAATCAGTTGTTTGGATAATATCAAATCCTTCTGGTTTTTGTGATACGAAATCAGTGTGGCTCATCCACACGATACTTTCGTCGCTCATATCTTTTAAGATAGAGCTTTGGTTTGAGATTTTGGCGTTTGTTTTACCAAATTCACGATTTTTTGCTTTTTCAACAACTCCACCAAAATCTTTGGAAATAAGTTGCATTCCGTAGCACATTCCCAAAATAGGAATATTTAATTCAAAAATTTCTTTTTCGATTTGTGGAGAATTTTCTTCGTAAACGCTGTTTGGTCCGCCTGTAAAGATTATCCCGATTGGTTGTTTTTCCTTAATAGCATTCAATGCTTTTTTGTAAGGAACAACTTCGCAGTACACGTTCAAATCTCTGACACGACGAGCGATTAGTTGATTATATTGTCCTCCAAAATCTACTACAATAACTAATTGATGTTTCATTTCTACTCCTAATTATTAGTTAAATATTTTTCTATATAGTCTTCGTAATTCATTGATACGTCACGATAAGTTCCGTCATCAAATATTTCAATAATTCTATTTGCCACAGAAGATACAAATTGGTGATCAAGTGATGTGAACAAAATGTTTGATTTGAATGCGATTAGCCCGTTGTTTACAGCTTCGATACTTTCCAAATCCAAATGGTTTGTAGGTTGGTCGAACACCAAAACATTCGCAGGTGTTACCATCATTTTTGAAAACATCATTCTAACCTTTTCGCCACCGCTTAGAACGTTGGACTTCTTCAAAGCTTCGTCTCCTGAAAATAGCATCTTGCCCAAGAATCCTCTGATGTGGATTTCTGATTTTTCTTCGCTGAATTGTCTCAACCAATCAATCAAATTCAAATCGCAATTTTCAAAATATTTAGTATTATCCTTTGGAAAATACGTGTTAGTGATAGTTTGTCCCCACTTGTATTCTCCAGAATAATTATCATCGTTTCCGTTGATTATTTCGAAAAATTTCGTGATAGCTATTTCGTTTCCGATAAATCCAATCTTATCTCCTTTGTTGACCCTGAAAGTCAAATTATCGATAAGTTTGCTGCCATTTTGTTCTACAGTCAAGTTGTCTACATTTAGAATTTCGTTGCCAACTTCTCTCGAAAGTTCAAATCCAACAAATGGATAACGTCTACTAGATGGTTTAATGTCATCCAACGTGATTTTATCGAGAAGTTTTTTTCTACTTGTAGCTTGCTTGGATTTTGATTTGTTGGCGGAGAATCTTTGGATAAATTCTTGTAGTTCTTTAATTTTGTCTTCTTTTTTCTTGTTTTGTTCTTTTTGCATTCTAAGTGCAAGTTGACTTGATTCGTACCAGAAATCGTAGTTACCAACAAACATATTAATCTTTCCGTAGTCCACATCCACCATGTGAGTGCACACTTCATTCAAGAAATATCTATCGTGAGATACTATGATTACAATTCCTGGAAAATCCATTAGAAAGCCTTCAAGCCACAATATTGCCTTCAAATCCAAACCATTTGTAGGTTCGTCTAGTAGCAATATTCCTGGATTACCGAACAAAGCTTGCGCTAACAAAACTTTTACCTTGTCAGATTCTTTCAAATCTTTCATAAGCATATAATGTTGTTCTGTTGTAATGCCCAAACCTTGTAACAAAGATGAGCTTTCCGCTTCTGCTTCATATCCTCCAAGCTCTTGGAATTCCGCTTCCAATTCAGCTGCTCTCATTCCGTCTTCATCGCTGAAATCAGGCTTCATGTATATCTCATCTTTTTCTTTTTGGATATCGTAAAGTTTCTTATTTCCCATCAAAACTGTTTCCATTACGCTGTTTTCCTCAAAAGCGTAGTGATCTTGGTTTAGTTTTGATAATCTTGTGTTCTTATCTATCGTGACATTGCCTTTTGTAGGCTCTTTTTCTCCGGATAAAATTTTGAGGAACGTTGATTTACCAGCACCATTCGCACCAATAACTCCGTAACAGTTACCTGGATTAAAAATTAGGTTAACATCCTCAAATAATTTTTTATCGGGGAATATGACACTTAAATTGTTAACTGTTAACATCTAAATCCCTCCAATACTCACATATTATACCATAAAAGTATATTCAAGTCTTGATATTACGATATTTGGATACATTTTTTAATTCAAAAACAACCATTTAATTTCGAAAAATAAATGGTTGTTGATTTAATAAATTTATTTGTCTAACAATCCTTTTGGTAATTTTCCAATCGAAGCATCTTTTCCAAAATCGCATACTGCTTTAATGTAGCTTTCGATGTTTTCTATTGGAGTGTGGTCACATACGGTACATCCTGAATTTAAAATGAAACCTTTTGGACTGTCTGAAGCTTTTTGCAAAATATTTTTTACTTCGTTTCTAACAGTTTGTGGGTCTGAATTCAAAAGTATATCCATAGGCGCAATATTTCCTTCGATTATCATAGAATTTCCGAGAACGTTTTTGAATTCTCCCATATCTTCTATGTTATCAAGTGAAAATCTTGAGAAATTAGTATCTGTGAAGTTTTCCCAAACTTTGTCAGTTTTACCGCAAATATGAACCATTGGTTTGATTCCAGTAATTTCATAAATTGCATCTGTCAATTTTGTCAAATGAGGCTGTGCAAATTCTTCAAATTGTTTCTTGCTAATTACTGTCATCGATGCAACAGGATCAGCAATTTTGAAGAAACATCCACCTATTTCGTCAGTGAAAGTTCTCACAAAATCAATGGTATAATTTGTACACAAATCTAATAATTCGTGCAAATTTTCCTTGTTTTTTCTCGTATCGCGAAGAAGTTTTTCAACAGGTCTGACTCCAGAAGCTGTAGTAAATGGTCCTGTAACTGCACCAAATATTGTTATTCCATCCATTGATGATTTCGTCTTTTTTGCTTTTTCAATAAAATTGCACACAGTTTCACTGTTACTTACATCTATATTTCCCAAATTAGCCATTGATTCATATTCATCAATCGCATAATGAGATGTCAAAAAATCGCCATTTTCTGTCATTCTAGTTTCGCTACCTAGAATGCTTCCAATTCCTTTTTGATCCATACCAATATACATGTAATCTATTCCATATAAAGATTTTTTGAGATGAACCATATCAGTATACAACGAAAAATCATTTATCAAATCTATTTTTGTGTATCCCATATTTGTTGCCAAAGGTGTTTCTACATCGAAAAGATCAAATGGAACAACATCCACGACATTTCCATCTAAATATGACTTCAATCTTTCTGTGTAAGTCATCTTGATTAATCCTTCATCTACAAACGAAAAATACTTTTTTTTCATAAAATCCTCACTAAATTATTTTAAATTAATCTTTACAGAAGTTTCTGTTTTTTTGCAAACTCCACATTGTTTTGCTTTTGGATCTATTTTTTGTAATATTTCAAGAGATTTATCCACATCTTTTGCATCAACTACAACTACCATGCCTATTCCCATGTTGAAAGTAGAGAACATTTCTTTTGTTTCTACATTTCCCCATTTTTGAATAGCTTTGAACACAGAATCAATTTCTGATTCTTTTATGTCAAATTCTATTCCGATATTTTCTGGTAACATTCTTGGTACGTTTTCGTATAATCCACCACCAGTAATGTGAGCAATTCCTTTGATTTCAACTTCTTTTAATAAAGCTGAGATTTCTTTTTCGTAAATTCTTGTAGGAACCAAAAGTCTTTCTCCAACTGTAGTGTCTTCAAATTTGTCGGATAATTTTACATTTGCCATATCCAATGCCGCTCTTACAAGTGAAAATCCATTGCTGTGAACTCCACTTGAAGATAGTGATATTGCAACGTCTCCTTCTTTAATTCCACTTCCATCGATTATTTTATCGCGATCTACAATACCAACTGCAAATCCTGCCAAATCATAATCATTTTCCTTGTACAATCCTGGCATTTCAGCAGTTTCTCCGCCGATTAATGCACATTCAGATTGGCTACAACCTTCTGCTACACCACGAACCAAATCCGCCATTTTTGTTGGTTTCAAACTTCCAGTCGCAATGTAATCCAAGAAAAACAATGGCTTTGCTCCTTGGCACAAAACATCATTAACACACATTGCAACCAAATCAATACCAACTGTATCGTGTTTATCTAGTTCCATTGCTAGTTTGATTTTTGTTCCAACGCCATCAGTTCCACTAACCAATACAGGCTCTTTCATATCGGATAGTTCTGGTTTAAATAGACCAGCAAATCCACCAATTCCTGTTAGAACTTCTTTGCCATGAGTTTTCTTTACGATTTCTTTTATGATTTGAACTTCTTCGTAGCCTTTTTCTTTATCTACACCAGAATCTTTGTAAGTTAATCCCATTATATTTCTTCTAACTCCTTGTCAGAATCAATTACGGCTTGTTTCATTTCTTCTTTGTATTCTTTTAATTTTTGAGCTAATTTTTCGTCAGATAGAGCAATCATTTGAGCTGCTAAGATAGCTGCATTTTCTCCACCGTCGATTGCAACGGTTGCAACTGGAACTCCTTTTGGCATTTGAACGATTGAATATAATGCATCCATTCCAGCAAGTGCAGATCCTTTTACAGGAATTCCTATAACTGGTTTTGTTGTAATTCCAGCTGTTACTCCACCCAAATGTGCTGCTTTTCCAGCGATTGTGATGTAAACTTTGCAGTCGTCTTTTTCAACAGTTTCTTTCAAAACATCCAATGCTCTGTGTGCTGAAATAACTGATACTTCATAAGAAAGATCGAATTTTTTCAACATTTTAGTAACTTTTTTTGCAACTTCAATATCTGAGCTGCTTCCCATTATTAATCTAATATCCATTTTTTGCTCCTATTTTTTTGTATAGTTTGGAGATTCTCTAGTAATAGTAATATCATGTGGATGATTTTCTACAAGTGATGCTGGAGAAATCTTCACGAATTTTGATTTTTCTTTTAATTCAACCAAGTCTTTGCTTCCTACATAACCCATACCTGAACGAAGTCCACCAACTAATTGGTACACAACTTCTGCTACAGATCCTTTGTAAGCAACTCTACCTTCTACTCCTTCTGGAACGTATTTCTTAGTGTTGTTTTGGAAATATCTGTCTCCACTTCCTGCTTTCATAGCACCAAGTGAGCCCATTCCTCTGTATTCTTTGTATTGTCTACCTTCTAATACAACTAATTCTCCAGGACTTTCTTCAGTACCAGCGAACAAACTACCTGCCATGATAACTGATGCACCAGCTGCTAATGCTTTTGTAATATCTCCAGAATATTTAATACCACCATCGGCAATGATTGGAATATCGTATTTGTCGGCTTCTTTTGCACATTCAATTATAGCTGTCATTTGAGGAACACCGATACCTGTTACAACTCTTGTTGTACAAATAGATCCAGGTCCAATACCAACTTTAACGCAATCTGCACCAGCTTTTATCAAATCTCTTGTAGCATCTGCTGTTGCAACATTACCTGCGATAATTTGAAGATCTGGGAAAGCTTTCTTTAATTTAGTTACAGCATTCAAAACTCCTCTTGAATGACCATGTGCTGTATCGATTGTTACGACGTCAACTTTTGCATCCACTAAAGCTTGGCATCTTTCAATCATATCAGTTGTGATACCTACTGCTGCACCAACTAATAATCTTCCTTGTGAATCTCTTGCTGAATTTGGATATTGTATTGACTTTTCAACATCTTTTGTAGTGATAAGTCCTTTTAATTTGAAGTTTTCATCTACAATTGGAAGTTTTTCAATCTTGGCGTTCATCATTTTTTCCAAGGCTTCATCCATTGATATGTTTTCGTGACCTGTTATTAAATTGTCCTTAGTCATAACATCTCCGATTGGAAGTTGTTCATCTTTTACGAATCTAACATCTCTGTTAGTTAAGATGCCGACCAAAGTCATATCTTCTTTAACTATAGGTACACCGCTAATTCTGTAGTGACTCATCAATTTTAATGCATCAACGATTTTGTCATCTGCAGATAAGTAAAAAGGATCAGTAATTATTCCATTTTCTGAACGTTTAACTCTATCTACTTCTCTTGCTTGTTCTTCAATAGTCATGTTCTTGTGAATAATTCCGATCCCGCCTTGTCTCGCCATTGCGATAGCCATTTTTGACTCAGTTACAGTGTCCATTCCTGCTGACATCATAGGAATGTTCAATTCAATTTTTTTTGTTAATCTTGTTTTCAAGATAGTTTCATTAGGTAAAACTTCTGATGGACCTGGTACTAGAAGTACGTCATCAAATGTTAATCCTTCGCCGATAAATTGCATAATACCCTCCTCATAAAATAAATAAAAACTTTGTTAAAAATTTTTAATGTTAGGAATAAATTTACCATACAAACGATAACAAGTCAAGCAAATTTATCCCAATTATTTTCTTTAAATGTATTATATCAGATATGCAAATTTTTGAGCAAGAAAAAAACGCATCAAAAAAATTTTGACGCGCAAATTCCTATAATAATTCTACATCTATTTGTTCGGCAACTTCATTTATTTTACTTACATCCAACTTTTCTACTTCATAAACTCTCGCATTTAATACTCCAAGACTTATCGCCTTCAAAACAGTTTCCATGACACTTTCTCCATCATCCAAGAATTTTGCAATCCCTGCGACAGTGGCATCGCCGCTTCCGACAGTTCTTTGAATTTTGTATTGTGGAACTGTAATTTTGTACAAATTATCTTTGTATTTTAAAATCGCTCCGTATTTTCCGTTGGTAACCAAAACAATTTCAATATCATCTAACAATTTATTGCTGAAAATTTCCTTCAAATAATCTGAATCTTTGTTGATGAAATCTTCTGATGAAATATCTTCTGATAAGCCAATAATTTCTTTGAATTCGTGGAAGTTAGGTTTGATAGCATATGGTTTGTAATTATTTTCCAAAACTTTTTTAGTGACTTGTCCACTTGTATCCAAAATAATCTTGCTGTTATCTTGTAGTATGTCCATCGTTTCTTCTACGAAATTATCGGATAAACCATTCATCAAACTTCCACTGATTACAGATATGTCGTAGTTTTTTCCGATTTCTTGTATTAATGACATGAATGTTCTTTCAAATCTCGAATCAATTTTATTGGTCTTTTCAAATATTTCAAATTGCTTGTCGCCATGAATTACTCTGATGCAGTTTCTAGTGTCGACATTTGTGAAGATAAAATCGTGCTTAATGTTCACATCATCCAATTTGTCGATTACATAATCTCCGTTACTTCCACCGATAAATCCTGTAACCATGAAATCTGCTCTCAACAAATCCAAAACTTTGGACACATTTATACCTTTGCCGCCTGGTGTTTTGTACACATCATCAACTACATTTACTCCATTAGTATCCAGCTCATCCATCTCGTAAATCACATCTATAGCAGGATTAGAAGTTATACTAAGTATCATTTTATTCTCCTCTTTATTAATTAAAATTAAGCTTTTATTTAATATACCCAAAAATTTAGCTTTTTAAATTATTTAGATAATTTTGATGTAAGGATAACCTCTGCAGCCTTCAATCCGTCGATTGCACTTGAAACAATTCCTCCAGAATATCCGCTTCCCTCACCAATTACATACAAATTATCAATATTTTCACTTCTCAACAAATCATCTCGGTCCATTCTCACCGCACATGAAGTTCTCGTTTCAACTCCTGTAAGTATCGCATCATCCATCGAAAACCCGTGAAGTTTCTTATCCATCATTTTTATCGCGGTTTTGATGTAATCTGTAACGTGTTTTGGATAAATATCGTTCAAATTACTCAAAACATATCCAGGTTTGACAGTCGGGACGACTTCACCGATTTTTTCTGATTTTTTATCGTTCATAAAATCTTTTACCAATTGAACTGGCGCATTGTAATTAGACCCTCCCAATTTAAAAGCCTTGCGTTCGATTTCTTGTTGAAATTTAATTCCGTCCAACAAATTGTGTCCGTAAGTATTCTCATCTATACCACACACAATCGCACTATTTGCATTTCTGCCGTCTCTTTTATGAAAACTCATACCATTGACACACAACTCATTTTCTTCGCTAGAGGAATTGATTACGTATCCTCCCGGGCACATGCAAAAAGTGTACACTCCTCTTTTGTTTTCTTCAGAATAAGAAAGTTGATAAGTCGCGCTTGGAAGATTTCTATCACATTTATATTGTGCAAAATCAATCATTTTTTGTGGATGCTCAATCCTAAATCCAACTGCAAATGGCTTGTTCGTCATTTTAATTTTATCTGCTAACATCATCGCAGTATCTCTTGAACTATTGCCAAGCGCCAAAACGTAACAATCTGATTGGAATTTTTTATCATGTGATTTTATTCCAACGCATTTTTCATTTTCGATTTCCACATCGTCAATCAATGTGTCAAATTCAAATTCACAACCCATTTTTATAAGGTCATTTCTCATATTCACGATTACTTTTTGTAATTCATCAGTTCCGATGTGTGGCTTGGAGTCGTACATGATTTCACTTGGAGCGCCGTAGTCAACAAATGTCTTCAAGACTTCCCTGACTCTCTTGTCTTTGGAGCGTGCTGTTAATTTCCCGTCAGAAAAAGTTCCAGCTCCCCCTTCACCAAATTGCACGTTACTGTTCGTGTTTAGCTCTCCAGTTTTTAAGAAATGTTCAATATCATCAACTCTTTTTGATACCTCACTTCCTCGTTCAATAACCTTGACCTTTGCTTTATTTTTTGCTAATAAATACGCACAAAACAACCCTGCAGGTCCACTTCCCACAACTGTGACACTTTTCGAATTATCTACATCCTCTAATCTAAAATCTTCCTCAAAATATTTCTCACAATTTTTGATTGATTTTATCTTTTTATCAGACAAGTCGACATCAACTATAACTTGATAATTGAACAGAATCCCCTTTCTAGCATCGATTGATTTTCTGTAAATCTCATAATCGAAGTTTTTCATTCCAATCATCTTGGAGATTTTTTTCTTCAATTCGTTCTCATCGTCATTTTTCAATTTTATATTTCTAATAATAATCATAATTTTCTCTCTTTCGTTTACTACTTGTATTATATCATTATTTAAATAGAAATATTGATAAGCCATGCATTATGTATTTTAAAATCCTAATGCTAAGAATATCATACGGAAAAATTTGTAGATTTCTAAATCCACACCTAAAAAGCTGCCTAATCAACTAGACAGCTTCATAATTTATTTTTCTTCAAACATTTCCTCTAATATATCTATTGCATCGTTCACAGCTTGTGGACATTTTTTTTGCATTGTGTTTTCTTGTTCGATTTTTTCGAGATTTTCTGCTATATTATCTCCCAATATTTCTTCACAAATTATCGTAGATTGTTTTTCTTTGAATTTGGTATCGAATTCGAACATTTTTTTGATGAGTTCGACTTTCTTCTCGCCTTCATTTGGCTTTGAATGACCGTATTTGATCCCCAAAACCATGTAGGCACCAGTTACTGCTCCACAAGTCATTCCTTTGTACATACCACCTGTAAATGGCGATGCGATTTTTGTAAGAAGTTTTTTGTCAACTCCCAAATCATCTGCAAAATATCTCAATACAACTTGTGCGCAATCTATCCCTTCACTAAATTGTTGCCAAATTTCTTCATTCGTTAATTTATTCATCCAATGCACCTCCACAACTTGAACCACTTCCTGCAGTACATCCATAGCAATAATCTTTACACACGATTTCTCTGGACAAATCCTTCACATCGATTAAATCCTTGATGTTTGCGTAGTCTTTCATTGGGACTTTTTCTGCTAAGTGGAAGTCACAATCGTGAAGATTTCCTAAACTATCCACAGAAATTTGGAATCTACACATGATATTTTCAACAGTTTCTTCGTTGTAATTATCTTCCAACAATTTCATATAATCTTCGTATTCGCCTTTTTCTACCAAGAAATCTCTGAAATATCCAATAGGCATATTTGTAATTGTAAACAAATTACTGAACACAACATCTTTCTTTTTCAATTCGCGTTCGTAATCTGATTGAAGATTGGATTGTTCTGGTGGCAAGAATCCTCCAAGCGGATTGTAAACTAAGTCCAACTCTTTTTCAGTGCCGTATCCCATTTCGTTAAGCTTCTTCAAGTTAGCTATGACTTTGTCGAACACGCCATCTCCTCTTTGGCTGTCCACATTGTCTTGCGTATAACAAGGAAGTGACACTACGATTTTGATTTTTTCTTTGTCAAATAAATCCATTAATTCTTTGTTTTTTTCGATATCTGTTGCATTCGTACGAATAATAAGTTCATCTACTCTTTTCAAACATTCCTTCATAAACCACACGATTTCTGGATGTGTTGTTGGTTCTCCGCCTGTAATATCCACAGTTTTCATCTTGTGATTATCCAAAAATTTAAGGCAGTCTTTCATAGTTTCTTTGGACATTTCTAAATTTTCACTGTTTTTCATAATGTGACAGTGTTTACAACGCAAATTACATTTTTCAGTAATATTTAATTGTAGAGTTGTAATGTCACCTGTTTTCTTAAATTTTTCTGATATTCTATCTTCGAATCTCATTTTCTCCCCCTAAATTTCCCCTTTAATGCATTTTTGAAAAAGCTTGGATCGCATTTTTCATCTATGCCAACCATTTTACTTACAAAATGGTGCACTTCATTATTTGCCACAAACTTGGATGAACAAGTTGCGCAATAAGTATACATTTTTTCGTTTTTGATGGAGTTTTGCATTTGTGTTGCGATGTCTCTTTCGCTTTTTCCTGCAATTCCACCAGCACCACAGCAGTTTGTACTTATGTATTTATTGTTAAATCCTTTGATATGTCGTTTGATTTCTTCAAACATTATATGATTATACCTGTCAGAACATGGGAAGAACACATTCACTTCCTCATCAATGTCTTGTATCATATCTCTTTCTTCGAGCCATTTGAAAATCGTAATAACTTCTACTGACAAATTTTTGTAGAATTTGTGGAAACAGTTTGGACACACGCACACAATTCTTTCCACTTCTTTGTCTTGGAGTTCTTTCTCAAATCTTTCCATGTAATTACTTTCAAACCCTGTAAAATCACTTGGAAGATTACAACAATCTATCGAAAAATCAAATCCTTCTTTGTTGAACAATTCCATTAAATATTTTGTTGTTTCTGGATAAAACGCTGGAAAATTACAGCCCAAATACAACAAATCTTTTGTTTTTCTATTGGATTTGTTTTTGAAAAAATAATTTTCTTTTTGTTTTTTTACAGATTCGAATTTTGGATTTTGTTTTCTTAAAATAAGAGAAATCTTTTTTCCATCCAAATCAACTGGACACACTGCTTTGCATTTTTGACACAAGAAACAAGAAAATGCCAAGTCTTGTCTGTCTGCAAAATCTTTTAAGTTAATCTTGTATTTTTTCAAAAAAGGGCAGTTCTTCGTGCATTTACCGCAATCAATACACTTATCTTTTACTTCTTGTAAGTAATCATTTGTACTTTTGTTTGATATCATCTACGCTTTCCCCCTTGCGATACATATGTTGACATTTTTGCATCATCCACATAGTCCTAAAAGGACCATTTTCTTGAAATCTACGCGATGAAGAATATATCTTCATTTTTGATAGGAAGATTGTGTATCCTTTTTCCTTTACCCTAATCGAAAAATCATAATCTTCCATTAAATCTATGTTTTTGAATCCACCCATCTCATCGTAAAACTCTCTCGTAAAAAACATTCCCTGATCTCCGAATGCTATGTTTCTTTGTCTGACACGATTGCTGGAATTAAATGCCACAATTTGCATTATGAACTGTTTTGGAACAAAGGAAATACTGAAACAACCCATTTTATAATTTTCTAAAATAGATTTGATTTCTTCTTTTGGATTTTCTCTAAAAAAAGTATCCGCATGAAGAATCAAAATTATTTCCCCTTTTGAATTTAAAATTCCATTTATAATTTGATTGCCACGACCTTTAATGCTTTTGATTGGATTATATCCGCGTTTTTTTATTTTTTCAAACGTATCGTCATCGCCACTCACGCTGAAAATCACCTCGAACTCATCATCAAAAACATCCAGACGATCGATGAACTTGTCGATGTTATCAGATTCGTTATACACAGGCACTATTACTGAAATCATTCGCTTTTATAAACTCCCATATATTATCCAAAAATTCATCCGACAAATACGCTTTTATCTTCTCAAAAGTAAATCCATTATCCCTGTTTTCGTCAACATATTGAGTGTATGCCATTGAGCACCAAGTTATTCCTCTGAGACACGTAAACAGCAAATATTTTACGAATTTTTTCCTGTCTACTTTTGTTTTTGATAATTTGTCGTATTCATCTAAGAAATCATCCATTGTGTCGTTGTCAAAAATTACATCCGTCTTCCAAAAAGTCGTCGTTGGCGCCAAAAAGTGCGCCAAATCTTGTTCACGCTCTCCTATAATTGGCTTTTCCCAATCTATAACGTAAGATTTATCTCCTATGATAAAATTTTTATTGTTGAGTTCAGTGTTGATAAGACAAGGATTTTGAAGTGAAGAATCAAGTCCCAGATTTTTGATGTATTTGAGCATATCTGAAATTTTTTCTTCGGTATTATTGTTTTTCTTGTCCCATTTTTGATAATGAGAAAACATCTGCGTAAATTCGTCGAACACCATCTCAAAAGGACTGTCCGCTTTTATAAAATCTTGTCCAATAACATCCAGTGAGTGAATTTGTGAAAGTAAATATGCTGCGATTTTTAAATCAGTATGATAATCCAAATCCCTTCCTATTAAATACTCTTCTGTAAGATAAGAAATCCCTGATAATTTATCCTTTTTCAAATCGTAAACCTTGGCAGTTACATTTGATTTTTCTAAAAATTTGAGAGCCTTGTATTCGTATTCTATTTGATTATCCAAATGCATTTGGGATCCTCTTGCAATTCTTATCAAATAATCATCATCTATTAGATAATTTGAATTGTACTCGCCTTTACCAAGTAATTTCACGTTATTTGATTTGGATATGTATTTTACAAAATCAATATCAGTGTCTATATCATGAGTTTCTCTCAATTTAAAATAGGACAAATCATTTTCAATCAAACTATTTTCCAAATCGTTTTCTACATTTGAAGTGGAGTATTTTTTGTTTTCAAACAAAACATCGTGTGTTTTTTTCATACCAATCAAACTGTAGCCGCCATCTTCTGTCGGGCTGAATACTACGTCATAATCCTCTAATTTATCAAAAGATTCATCAAAAATTTCACCATCAAAATCAATGATATCTGAGCCAATTAAAACCACTTTGAAATATCCTCGTGACAAAACTTCTTTTATGGAATTTTTCATCCTTTGACCAATATCATCTCCAGTTTGTCTGATACAATCATAAGGAGAATTTTTCGTGTAATCCTCAAATAATTCGTCTGGCGTTAGAGATAAGAAAACTTTGTATTTTTTGATAATATTTACGTTTTTATCAATCAAATTGCCGCTGAATTTTATTCTTTCATTTTCTGATAAAAGATTCGACAATCTAGTTTTAGAATTTTTATTTGGAATTTTGGTCATCAAAATTACTGCGTTCATTTTATCTCCTGTAAAAAAAGCGGCCCATATTCTGAGCCGCTTAAATTTTAAAAATTATTTTACTAATTCGTAGTCGTGTTCTTTAGTTCCATCTAAAGAGTTGAATACGTCTTTGTTTCCTCTTTCAACTAATTTTTGAGCTAATTGACCAGATTTATTTCCAGAATAGCAATAAGTGTAAACTGGTTTATCTGTAGGAATTTCTGATAATCTTGCATCAGCTTCATCTAAAGGCATGCTGATAGCATTTTTGATGTGACCTTTGTCATAATCTTTCTTATCTCTTACATCAACTATAACGTTGTTTGTATCTTCAGAAGCTTTTACTAAATCGGCTGGTAAAATGTTAGCAAATTTAACTAATTTGTATTCAAATTTCTTAACGCCTTCTGCGTTTGTAACATCTTTGAATCCATTGTTAACTAAAATTTCAGCAGCTTTTTGGCTCTTCTTACCGCTGTTGCAAATTGTAATTACAGCTTTATCTTTGTAAGCATCTAATTTTGAAACTTCTTGTTCGAAAGTGTCGATTGGCATGTTAATAGCCCATTTAACGTGACCTTGGTCATATTCATCTTTGCTTCTAACATCAACAACCAATACAGTTTCTTTTTTCTTCTTGTCTTGTTCGATGGCTTCAAGATCTGCGCCCTTCATTTCTTTGATTGCAGCTTTTTCTTCTGATTTGTTTTCAGTTTTTTGTTCTGTTTTAGCATTATTATCAGCTGGTTTTTCTGAATTATTTGAACATCCAGTAACAGTTAAAGCTGATACTAATGCTAAAGTTAATAAAAGTTTTTTCACTTTAAATTCCTCCTAAAAATCTTTTCGATAACATTGTATCATACACATACTTCGAAACCCAAGGGTTATTTATTGAAATTTTCTATAAATGGATTGTTAAAGATTTTTGAGAAATATTTTTCTAAATGTTTTAATATCTGTTTTTATCCTTTATCCCACAACTTATAGCATCAACTGGACAGGCGTTTTTGCATCTAGCACATCTGATGCATTCTTTGTGATTGCAATTTTTAGTAGGATCGATGTTCATTTGACACACTTTCTTACATCTCCCACAACTAATACATTTGTCTTTGTCCAATCTATATTTGAAAATAGAAATCGGATTGAAAAACGAATAAATCGCACCCAATGGACAAATATATTTACAGAAAGGTCTGTAAATTATTATTGAAAGTAAAATTGTAATTATTAGAATACTTCCTTTCCAATAATACAAAAACCCAATTGCACCTCTCATGCTTTTATTGAGCAGTACCAGAGGAATCCCACCTTCAAGCATTCCTATTGGACAAATAAGTTTACAAAAATACGGAGATCCTTGTCCCAAAATATCAACCAAGAACATCGGCAAAATTATTACGAAAATTAACAAAATAAAATATTTTAATTTTCTCAAATGTTTATCGTATTTGAAAGTTTTTATTTTTTTGAAAAAAGGAATTTTGTACAGTAAATCCTGAATCAATCCAAATGGGCACAACCATCCACACACAAATCTTCCCATCAATGCGCCAATAAAAAACAAAAATCCTACTATGTAATAGCTAAACTTGAAATTTGAATTTCCAATTACAGCCTGTAACGAACCTATTGGACAACTTCCTTTTGCTCCAGGGCACGAATAACAATTCATGCCCGGAACACAGATTTTCTTCAAATTCCCGCCGTAAATTTTCCCGGTTTTAAATCCCTCTACATAAGAATTTGTAATCAGAAACCACAGTGATTGGAAAGCGTGTCTGAAATTATCCATTATTTTGTACTTATTTTTCTTATCTCCAAACTTTAGTAAATTTTTTATTTTATCCAATTCCAATACACTCCATGCAAATTCTTATAGCCTTATCCAACACGACTTTGACTTCACCGTTGTTGTATCCGTAATAAATCATGCCAACTGATAAACACAAAATCATGACCGAAAATACTCGACTATGAATAAATTTTTTGTACATTTGAATCACCAATTTTATTTGTTTTTCAAATTAGCCAATTCTTTTTCGATAACTTGTTTCCATTCTTCTTTTGATTTTGCACCAGAATAAGTTTCTCCGACGATGTTTCCTTTTTTATCTACGAAGAAAGTTTCGGGCATCGCTTGAATTCCGTTTAATCTGCCGTTAAAATTTGATTTGTCTGGCATCAAGAACGGATATGAAGCTTTTGTTTTTTCTTGGATTAATTTTGATTTTTGCAAGGCGTCATTATTAGTTCCATTATCATCTACAGTATCTGTAACAACACCTACAATGTTTACTCCTTTGGATTTCATTTCTTTGGAAACTTCCGATAAATCTGGAATTTCGTTAACACAAGCACTACACCAAGTTGCAAACACATTTACCATTGTAAGATCGTACTTTTCAAAATCTTTGCTTGTAAATTGTTTGCCATTGATATCTTTTGTAGATAAATTACCTAATCCTTTCACAGATTTTTTGTCAAATGCTTCTGTATTTTCCAAATCAGTTTTTTCAGATAATACAAATCCATTTTCAGGACGTGGTTTTTTATCTATAATATCGATTTGAGTTTTGGCGAATTCTTTTGCAAAACCTTCGTCCATTTTACGTTTTGAACTTATGTAGTAAGTGAACTTACCATCTTTTGATTCGCCAATTTTCTTGTTATTGTCACATTTTGTAATCTTGGAAATATCAGCTTCAGACATTTTTTTATCAAACATTCCAATAGTGCCGACTCTTTCCAATTCTTTTTGCCATTTTTCGTATCCATCACCCATTTTATCCACTACTGCATTTTTTTGTTCTTCAGTTAATTTGCTGAAAGTAAGCATAGCGTATTTCAATTCTTTGTCGATTGGACTTTGTTCATCCAACATCGCAATTTTCTTATTCGTCATATCTTTTTTAACTTGTTCTGGAAGTTTGAACTTCAATCCCAAAAACTCATACACGAATTCATCTTTTGGTTGTAATGAATAATCAGCAGGTTTGAATTTTTCGTTTTCTTGTTTTTTATCGTTTTTCATGCCAGCCTCTTTTGGACTAACCACCTTTGAATCTTTGCCTGTATTTCCACTAGATTTTTGACATCCAACTGCTCCAACGCTAAAACACAAAGCTAGTAGCAAAGTTGTTCCTTTTAATACATTTTTTCTCATAATTTCCTCCATAAAATATCTAAGGTAATTTTTAGATAACACGGTCTCGTGTGATCTGATATTATATTACGATAGTTTTATGAAATGTTTGTGAAACAAAAAACTTTTCCTAATTAAATCGGATCTAACAAAATCCCTATTTCAACACAAAAAAAATAATGCGTTAGTAAAAACGCACTATCAATTTTTAAATTTATATATCTAATTTTGACTTAAACTTCAGTGTTTACAATCCCAACAGCAACGCTGCCATATCCTGAATGGCAAACTAATACTGGAGATAATATTTCGATATCAAAAGGTATATTATTCTCGGTTTTTAGTTCGTCGTAAATTTCACTGGCTTCTTTTTCAGAATCTGCATGTACTACAAAAAACTCATGAGATTTGTTTGATTTGTTTTTTTCTGAATTTAAGAGCCTCATCATATTTTTAATTGCTCTTTTCTTTCCGATAACTTTATCTACTATGTCTAGTTTACCATTTTCCAATTTCAATATAGGTTTTAGACTTAGAGCACTTCCAATTAATCTTTTGGATTTGCTAATTCTTCCACCTTTTTCAAGATATTTTAAAGTGTCCACTAACAAAAAAATCTTGCCGGTCAATTTTATTTTGTTTACATAATCTTCTATCTCATCCAACGACTTATTTTGTTGAACCATTTCCACCGCTTTTTTAATTAAAATCCCCTGTCCAAGAGATGCCGATAAACTATCAACAATCCTGATATCCACATCATACTGTTCTTGAATAATTCTCTTGGCAATCTCTGCTGATTGGTACGAACCACTCAACTCAGATGTTATTGTAAAACATATTATGTCACATCCTTGTTTCGCAACTTTTTCAAATTCAATTTTGTAGTCGTCAGGACTTGGTTGAGAAGTTTTTGCAAAAAAATGTGAATCGTTCTTCATCATTTCCAACAACTCTTCTGATTGTATATCAATTTTATCTTTAAGTGATGTATCTTCGTTTATTATTATGTTAAATGGAACAATTCCTATGTTATTTTGTTCCGTATAGGCTTTTTTCAAATCGCAAGCTGAATCTGATATAATTTTTATCATTTTCCCCTCCTAATTAATTTTTTTAATGATAACATTTATTGTTCAAGCGGTCAATTATATGTAATATAAATATATAAACTCTGTGGAATTTAATAATTTATAAATTATCAAATAAAATCATTGCTCGAAAGCTAATTTTTTATCAATTAATTTTCAAACAAAAAAATCTATTATCAAGCGACTAACTTAATAATAGATTAGTGAATTTGTTATTAACTTTTCTTCACAAATTTATGTCCACAATGAGGACAAGTTACTTTGATTTTTCCTTTATTTCTTGGAATTTTCATTTCTTTTTTGCAGTTTGGACATTTAATGTATTTCTTATCCTTGGAATTTACTGCTCTAATTTTATATTTTTCGAAAAAATCCGTCATAGGTTTTACAGCTTTTGCAAATTTTTGATTTTCAATCATTCGTTGATATTTATTAACAGAAAAAACTCTGAAAATTCCGAAATACACAATTAAAATCATCGTAATGATCTCTATAACTCTATTTTTAAATTTTAAATTAATCAAAGAAAGTATCAGAGCGAATACTATCATTGTTTTTGAGAAAAAATCCACTCCGTAAACTTTTTGCAAATAATTTTTAATTTTATCTTTCATCAATATCCCTCGTCACATATTCTAAAGTTTTTGCAATATCGTCATGAATCACGATATTTGCCATATTATCGTAGCTTGTACGATCTAGATTAATTAGTATCAAATTATCTCCTCGAAAATAATTGATAAGACCACTTGCTGGATACACAACAAGTGAGCTTCCAGCGACAATCATCGTGTCTGCCTTGTTAATCCAATTAATCGCTTTTGCAAATTCACTTTGTGGTGGAACTTCTCCGTATAATGTAACATCCGGACGCACAACGCCGCCACATTTTTCACATTTACAAGGTCTGTTTTGTTTGTAATAATCCAAATCGTATTTTGCGCCGCAATTTACACAGTAATAATCTCTCAAATTTCCATGAATTTCTGCGATATTTTTCGTACCAGCCATCGTATCCAGGCTGTCGATGTTTTGTGTGATAACGCCGAGTAATTTGTGTGCTTTTTCTAATTTCCTCAAAGAAAGATGTGCATTATTCGGCTTTACTCCATCGATAATCAAATTTTCCAAAACATAATCTTGAAACAAATCTGGATGTGTCACAAAAAATTCATGGCTCAACATATATTCCGGCGAAAAATCGCTGTCGTTTTTCTTGTTGTAAAGTCCAGTTGCAGATCTGAAATCTGGAATTCCAGATGCAGTAGATACTCCAGCTCCACCAAAAAACACGATTTTGTCACTTTGTTCTACAATTTGTTTTAATCTTTCAACATCATTCATAATTTATCTTTTCCTTTGCTTTTCTTTCTTGAAATCTCATTGAAACTGCCAATATCATCACCGACATAAATATCATGAAACAGCCCAGCAATCTTCTTGGGTCTGTAGTTTCGTTAAATAAAATAATTCCTAATATTACTGATGTAATTGGTTCTAATGTGGAAAAAATGGTGTACGTACTGACACCTGCATTCACAATCGAAAGTTGGATGAAAAGCGTACCAAATACGGACACCAATATCGAAATCACAAATGCAATTATCCACGCATATCTTGATAAAGACAATGTAAAATCTCCAGTAATAAGTCCAAATATAAAAAGCATCGTCGAGTTGATCGTGCAATTATAAAATGTGACCTTGACGCTGTCCATGTTTTTAAGTCCAGATACATCCATGTAAATCAAATAAAAAGAATAAGTACAACCAGATGCCACTGCCAAAAACATTCCAAGCGGAAAATTATTGCTTCCACCTACATTATTTGCGAGCAAAATCACTCCAATAATCGATGCAATAAGTGATATGAATTTGTATTTCGTCATTTTTTCATTCAAAAAAATAACTGAATACACCGTTACAATCGTCGGAAAAATAAAATGGATTGAAGTTGCAAGCCCAACGGAAATGTATTGGTACGATGCGTAGAGCATTGTCATCGTGATACAACCACCAATGCTACACATTAAAATTAGTTTTTTTAGTTCTTGTTTTGTTACTTTGAGGCTGATATTTCTACTTTTCAATGAAATCGCCAAAAAAGGAATTACGAAAAATCCTCTCAAAAAAGAAGTCATAATTACGTTACTTCCATTGCTCAAAGTTTCTCTGACCATAATCGGTGTAAATCCGAAAATCAACGCCGAGATTATGGCGAACATCATTCCCTTAGCTTTTCTCACTATTTATAACACTCCTTTTTTACGCATTTATTATCTTCATAATAAAGTACGATTTCAGAATATTTTCCATCGTAAATAGCGAAAATTTCATCCATAGAATCGCTATGACCATCCATTTTTTTTAGTTCTTCGTAATCTATAAATTCCAACGTTCCTTCGATATTTTCTTTTACCAATTCTCCAGAAAAATCATCGGTCTCGTACAAAAACCCTACAATTCTGTCGTTGTTGTCCATGTCATACCAACTAATCATTCCAATATATCTAATATTTTCGACATCCAGATTAGTCTCTTCTTTCGCTTCTCTGATTACAGAATCAGTTATAGATTCCATATTTTCGACATGGCCACCTGGAAAAGTCAATCCTTCCCATCCGTGTTTTTTAACTTTATCTAAAACCAAAACATCATTTCCACGATTTATTTTGATCATATTGCACAAAATATTTTCCATAAATACCTTCTAAATTTTAAATTTTCGAATAATGTAGTCTGCAAATTCTGATGGATTATTTATATCGAAATTATCGTATCCCGAAAATTTCCTGTCGCTTATAATTGCGTATTTGTTCACATCGCTACACACTAAATCATCCGTAAGAGTACATTCGTATTTTATGAAATCGGAATCCTTCATCCCTTCAATGATTATCAAATCAACATCGTCCAATAATTGTATCAATTCATAAATATTTTTACTCCTACCATCTAATTTAAAGTATTTATCGTTAAAAATCAAGGTCTGACATGCTCCGTACTCCTTGTAGAAAAAAGTATCCGTATCTTTGAAATCTAGCTCAAAATCGTGTCCATCGTGTTTAATTACAGAACAAGTTTTGTTTCTATTTTTCAATTCTCCAACAAGTTTTTTAATAAAAGTAGTCTTACCGCTATTTTTCTTGCCGCAAATACAAATCAAAGGTGTTGTGTTTTGTTTCAAATCTTCTGGATAATTAATATTAACAAATTCATTCTCAAAAATCGTGTATTTTAAATTTACAAATTTCGCATCGATTTTCTTAACCAAATTCATCACGCGATAATCTCTAATTTGTAGCATTTCTTCTATAACAGGAATAATTTTTTTCGAAAAAATCCCACAAGTCGGATAACATCTTTCGTCTGTTTCAAAAATTACAGCTTCATCTGAAAAACTTGCGATAGATGCTGCAAAATCCATCAAATCAGGTTTCACATTAATCATATCGCAAGAAGTTACAAATACATATTCATTTGTAGAATTTTTCAAAATCTCCAAAATTCCACTCAAAGGTCCCGCGTCAACATAAGTATCCTTCACAGTTTTTATTGGAGAATAATCAGCCGTATTAGATGAAACAATAACTTCAAAGTCCTTGAACCTATCAATCAATTCTTCGATAAAAGTGTGACCATAAAAGTTCAAATCGAATTTGTCTTGACCCATTCTCACACTTTTCCCACCGGCCAATATTCCTACAGAAACTCTCATATTTCACCCAAATAAATATAATCTACGCTTGAATTCACATCCAAGCTTTCGTTTTGTTTTTGAAGCAAAAGTGCATTGCAATTAGTCAAATCTTGTAGCATAGAATTCTTGTGTTTATCAAAAATCGTAATCTCAGAATCTTTTACAAAACATCTGACATATCGTTGAAGCTTCGATGGTTTCATCGATCCTTCTACAACTTTTCCTTCTTCAAATTGTTTTACATTTAATCCATAATATTTATTGTACAAATCCCAAAATAAAACTTCGAAATTACAAAAAGCTGCAAACGGACTTCCCGAACACGACAACACAATTGTGTCACCTACTTTTGATGCCATCACAGGTGTTCCTGGCTTCATGGCGATTCCGTGAAACAAAACTTCTCCAATTTGTTTCATACATGATTCCATTAAATCTTTGTCCCCAACACTTACTCCACCAGTTGTTATCACAACATCTGATTTTTGTGTCAGATTTTTTACTTCACGTATGATTGATTGTTCATCATCCATGCAGTTTTTTTGTTCGACAACTTCTACTCCTGAATTTTTTAAAATAGATTTTAATGTAAAAGTTGTTGAGCTGTAGATTTTACCTGGTTTGTAATCATCACCTGGATACAACAATTCAGATCCTGTCGATAATAGCGCTACTTTTAATTTTCTGTAAACCTTAACTTTTGCATATCCATTTGATGCCAAAATCGACAAATCAACTGAAGAAATCCTCGTGTTTTTAGGAATTAACAAATCTCCTTCAGACACATCTTCGCCTTCTTTGATGTAATAATCAAAATGCTCGTAAGGTTTTTTGATTTCAATAAAACCATCCACTACTTCGCAGTCTTCTTGTTTTACAATTGCATCGTAGCCTTTTGGTACAAATGCACCTGTCATAATTCTCACGCAAGTATTTTCTTCGTAATCAAAATCATTGCAATCTCCGGCAAAATTCGTCCCGATAATTTTCTTCTTAGACAATTTATCAGAATCTTTGCTACTTACAGCGTAACCATCCATTGCACTTTTTGGATAAGGAGGATTGTTGAACTTCGCCAGCACATCCTCCGCCAAAACTCTGTTATAAGCATCATCAATATCAATTTCTTCAATTTTAGATGCTTTTTTTATATTTTCTTTAAGTATTTCCTTCGCTTTTTCTACTTGTAATAACATTTACTAAACCTTATTCGCTTTTTAATTTTGTGTTGATATTTCTCATTGTTGGAATCAAAATTCCGCCCAAAACATTACCCAAAGTAATAACTATAAGTGCAATAATTGTTTGTGAATTCCACATTCTTGCCATTTGAATATAAAACATATCTGCAATACAGTGTTCAAATCCGCATAGAATAAATACCATAATACTCATTATAATTCCCAAATATTTTCCAATTTCGTGAGGGTTGTTTAGATATTGATCCACTGCATGAACAACCATAATGTTACAGAAAATTCCCAAAACAAACAAACTAATCAAGCTATCGTCTGCTTTTACTTGAACTAATTTTGTGGATTTTTCGATAATTCCAGGAGCAACTCTTGTAAGACGAACCAATTCCGCTACAATAATACTACCAACTAAGTTTCCAACCCACACCATCAAACACCATGGCAAATAAGTTTTCACATCATTATTGAACAAATATCCAACTTTTCCTGTAAACAAATTGTACTTCAAAGTACACACTGCAAAAAGTCCCAAGCTGAACATAAATGCTCCGACAATTTTATTGTTTAGGCTCAAAAATACGACTCCACCCATAGCAATAAAAGCCCCTGCCATAATGGCATACAAAAAATCCGCTAATTTTTTCATTACAAATCCTTCTTTCTAGAATCTCTATAAATATTTAAACGACTTTGTTTGCAAAAGCCGATTACAGACAAATTGTATTTTTCAGCTAATTCCAATGAAACATCCGTTGGTGCGCTTCTGGAAACTATAACAGAAATTCCTGAATTGATACATTTTTGAACAATTGATGAAGGAATTCTTCCCGATGTAAATGCGATTAAATCAGATAATTTTTCGCCATTTAATACAGCCGTACCCACAGCCTTGTCAAAAGCGTTGTATCTTCCAATATCGTCACATTGGCAAATTATCTCTTCTCCTTTTGCCAAAACAACAGAATGCACATTGCCAGTTTCTTTGAATAATTTCGATCCAGACAAATTAAAATTAGAAATCTTCAAAAGTGTTTCTTCATTCCAATCAATCGGAATTACTTTTTCATCTCTATTTGTAAAATTATAAGGAACATTTTTGTAATCTCCACTTTCAGTAGTCACATGACTTGGAGTGTTATCGATATCTTTCAACTTGACATTACAAATATTTCCATCAATATGTATATCTATGTTTTGTATATCTTCTGGCCTTACAATATTTTCTGTTATAAGATATCCAGTCACAAGTTCTTGTAAATCCTTTTCAATACACAAAAGTTTTACGATAGGTTTGGAATTAATATTGATATCCAACAAAAATTCTCTTAAAATAACATCTTCTACTTCTTCTATAACTCCATCGTTATATTTCTTAACCATTACATGTTTTTCAAAATTCATAAAATCTCCTTTATTTAATTATATCAAACAACTTTAGCCGATTCAAATACTTAACACCATTATCTATTTTTTTGTGAGCAAAATTTCTCACTAAAAAATCGGCGATAAAAATCACCGATTCAATCAATCATTATTATGTCGTTGTTCCGCTTCTTTTTTGCTGTAAACACATCCGCAATAATCTTGCCTATACAAATCAAATTCCTTCGATAATTCGATTGATCTCTTGTAGCCATTTTTCTTTTTGAAATCGGAATGTAAGAATTTTGTTTTGTGAGTTTGTTCTAATTTTTCTCCAATTTCATTAATCCATTGACTGTTTTTGTGAGGGCTAACTGATAAAGTCGTCGTTACAAAATCAAAACCCATCTCATCTGCAATGTCAAATGTTCTGTCGATTCTCAAATCGTAACACTCGTAGCAGCGCCTTGATTTTTCGCCAAGATCCTTGTATGGCTCTACTCTTTTATAAAATTCATCTGGATCGTACTTGTCAACAATTATATCTATCGGATATTTTGCTTTTGTATTTTCGATTACTTTTTTCTGCTCCACAACTCTCTTGTCGAACTCAGATTGCGGAGAAATATTTGGATTGTAAAACAAAATTGTTATCTCAAAATACTGAGACAAATATTCCAAAACATAACTTGAGCAAGGTCCACAACAACTGTGAAGAAGAAGTGTTTCTCCACCGTTGAGATTTTCAATTGTTTTATCCAATATTTTTTGGTAATTCTCCATAAAAATCAACTATCCTTCTTTGATCGGAAATCACAAAATCCGCTCCCGATTCTACTAGCTCTTCTCTTTCTCTAAAGCCCCACTCAACACCAACGCTTGTTACTTTTGCATTTTTGCACGTCTCAATGTCTGTGTCAGTATCTCCAAAATATACTATCTCTTCTTTTTTAATATTCAAATCTTCTACTATTTTATCGAGCAAATACGGATTTGGCTTTCTTTTAGTTTCATCTTCCAATGCAGACACATAATCAAAATAGCCTTGTGGAAATAAATTATTCAAAATTTTTTCTGCTGCAGGAAGAGTTTTGTTCGTGCACACGCAAACAAGCGCGCCCATTTCTTTTAACTTATCCAAGCTTTCTCTTATATGTGGATACAACTGTGTTTTCTTGTCGTCATATCCATTGTAATATTCAATGTAGCTATCGTAAATTTCGTTAAATTGCGAATGAATTTTTGCTTCATCCAAACTATCTCGTTCTATCAAATAATTCAAAGATTTTTCCACCAAAATTTTCGGTCCATCTCCAAGAAAATAATTGAATTTGTCCTTTTCTACAGGTTTGAGTCCAAATTTTTGTGTAGTGTGATTGAAACAATTATTAATCATTTCAATTGAATCTATCAACGTTCCATCCAAATCAAATACAAAAACTCTCTTCATTAAATCACCTTCGATTCATACATTGCAATGGAGCAAGCTATTGGCAAATTTAAAGAATCTACATCTTTTGATTGATTGATGAAAATCTTGTTTTCATTGTAGTATTCTTTTGGAAGCCCTGCCCCTTCATTTCCAAACGCCAAACTGAACGGCTCATCAAATTTCACATCACCAAGTTCATTTGAGTTTTCATCTAATAAAAACGAATAAATTTTATTGTCTGGGAAATTTTTCTTGTAATCTTCTAAATTATCAAACTTTTGAATATTTAATTTGAAAAAAGCCCCCATGCTCGCACGCACTACTTTTGGATTGTAAACATCACACGTATTTGAAATCAACGCCAAATCCTTGTAACCAAAAGCAAGCATACTTCTCATAATAGTGCCTAGATTTCCCATATTGTCTATTCCATCCAAAATTATGTGGTTTTTTTCTTGGAAATTGGACTTTTCTTTTCTGAAAACTCCAATCACATATTCCTTATCCTTTAATGAAATTTTGTTGATTTGTTTACTTGAAATAGTGTACGGAATTTTCTTTTCTTTTAATATATTTATCAATTTTTCGGTGTCATTGAAATCCTCAGAAATTAAGACCTCCTCAACAATATCAGCCTTATTTTCAATAAGTTCATAAGTTGGAAAAGGTCCCATTGTATAAGAATATTCAAGATCTTTTTTGTATTTCGTGTATTTTTTCATTTATACTCCATTACTAAACACCCACATTGCTTTGATTTGTGGTCTTAATCTATCGTATTTCCAAGTTTTTTGTGAATTGATAAAACTGTTTGGATCATTTAATATAATATTTCCATTTGAATCCATTCCCGAAATCACCATGACATGACCCGTTTGTGTAAAATCTCCAGGTCTTACAGAAATAAGAATCGGATTTCCTTTTTTTACATTTTCTTTTATAACATTATAATTTTCATCCATTTGCACAGCTTTTAATCCGTATTTTCGTGCAATGTAAGGGTAAAATCCCCAGCTTGTTCCCTCTGATGACGAAAATCCGTTACGATCACTTTCTTCTGCTATTTTTGCAGGAGTAATTGAAGGGTCGTTTTTCAAATACGACATCGCCATCGCACAGCTTGTAGGACCGCATCCTGTAAATCCAATAATTCCGTAGCCGTATTTTTCATACCCCCATCTCTTGTCCCATTGCAAATACAATGGCACCTTCGAGCTGTTTGCTTTTTCAGTATAAGAATACTCGTTTTTGACTGTTGGATCAATAGTTTTTGCTACGAAATTCACAGCAGTATAATTATTTCCTGCAAGTTTCAATAACGATGGATGAATGTCATCAGCATTTTTCATAACTAGCTTTGCATTCGGATTGTACTTCGCGTAAATTTCCAAATTATGCAACAATTCATTCCTCTTAAAAGTATTCGAAAAAATATTTTCGTTTTTTCTAATTTCTTCAAAAACTTCTTCGTCGGTTTTTTCTTTTTCCACAGGTTTTTCTTCAGAGTCCGATTGTTGTTGAGAGGCTTTTTTCTCGTGAGCAATCTCAGCTTGTTTTTGTTCTTCTGCATACTCTTGCCTGTCTTTTTTTACTTTTATGATTGAAAATAGAATTATCAGAAGAAAAACGCAAACAATAAGTCTTCTTTTAACCGCTCGTTTTCTTTTTTCTTCAAGAAATCTATCGTGATTATTGTGTATCAAAATTCCACCTCATTTATCTAATTATATCATAGGATTTGAAATTATTACAAAATTATGACAACTTTATAAAATTGTAACATTTATTTGGGTATATATACATTGAGGTGATGATATGAGCAAATTTTACGATTCAATTTCAGATAATTACGAGGATATTTTCCAACCAAATGATAAACAAATAAATTTTTTAAAAGAACATGCGCACGGAAAAATCTTGGATGTAGCATGTGCGACTGGAAAAGTTGCAAAAAGACTTCAAGATGATGGTTTTGATGTGATTGGAATTGATTTGGAAGAAAAATTTGTCGACAGAGCTATTAGCGACAATAAAATAGATGCTAAATTAATGAATATGCTAGATATCGACAAATTAGAGGATGATTTTGGTTTGATTTATTGCATCGGAAATTCCTTGGTCCACTTGGATTCTACAGAAAAAATCGACGAGTTTTTGAAAAAATGCTACGACAAGTTAGACCCAAACGGAAATCTTGTACTCCAAATCATAAACTTTTATCCATTTTTACAAGTTGATGACGATTATTTGGGATCTCTTCCAACTATCAAAAATGAAAAAGTAGGATTTGTGCGAAAATATTTCAAAAATGGCGATTTTATACGATTTAATACAGTAATGACAGCAAATGGCCGATCAATTGAAAACGACGTTAATTTATTTCCAATAACATCAGACGAATTAGTAAAACTTGTAGAACAAAATGGTTTTAAGAATGTAAAAATCTATGGTGGATTTAACAAATCAGAATTTGACAAAGAAAATTCCAGACCATTGGTTTTAAGTGCCGAAAAATAATAATATTTTCTAGAAATGAAAAACCTCCCAAATGGGAGGTTCTTTAAAATTTTATGCTCTTTTTAATAGAGCCGAATATTCCACGAGCAATGTCTCTTCCGATTTGTCTTGTAAAACTACCAAGCATCGAGTTGATGCTTTTAGTTGCGAAATCTTCTAGCTGAGATTTTTCTTGTTTAGTAGACTTCTTGGTTTGTTTTTCCGGCTCTTCTTTGATTTGATTTTGCAATTTGTTTTGCAATATTTCATAGGCAGATTCCCTGTCAATTGATTGAGAATACTTTTGATTCAAATCAGAGTTTTTCACGATATAATCCACATCAGATTGAGAAAGTGGTGTAAATGATGAGTGTGGCGGAAGAACGAGTCCTTTTTTCGTAATACTTGGTGCTCCTTTTTCGTCCAAAAATGAAATCAACGCTTCACCAGTTCTCAAATTAACAATTTCATCTTTTATATTCATATCGGCGTTTGCCCTGAAAGTTTCAGAAACTTTTTGCACAGCCTTCAATTCTTTTGGAGAAAATGCCCTTAATTGATGCACAATTCTATTTCCTAATTGCGAAGAAATCGAATCTGGAATGTCGAGTGGATTTTGCGAGATGAAGAATATTCCCACACCTTTTGAACGAATAAGTCTTACAACTTGTTCGATTTTATCCATTATCATCTTGTTTTCATTGTCAAATAACAAATGTGCTTCATCAAAGAAAAATACTAATTTTGGAATTTCTGGATTGCCCACTTCTGGTAGCGATTCGAAAAGTTCTGACAACAGCCACAACAAAAACATAGAATACAAGTTTTTGTCGTTGATAAGTTTCACCGCAGAAATTATATTCACAAATCCGCGTCCGTCAGAATCTGTCTTCATCAAATCTTTTATATCCAAACTAGGTTCTCCCAAAAATTTATCAGCTCCCATATCTTCAATGTACAATAATTTTCTCATAATTGCACTGATACTTTGGGTAGTTATATTTCCGTATTTTTTCGAATAAACATCCCTGTTGTCGGACAAATGATTAAGCATTGAACGCAAATCTTTAATATCTAAAAGCAAAAGTCCCTCTTCATCAGAAACCCTGAATGCAATATTCAAAATTCCAGCTTGTGTATCGTTCAAATCCAAAATCTGCGACAACAAAATTGGACCCATTTCTGAAACTGAAACTCTCAATGGAAGACCAGCTTCTCCGTAAACATCCCACAAATTCACAGGATAGTTTTTGAAATTAAAATCTGTAATCTTCATTTCATCTAGTCTGGATTTTATGTTATCATTCATTTCACCTACAGATGCAAGGTTTGACAAGTCTCCCTTAACATCTGACAAAATAGTTGGCACTCCCAAATCGGAGAAATATTCGCACAACACTTTTAATGTAACAGTTTTTCCGCTTCCTGTTGCTCCAACAATGAGCCCATGTTGGTTCACTTTATTTGAAAGAAGTTCGATATCCTCGTTTCCTCTTGCAATCAATAATTTTTCCACTATTTCCTCCGTATTTCTATTTCTCTTGTATAATTTGTTTCAAATCAATAAAATTAAACGTTGCTTTTTTATAAAAAACTTTTGTTTTCTTATACTTGTTGTAGTTGTTGTACACTGTAACTGCACACACTGAAAGTGCGAACACCAACAATGTGTATTTCCCAAATATCAAATATAAAATCATTCCCATAATCACATAAGATATCGGGCTGTAATCAAACGGCAAATCATAAAAAACACTGTAGAGTATTCTGTCAATACATATTACTACCAATAACAACCACACGTAAATCGCCAAATTGAGTGTATTTGATTCTAATAAATTAAGAATGATTGCTGGAACAAAATACACTCCTGCTCCAATTATAGGTACAAATGAAAGTATCGTTATAAAAAACGATTTGACAAAAACATGGTCAACCTTCGCACATTTCAAAAATAGTACAGACGTCAATAAAACTAATATTATTTTCGAAACCTCGTAACTTTTCTCGTACAAAACTATTTTTTTAAAATTCTCTTTCATATTAATAACCTGGCTTTTCTAATAGTTTAAACATTTGCTTCTTGTATTCTTCAACTCCTGGTTGATTAAAAGGATTCACTCCCAAAACAAGCGCTGAAATCGCAACACTCATCTCGAAGAAATAAATCATATATCCTAGATTTTCTTCATTAATCGTATCGATTTTGACGACAATACTTTCAACATTTGATGACAAATGCGCATTAAGTGTCCCTTGCATAGCCATCTTGTTCACATAATCCACTGATTTTCCGCTCAAATAATTCAAATTATCCAAATTATCATCGTCAGATTTTATAAACAAATCTTTTTGTGGATTTTCAACAGAAATCACAGTCTCGAACACATTTTTTTGTCCGTCTTGAATCATTTGACCAACAGAATGAAGATCTGTCGTGAAATTACAAATCATCGGGAATAAACCCTTGTTGTTTTTGCCTTCAGATTCTGCAAATAATTGCTTGAACCATTCGGAAAAATATTTCAATCTCATCTCGTAATTGACAATTATCTCGATATCTTTTCCATTGCGATACATATTATTTCTAAATGAAGCGTATTGCAAAGCAAAGTTTGATTCATAATCAAGTTTAGTAAACTCTTCCATCGCATCTGCTGCGCCCATCATTAATTTATCAATATCCAAACCTTTTACACATAGTGGCAACAATCCAACAGAAGTCAACACAGAAAATCTACCACCGATATCATCTGGCACAACAAAAGTTTCGTAACCATTGATATCAGACAATTCCTTTAATGCACCCTTATGTTTATCCGTTGTAGCGAAAATTCTGTCCTTTAATTCTTCTTTCGTGTATTTTTCTTCCATCAATTCTTTGATAAATCTAAAAGCGATTGCAGGTTCTGTAGTAGTCCCCGATTTGCTTATAACATTTACACAAAAATCCTTGCCTTTCAAATAATCCAAAAGCTCAGACAAATAAGTAGAAGACAATTGGAAACCAGCGTAAATAATTTCGATATCAGATTTTTCGAAATAGCTGCTCATCGCATAATCAATCGCCTTAGCTCCAAGATAACTTCCGCCGATTCCTATAACTACTAGACAATCAGACGTTTCTCTTATTTTCTTCGCACATTTTTTAATTCTCTCAAATTCTTCGCGGTCGTAATTTTTTGGCAAATCAATCCATCCTGTGAATTCCTTGCCTTCACAGGTTTTATTTAAAAGCTTTTCCAAAGCATTCACGGATTCTGTTTTTAAAGTGTCTACAGAATTATGACTTGTCGTATTTGAAAAATCTAGCTTAAACATATTTCCTCCTATAGAACCTTCAAGCTCACTAAAACAATATCATCATCTTGCTCCAAAAATCTAAAAGAATTCACTTCGCTTAGCACGTATTCGATTCTTTTATCTGGAACCTTCATTAAATCTCTTTTCAGTCTTTCTTCGCCGTAAAATTCGTTTCCAAATCCTCTAGTTTCAGTTATTCCATCAGTGTACATGATTAATTCATCGCCACTGGATAGCAATATATCTCTTTGAGTAAAGCCAATTCCTTCAAACATTGGAGAAATAGGATGACCCGTAACCTTTAACTCTTCTAATTTCTCATTCGAAATCAAAAATGGAATCCCATTGTGACCAGCATTTGCATACGAAAATATTTTTAGTTTTCTATCGTATAATCCGTAAAAAATCGTAAAATACTTATCTACAGATAAATTAAGCTCGGTAAATGTTGTGTTCAAATCCTTCAACACTCTTTTTGGCCTAGAATCCGTAATTCTACTTACCAAATACCTCATTGTTTGTCTGATAAACATCGTAAGAATAGATGCCGCAATACCATGGCCCACAACATCAGCAATATAAATTCCTACAAATCTTTCATCAATGTCGATGCAATCAATGATATCTCCAGACAAATCCCTAGAAGAAATATATCTGTAATCCAAATCCAACCCAACATGCTCGCCCTTACTAGGCAAAGTTTTGTTTTGAATGTGTTTTGCAAAGATTATTTCATCCTTAATGTCCTTGTTTGCATTAATCAAATCAATCTGAGTTTTGACCTCTTTTGAAATATCTCTGAAAACCTCGACAGTGCTTACAACCTCTCCATCTTTATTCCTAACTGGAGAAGAAGTTATGGAATAGTCCACACCATTTATTTTTCTTTTTTCTTTTATAGTGCTGTTCAAACGGTATTTTCTATCTGCCAAACATTTTGGAAAATCTTCGCTGTAATCCAAGTAGCAGTTCACGCCTATAGGATTGATAGGCATTGAATTTATCATGCTTTTATTGGCAAATATTATAACCCCATCTTTATCTATTACTCTGACTAAATCCTTCATCGAATTTAGAACTTGATAATCAGATCCTTTGAAATCACTAACACCTTCTCTTGATTTCTTCTCCAAGGAAATCTCCTCCTATTTAGGTCTTGGACCAAAATATTGATACAAATAACACTTCATATTTCCGTTGTACATCTTTCTATTTTTAGATGCTTTTTTGCCGTAAAATTTCTCATAATCTTCGCAATCTGTGATTATATATTGGGAAGCCGTCTTGAATTTCGCCATTTTTATTCCCAAATCCTTGTAAATTTTCTCTGCTTCTTGTCTCTCGCCAAGCCTTTTTCCGTAAGGTGGGTTAGATATTAAAACGAAATAATTATCATTTAACACTACATTTCTGAAATCTCTCGTTACGAATCTAATATCTTCTCTTACTCCTGCATTTTCCGCATTTGCAATAGCTTTTTCGATTGCAGATCCGTCCACATCACTTGCGAAAATATCAATCTTTTATCGTAATCAATGCTCTCCAAAGCTTTGGTACGTTCTTGTTTGTAGGCATCGTTGAATTTATCGTTAAAATTAATAAAATCGAATTTCCTGTCAATCCCTGGCGCAATATTTCTGAATTTTCTCGCAGCTTCTATCGCAAAAGTTCCACTACCACAGAACAAATCCACAAGAGGTCTGTCGCTGTTTGCAAATGACAAATCGATAATTCCTGCCGCTAAGTTCTCTCTTATAGGTGCAAGTACTGAGCCTTCTCTGTAGCCTCTTTTGTGAAGTCCATCTCCCGAAGTATCCAAAGTTATCGAACAAATATCTTTTACTAGACTAACTTCAATTCTGAATCTTCCCTTTGATTTCGAGAACCAATCCACCTTGTATTTCTTCTGAAGAGATTTGATAATCGCCTTTTCTGTAATCGATTGACAATCTTTAATAGAAAATAATTTTGATTTGTAACTTCTACCCTCTACAATAAAATTGGAATCTGCTTCTAAAATTTCTAACCAATTAATTTTTTCCACACCTTTAAAAAGTTGCTCAAATGATACAGCCTTAAAATTACCCAATTCGACTAGAACTCTATCTGCACATCTCAAATTTATATTTAGTTTGGCGATATCTTTTTCATCGCCTTCAAGTATTATTCTTCCGTCGTTTACATTCAAATTTTCATAGCCCATATCCAAAAGTTGTCTTTTAACTAAACTCTCCAAACCGAATGCACAAGTCACTATTATTTTCAAAATTATTCTCCTCCATATTACCTTCTATTTTATCATATTTTCAATGTTTTTTTCCGTTTATTATGATATTTAACTGCAAATTTACAATAAAAAAACTGCAACGAAAAATCATTGCAGTCAATTCGTATTTTAATCTACAGTAATATCTCCACTAACTGTTGCAGCGCTAATTTTTACATCATCATTCGTGAATGATTGGTCGTGAGATTTACTGATTTTTTTGGAGCTATCCTTGTAGTAACTGTCGATTTTGATTTCTCCACTGACAGTTCTAAGTTCAATTGAACCTTTCTTTTCTTTTATGTTGATATTAATATCGCTCGATACGCCCCTTACATTCAAGTCTTTGTTTTCATCCACGTCGATTTTGATATCTCCACTTACTGTGTTCACTGTAATTTCAGGATTTTCAGACACTATCTTCACATCACCGCTTACAGTATTTACGTAGATTTCTTTTTTGCATTTGAAAACTTGAACGTCTCCACTTGCTGTGTTGACATTTACATTATTAGATTGTGTAGTAATATCCACATCGCCGCTTGAAGTGTTGCAAGTAACATCGTTACTAATAACATCTACATGTACATCTCCACTTGCTGTTGCGATATTCAAACCCAAATCACTGTCTTGTGGAATTTTGATAGAAATTGATTTGATGAAACTTTTTTGGAAGAATTTTTCCATTTTAACTTTGCCAAGTTTCAACACGTGATTCATGTAATCAACATCTAACTTTTGTGATTCATCAGTTGTAGTGTAAGTTACGATTATTTTATCCAATTCATGAGTTGACACATCGATGTCTGCATTTGATTTAACTTCTATTCTGTGGAAATCATTGTCGAATTCCAATGTTTGCTGTGACAAATCGTAATCTTTGTCTTTTGATTGATCGAAAATTTTAGAATTGAAGAAATCACCAATGCTATCCAAGTTAAACATACCAAAGAAGTTATTTTCTCTGATAATTCCAGCTTCTTTACATTCGTTGAAAATTTCTCTTGGATTACCTAATTCAGTTGAAATCTCTTCTTCAGTCTTTCCGTTTTCAACTCCGATTCTAAAATGTTCTTCGTAGTCATTTTTGATTTCCTTGTAAGTAGTTTCATCTACATTTCTGAAATAGTAATCTAAAAGTTCCATAAATTGTTCTTTATTCATTTAAAAACCCTCCTCTAACAAGGCCTTGACACTTTCAACCAATTTCTTGTAGTCTTCAAGTTGTGAGTGCAAATATTTTTTTCCTTCATCTGTTATTTTATAGTATTTCCTAGATGGACCCGATTCTGATTGCTCAGTGTAATCTTCCAAGTATTTATCATTCTTCAATCTTCTAAGCATCGGATAAATTGTTCCCTCGCTCATTGGTATCTTATCTTTTATCTGATCTATAATTTCGTATCCGTAGCTGTCATGTTTAGATATAACTGATAAGACACATAATTCTAAAATCCCTTTTTTTAATTGTGTGTTCATATCTTACCTCCTGATTATATTATAATACACGGTAGTATATATTGCAAGGTATTGTGTAAAGTTTTTTACTACAAAAATTTTAATTGCTCAAAAGTCGTATCGCTAAGGTTTGCCGCCGTAATTCCAAAAAGCCTCACAGACTTTTCTATCTTCGTATTAACCACAAGATACTTCACAATCCTGAAAATATCGCTAGAATCACTAATGTATTCTTCAAGAGTCATAGATTTTGTAATCACGGAAAAATCATTGAGTTTTATTTTAATTCTAATAGTTTTTGCTTTAATATTTTTCTTATGAAGATCATCACTTAATTCTTCGCTGAACTCACCAGCCTTTTTTAATAATTCATTGTAATTTTTCAAATCACGTTCAAAAGTATACTCTACCCCGATAGATTTTCTAATTCTCGATAAATCCAACTGCCTTTCATCAATTCCGCGAATTCTATCGTAAATCACCTCTCCAAACTTGCCGAACAATTCTCTCAAATTATTTCTGGATAAATCGTACAAATCGCTTACCTTTTTGATTCCGATTTTATTTAATTTTTCTTCAGATTTTCTGCCAATTCCTTGAATCTTACCAACCTTTAAATCCAACAAAATATTTGGAATATCATCTTGTGTGATGATTTTGATTCCATGAGGCTTGTTCCAATCTGACGCAAGCTTTGCAAGGCTCATGTTGTAGCTGATTCCAATTGAAATAGACAGCCCTGTTTTTATCCTCACATTTTCTTGGATTAAGTTTGCCAATTCTAATCTATCCATTTTAATATGAGAAATATCCATGCAACCTTCATCGATACTCATTTTTTGAATTTTATTAGAAAAGCTCGACAATACCTTGAAAACTTTCTGACTATTTCTTCTGTATTTCTCGAAATCAGGAGCAACTATAACAAGGTTTGGAACAATTTTTTTCGCTTGAAATATTGGCATCGCAGAATGTAGACCGTATTTTCTTGCTTCGTAATTTGCAGTAGTAATAATCCCTCTCTGACTTCTTCCACCAACAACCATTGGGACGTGTTTCAATTTTGGATTATCGAGAATTTCACAAGACGCAAAGAAAGCATCCAAATCAAAATGCAAAAAATTTAAATCCATAACACACCCCTTTCTACTAAAAAAGCCCTCATTATTGAGAGCTTAATCGTTAATTTCTAAGTTGTTTGATGATATCCATGCATCGTACGATTTTAGTGAATCTGCACTTTTAATTATCGCATGACACCATACTCTTTGTCCTGAATCAGGCTTTGCTTCATAAATGTAAACTTCACTTCCAATAGGAATTGAAGAAATCATTTGTGATTTATTGCTTGGTTCTTCGTAAATTTTGGCATTATCTGTAGTTACCAAATAAGTTTTACCTACAAGACGTATACACAAGTCAATAAGTCTTCTGTTATCATCTGTTTCATAACTATCATCATTATTAGATTGATTCTTTGAGTTTTCTTTTTCTTTCTTTAATTCTTCCGCTGATTCACTGGCTAGTTTTTCAGCTTTTTCTCTAGCTTCTTTTTCTTTTTTCTCAGACAATGCACGTTGTTTTTCTTCTTCTTGTTTCTTTTCATTGTATTGATTCTTTGCTTTTTCTACTTCTTTTATTTTATCAATTACAAGTGTTTCGTGTGGCATAACTCGTGCATATGAGTTTAACATGTTCAAGCTTGCATCAAAGTTGTCATCTTCAGCAAATGAATCGCTAGCAATTATCACCGCTTGAGTGCTTTCTTGCAATCTTTGTTGTGCTTTTTGATAGTTGACATTGTCTTTGTTACTTACTTTCAAAAAACTTTTTGCTGCGTCGATATACTTCATTTCTTTCAAATAATTTACACCATAATCGTAATTATTCTTCGATGATAAAAGCTCCACAGCTTCACGTTTCTTATCAATATAAGAGCCATCGTTTGTTCTATCGTATAATTCACTGTAATAATCAACTGCTTTTTGGTAATTACCATCTACTATACATTGGTGAGCCAATTTATCTAATTTTTCTGCTTTTGATGAATTTAAAATATTTAATCCCACAAAAGCACCAACAAATATTAACACAGTTACTAAAACTACAGCAATAATATTTTTTCGCTTCATTCATTACACCTCTCTAATATTCTAATGAATAACAAAGAATAAGTCAATAAACGAAAACGTTATATTTTACCTATTTTTACAGATTTTGCGCAAAAAAAGTGGAGTGTAAATTTACACCCCACTAATTCTAAAATCTATTATTCTTTTAGAGGTTCTTCTGCTGTAAGTTCGATTTGATTCCATCTGAAGTCATCTTTGTTAAGATCTTGAACGTATCTGAAATCAAATTTCTTAACTCTCTTGTTGATTGGAGATAAAGCTTCTCTGTAAAGTGTTGGAATCAATGGTACACTGTCTTCCATTACTTTAGCGAAATCTTTGTAAGCTTGTGCTCTATCTTCATCAGATGTTTTACCATCAGAAATCTTATCCAATGCTTTTTGCATTTCTGGATTAGTATATCTGTAGTAGTTGAATGATGCATTCTTACTGAATAATCCTGATGGATCAGGGTTAGTTCCTGTTCCCCATGCACCTTGGAATACGTCGATTTCTGGATCGTCGTTTTTAAGTTTGTCATAGAATGCGTTGAATTCGATTAGTCTTCCGCCTGTTAATTCAACTTTCAATCCTACTTGTTCCCAACATTGCATGTAGTATTTTGCTAATGGTTCAGCGATATCTCCACCTGCCATTGAAGCAAATTTGATTACAAGTGGTTTACCATTTTTGTCTTCTCTGAATCCATCGTTGTTAACGTCTTTGTATCCAGCTTCATCTAACAATTTTTTAGCTTTTTCTGGATCGTAATTGTATCCTTTAAGTTCTGTGTTGAAGTAATCCTTGAAGATTGGGATTATAACTGATGTTGCTTGTGATCTGTATCCTAAATAGAATTTTTCACCAACAGCATTGTTGTCAACTGCGTAACCCATAGCTTTACGTAAGTTAACATCTGCCATCTTAGCGTTAGGATCTACAACAACTTCGCCTTTAGCTTTGTCCCATTTACCTAATTTAAATCCTAAGTAAGTGTAAGCCATATCTTGGAATCTTGCTACTTTGTATCCTTTTAATTCTGATATTTCTTTGAATGTATCTGAAGGTGCTCCACCTGCGATATAGTCGTATTTACCAGCTTTTAATGAAGCTAAGATTTGTGAACTTGGAACTCTTTCCATTACAACTTTATCGATTTTTGGTTTTCCACCCCAGAAGTGTTCGTTAGCTGAAAATTCAACTGATTGTCCAGGAACTACATTTGAAATGTAGAAAGGTCCTGCTGATTTAGGGTTCTTTCTAACTGGGTCAGAAGAGATTACATCTTTTACTGGTATATCTTTTAATTGATCGTAGCTATTTGGTTCAGCCCAGATTCCAGCGCCCCATTTGATTGCTGGTTTCCATTCTTTAAATTGGATTTGAACTGTTTTGTTGTCGATTTCTTTAACACCAGAGATGTCTTTTGTTTTTCCTGCGTGATAATCTTCCATACCAACGATATTAATCATATCATCATCATAACGTACACCAGGATAATCCTTGTGACCAATGATTAGGTAGTTGATTATAATGTCTTTTGCAGTAACTGGTTTTCCATCATTCCATTTGAATGAGTCTGAAAGTTTAATAGTAGCAGTTTTTGCTTTTTCATCCCATTCGAATTTTTCAGCTCCAGAATCTCTCAATTCCAAGCTTTCTCCAGCGTTTGCTGCTGTATACATTGTAGGTCCAATGATGTTCCAGTCGTAGTTGTCATCGTATAATGTGTTGTTGAATATACCTTTAAATGGTGAGTCTGTAGGAATACCTACTCTAAATGTACCACCTTTAATTGGTGTGCCTTCGTTTTCAACAACAACACCGCCGCCCATTTTTTCTCCGACTATGTTGCCCTTGTTTTCTTCATTGACTTTCTTTCCAGTACTAGATTCTTGTTTAGAACCTGAGTCTGAAGATTTTCCGCTATCTTTCTTTGCATTTCCACATCCAGTAAGTACAAATGCTAATACTAAAAAGATAGCCAATAATGATTTGAATTTCTTTTTCATTATTTTCACCCTTATCCTTTCCTTTGTTTTGCATCGGAAGCTCTTCTTAATGCTTGACCGATGTAATTTATACACAACATCATTACCAATATCAATAATGATGCGGGTAACCATACATATAATTTGTCTTGAATAACTTCTGGTTTTCTGGCTAATGATACCAAAGTTCCAAGTGATGGATCTGATGGTGGAAGCCCGAAACCTAGAAAGCTTAGTCCAGTTTCAATACCGATGTTACCGGCGAAACTTAATGTCATATCTACTATTAATATCGAAGAAATATTTGGTAATATTCCTGTAAACATCGTCTTCAAATCGCTAGTTCCCATAGTCTTCGATGCATTTACATAGTCTTTTTTACTTTCAGCAAGAGCTTTTGATCTTACAAGTCTCGCCATTCCTGTCCAGTAGAACACTGTAAATATCATTACGAATGTAAACATCGAATATTTTGGTACTATAGTTACGAAAACTATGATAATCATCATCGTAGGAAGAATTTGGATGAAATCTATAATTCTCATTATAATATTGTCCAACCATCCGCCATAATAGCCTATCAACAATCCTACAACTATGCCTATAGCAGATGTAAGTACTGTTACAGCAATTCCTATTACAATTGAGTTTCTAGCTCCGATTATCAATTGTCCGAACAAATCTCTACCACCTTGATCTGTACCTAAAATATGCCCAGCTTCTCCTGGTGGTGCATATGAATTCATAATATCTACCATCATTACTTGTTTTTTATCAAGTAACATTGCTCCAACAAATATTCCTATCCACAAAACCGCTAATACTACTAAAGATATTATGGCTAATTTGTCTTTTTTGAATTCATTGACAATTACTTTAAAACCAGTTGGATTATCATGTGCAAGGTCTTTATATTCTTCAAGCTTTTCTTCTGTTACTTTTACTTCTTTCATAAAAACCTCCTATTCTATCCTTATTCTTGGATCCACTATACTCATGATAATATCACTTAATAATGAACCACAAAGTGTCAAGAATCCATATATCATAACAAGCGCTGTCATAACCGAGTAGTCTCTTTGGTTGATACAGTCAACGAATAGTGAACCCATTCCTTGGTAACCGAAAATTGTTTCAATCATGATAGAACCTGCTAATAATCCTGTGATTTGGAATCCGAAGAATGCAGCTATTGGTAAAAGTGAGTTTCTAAAAATGTGTTTGCTGTAAACTTTTTTGATAGGAACCCCTTTTGCTCTCGCAGTTCTTACGTAGTCTTGGCTTTTTGCATCTACAACTTCATTTCTTAAATATTGGATAGTTCCAATAGTTGTAAGTAATGCATAAGATATTGCTGGAAGTAGCATATGATATATTCTGCTTAATACTGCTGCCATGCCACCTTTTGCTGAGGCTTCAAGGCTTATGATTCCACTTGTTGGGAACCATCCAAGCTTATATCCGAAAATCAATAACATTATCAAGTAGAATACGAAGCCCGGGGTTGCTAGTGCCAAGAAGTTATACAAGTTAACTCCCTGATCGAACAGCGATCCGTCATACCTACCTGCATTTATTCCCAATGGAATTGCAATTGCATACATTATTAATAATGAGAACAACGATAAGAAGAATGTGTTCTTAGCTCTTTGACCTATAACATCTTTTACAGGTAGTTTTTGAGTATATGAATCACCAAAATCTCCTTTTACTGCATTTCCAACCCACCTTTTATATTTAACATACCATGGATCGTAAAATCCTGATTTTATCTTAAGTTCTTCTTCAACCTTTGAGTTACCAGTGCTTGGTGTGATTTTTCCTGTGAAAGGGTCACCTGGCATCTTTTGAGCTACAAAGAATATAAATAAACTTAATACTATCAATTGAGGAATCATTATTAAAAATCGTCTTATTATTGTTTTAGTCATATTATATTTCCCCCTTTCTAGCCGCTACATAATGAGAATCTTTGTACTTCTCTAAATCGTACACTGATCCGTTTTCATCGTAGTAGACATTCTTTTGTTCATCAAATTTCTTTTCAATAGCTTGTCTAGTATCTCTAAGTTCTTTTCTTATACTTGGATCAATTTGTGGAATAGCTGCAATAAGTCGTTTCGTGTAAATATGTTGTGGATCAGAGTACAACTCATCACGATTTCCAGTTTCTACAAATTTCCCATTGTGCATGATGTAGATATAATCACACATGTGTCTTACAACTCCCAAATCGTGAGAAATGAAAATGTAACTTAGATTAAACTCTTGTTGAATTAATTTCATGTAGTTTAATACTTGTGCTTGAACTGATAAGTCAAGTGCACTTACAGGCTCATCTGCAACGATTAATCTTGGATTACATGCAACAGCTCTTGCAACACCAATTCTTTGTCTTTGACCACCTGAGAATTCAAATGGATATTTGTAAATTGCACTTTCATTAAGTCCAACTATATCTAACAATTTAAACACCTTTTCTTTTTCTTCTTTTGGTGTTAATCTTTCAAAATTTCTGATAGGTTCAGCAATTATATCCAAAATTCTTTTTTTAGGATCAAGTGAACTCATTGAGTCTTGGAAAATCATTTGAACGTCTTGGTTGTAGTTAATCTTTTTTCTGTAAGATCTACTTGTAACATCTTTTCCTTCGTACAAAATCTGTCCATCTGTAATCTTTTCAAGTCCAACAATAGCCTTTCCTATAGTTGACTTTCCTGAACCAGATTCTCCAATCAATCCATAAGTTTTTCCTTCTTCAATATCCATATCCACGCCGTCAACAGCTTTGATATAGTCTTGAACCGTATTAAAAAATCCACCACGAATTGGATAATGAACTTTCAAATTTTTAACTTCTAAAAATCCCATATTTTCCTCCTATTCGTCTTTAAAATGGAAATTCTTCCAGCAAGTACAACGAACCAAATGTCCATTGCCAACATCGTGTAGTACTGGATTTTCTTCGTGTTCATGATCATCTATCCAAGGAATACGAGGTGCAAATCTGCATCCTTTTCTTGGTAAATTTTTTAATGAAGGAACCATACCTTCAATAACATGTAACTGATCAGAATCAGTATCTGCTTGTGGAATGGAATTTAATAAACTTCTCGTATATGGATGAAGTGGGTTATTGAACAACTCATCTACTGGTGCAATCTCAACGATTTGACCAGCATACATTACGCAAACTCTGTCAGCGGTCTGTGCTACAACTCCTAAATCGTGGGTTATCAAGATAATCCCTGAATTCATTTGATTTTGTAATTCTTTTAGTAAATCTAGAATTTGTGCTTGAATCGTAACATCAAGTGCAGTAGTTGGCTCATCAGCAATCAAAACACGAGGTTTACAGCTTAAAGCAATTGCTATGATTACTCTTTGTCTCATACCTCCTGATAATTGATGAGGAAATTGTCTTGCTATAATTTCAGCATTTTCAATCCCTACTTTTTTTAGAAGGTCAATAGCCTTTTCTTGACGTTGTTTCTTATCCAAATCTGTATGATAAAACAAAGCTTCTTCAATTTGTTCGCCAATTCTCATTAATGGGTTAAGCGATGCCAATGGATCTTGGAATATCATACCAATTTCTCCACCTCTCAAATCATTGAATTGAGCTTCTGTATAATTCAAAATATTTTCGCCGTTATATATAACTTCACCGCTAATTTGAGTGTAATTCATATTATGTAGACCCATAATAGTAGTAGCAAGTGTAGATTTACCACATCCGGATTCACCAACCATCGCCAATACTTCGTTTTCGTATAATTCAAACGAAACATCGTCGACAGCATCGTAAAAATCGTCTTTTATTCTAAAAGCTGTATGCATATTATTAACTTCCAATATTTTTTTATTAGCAGACATCTTATTCTCCTTTCAGTTTATTTTGCGTATGATTTATGTATGATTAATAAATAATACTTTACCTAATTATAGTGAGATAAAATGAATTTGTCAATTATTATTTATTTTATGATTTAAAATTTCAGTATAAAATTTGCGTTTATTATGTTTTTATGGATTATATTACAGTTTTTCCTCAGAAATACAAATTTTATGATTTTGTTTTCCTGTCTATTTTCTGCGATTAATTGTTTTTCTTGAAATTTTTTCAAAATTATTTTTATTCATCTACGATTTTTTTAGTTTTGAAGAGCTTTTTTTCAAATTTTGTATAAAAATCACTTGACTTATATTCTTTATTGTGGTAAAGTAATAATAATCATGAGCCTATTTACAAATTTATTAAATTTGAAAATTTGTAACAAAAAGCTTGCTTTCGATATATCGAAATGGTAAAATATATTTACAGATTGAAAACTTTTTCATTTTCAATTAAATCTCCATTTCTTAATTTATTACAACATAAAAAAACAAGGTATGAATTTAATTCAACACCTTGTTTTTTTATTTTAGTCTATTTTTACTATATTAATGTCGTCAAAACAATCGTCTATTTGGAATTTTTTCGGCAAATCTTTTGTCTTCAATGAAGCTTGTGCACATGCGTTTGCCATTTTAAAAGACTTTTCATAATCTGAAGTTCTGATAAATGTAGCGATAAATCCTGCGATTATTGAGTCGATAACAAAATCTCTTTTTTGGTTTGCTATTTCGTCTATTTCAAATGCGTATGTGGAATCTTTTTGAAACAAATACACTTTATTCTCTACAAATGGAACTACGACAAATTTTGAATTCAAATGAAGTATTTCATTTTTCCATTTTAGCAAATCAGATTCTGAATTTATTTTGGTTTTAAATAAATGTTCCAAGCATTTTACGCTGATATTTTCAAGAAGTGATCCTTCATCTGCAAATTTCTCCAGATAATACTCGTCTATATCAAGTACGAATTGTGCTTTGTTGGCCTTGCAGATAGCAATCATTCTTTCGATTACAGTTTCTGTAATATTTCTTGGAAAAGCCGTCGACAAGAATACAGTGTCTCCTTCTTTGACTCTGGATAGATAATACAATAGTTCCTGTATTTCTTGATGAGAAATGCTTGGTCCTTTGGATTCAATCACCGTTTTCGTTGTTCCTGTGATTTTGATATTGATTCTGGTATTGTCATCGATTCTGATAAATTCAGATTTGATATCTTCTCTTCTAAGCCAATCTTCGACAAATTCTCCTGTAAATCCTCCTGCAAATCCAGTTGCAACTGTTGGAAGACCAAGTTGTTTCAGAATCCTTGAAACATTGATTCCTTTTCCTGCTGGTAGCATCAAATCAAAATCAGATATATTGTTCTTGTCAAATTTAAAATCCGTAACCTCACTTACAAATTCAAGTGCGGGATTCATTGTAACTGTATAGATCATTTAATCACCTACATTAATCCTGGAGCAAGTCCAAAGAATATTTTTTGAAGAAGCGTCATAACGACCATGAAAACCACAAGTCTCGTTATTATAATTCCGGCTGCATTGAGGCCGTAAATTTTCCAGATATTTTTGTAATCAAATCTATCTATCAGAATAATCGTCGCAAATAGTATCAATACTACTAATGAAATCAAATATATAAAAGCGTGCGCTCCCAAGAATGTGAACGTGAATACTGACGAACTAAATCCGACAAGCCCTCCTGCTGTTAGTACCCCGAATAAGCTAAATATTAAAGATTCTACGACAGTAAGCAGCAAAGAAATATTCTTTTTCAAATTTTTGTCGATAGGTTGGTAAAGTTTAGTGTCAGCTAGTTTAAGCCCCAAACTATATGATAAAACTTTTTGTAACAAATCTAAAATCAATACTGAAACCATAACCACAATGGCTTTTAATTTTTGAGTAAATGTCCAGTGATTTGTAGAATTCATGTAAAAGAATAAAAGCGGCAACGCTGACAATACAACAACAGCTAATCTCATCGAGAACTTGTAAGGTTGTACTCCACCCATCATTTTCTTCAAAATTTTCGTGAAAAACAGATTAATTTTGTCAAACACTTGTTTTGTTTTTACATCAAAATTATCCATAAATTTGTCAACATCATCGTCTTCTTCATCCTCGTATTTATGAATTGTAAACTCATTAGCCGATGTGAATCTTATCGACTCGTCCCTTTTGTTTTTTTCTTCGACATCATCGTAACCTTTCGTGATAAAAATCGTGTTTTCGTAATTTTCTTCGGGTTCTTTTAAATCCTCGTGATTGATTTTCTTCTCAACCTCTTCATCAGGATTGAACTTTCCATACTGAGATTTGTTTTTGTTAATCACTTGGAAGATATCTTCAATTCTTTTCGGTTTGCGTTCGGTTTTATTTTTATTGATGATTTCTTCGCACTTTTGTTGCTCATTAGATTTCTCGCTAGTTTTTATATTGAAAATATTCATTACATCATCTGAATATGAATAATCCTTGTCTGTAGACGTATTTTCTTTTTGTTGTGAAACTTCTGATTCACTTTTTTGTTGATTCAAATTTTCGCGATATTCCTTCAAATTAAATCCACAATTGTGACAGAAATTCACCGTATCTAACACTTTTTCATTGCAATTAGGACAACGCATTTACTCACCTCCGTAACCGTATTATATCACAATACATTATACTGAATTATAACTTTGCCAAATCTTAATATTTGGGCAATAAAAAACTGGGTTAATTATTCCCAGAATTTTAAAAGAGTAAGTACACATCATGCACGAATATCTAGACTACGAAAATTGTTGATTTCTGAATCTCAAAATCCTAAAATCGTAAGCACGCTTCGCTTACGCGGTACGATTTTTTGACGGATTTTTTCGATTTGAAATCAAAGCAATTTTTTCCGTATGATATTCTTAGCATGAATGTGTAATACTCTTTTTCCTATTTTCTTTTAAAAACCATATATCTATAATCCAAGTCTTCGTATGATTTAATGTCTGATTCTTCTGATACATAGAAATCTTGGTCTTCGAATAAGTTTCTTATTTTCGCATCGTATTCAAATTCACAATCAACATAAGTAATTACGAATTCATCAACTAAATGAATCAATGATTCAATGGTGTTTGCTCCACCTATCAAATACTCTGTCATTTTGTGATCTGGATTGATTTCTTTTAATGTGCGTAGCAATTCTTCTTCATTTTTCACGCACAACATTCCATCCAAATCTTTGCTCGTAATTATAATGTTGGTTCTGTTTGGTAGAGGTTTTGAATCAGGTAGAGATTCCAATGTTTTTCTTCCCATGATTACGATGTTTCCCGTAGTCAATTCTTTAAATCTTTGCATGTCTTCAGGAATCGAAAAAAGCATATCTCCATCTTTTCCTATCGCAAAATTTTTGTCTACTGCTAATATAACTTTCATTAACAAAAATCTCCCTTCCTTATATTACTTACAATTTCGTTCAATTTTTCCATTGCATGATCATCTGTCCAATCAAAATCATCCTCGCAGATTCTTACTACAAGTATACCCATTTCCTCGCAGCAAATATCAAGCATGCTGCTGTAAATGGCATTTTGCAAATCAGATGATGAATTGTGAAGGGTAATGTCGCATTTATTTATCCATTTATCAAGGCAAAAACCATAGTTTTTTTCTGGCGGATAATTTTCAAGCGCAGTTTTTCTTTCTATTGTGAATTTTCTGTTCGCATCGTACATAAAACAAAGCTTATTTTCATCATTATAAGCCATTATGTTGATATCATTGACATATCTTATCAAATCATCTCTGGTTATTTTGTCGTCCAATACATTCAGAACTTTCTTAAGATTTTCGTTATCTATGTTTGGTTTCAAACTAGAAAAATTCTTGCTAAATTCTATATCTCCGCTAAAATACACTCGCAGTATTTTTTTAATAGCATCGATTTGTTCTTTTTCATAATCAGATGCCAAAAAAGTACTGTTTTCCATAAAATCTCCTTTATATTACATCCATTTTTTCTTTTTAAAGAAATAAATCATGACGCTGGTAATCACAATCGCAGTAACCCAGAACAAAATATATCCGTATTTTCCTTGAAGCTCCGGCATATATTTAAAGTTCATCCCATAAACGCCAGTTAAGAAAGTCAACGGCAAAAATATCGTCGACCACACAGTCAACACCATCATTACTTCGTTAGTTCTGTTGGAAATATTCGTGTCAAATGCGTCTATCATGGAATTTATCATATCGCGATACACTTCGATGAATTCGAGCATCTGAATAATATGATCATACAAATCTCTCATGTAAATCGATGTGTTATGACTGACTAGATTGACTCTGAATTTTGACATTTCATTGATAACTGTACGCAACGGCCACAAAGTTTTTCTCAAAAATATCAGGTTTTTCTTCATGGTGTAAAGTTCTCTTAGAACATCATCGTCGTGATTTGTCATCATAGTGTCTTCCAAATCGTCGATATATTCTCCTAAAATATCAAAAATTTGATAATAATTGTCGATTACCGCATCCATTAACAAAAGAAGTAGACCGTCTGTAGTTTTAGGTCTAAAGACAGGTATTTTTTCTAATTTATCCACAATTCTGTCAAATGATGTGGATTTGTTTTGTTCAACAGTCACCAACAAATTTTCTTTTAATACGAATGACACTTGATTAAATGACAATTCCTTTACGCTATTGAACATATCATAATCCACAGTATCAGTTACAACGAACAAATAATCGTCATAAGCTTCTAGTTTTGTTCTCTGCTCTACATCCAACATATCTTCTATTATAAGAGGATGGATTTTGAATTTTTCTTTCATTTTAATAAAATTATCCGAATCAGATAATCCTGTGATATATATCCAATTTATCCTATCATCTCTCAATTCGATATCATCGATGTCTGTGGTTTGATGTTTGTCAAAATGATGTTCATTAAAACTGCAAAAAGTAATTTTGGTGTTTTCGAGATCATTCTCAAGCCTAAGAGTTTCTAATATTTCATTGATTCTATCCTCAAATAATAAATTAGCCAATACTATCTCCTAATTTTCGTCCAATAACTTATTTGCATAATTTCTATACGTTGATTTTGAATTATCTCCAACAAGTCTATCGATGATTTTGCCATCTTTTATAAACAAAGTCGTAGGTAGCGGCAAAGCTTCGTAATGTGTGATTATCTCATCTTTGTTTATTTCCTTGACTTTTTTTGCTGTATATTCGTAAAATTCAATCTCTCCTTGGAAGGATTTTTCAATGTCTTCCAAATCATTTTTCGCCGGAATACAAGGGCAAATCCCGTCCGCTTCGAAAAATAAAATCTTGTTTCCTTTGTTAAATACCTTAGAGTTGATATCACTCTTTTTAAATTTTTTCATTTGGTACTATCCTCCAAATCTCTTCTGCATATTCTTTTATCGTTCTATCAGATGAAAATTCTCCGAAATTAGCGATATTCATCAAACTCATCTTCGCCCATTTTTTCTTATCAGAGTAAGTTTGTAAAATCTTTTCGTGAATTTGTTCATAATCGTTGAAATCTTTTAACACATAATATTCATCCAATTTGAATGAAGAATCTCTATTGACAAGTGAATTGTAAATATCCAAGAACATAAACGATCCACTATCATTAATCAAATCGCTTAATAAAGTATCCACAACTCGTTTGATGTTTTCATCCTTATAATAATACTCAACTGGATTGTAACTGTCTCTGATGGAATTTAACACATCAACAGTCGCTCCAAATGGGAAGTTGTTGTCTTCGCCTGCGTGATTGAAAATCTCGATGTTTGCACCATCATAAGTTCCCACAGTCAATGCTCCGTTTAGCATAAATTTCATGTTACCAGTTCCTGATGCTTCTTTTCCCGCAGTTGAAATCTGCTCACTCACATCTGCTGCAGGATACACCAATTCTCCGATGGATACGTTGAAGTTTTCCAAGAAAACAACCTTGATGTATTTGTTGACAACATCGTCGTTGTTCACGAGATTTTTAACTTCATTTATAAATTTTATAATAGCTTTTGCTCTGAAATATCCTGGAGCAGCTTTCGCTCCGAAAATAAATGTTTGTTTTGGAATATCTGTTATTTCATTATTTTTAATCTTGTAGTATAAGTTCAAAATGTGAAATGCATTCAACAATTGTCTCTTGTATTCGTGAAGTCTTTTCACTTGTATATCGAAAATCGAGTTCTCGTCCACATCGATTTGTTCATGCTCTTTAATATATTTTTTGAGTCTGATTTTATTGTGAAGTTTGATTTCCATTAATCTATCCAAAACATTGTCATCGTCTCGGAATTTTTCAAGCTCTTTTAATTTCGTCAAATCTGTCTTCCAATCTTCTCCCAAAAGTTCTGTAATGTATTGTGTTAATTCTGGGTTTGCGTAGAACAACCAACGTCTTGGAGTAATTCCATTTGTTTTGTTGACAAATTTATCTGGATACAAATCGTGCCATGGTTTTAATGTATCATTTTTCAAAATTTCGGTGTGAATTTTCGCAACGCCGTTTATTTTTACGGCAGTTAATATCGCCAAATGTGCCATATTAACAGTATTGTCCTTCACAATTCTGAGATTGTCGATTCTATCCACAGAATAATACAATCCCACCAAATCACTGACAAATCTCTTATCGATTTCAGTGATAATATCCATAATTCTAGGACTCACCTCTTCTACAACATCGACATTCCATTTTTCCATTGCTTCTTGTAAAATCGTGTGATTAGTGTAATTGAACACATTACTAGTAACATTCCAAGCTTGTTTCCAAGAAAGTTTTTTGTCATCCATCAACACTCTCATCATTTCAGGTATAGCCATAACAGGATGTGTGTCATTTAATTGAATTGTATTGTATTTTGCAAAATCTTCAAAATTTACATCATTCGGAAAATTTTTCTCGTATTTTTCGATTATATCTTGAATAGATGCGCTACTGAAAAAATACTGTTGTTTTAATCTTAAAACTTTACCAGGTCTTTGGATATCATTCGGATACAAAACTCTCGTAATATCTTCTGCTCTATTTTTTTCTTTTACTGAATCGTCGTATTGAAAATTATTGAATTTTTGAAAATCAAATCCGTCATCACATTCCGCCTGCCACAACCTCAAAGTGTTTACAACATGGTTTTTGTAACCTACAACTGGCATATCATAAGGAACTGCTTTTACGACTTGGTTTTTGTATCTAATGATTTTGGATTCAGATTCAACACGTCTTGACCAAGGATCCTTGTCCAATGTCCAATTGTCTCCGACTTCCATTTGAAATCCGTTGTGAAAATATTGTTTGAAAAGTCCTTGGCGATATCTAACGCCGTAACCTGTCAACGGATAATCCAAGCTCGCTGCGCTTTCCATGAAACACGCTGCAAGTCTTCCTAATCCACCGTTACCCAAAGCTGCATCTTCTTCTTGAATTTCCAAATCATTGATGTCGATGTCCAATTCTTTTAAAATTTGTGAATATTTTTCATCCAATCCCATATTCAACAAATTGTTTCCCAAAGATCTTCCTATCAAAAATTCTGCGCTAAAATAGTAGGCATTTCTAATATGTTTGTGTTTGTCAGAAGTTTTCTTCCAATCATCCGCCAATTCGTTCATTATTATTTTCGAAAAAGCTATGTATTTTTCTTTTTTAGTTGAAGTGTGTAAATCTTTCCCAAACATATTAAATAAAATTTTTTCAAATCGCAACAAAAATTCTTCCTTTTCCATAAAATCCTCCTATTCTCAGCTTAACTATATTTTACCACATTTGTAAAATAGTCCTATTAAATTTGTATTGTTTTTTATAAAAATCAACAAAAATGATACATTTTTCTATTTTATTGATATAATGTTTTAGTTATAGTAATATATTAATGAGTCACAAGAAAGGACAAAAATTATGCAAAAAAATATATATGTATTATATGGCGGTCCTAGTACTGAACACGAAGTAAGTATTACAAGTGCTAGAACATTAATAAATAATTTATCAAAAGAAAAATACAACGTAAATGCGATTTTCGTTCGCCGCAATAAAAAATTCATAATGAAAGAAAACATAACTGAAGAAATAAAATCCGACGAAGAATTGATTCTTGACACTGATCTTTCAGTAATAGAATCTGTCAGCGAGTGCATCAAAAAAATCAATCCAGAAAACACTGTAATATTTCCTGCAATTCATGGAAGTTACGGTGAAGATGGAACAATCCAAGGTTTCATAAAAGTTTTGGATTTGCCATTTGTAGGATGTAATGTGTTGGGTTCTGCGTTATGCATGGACAAGGGATACACTAACGATATTTTCGAATTGAACAAAATTCCTCAAGCAAAATACGTGGTACTTTGCAAAAACGACGATTACAATTTGAAAGAAATTTTCGAAAAAACATCCAAGGCTGTTTATGTGAAACCATGTAATGCTGGTTCATCAGTTGGCGTTATGAGAGCAGAAACAGAAGAAGAATTGGAAAAAGCAATTCAAAACGCATTCCAATACGACAGAAGAATTTTGGTTGAAGAAGAAATCATAGGCCCTGAACTTCAAATAGCTGTTATGGGCAATGACAATCCTGTTGCATCACGTCCGGGTGTATACCAAATACACGATGTAGAGTTTTTCGATTACGATGCAAAATACAACGATTCAAAAACAGAAATGCTTACACCATTTCCAATGGATGAAAAGTTAGAATTAAAAGCAAGACATTTGGCAGAAAAAGTGTACAAATTAATGAGTTTGTCAGGATTTTCAAGAGTTGATATGTTCGTAAAAGACAACGAACTTTGGGTGAACGAAATCAACACAGTTCCAGGACTAACTCCACATTCAATGTTTCCAGTTTTGTGGAAATGCACTAACGATATGAGTGTTTCAGAAGTATTCGACAACTTGATTGGTTTGGCTGTTGAAGAATACGAAAAAAATAAAGCATATAAGTTAGAGAGGTAAATATGTTAACAAGAAATTTAAAAACAATAACAGAACTTACTAACACAATTATAAATGAAAAATACCATGATGTAATGGTAAAAGGTATCTCAACAGATACAAGAACTATTCAAAAAGATAATATGTTCATCGCTCTAAAAGGAGACAATTTCGATGGACAAAATTACATAGAGATGGCTTTTGAAAAAGGCGCATCTTGCTGTGTAGTTAACAGAGATTACAGAAATATCAACGATTACCCTGTAATCGAAGTAGACAATACAAAAGAATTTATGATGGATTTGGCTAGAAACTACATCAAAAGCTTGGACTGCAAGGTAATAGCAATCACTGGATCCAACGGAAAAACAACTACAAAAGATATAATGAGTTCTTTATTAAAAGAAAAATACAAAGTCGTTAAAACACAAAAAAATTACAACAATGAAATTGGATTGTCCAAGACTATATTTGACATAGATGATGATACTGAAGTTGCTGTCCTTGAAATGGGAACTGAAAACTTCGGAGAAATCAGACAATTGACAAATATCGCGCATCCCGACATCGCAATGATTACAAACATTGGCGACAGTCACCTATTGAATTTGAAAACAAAAGAAAACATTGCAAGAGCGAAATTCGAAATCCTTGAAGGATTAAAAGAGGATGGAATATTTATTTTAAATAATGATGATCCAATTCTTAGAGAAGTAAAACAAGAATACAAATTACCAGAAAAAACCATAACTTTTGGAATAAAACCAGACAGCGATTATAGAATGGAAATGATCAAAGCTGATGAAACAGGATCGACATTTTCACTCAACGACCATGTGTTCAACATAGAATTGTTGGGACATCATCAAATGTACAACGCTACAATGTCAATAATCGTAGCAGAACTTATGGGATTGGATTATTCCGATATTGCAAAAGGACTTAAAAATATCGAATTAACTGGAATGAGAAACGAACTTATCCTACTAGACAAATTCCACATTTTAAACGACAGTTACAAATCAAATCCACAATCACTTACAAGTTGCCTAGAAACAGCCTATGGATTGCACGGCTATTCTAGAAAAATTGCCGTATTAGGTGATATGCTAGAACTTGGAGATAACGAAATAACTCTTCACAAAAATATCGGAAAATCAATCAATCCAGAAAAAATCGACTACGTATTGGCAACTGGACCATTAGCTGAAAACATAATCAAAGGAGCACGAACAAACTTTGCAGAAGACAAAGTATTCTACTTTGAAACAAAAGAAGAATTGCTTGAAAAATTACAAGAATTAATCGTGGACAACACATTAGTTTTAGTAAAAGCATCTCATGCAATGCAATTCGATAAATTAGTCGAACAAATAAAAGAAATATAAAATAAAAATGTGAACTAAGTTTTCTTAGTTCACATTTTTCTTATTCACTAACTTGACTATCATCAGTATAAAATTCAAATACTCCCGGGAATAATTGCTTTATTTTTCCTTGTACATCTTTATCTCTATAACATTTTGCAAAGTCCACTGCCCATTTTGCATTGACATTCTCTTTCTTTACAAAAGGTCCCATAGGATAATTTATCATTTCATCATCACGAGCAAGATACTTTGATGGGTCTTTTTTGGCATTAGACATATGAGTAAAGAAAATACACGCTGCATCAACATCCGATAAACTAGAAACTAATTGAGCTTGCTCAATTTCTTTTATTTTTAAATTCTTTTTATTTTCTACTATATCCGCTACAGTTGCAAGCTTTGCATTTTTATCAATTTTAATCAAACCAGATTTTTCTAATATTCTCAAAGCAATATTTTCATTCATCGCATCATTCATAATAGCAATGCTTCCATTTTCTGGAATATCTTCAATTTTACTGTATTTTTCTGAATATAGTCCAATTCCTGTATACATACCATATGGCTTTACTAAATCCAAATCAGCATTATTATTTTTATTAAAACTCTTAACATATTTTTTATGTTGAGCTATAGAAATATCTATGTCTCCGTTTTGTAATGCTTCTAATGGTATTTGATTAGAATCAAACATCTTGAATTCTGTTTTATATCCCATTTCCTTGTATTTTTCGGCTAATGGTTCATAATATACTTGAGATAATGCAGTACCTCCTATTACAACTTTTTCTTTATTCGTTTCTCCTGAATTATTTTGTGTTTTTTTGCCACAAGCTACAAGCAAAATCATTAACGTAGCTAATAATACAACTTTTAAAAATTTATTTTTCATATTACCTCCTATTTTACCTTATTATACATTATATTTCCTATTTTTTGAATAACCATAACTAATAAAATAAGTAATATAACTATAAAATACATAATTGCATAATCAAATCTTTGATAGCCATAAGTTAGAGCTACAGCCCCTAATCCTCCAGCTCCTACGGCTCCCGCAATAGCTGACATGTTTAATAAATTAATTATCATTATTGTGTAATTTTGTATTAAACTCGGAAGTGATTCGACTAATATCACTTTTGTTATAATTTGAAAATCAGTTGCTCCGAAAACTTTTGAAGCTTTAATTACTCCATTATCTACTGTGCTAAATGCATTTTCTGCCATCCTAGTTGCAAAAGGTATACATCCAATGGTTATTGTAAAAATTGCCGGTACAATGCCAATTTTACTACCTAAAATTGCTCTTGTAATAGGCGTAAGGGCAACTATTAATATCATAATAGGAAAAGCTCTTAATATATCAGTTATTTTACCTAGAATTGCATTTATAATTTTATTTGGTTTCAATCCATTGTTATCCGTAATAAACAAAATAATACCAAAAATTATTCCAAAAATTATCGAAAAAATCGCTGAAACAATAACCATAGTTAGAGTTTCAATAATTGCTGGTATAATAACTTTCGGCATATATCTTATTAAGTCTGTATCTCCCAAAAAACTTAAAGTATAAATCATATTAATATCCCTCTATTTCATAATTAAGTTTTTCATTATTTAAAGCAGTTACTGCTTCCTTTAATTTTTCATTTGATACGATAATTTTTATTAAAATAATATTCTCGTTATCTAATTCGATCTTTTTTATATTCTCAAGTTTAAAAGGAACATCAAAACCAGATAATTTATCATTTATTAACAGTAATTCATTATTTGAATATGGAACTTTTATAATTATTTCTGTTTCATTTTCATTGGTTTTAGTTTTATCATATATGAATGTGTTAATATCTTTATCTCCACTTAACAATAGATCTCTTGTATATCCTGTTTTAATAATTTTTCCATCTTTTAATAGCCCTATCTTATTACAAGCTTTTTCCAATACATCCATTTCATGAGTAACGATGATTATAGTTACTTTCATTTCTTGTTGTATCTTTTTTAACAGCTTTAAAATAGAGTTGGTTGTTTTTGGATCTAGGGATGACGTAGCTTCATCACATAATAAATATTTTGGTTGTAATACTAAAGCTCTTGCTATGGCTACCCTTTGTTTTTGACCTCCACTTAATTCCTTTGGTCGAAATAATAATTTATCTTCAATTCCAACAAGTTTCGCCATTAATTCAACTCTTTTTTTTATATCTTCTTCTGAATAATTCCAACACCTCATTGGCAAAGCTATATTTTCAAACACATTTTTTCTATTTAATAGGCAAAAATCTTGAAAAACGACACCAACTTTTCCCCTAAATTCTCTCGATTTTTCTTGTTCAAGACCTGTAATATCTATACCATCAATTAATATTGAACCTTCATCATATGTTTCTAACCCTGTCAAACAATTTAATAATGTTGTCTTTCCTGCACCACTATTTCCTATCAATCCGAATGTTATTTCATCTTCTATGACTAAAGATAAGTCATTAATAACATTTTTTTCTCCATCATAGCTCTTTTTTAAGTTTTTAATCTCTATCATCTTATACATCCATATAATAGTTGTATGAATATTTTATCGGATATTCTATACCTATTTTTTTTAAATTATCAACTATCGATTTCTTGTTTTTGTCATCTTCCATTATATTTATTGTCTGGAATATTCCATCTATGGTTTTGTTAAACTTATCACGATGAATACCTATCGACATTTCATTATCTTTCCAACCAACCTTGTGTCTAGTACCTACGCATAGCATAGAAATATTTATATCTTCGTTAAGTATTTGATTAGCGGTAGATTCTTGACAAATTGCCATGTTCCCTACAAGACTAATATTGTTATTTCTTCCATAATGATAAGTATATCCCTGAACTACACGCATTGCACTATAAGGTTCTAAAATAATAATATATACATCTGGATTATCTGGAAAACTTGATGCAGGACCTATCAATACTGCATAATTTTTTTCAGCCAAAAACCCTGAATTTTTTCTTACCTCTGAACTAATTTTACTACTCTCATGTAATCCTAGTCTAGCCCAATTTTCTCCATTTGAATTCTTTTCATCTACATCCAACAATCCCAAAGCTAGTGCACCACTTTTACATAAAAAATCTTTCTCAGTAGCTTTGATTATATTACCGGAACTTGCAGCTTTTATCATTTGACAATAGTTAATTGGCTTTCTCAATTCTACTGCTTTGTATCGATCATAATCATTCTTATTTTTTAGAAGTTTAACAGCTACTATCTTTCTCTTTAGATTTGGTAGAATTGCCTCTGCTAGTATAGCTGAATTTATTTTTTTACTATCATATTCAATTTTTGCTTTTGACATCATAACCCCTCATTCTTAGCGATAATACTATTTTATATATTTTTCTTTGCTTGTTTATCGTTATAAATTCTCTTCATCAACATTCCAAGTGCAAATACTCCGAATAAAATTATAAGTCCTTTTACCCATGTAGATGGATTTGTCGATTTGCTTGCTGCATAAGAATAAATCAATGTAGCTGGAAGTTGTCCGATTCCTGTCGCTATGAAAAATTCCCAAAATCCCATCGGAGTCAATCCCGCTGCATAACTAATAGGGTCAAATGGAACAAACGGCAATAATCTTGCAACCAAAATAGCGTTCTTTCCGTATTTGTCGAAGAATCCTTCTACTTCCTTCAATGCTCCTTTTGTGGCAAATTTTTCTGCAATATCTCTTCCCAAAAATCTTGCTATCCCAAAACAAAGAGCTGCTCCTGCCATTGCAGATGTCCAAGACAATATACTTCCTCTCACCCATCCCCAAATAGCTGCATTTGAAAATGTAATGAAAAACGCTGGAATTGGTGCTGCAATTGATTGAAGAATCATCATCAAGAATGAAATTATAACCGCAGTCTTTCCGAACGATCTAATGTAAGCTTTTACACTTTCAAGGTCTTTAAAAGCTTTGGACATGTTTGTCACGCCTTCTCTGAGTGGTTTGATAAATACAAATGCAAGAACTACAATGAGAATTACGACAATTTTTTTGATATGTTTATTTTCTAATTTCAAAATTACCCCTCCTTATATTCATTATATCAAATAAAAAAATAAACACTTATTGAAATATTCTATAAGTGTTTATCATTTATAAATTTTTACGAATTAAATTTTTCTTTGTCGAAATATTCTTCACCAGAGCTATTAGCGACGATGACTGTACACACAGCATCTCCTGTGATATTTATCGCTGTTCTAATCATATCCAAAATTCTGTCTATTCCCATTATCATTGCAATCGCAGAAATAGGAAGTCCAATTGAATTGAATACCATGGATAAAGTTATCAAACCAACTGAAGGAATTCCCGCAGTACCTACTGATGCAAGTGTCGCTGCAGCAATTACTGTCAAGAAATTTTGTGGAGTCAATTGCATTCCGTAAGCGTTCGCTGCAAATACTACCGCAACTCCCTGCATGATTGCAGTTCCGTCCATGTTGATTGTCGCTCCAAGTGGAATTGTGAATGAAGAAATTTTCCTACTAACTCCAAGCTCTTCCAATTTGTTTATGTTCATTGGCACTGTTGCATTTGAAGATGATGTGGAGAATGCGAATCCCAAAACCGGGAAGAATTTCTTCAAGAATTTGAATGGATTTACTTTCGCAAAAATCGTCAATAAAACCATGTACACTAATAAAAGTTGAAGTCCCAATCCCAAAACTACTGTGAGCATGTACTTTAACATAGAGAATATTGCAGATAATCCTAAAGTTGCGAATGTCTTTGTGATAAGTGCAAATACACCAATTGGTGCGAACTTCATTACAATCATAGTCATATCCATCATTATGTCGTTGAATTCTTCGCAAATATTTGCAACGTTGTGTGCTTTTTCTCCCAAATTTGCCAAAATAATTCCAACTAAGAGTGCAAAGAAAATTATTTGCAACATATTTCCTTCAGACATCGCTCGAATTGGATTTGTAGGAATTAAATTCAATACAGTATCTTTTAGTGAAACAGCTTGTGCAGGATTGGCCTCTGCTGCTTGACTTACTTTGGTAAGATCAATTCCAACTCCAGGCTTGATAAATGATGCCAATAATAGCGCCAACGTTATCGCCAAGGCAGTTGTGAACAAATAAAATACAAGTGTTTTAACTCCTATTTTTCCTAGTTTTTTAGTATCTCCCATGCTCATCGCACCAGTTACAAGTGAGAAGAACACCAATGGAACCACGAGCATTTGCATTAATCTAATAAATCCTTGTCCCAATACATCAAATACGCCATTTACCAAAATTGTATCTTTTATATATGATGAAGGAACAAATAGATTAAAAACTATTCCGACAAACAACCCTAAAAATAATCCTATGAAAATTTGAGTTGTAAGTCCCATTTTTTTCTTTTGTTTCATAAATATCTTTCCTTTTTCTTAAAATTCATTTTGCATTACAAATTGTTTTTTTCTATATATTTTTTCAAAGAAGTTTGCCAATCTGTGAATTTGTAAATTTGTGAAGTATTCAATAAGAAGTTTTCCAAAGCTGTAAAATCTGGTCTGTGGCCTTCTACTCTCAAATTCTCATCTTCTATTACTTCTGCATTAATTCCTTTTATTTTCAAGATTTCTTCTGCAAATTCTTTTCTACTAGCAACTCCCTCACATGATGCATGATAAATTCCATAATCGTAAGTAGACATCAATTTTACGATAAACTCAGCTAATTGATATGCACTTGTCGGAGAAGAATATTGTGCTTTAGGAACGTAAACTTTTCCTGTTTGAATTGCTTCTTTTATAATGTCTTCTACTCTGTGATTTACTGGTGAAAATAACCAGCTAGTTCTCAAAATAAAATGTTTCACGCTGAATTCTCTTACGAAATTTTCTCCCATCAATTTGCTTTTACCATACATTGTCGTAGGATGTGGAGTGTCATATTCTCTGTATGCACTTCTGGATTGTCCACTGAAAACATCGTCTGCAGACATGTGAATTATTTTTGCATCCACAGTGTTCGCTGCAACCGCCATGTTTCTCGCACCCAAAGCGTTTACTCTGAAAGCTTCGTCTGGATTTTCTTGGCATAATACAGGATCTGTTAATGCAGAACAATTTATGATTACATTCGGTCTGTTTCTTCTTGCAAATATAGAAGTTTCATCGGAATTTACAATATCTACGATGTCTTTGTCTGTTGCCAATACCTCATCTTCAAATGGATCCAAATATTTCTGTAAAACTTTCCCGATTTTTCCATCTGCTCCACTTATCCAAATTCTATTTCTACTCATAATCTCTCCTTAAAAATTTATTTCCAATTCAACTGGACAATGGTCTGATCCCATTATGCTTTGGTGAATTTTCGCATCAACAAGATTGTCCTTCAAATCATCGCTAACCAAGAAATAATCAATTCTCCAACCAGCGTTTCTTTCTCTCGCCTTTGCAAAATACGACCAATAAGAATACTCGTCAGTTTTATCTGGATAAAAATATCTGAATGTATCGATGTATCCATCATTCAATAAAAGTGACATTTTATTTCTTTCTTCGTCAGTAAATCCAGCTGAGCGTCTGTTTGATTGTGGATTTTTCAAATCAATTTCATTGTGAGCAACATTCAAATCTCCACACACAATTACAGGTTTTCTATCTCTTAAAATATTCAAATAATTGTGAAATTCATCTTCCCACACCATTCTATAATCCAAGCGTTCTAGTTTTTGTTTAGAGTTTGGAGTGTAGACATTCACCAAGAAAAAATCTTCGTATTCACAAGTAATCACACGTCCCTCAGTGTCGTGTTCATCAATTCCAATCCCGAAACTTACTCCAATAGGCTCAACTTTTGTGTAAACCAAAGTTCCAGAATAACCAGCTTTGTTAGCTGAATAAGAATATCTGTGATAACCTTCAATGTTCATTTCGTCAGTCATTTGATTTTCTTTCATTTTGATTTCTTGTAAACAAAAAATATCCGCATTCAAACTATTGAAAGCATCCATAAATCCTTTTTTCATAACGGCTCTGTATCCGTTAACGTTCCATGATATTAATTTCATATACTCACCTCTTATTTGTTCTTTATTATATCATATACAGTTTTGTAACTTATATTTGTAAATTTTTCTAACAATTATTTATACCCAAATAAACGAAAATTTAATAAATTTGTGATTTTGTTAAGTTTTCGCAATTTGATATAATATATTAAAAAGAAAAAAGGAGATTTTTATGCAAGATTATAAAAATTTTAAATTAATAGATACAAGAGAATTGTCAGACATCAATTCTACTGCATTTCTTTTCGAACACGAAAAGACAAAAGCAAAAGTTTTGAAGCTTTCTAACGATGATGAAAACAAAGTATTTTCAATTGCTTTTAAGACTATTCCTCAAGATAGTACAGGTGTCGCTCACATAATGGAGCACTCTGTATTAAATGGATCAAAAAAATACACAACACGTGAACCATTTATGGATTTGGTAAAGTCTTCACTACAAACATTTTTGAATGCGATAACTTATCCAGATAAAACTTGCTATCCTGTTGCAAGTCGTAACGCCAAGGATTTCAAAAATCTCGTGGACGTTTATTTGGATGCAGTATTTAATCCAATTGTTTACGAAAAGAAAAATATTTTCTACCAAGAAGGATGGCACTACGAAATCAAAAATGTAAATGATGATATCAAATACAATGGTGTAGTGTACAACGAAATGAAGGGTTCTTACAGTTCAATTTATACGATTATATTCGATGAATTGTTCAAATATTTGTACCCAGACACAACTTATGCACATTCATCGGGCGGAAATCCTTATAATATTCCAGATTTAACTTACGAAAAATTCTTGGAATTCCACGACAAATACTACCATCCATCAAATTCGTTTATTTATTTTTATGGAAATGGCAATATCGAAGAAGAATTGGATCATTTATCAGAATATTTGGATGAATATGATTACAAAAAAATCGACTCAGAAATTCCTTACCAAAAACCATTTGAAAAGGCTAAAAAAGTCGAAGTCGAATACAATATATCAAAAGACGAAAAGCCAGACGGAAAAGATGTATTGGTTTACGCTGCAAATGTCGGACACATCACAAATGTAAAAGATGCATTTGTTTCAACTATTTTAAGTGATGTATTGTTCTCCAACGAATCTGCGATAATTAAAGAAAAATTATTGCAAGAAAACATCTGTGAATCTGTAGAAAACGTATCATCTTACGGCCAAGAAATCACAATGGGTGTTATCGCTGAGAACTCAGATGTAAAAAACACTGAAAAATTTGAAGCATTAGTTAAACGAGAATTAGAAAACATCGTGAAAAACGGAATCGACAAGGACGAACTCACTTCTACTCTTAATAAATTAGAATACGATTTGAAAGAAGCAGGAAGTTTCCACACAAAAGGAGTTATCTATTTCTTAAAATCAGCTCTAAGTTTCATGTACTCAGATAGCTACTACGACCAATTGCAATTCTCAGAAACTCTTGCAGAATGCAGAAAATTAATCGACACAGATTACTACGAAAAATTCATCCAAGAAAAATTGTTAAACAACAATTTTAAATTGATACTTTCTTTGAAGGCAACACCAGGTCTTAATTTGAAAAAAGACAACGAAGTTAAGGAAAAATTAAAACAATACAAGGAAAGTTTGTCCGATGAAGAATTGAATGAATTAGTAGATTTGAACAAAAACTTGGAACAATTCCAATCAGAAGAAGACACAAAAGAACAAAAAGATACTATTCCAACATTGGAACTTTCCGATATTGACGCAAAACTTGAAGATGTAGAAAGAATCGAAAAGAAAATCGACAACTACACATTCTTAAATCCAAATCTATTCACATCAAACATTCACTACGCATCATTTATGTTTGATTTGTCGAAGTTCTCGCAAAAAGATTACTTCTATTTGTCACTTTTATCTGATTATATCGGACTAAGCGATACTACAAATTACGACTACAAGAAATTATACACTCAAACATATCTTGCATCAGGCGGAATATTCACTGCTATTCATTTGAGTAATACGAAAAATAGCCAAGATTTGAAAACTAATTTTGTGTTTAGTTTCAAAACAATAGAAAAAACAGAAGACGAATGTATTAAAATCTTGGAAGAATACTTGTTTAATGTGAAATTCGAAGATAAAAACAGATTCAAAAACATACTTCAAAACTTGAAACAAGAATATAAAACGAGAATTCTTGAAGCAGGAAACCAATTCGCATTGACAAGATCCATGGCATCATTCTCAGAAAAAAGCGTATTGGAAGATGAATGTTCTGGAATTAGTTATTACGAAAAATTGTGCGACGTGTTGAATGATTTCGATGAAAAAGCAGACATCACTTTGAAGAAATTAAAAGATTACTACGAAAAAATCGTAAATTCGAACGATATGATCGTTAGCATTATCAACGAAAAAGATTCTGCAAGCAAATTCTTCGCCAAATTACAAAAATCATTGATTGCAAAAATGAACACAGAAGATATCAACATCAAATCTTCTCCTACAAAATTCTTCAAATTAAAAGAAGCTTACAAGACTTCTTCAAATGTGAATTACGTTGTAAAATCAGCTGATTTGAAAAAATATGGATTTGAATACAATTCCAAAATAACTGTGTTGACAAATATTTTGAACACTTCTTTCTTGTACAACGAAGTCAGAGCAAAAGGCGGCGCTTACGGAGTTGGAATGAGCGTTAGCTTGAATGCAATATTGTATGTATATTCCTACAGAGACCCTAACATCAAAAACACAATCGACATCTACGATCAAATTGATAAATTTGTCGAAAACATGAGCTTCGATGAAAAAGAAATGAAACAATTCATCATTGGAACTGTGAACCAATTCAACCCACCAATGACGACATTCACAAAAGGAAGTCGTTCAATAAACATGTATTTGTCAGGAAGAACTATAGAAGATTACGAAAATTATCTTGAAAACATGCTACACACAACAGTGGATGATTTGAAAAAATTTGCTCAGATAATCAAAAAAGCAATGAAAGAAAATCACTTAGTTGTTGTTGGTAATGATACGAAAATCGATGAAGATGCAAGTCTTTTCGACAAAATAATAAACGTGGAATAAATTTGAGTACTAAAAAAATAGCAAACACTCATGCACTTTTAGCATGAGTGTTTGTTTTTTTATATCTCATTTTGCACAAAACAAAAAGGGCCGTTCGCACAGCCCTATTTATTTTCTAATTTTAATGCTAATTTTTTCTTGATGGATTCCATCAAAACGTAATCGTCCTTGTATCCTCCAGAGATTTCTCGAGTTGGTTCATTGTATGCCAAATCACTAATTTCTCCAGTAAAATCTTTTACTAAATCTAAGACATAATCTCGTCCCAATTTGGATTCACAATATCTCAAAAACGAATAATCGTAATTTCCGTACATCAATTGCTTCAAGCGCAAACTAATTTCTGGCACTCCAGCTTTTCCTGGATAAACGAAGAACATATCCCCACACGCCCACACATCTGGTCTGTAACGAAAATCGTCGCTATCAGGAAAAAGACAATAATTCCATCTCAAAAATCCCTTCATATCGAATAAGTAAGTCATATATCCTACCAATCTCGATTCCATCAAAGGACTTCTTACAAACTGATTCAAATTGTATGGTGTCCAGCAAACATACCATGTCATGTTTTGGAAATTAGCTTCTGTAGCCATTTTCAAATCGCCATTTTGAACCCTAATATATTGATCCAAAATAATAGAAAAGTTTTCTGTATCGCCAGTAAAATCTTCGTAAAATTCTCCATCCATTATAGCGTACTTAATTTTGACATCTTCGCGGATTTCTCTTAACAAATCTTCACATTCACACACATCTGTAGTGTTTTTTGGTTGATCTGCCATTACTCGTGTAATACTCCACAAATTTTTTTCAATCAAATGATTAAAAATCTGTTCAATGTAATCCGCATACATTTCTTTATTTCTAATAAATGTAAACTTGCCCGAATCTTTGTCATACACACGAACTTTTATCGGTTCACAGAAATCTTCCAAAATTACAGAAAAATCTTTTCTGTCCCAATTCCCAATCAAACCGAAAATATCTATTTCGTCGCACATTCCAACTTTTTGACAAATCTCAATGTATCTATCAAAGTTTGTAAAATCCAATTTTAATTTGCCATTTTCTATGAAGCAACCTAAAATATTGTATTCGTACAAGCTAGATTGATTATCATAAATCATTCTGCATGTTTGACCTGCCCATGAATAATCGCTGACAATCACATCGCAAACTTTTTGGCCGGCTTTTGCAAGTGGCTTCATAAAGTTTTCTATAATTTTGAAATGCTCATCAGAATAATATTCAACATCGTAAACTCTCGCAAGAGATGACAAATGTTGCCACAAATCAAGGTAAAAAATATTTTCTTGTGGCATTTCTACATTTGAAACTTCAAGCTTAAAACTTTTTTCATAAACAAGCTCTTCATCATTAAATGAGCTAGCTTTTAAAATTCTAATATTAACTTCATGACTTCCTGAGCTTTCTGATTTTAAATCAAGCCACAAATTGTTGAAGCCTTTTGGAAGATATCCAGATCTTTTATTTAAAATTGCATCTTTTTTGTAACACAAATCATCATCTAGCACATCTTTTTCAAAACTAAGTTTACATTTGCAATCCGAATTGACTTCGATTCGATACATCTCAACTACGCCTTCCCAAGGAAGAGTCATTACTTTATCCAGATTTATCCATGTTTTTTGTTGAAGCTCTAGTTCAACTTGAACAGCAGTCTCTTCGTTTTTCAAGGCAAATTTTTCATTTATCTCATCGCAATTATTCTTAGAAATTCCGATTTGTCTGACTGTTGAAGGTATAAATCTAATCATTAACCTTTCACCCCTTGTGAAACCATTGATTTAATCAAATATTTTTGAATCATAAAGAACAATATAAATGGTGGAAGTGTAGCTACAACGCTTGCTGCCATTTGTGTTTCCCAAGTAGTTTTGTACAAATCTTGGAAATCTGTAAGTGCCAATGATATTGTTCTAAGTTCTGGGGAAGTTATAAATGATTTCGCATAAATCAAATCTCCCCACGCAGCTATAAACGCAAACAATCCTGCAGTTATGATTCCTGGAAAACATAAAGGAAGTAATACATCTTTTATTCCTCGCATTCTGTTTGCCCCATCCATCCAAGATGCTTCTTCATAATCTATAGGAATTTGTGAAAAATACGAGTGCAACAACCATACAGTCATTGGCAAACAAGATGTTGTCGTTGCTATAATCAAAGACAATTTTGTGTCTAATAAATTGAAATTCCTAAAAATAATATACATAGCATTGACTATGATTACGGAACTAAACATTTGTGTCACAAGAATTATATTCATGAATGCATTTTTGCCTTTAAAATCAAATCTCGTAACGGAATAAGCTGCCAATGATCCTATTAAAATACAAATCAACATCGTAATTACAGAAATTTGTAAACTGTTGAAGAATTCTTTGAGAATTGATTTGTCACCGGACAAAACATTTGTATAGTTTTCAAAATGAAAACTATTGAAGAATTTCGGTGGCCAAGTTATTAGTTCGTTGTATGTTTTCAATGATGAGTTTACCAAAATCACTATTGGAAATAGCAACAAAATCACGATAATAGTTAGTATAATTGTGCTTTTTACATTCTTTTTATTTCTCATTTAACATACTCCTTGAATAAATAAAAGTCATTAGCGACAAGATAACTACTACAATCATTGTCAACGCAGAACTTGCACCTATGTTGAATCTACTGAAAGCTTCTTGGTAAATTTTGATTATCAAAGTTTCTGTAGATCTCATTGGTCCACCTTGTGTCAATACATAAATTACATTGAATGAATTAAACGTCCAAATAGTTACTAAAATCAAAATTGTAACAAATGTTTGTCTAATTCCCGGTAATGTAATATCGAAGAATTGTCTTGTTTTGTTCGCTCCGTCTATTTCACTCGCTTCATACAAAGATGTCGGAATTTGTTCCAACGCTGCCAAAAACATCATTGATACAAAAGATATTCCTAGCCATGCATCTACAAATGCCGCGCAGTATAACGCAATATTAGGATCTGATAAAAACAAAATTGGACTTTTAGTAATTCCTAATTTCATAAAGAAGTAGTTAATGTAACCGTATCTTCCATCTAATATCCATTTCCACAATGTTGACACTGCAACTTGAGGAATAGCCCAAGGAATTAGAACTAAAAATCTAAATTGTTTTTTAGCAAAAATATTACTAGATAATAAATACGCAAGTAAAAAACCTAGAAATATTTTCAAAAATACTGTTATAACTGTGTACTTCACAGTTACTGATAAACTTTTATAGAATTGCGGATCATTAAAAATAGATTTGTAATTCGCCAACCCTATAAAATCCGAACTACCTGTAAGTAAATTAACTTTATTGAAAGAGTTAATAAACGTCAACACCATAGGATAGCCATATAGAATTATTACTACCAAAAAGCATGGTAGTAATAATAAATATGGTAACATTTTTGATTTTTTCATTTTACTTTGCTAATTCTTTTTGACAATTATCCAAAGCTTCTTGTGGAGATAATTGACCAGTCATAGCTTTTTGTACTGCAATTGTGAAGCTCTTGTTGAAATCATCCCAGTTTGGTACTTGTGGTTCTGGTGTACCAAATTCCATGATGTCTCTCATAGGTTTGTTGAAATCATCAGCGTATTTTGGATCTTCAGCTTCTTTGTGAAGAATTGGGAACCAACCATAAGCTGCAGTTATAATTTTTTGATTTTCTAATTTGCCCATGAATTTAATAAATTCAAAAGCTTCTTTTTTGTGTTCAGAAATTGAACTCATTGTGTAAGAGTCAGTTACAATTGTAACTCCCTTTTGTTTTCCTTCTGGTAACATTGCAACTTTGTAAGGAGTTTTATCCTTGCCTTTGTCCATTGTTTCTTTTTCCCAACCACCAGAAATGTACATTGCTAAGTCGTTGTTAACAAACATTTTTGATTGGTCATTTCTTGTTGTAGATACTGGATCTGGAACGTATGCTGCTAATTTTTTGAAGAATTCTAATGTTTCTACGTTTTCTTTTGAATTGATAACAAAGTTACCATTTTCGTCAACGATTTTACCACCGTTTTGGTAAATGAAGTTAAGAATTTCATCAGTACCACTAGTTAAATCTGTAGGAATTGCAAATCCTTTCATATTTCCCTTAGTGTTTTCTTTTGCTACGTTTAATAATTCTTCCCAGTTTTTTGGAGCTTCTTTAATCAAATCTGATCTGTAGAATAATCCTCTTGAAGATAATGCCATTGGAATACCAAATTGTTTTCCATTAACTTTACCTGTGTTCAATACATTTTCAATGTAGTCTGTTTTTTGTTCATCAGTCATCATTGAAGACATATCTTCCAAGATACCATTTTCAGAGAATTGTCTCAAAGATCTTGAACCTAAAAGCATAATATCAGGAGCTTTTTTTGCTTGGTATAATTGAACTACTTTTGAGTTTAATTCTTCCCAGCCAGCACTGATAACTTCAACTTTGATGTTTGGATTTTCTTTTTCAAATCTTCCAATAGCATCTGTGAATTGTTCTTTTAGATATCCTTGATCATATCCTGGAACTAACATGTGAATTGTTACTACTTCTTCTTTTTTGTTTTCGTCTTTTTTTGCATCTTTTGAATTATCAGCTGCTTTATTTCCACAAGCTGACAAGAATAGTACGAATACTAAAAGAATTGCCAAAAATTTTTTCTTCATAATATAAAACCTCCAATTTATATATTATATTTCAATTTGATTTTACCACAACTACATATAAAACTCTATGATAAAATTCAATTATAGGAAATTTCTATAAATGAATTAGTATTTTTAAATTTTTTAATGCTATAATATATTTAAAGGAGTTGGACATGGGAAATAATAAAATTGAATTAAAAAATGTTTACAAATCTTACGACGGTGAAAATTACAGCGTAAAAGATTTTAATCTTACAATGAATGACGGAGAATTTATAGTTTTCGTTGGACCTTCAGGTTGTGGCAAGACTACAACATTGAGAATGATTGCAGGACTTGAAGATATTACCAAAGGAGACCTTATAATTGACGGAAAGCGTATGAACGATGTTTCTCCACAAGACAGAGATTTGGCGATGGTTTTTCAAAATTATGCATTGTATCCTCACATGACAATTTATGAAAATATTGCATATCCTTTAAAACTTAGAAAAATCGATAAACAAGAAATCGATAAATCTGTAAAAGACGCGGCTGAAATTCTTGGCATCACTCACCTATTAGAAAAAAAACCTAGCATGCTTTCTGGTGGTGAAAAGCAAAGAGTTGCATTAGGTAGATGTATAGTTCGTCATCCACATGCTTTCTTGATGGATGAACCATTAAGTAACTTGGATTTCAAATTGAGATTGAAGATGAGAACTGAAATCTCGAATTTACAATCAAAATTACATAAAACATTTATTTATGTAACACACGACCAAGCAGAAGCATTGACAATGGGAGACAAGATTGTCGTAATGAAAAAGGGAGAAATCCTTCAAGTAGGAAATGGCGACGAAATCTACAACAATCCAAACTGCAAATTTGTTGCAGACTTCATTGGATCTGCACCAACTAATTTCGTAAAAGTTGATGGTGATTTGACTGTTGGCGATAACACTTACAAATTCGCTCACCCAAAACCATTTTACATGTCATTTAGACCAGAAAAGGCATCACCATATGAAAAAGACGGATTCAAATTTGATTTGACATTAACTGCCATAGAAAACTTGGGTTCTGAACAATACTTGTATGGTTCTCTTCTTGAAAATAGCATCGTAATAAAAGATTTCGAAAACAAAGATTATAAAGTTGGAGAATCTTACACATTCTACGTAGACAAAAATGATTTATTGTTCTTTGATTTTGAAACAGAAAAAAGAATCGAAAACGAAATGACAATGTAGCATAAAAAATTGAGGGCTGTGTAGCCCTCTTTCTTTTGATGATAATATTCAATGCTTTTTTAACAAAATATTCAACGCTCATGCTAAGAATATCATACGGAAAAAATTGACTTGATTTCAAATCGAAAAAATCCGGCTAAAATCGTACCGCGTAAGCGAAGCGTGCTTACGATTTTAGGATTTTAAGATTTAGAAATCAACAATTTTTGTAGTCTAGATATTCGTTCATGAGCTTTAATATTTTATACCACAGTTTTTTAATTAAACGAATTTATCACATCAAACATAGGAATAGTGATGGATATTACGATAAATCCAACGATTATTGCCATGAAGATTATAAGCATTGGCTCTAATATGCTAATGAATGATTTAATTGCATATTCCACTTCCCCGTCGTAAAATTCAGATAATTTCTCGAAAATATCTCCTAATTCTCCAGTATTTTCTGCAACTTTTAACATTGAATTGAACACTTGTGGCGTTATTTTTCTTTTATTGAAGGCTTCTTCAAGTGTAAATTCTCCAGATTCTATTTCTTTGAAAATGTCAGAAAGTTCTTGTTTGTAGTATTTGTTTTTCATGGATTTTTGAATTATGATCAGTCCATCAAGAATTGTCATGGAGTTTTTGTGAGTTATGCTTAAACTTCTCGCAATTTCAGATGAGATTACTATTTGTCTTTGTTTCCCAAAAATCGGATTTGTCGTTTTGAATTTGTCCAGGTAATATCCAAATTTTGTTTTTCGATAAGCTATGATAAGTCCCGCAATTATTAGAACTAAAATAATTAATATCAATAATCCTTTTTCGTTAATTGCATTCGATACTGAAATTAGAATTCTTGTAGACAGTGGTAGCACCATGTCAGAGCTTTCAAACAAATCCACGAATGTTGGAATGACGTTTTTGAGCATAAATATCAACATTATAATTCCCGTAACAGTCAAAATAATTGGATAAATCATTGCATTTTGAATTTTTTTGTTGATATCGTAGGTTCTCTCGTAGTATTTGCTCAAATCGTAAACCACTTTGTCGAGTCTACCACTTTCTTCTCCGAGTTTCATCATTGATGTAAAAAACATATCGAAGTTTTTGTCATTTGCAAAACTTTCCGACACGCTCATTCCGTTATTCAAATTCTCAGAAACTTTGTCCAAGCTTGGCTTCAGTTGTTTGAATTCTTTTTGTTCTTTAAGTAGATTGATTATTTCTATGATTGGAATCTTCGCATTCAAAAGAATTGAAAATTGTCTCAAAAACAAAAACAGCTTTTTCTTGGAAGCCTTGAAGTTTATTTCTTTTTTTAATACACTGTCTTCTCTTAATAAACTGTCAATCTTCATTGTACAACCTCATCGCTTCGTCAAATGAAGTGTTGCCAAGTGCTACTTGTATCAAAGCTTTTTTAAATAAACTGTCGATGTTATTTTCTTCTCCGTAGTTTTTTAATGATTTCAAATTCATATCTTTTTTGATTAAACTTCTCAAATCATCATCGATTTTTAATATTTGCATGACAGCCATTCTCCCATCGTAACCCAAACTGCATTCATCGCAATTTCCTGGCTCGTAAATTTCAGTTGGATTTAACCCGTTTGATCTAAAAATTTCCATTTGTTCAGAGGTTGGTGTGACTTTTTTCTTGCAATGAGGACACAATTTTCTGACCAATCTTTGTGCGATGACAACTTTGAGTGATGCTCTTATCATGTAATCTTCAATTCCCATATCCATTAGTCTAATTATCGATTGATAGCAGTCGTCGGTGTGAATTGTGGAGTAAACTTTGTGTCCTGTGATTGACGCTCTGATTGCAAGCTTGGAAGTTTCCAAATCTCTGATTTCTCCGACCATTATTACTGAAGGGTCTTGTCTAAGTACAAACTTCAACGTATTGTCAAATCTCAAGCCAATTTTTTCGTTAATTTGAATTTGATTGATCCCAAAAATATTGTACTCAACTGGATTTTCAATTGTGATAATATTTTTATCGATTGTATTTTCTTGTTCTAACATTGTGTAAAGTGTTGTGGTTTTACCGCTACCTGTCGGCCCACAAATAAGCACCATACCATTTTCAAATTTCGTAAATCCTTCTATCATTTTTTGTTCATTTTCAGAAATTCCGAGATTTTGCATACCGATTTTAAAAGATTCTGGATTCAAAATTCTAATAACGCATTTTTGGCCGTGAATTGTGTTGATAATGCTAATTCTAAGATCTATCTTGGAATTTTCGTAAGTATATGTAATTCTTCCGTCTTGTGGAAGCCTCTTTTCTGCAATATCAAGCTCACTCATTATTTTAATTCTAGTAATTATCTTTGAATGCATGCTCTTGTCAACAGTTTTGTATTCCACCAAACTTCCGTTGATTCGAAATCTAATCCTGACATTTTCTTCAAATGGTTCAATGTGAATATCGCTAGAATTTTTTCTGATTGCATCATCAATTATAGAATTTACAAATAAAATATTATCGTTAATTTCCATTGTTGTCTCCTTGTATATTACAATAAAAACAAATAAAATTTGCAAACAAATTTAAACTTTCCTTTATTTGTTTCCAAAAATCATTTCATATAAAGATCTATAAAAACGCTAAAAAGCACAAAAATATTTTTTTATATAAATATTCTCCTTTAAATTATAGTATAATTATATCAAAATGGTAAGGAGAATCATATGAAAAACAAGAAAAATTTGACATTTGAAAATATATTTAACATAATACTGATTTGCTGTATGATTTTTATAATAGTATTATGGGGGAAGCATTTTCCTTTAATGAAATATAGAGGATATAAAAAATTATATAAATACATGGATATTCAAAAAATACCTAAAAAAGATATTAAAGATATTAAATCTTACAAGGATATAAAATTTGACGGATATTTTTATTATGTTTACTTAAAAGATTATCCTAATTATACTCTATGTTATGAGTATACCAGAGATGGGAAGTTTTTTCTTGCAGTAGAAAAAGAGATAAATGGAATTAATAATATGTTAGACGAAAATGAATTGAAAAATTTCAAATACAAACCTCTTCCTGACAATTGGGAGGATATTAAAAAATAGAAAAAGTGGCATGATTATGCCACTTTTTTATATATTGTTTACACCAATAATCTGCCACCTTGAGTGTACAAATTATAATAATATCCTTTTTGTTCCATTAATTCTTGGTGCGTTCCGCGTTCGATTATTCCTTCTTCAGTCAACACCAAAATCAAATCTGCGTTTTGAACAGTTGTAAGTCTGTGGGCAATTGTAAGTGAACTTCTTCCTTCCGCCAAGTTTTCCAACGATTCTTGAACGATAAACTCGCTCTTGTTATCAAGTGCTGAAGTCGCTTCGTCTAATATTAAAATCGGTGGATTTTTCAAGAAAACTCTCGCAATTGAAATTCTTTGTTTTTGACCACCAGATAGCATTACTCCACGTTCTCCAACATAAGTGTCAAATCCATTTTCCAAGTTCATTATAAAATCGTACGCTCCGGCTGCTTTTGCTGCATCGATTATTTCTTGTTCTGTCGCATCTGGTTTTCCGTACAAAATATTTTCTCTGACAGTTCCGCTGAACAAATACACATCTTGTTGAACCATTCCGATGTTTGAACGAAGTGATTGAAGTTTGATTTTGCGAACGTCAATTCCTTCTACTAAAATCTCTCCGTCTTCTACATCGTAAAATCTAGGAATCAAATTACACAACGTCGTTTTTCCTCCACCCGAAGGCCCAACCAACGCGACTTTTTGTCCAGGATTTATCGTAAATGAAATATTGTTCAGCACATTTTCATTGTTGTTATTGTATTTGAAGCTTACATTTTTTATTTCGATTTTACCTTTGACATTTTCCAAATCAACAGCGTCTTCATCGTCGAAAATCTCGATATCTTGATCCATTATTTCTGTAAATCTTTCGATACCAGTCATTCCACGTTGGAATTGTTCCGTAAATTCTACGATTCTTCTCACAGTTGTAAGCAGCGTTTGAACGTATAGGATAAATGCCACGATGTCACCGCTACTCATTTTCCCTTCTACAAGGAAAAGTCCTCCGAATAAAACCACTATAATGTACATTATTCCATCGAATGCTTTTGTTATCGTGTTAAATCCAGCCATTGATGAGTAAGTTTCTGATTTTATATCCAAGAATTTCTTATTTCCTTTTTGGAATTTTTCGATTTCTACATCTTCATTTGCGAATGATTTTACAACTTTAACTCCTAGCAAACTGTCCTCGATATCTGCATTCAACACTCCGATATGACGTTTTTGCTCTTTGAAGCCTTTTCTCATTCTTCTGTTGTATTTGGATGCAAATACAATCATAAGTGGAATCGATAAAAATAAAATCACTGTCAACAATGTGTTCAATCTAACTAAAATAGCAAATGAAACTATTATTTTGATAAGTCCAATGAAATATTCTTCTGGACAGTGATGTGAAAATTCCGTAATATCGAACAAATCCGATGTGATTCTCGCCATAATTTGTCCGACTTTTGTTTCGTTAAAATACGAATCGGAAAGTTTTTGCAAATGTTGGAATACATCGTATCTCATGTCTGTTTCAATCTTCGCACCCATTATGTGACCGGTTTTTGTCATGTAGAATCCTGCGAACAAATCAATTATCTTCATAATCAAAAGAAGACCAGCCATTCTGAAAATCATTTCTCGTGTCAAAGTGTATGTTCCAAGTCCTGCATTTGTCAGTCTTCTCAAAATCATCGGCAACACCATATCTGTAAGTGTCGTAAGCGCCGCGCAGAACAAATCAAACATCAGAATAAATTTGTATTTTTTAAAATAAGGCATTACCCTTTTTATCAGATTAAGATTTCTTTTCATGCTTCTTTCCTTTCTTTAAAATTAATCAATACAACAATTATAGCACATTATTTTTTTTAAAAACAAACCGCCACGATGAAATTAAATTTCAAAATGGCGGCCAATTTATTTTGCGGATAATTTCTTCATTAATATTGTAATTGCGAAAAATCCTACCAATATTAAAATGTAAATAAAAATATTTAGAGAAAACAAATTTTGCTTTACAGGCCCCGAAAAAACCGAAAAATACGAAAACAAAACAATTCCAATCGCTGATATCGCAATCAAAATATATCGGAATGTATTGTGGTGAAATCTCTTTTCTTTTCTGGAAATTATAATAGGTGTCGCAATTACAGCAGCAAACATCGTCAAATAAAGTATAACTGCTGACACTGAAATTTGTTTAAATTCCAATCCCAAGAAATTTCTGATTAGATTTGTAACAAGTCCTACCGAAGTTATCAACAAAAAGTAATACACAAGCTCTACTAATTTATTCACTATATTTACATTCGAAAAATCTTCGATGTAGTTGTTGACCTTTCTTAATTCTGATTTGTACAATTCTTCTGTAGGAATTGCGTTATTTTTTTGCAACTGCATCAAATCAATATCTAACAGTTTTTCGCACTCACTAAACGTCTTAAAATACAGGTTTCTCGTCTTTAAATTTATCAATATTCTTTGTTTTATATCTGAAAAATCTTCATCCAATTTCATCAGTTTTCACCTCTCATATATAATACCATAAAAAAACTATAAATTATTCAATTGATATTCAAAAATTATTCACGAAAAATTATCCCAAATTGTTGGTAAGTTTTTGTGGATAATTGTGGATAATGTGGATAACTTTGTGGATATCTTGAAATAAGCCAATTTTTTTCCACAAAATATCGTAAATTTTTGTGGAAAATAATTGTATAACTTATGTGAAATGTATGTTCGATAAATTTATTTAACACTAGGTTAATAAATATAATCGAACTTTCAAAATACTTACATTAAAATTCAATCTATTTACAATCTATTACTTTTCCTAAAGTATATCGTAGTAGCTGGTTATGCTATAATTATCTTAATATATAAATGAAGGAGAGTTATATGAAATATTTTGATTACGATTCATTCAAAGACTTTACATTTATTTCAAAGTTAAACGCTTTAAAAAATTCAGACAATATTTTCTGTGTTACAACCACAGCTAATATAGAAGACAACAAATACGATTCAAATATTCAGAAAATTGGAGACAATAAAAACTTCACAAGTTCCAGCAAAGACTCTTCATTTTTTGAATTGAAAGATGGAGATTTATTGATTATGAGAAATTCAGAAAAAGAGGAAGATTCTGACAAATCATCTTTCTACAGACTTCCTGTCAACGGAGGAGAAGCTGTAAAGGAATTCGATATAAATTTAAAAAACGCTGAAATTCTTTTTGAATTAGAAGATTCGTTCATTGTAAAATACGAATTCGACAGACATAATGAAATGAATAAAATCACTGAAGAAGAAAAAAACGAAGATGTCGAAGTGTTGACAGAACTTCCCTACTTTGAAAATGCTGTTGGTTTTACTGACAAGAAAAGAACTAGACTTGCAAGATATTTCCCAAGCATCGACAAGATGGATATATTAACAGATGAATTTTCAAACATCTCATCTGTAGACATTTCCGATGACAAATCAAAACTTGTTTTCGCGAGAAATTCATACGAAAATGTAATGAAAATCGAAGATGAATTAGTGGAATACGATTTGAAATCTGGCGATGAATCTGTAATTTTGCAAGGTTTTATGATAATGTCTGTAAAATATTTCAACGGCGATATAATAATTCTAGCAACAGATGGAAAAGAGCACGGACTCAACCAAGACTGTGAAATCTACAAAGTTGTGGACAGCAAAGCGATTAAACTAAACGAAGAACACTACTGTTTGTACAATTCCATAGGTTGTGATTTGAAATATTCTTCTGGTAGTCAAATCGAAAAAACAGACGACTACATGTATTTTGTGATCTTGGAAGGATATGGCAGCGCGATTTTGAGAATGGATAAGAATTACAAATTCGATAAGATTTTCTCCTCGAACAATTCTATCAATATGATTTCTGTGAAAAACGATGAGGTTTACTACGTTTTGATATCTGAAAATCACGGACAAGAAGTTTACAAATTAAATGGAGAACGATTAACATATTTTAATAGTGATGACTATAATATCAGCAAGAAGGACAAGTTTACTTTTGAAAATGACGGCCATTCATTCACAGGCTGGGTAATTTATCCAAAAGATTACGATGAAAATAAAAAATATCCGGGTGTTTTATCTGTACACGGCGGCCCAAAAACTGTTTTCGGTGAAGTTTTATTTCACGAAATGGAATTGTTGTCTGCCAAGGGATATTTCGTTTTCTACACAAATCCTCGAGGTAGTGATGGATATGGAAATGAATTTATGGACATAAGAGGAAAATATGGAGATGTGGATTATTCAGATTTGATGAAATTCACCGATATCGTTATGGACAAATATCCTATCGACAAATTAGGCTACACTGGTGGATCTTACGGTGGTTTCATGGCAAATTGGATGATGACCCACACTGACAGGTTCGATTGTTTTGTAAGTCAACGTTCGATTTCAAATTGGATTTCTTTCAGTTTGATTTCAGATATTGGATATTATTTTGGAACAGATCAAAACCACACATTAACAGTCTTGGATGATTACGGTAAATTGTGGGACAAATCTCCACTAAAATACGCAAAGAACGCACACACTCCAACTCTTTTTATTCATTCAACAAAAGATTACAGATGTCCTTTATCTGAAGGAATGCAAATGTTCCAAGCTTTGAAACTTAACAATACACAAACAAGGTTTGTGATGTTTTATGGAGAAAACCACGAGCTTTCACGTTCGGGAAAACCGAAAAACAGAATCAGAAGATTAAAAGAAATCTGCGATTGGTTTGATATATATTTGAGGTAGATGATGAAAAAAAATAAAAAAGAAAAAAAGAATTTGTTCTTCAAAAAATTATTACAATCTATAAAAGATGACCAAATCCCATTATTGAGTGCACAGACAACTTACCATTTTATAATGAGCTTAGTTCCTTTTCTAATTGTTTTATTGAATATCGTGCTGATGGTTGCTGCTAGCAAAATTGATTTGATTTTCAAATCGATGGAAGTTCTTCCCGATGAAACGAGAAATATCTTGATGACATTGGTCAACACGATTATAAACAACAGATCATCATCTGTGCTTTCAATCTCGTTGTTGGTGGCGTTGTGGTCAAGCTCCAAAGCTTTGAAATCACTCATCACAGCCATGAACAAAGCATTTGATGTAAGAAGCGAAAACGGATTTTTGAAAACACAATTAAAAAGCATTTTGTTCACAGTGGTATTGCTCTTATTGTTGATGGTAACATTGGTATTTATCGCATTTGGTGGATTGATTTTGAATTTGATTGAGCAATACATGAAAATACGAATACCATATTTCGCACAAATTTTCAGATATCTGATTCCAATTGTATCCATGATTTTTGGATTCACGTTGCTATACAAATTCGCACCGGATTTCGATTCAACAAGAAGCATCAAATGGAAATCCGCGATGCTCGGAGGTACAATTGCAACCATCGGATGGCTGTTGATTACACTGTTGTACTCGTTCTACGTCTCCAACATCTCCAACATGTCATTGACATACGGACCATTGGTCGGCGTGTTCGCACTTTTTGTGTGGATTAACCTATCATCACAAATAATTTTGATTTCAGCAGAAATCACCGCCAACTACGACCAAGTAAAAAAAGGCGTTATTTATTCAACTTAGAATTAATGAAATAAGTAGATTATAAGCTTTGATAATAATGCATTGAAACAAACCAAAAACATCGTAAACAAGCGAATCATTCGAAAAAAATTGTTCTAAATTCAAGCGAAATGAAACGTTAAAAAATTGCACTGTCTGAGCGTTAGCGAGTTTGCAATTTTAGTTTCATGAGCGATGAATTTATCAATTTTTGTAGACAGATGAGTGGTTTACGAGTTTTTGTGTTTTATTGGCTTGAAACTACCTATACATATTTTCGTAGTCTAGATATTCGTGCAAGCTGGTTTTCTACTTTCCTGTATCTTGAAACTACCTCTTGCAATTCCATATTCTGTGAAATTTGCCAATAATAATTTTTTTAGTTCAATATAAACGCCAAATACAGCCTAATAAAATCTTCTACATTTCTAGGGTCGAGGCCTGTTATGTCTCTGAGTTTATTCAATCTGTATTGAACAGTGTTTTTGTGTACAAACAAATCCTCTGCGCATTTTGTTATGCTTTGATTATTTGTCGCATAAATTTTTATCAAATCTTTGTAAATATTGTAATCTTCGTCGGATATATCTTTCAACACGACTTCTTTGAATTTTTTTATTCTGTCCTTTTTGATACTTCCAAGTAAAATCCCCATATCTAACGTAGAATAATCCACAACACAGTCTTTTCTTTGCAAATTATCCAACCAATCCAATGCAACCAGACAGTTATCGTAATTTTTCTTAAATTCGTTGATTATTTTGAATGAACCACTAATACCAAAATAAACTCTACTGTCTATAACATCGTGAATTTGGTTTCTAATTTTTTCCAGTTTTTTCTTGATGATAATCTTGTCTACGTTGTTTGTTAGGATTACAATTTCTCCGTAAAATACGCTATATACGAAATTATTGGACAAATTATTCTCCAAAATTTTGTAAATTTGATCGGAATCTTTCAACAAAAATCTGTTGTCAGAATTTCTTCCAACGATTACGAATTTTTCGTCTTCTGTTTCTAAATATCTGTACAATCCGTAATCGTCCAACTCATTTATCAAGCTCTCAAATAAATACTTGTTCATGTCTTTCTTCTTGAGTCTGTTTTTCTCAACAAGTTGTTCTTTGACGAGTATTTCGGTCATTTTCTTAATGATGTTGCCGTATTTCATAACCTCGTCTTTATTTCCAGTAATTCCTATTACGGCGATAATTTCTCCGTCAATTGTAACAGGAATGTTAATCCCCTTCTTTGCTCCTACGTATTCTCTCTCATTATCCACAAAAATAGTTTTGTTTTGTACAACGCACTCCTTGGCAGCTTCATGATAAGTGCCGATTCTTTTTGAATTTGTGGAATAAATAATATATCCTTCTTGGTCGAAAAAGTTCAAATCGTAATCAATTACATCTTTTAATTTTTCGACTATCATTTTTGCTGTGTGATCAGAAATCCTCATTTGTTCTCCATAATAATAAATTTATTTGCTCATTAGATATTATTATTACATAAAACATACATTTGTGCAATCGTTTGTTATAAAATTTAGTTAGGAGGTTATTATGAATATATTAGTATTGATAGACTCTTTTAAAGGCAGTTTGAGTTCTTTGGAAGCAGGAGAAATCATCAAAAAAGCTTGTGAACAAGATCCTTCAAACAAAGTTACTGTCAGACCTGTTGCTGATGGCGGCGAAGGAACTATTGATTCATTAAAGGATATTAAAAACGCAAAAATAATCGAAGTTGATGTACATAATCCTTTGATGGAACATCACACAGCGAGATATTTAATCGTAGATGATAAGCTTGCAATCATGGAAATGAGTGAATCCAGTGGACTTACGCTTATAAAAGACAATTTGGATCCAATGAATGCTACGACATTTGGAGTTGGCGATATGATAAAGGATGCTTTGGATAAAAATATCAGAGAATTTATCATTGGAATCGGCGGTTCTGCAACAACAGATGGCGGCATGGGAATGCTTCGAAGTTTGGGTGTGAGATTTTTTGACGAGGATGGAATTGAAATTTCTAATGGCCCAATCGGAATTATCGATTTGGAAAAAATTGATATGGAAAATTTCGACAAGAGATTAAAAGAATGTACATTCCAAATAGCTTGCGATGTCGACAATCCGTTGTGTGGAGAACGTGGATCTGCGAGAGTATTTGCGCCACAAAAAGGAGCAACCCCAGAACAAGTCGAAGAGTTGGATAAACTTTTGGGAAAATATCACCAAGTAACTAAAAAAGTTATCTCTGATGCAAATGATACCATCGAGGGAGCAGGTGCTGCTGGTGGTTTGGGTTACGCTTTTAAAAATTATTTGAATGCAGAATTAAAACCAGGAATCGAAATTATAATGGAAATGCTCGGCGCTGATGAGTTAATCAAAAATTCTGATTTGATTATCACTGGCGAAGGCAAGATGGATTTTCAAACTTCTATGGGAAAAACTCCCGTTGGAATTGCAAATGCAGCAAAGAAATACAACAAAAAAGTCATAGCTTTTTGTGGAGTTTGTGACAATGATGCAGTTTCCGTTAACGATAGAGGAATCGATGCATTCTTCCCTATTTTGAATGGATGCATGAGCACTGACGAAGCTATGGATAAAAAAGTTTCAGAAGAAAATTTGTACAGAAGTGTTGACCAAGTAATGAAATTAATAAATTTATGGAGGTAGTATGAACAACGTAACATTTTCAACGATTGGAGCATTGATTGGCTTAGCGCTTTCAATTTTTCTAATCATCAAAAACTTCCACGCAACTTACGCACTTATCATTGGTGCTTTGATTGGTGGACTTATCGGTGGAGGTGGACTTGTTGGAACAGTGTCTGCCATGGTAAAAGGTTCTGAATCAATGATGAGTTCAGTTCTAAGAATTATGACAAGTGGTATTTTGGCAGGTTGTTTGGTTAAAACGGGTGCCGCAGAAAAAATCGCCGACACGATTATCAAAAAATTAGGCGAACAAAAAGCTTTAATTGCTATCGCGATTTCTACGATGATTATCTGTGCTGTCGGAGTTTTCATCGACATTTCAGTTATCACTTGTGCACCAATCGCCCTTGCTGTTGGTAAGAAATCAAATCTTTCTAAATCAAGCATTTTATTGGCTATGATTGGTGGCGGAAAAGCGGGCAACGTAATCAGCCCTAACCCAAATACTATTGCAACTGCAGAAGGATTCAAATTAAATCTTACATCATTGATGTATGTGAATATCATTCCTGCAATCTGCGCATTAATCGTAACAATTATTATTGCAATGGCTTTGGCAAAAAGAAAAACTGATGTAATTGATTCAAGTGATTTGGAATCTTCTGAAAGAACAAACTTGCCAAGTTTCTTCGCATCAATTATAGGACCAATTACTGTTATTGTTTTATTGGCACTTAGACCAATAGCGAAGATAACAATTGATCCATTGATTGCACTTCCATTGGGAGGATTCGTGTGCTTATTGGCTACAAAAGAAACTAAGAATACAAAAGAATATGTAAACTACGGTTTCTCAAAAATAATCGGCGTTTGTGCACTATTAATTGGTACAGGAACAATTGCAGGAATTATCAAAAATTCTACATTACAAACAGATATGATCAATTTGATTACTGCGTTTAATTTGCCAGCATTCATCCTTGCTCCAGTAGCAGGTATCTTATTAGGTGGTGCAACTGCAAGTACAACAGCAGGAAGTACAATTGCTTCCCAAACATTTGCAAAATCATTAATCGATGCAAATGTAACTGCACTAAATGCTGGTGCTATGGTTCATGCAGGTGCTACAGTTATCGACTCACTTCCTCACGGATCATTCTTCCACGCAACTGGTGGATCTGTAAAAATGTCTATCGCTGACAGATTAAAAATCATTCCTTACGAAGCAGCCGTAGGTTTGACGACTACAATCGCATCAGTATTAGTATATTTAATTACAAAATAATTTTTCTCAAAAGTAAAGGCTATGAGTACCCTACTCATAGCCTTATTTTATTTGTTGATATTATCGTTACCTTTTGGTTTTGCCAAGACAGAAATCACGATAAATACTACGCTAAATCCTAATATTATGAAAATATTCGGCAATATTTTTGAAATTTCTGGATTTTCAACCAAAATTTCGTTGTTTCTAATGTAGTAAAATCCTGGGAAAATTCTACCTATTGTAAGAGCAGTTTTCCCTAGTAATTCTTGTGGAACAAATGCCCCACACAAAAACGACGATCCAAGTGAAACGATGTTCATTACTCCTTGAACTGTGTTAGAATTTTTGATTACATTTGATATCATCACAGCCATCGACACGACAGATATCGTGAATACAAACGAATTAAACATCATCAGATTGACGTGTGTTTTCGTAAAATCGTATTTGTATATTACGCAGAATAATATCATGTAAATTAACCAGAACACAAGTCCTGTGACGATATGACCGAGCATCAACTCCATATTAATTCTCGTTCTTGGACATGGCGATACGTTGTTTCTCATGAGAATTGGTTGTTTTTTATAGACCAATGCAATATTTGAAACGACCAATATTACTTGTGCAAGTAGCAGGTAATTTAAAAAGTTGAAGTAGAATTTGGATTTATCTTTTTTAGGATTTACACTTCCCTCTTTGATGCTTACATCGATTTTTTTATCCAAATCCTCATTCGCATTTTTAATCGCTTCATCTTCTGTAAATCCACTTTTTTCGTAGGAACTTACTTGGCTCAGATATATGTTTATTTTTTCTTTGATATCTAACCCATACGCATTATTAGGAGCGACTTTGTACAAAACTTCCCTCGTTTTATCGAAATCTTCCGGAATTATTACTGCTGCGTTGATTATTTCGTAGAAAAGTTTGTCGTCTACGATTTTTTCGTCCATCGTCCTTATCTTAGCGTTCTTGTTCAAATAATCGTACAGAGACTTGGAAAGTTTGGTGTTAGATTTATCTTGCACATAAATATTTACATCGACTGATTTGTAAGCTGTTTGATTTGTATTTTTCGTTGCAAAGCTCATCAATACGAAAAATATTATCGTGTACAAAAGTATAGGAGTTTTGTGTGCCCATGTGATTTTAAAATAATTTTTAAAGACTCTCATACTCTTTACCTCTCATGAAAAATAGTGACGCTACGACAAATACAACTGTAATTATCAAAAGATTTACAATATCTTTGTTAAATCTTGCCATCGAATCGTAATAATACAACGAATATACCGCATCTGTAACGACAGCTACAGGATTTATTTTGTTGATAATAGGAAGTTTTTCTGCAATAAGCACCTTCATCTCTGGAACCATCATCCCTGCTAAAAAAGACATCAGCATCGTCAACGCAATTCCCATTCCAATTTTGGTATCGAGAGATGATTTGTTGGAAACACCAATCAATATTCCAAACGCAACTCCGCAAAGAGAAGAAATGCTTGCAAGTCCTATTATCGCCCCAATTCTATCTCCGAATTCAACTCCAAGTGCGTATTTCAAATATGCGATAAATAAAACTGTGATTGCAAAATTTATAATCCAACTGACAAGAACTGATGCAGAAAGCATAGTGCTTTTTTTAGTTGGAGAAACCGCGTTACGCTTTGCGTTTGTAGACAAGTTTGCTTCGTATTGGAAACTAACGAAAAGTCCCCACATGTATCCGTAAATTGTCGTCATCCCCAAAAGCGTGTAGAAGAACACATTCACTGGATTCATGTTTTTTCTTGAAACGTCTTTGATGTGATCGTCTACATTTAAGATTTTCCCGATATCTGCTGTCGGATTTTTCTGCATTATCTTAGTTATCATGGAAACTTTTTGAGAATATGAATTCATGATAGTTTCTACGATTGTCTCAGAAATTCCGGAGTTTTTCGTGTAGATTTTATCCCACGACTCAATGTAGGCTTTCACATTATCTTTCGTATTCAAGATATCTTGGTTCTTTGATTCTACAACCTTGAAATATTTCTCTTTTTCCATCTCATTCATGAAGTTTTTGAAATTGTCGTCTTGCATCAAAGTTTCATTAACCGCTACATCAATGGTTTTGAATTTGCTATTTTCATTGATATTTCCAAATGCTAATTTGAAGAAAATCCCCAAAATAATCGGAAACAACAACGCCCAAAAAAGCATCGCTCTTTGTCTCAAAAGCAACTTAAAAGTATTTTTAAATGAATGTAAAAACATATCAATCCCTCAAATCTTTGCCGGTTAATTCCAAGAATACATCATTAAGACTTGGCTTTTCGACATTCAAAGAACTGTAGTTAATGTTGTTTTCATCGAGAAGTTTGATAAGTTTCATCAAATATCCATCTCCATGTGAAAAGTTGAGCCTTACATTACCGTCCTTGTTTTCAAAACTCATCAAATGTGGGAGTGATTTGATTTGAGATATCACATCTTCATTTAATTCTTTCGCTGTGAAGCTTATCTTCTCGTTCATTTCTATCATATCTTTGAGTTGTTCGGATGTACCTTTTGCAATGACTTTACCCTTGTCAATTATCACGATATTATCACACAAGAAATCAACTTCGTCCATATAATGCGATGTATAAATTATCGTTGATCCATCTTCGTTTAATTTTTTTATTCCTTCCAAAATATTATTTCTAGATTGCGGATCAACAGCAACAGTAGGCTCGTCAAGAATAATTATCTCAGGTTTGTGTGCAATTCCACATGCTATGTTGAGTCTTCTTAGTAAACCACCTGATAATTTTTTCGGTTTAAACTTCACAAAATCATTCAGACTTACCAAATCCAATGCCCTTTTCACAAGCTCTTTTCTTTCAGATTTGTCTTGTATGTACAATCCACAGAAATAGTCGATATTTTCGTAGACAGTCAACTCATCATACACTGCCACATCTTGAAACACCACGCCAATTCTTTTTTTGATATCGTACGCATCAGCAGACATTTCTTTTCCGAAAATCTTCACACTTCCAGAATCTTTTTTTAAAAGCGATAATATACAATTGATAGTTGTAGATTTGCCGCTACCATTTGGACCAAGTAGCCCCAGAATTTCTCCCTTTTTAACATCCAAATCCAAATTATCAACTGCAGTGAGTTCCTTGTATTTTTTCACAAGACCTCTGACCTCTATCAGATTTTCCATAAAATCCTCCCATATTATATTTCTATTTATATTATACAATTTTTCAATCATTTAATCGTAAAAAATTTGTAAATAAATCGCAAAATTTTCTTGAAATTTGAGCCCAAAAAATCAGCACAAATTCGTGCTGATTAATCTAAGCAATTTTTCTTTTATCTTGAATATAAGCGATTAATCCGAAAATCGCTCCCGTTACAATCGCAGGCAGTAACCACTCAAATCCTACAGAACTTAATGGAAAAGTCTTGATTAGTTTTGCAAAACTTCCAAAAATCTTGAATTTGCTATTCAAAACTTCTACCAAACTCACTACAAAAGTCGCAAGCACCGCACCTTTGAAAGTCATATCGTATTTAATATATTTATCAAAAATGCCTAAAAATATTAGGACCATGATTATCGGATAAACAGTCGATAAAATCGGAACTGCTGCATTGATAAGTCCTTCAACTCCTGCAAGAGAAATTAATCCTGAAACAAAAACTGTCGCCAAAACAATTGGCTTGTATCCCAATTTGTTTTTTGTAATTCCGGATAAGAAATCTCCAGCAACTGCGCTAAGTCCAACGGATGTCGTCAAGCATGCTAGTGACACAGCAATTCCTATTGCAAACTTACCCGCTGATCCTAAAATATGTTGCACAGTTCCAAGTAGTATGTCGACTCTCGTGTATTGAACTGTGTAAATCTTGGAAGCTGTCGCCCCAACATATATCAATCCGCCGTAAATTATCGCCAACAACAAAAATGCCACAAGTCCGACCCACTTGACAAGCTTCACTCTTTCTTGTTCATTTAAGTATCCTTTTCTTTTCAAATCAGAAACCACAATTCCTGTCATGAGAGCTGCTCCAAGTGCATCCATAGTTTGGTATCCTTCTGCAAATCCTTTCAAGAATATTTGATTTTCAGTTGCTACATTCATCACCCCAATAGGATCTACGATGCATTTTACAATAATAACTAATAAAATAATTACCAATCCCGGAGTCAAATATTTACCGATTTTGTCGATAACTCCAGTTTCATTAAACACAAAAATCGCAGTTAAGATGAAAAATATTAGAGATGTTACCCACAAAGGAGTACCCGGAAAAACTTTGGATACAAAAACTTCGTGAGTTGTAGCTGCAGTTCTAGGAACGGCGAAAAGAGGTCCAATCGTCAAAATGGTAACGGTTCCAAGAATCTTAGAAAAATTATTCCCAACTCTTTTTCCGAGATCTTCTGCTGCTCCTCCAAGCTTAGCAGTGATGATAACACCAAGTATCGGTAGCACAGGATCTGTCAACAAAAACCCGAGCATAGCTTTTTTATATTCAGTCCCCGCAAGCACACCTAAATAAGGTGGGAAAATCAGATTTCCTGCACCGAAGAATATTGCAAATAACGCAAATCCTACGATAATGATGTCCTTAAATTTTTTATTCAAAATATCCTCCTATGTATTTCTATGTATTTATAGAAAATGATTTCATAATTAAATTTTAATTCCAAAAAGTTTTATTGTCAAATTTATTCATTTCATTATCAAAATAAAGCGTAAAACTTTTAATAAAAACCATCAAAAATTTTCAAAAAAAATCATAGGCCACATCAATGACCTATGATAAATTTATTCTACAACTTTTCTTATGTTTTAAATTGTTCAGTTGTTGCAGTGTTGTTAGCTTCCTTTTTATCATCTGCCTTTTGTGAACATCCTGCTAGTCCTACGATTGCTAGACATAAAAATCAAGCCAGTAATTTTTTCTTAATTTCGTAAGAATTTTCCCTCCGTTATTTTTATTATTATAAAATACTTTTCATCATACATTAAAATGTAGTATCACCTTTTAATTCATGATTTTTTTCTTACCAGTGATATAATCTTCTAATTTGTATATCAGAAAAATATATATAACCGCGTTTCCAATCATATGGTTTATGTCGAATGGTATAGATGTCATGTATCTTGCAATGAAAACATTCATTCCCATAACAGTCATACATTCCATCAACGTAATTATGAGTCCATATAAAAACCCCGACACAGACACTGCGATTGTTTTAGTTATCAATGTTTTTTTCAATTTAAAAACATTAAAAATTGCATAGTTAAATACAGCCAAGATGAAAAAGTCTACCACTTGGAACAAAACCCATATTCCAAATCCAAGCACGAAACTTGTGGTTACCATCGTGACTGCATTTACAAATAGTGACTCTTTTAGGTTTTTTTCAATTGCAAGTATCAGTATGACATCCGACAAGATTTTTACATTCGGAATTATATTCAAATAAAGTCTTGTCAGGATGCATACTGCTGATAATATTGCAATTCTAGTCAAATCACTAGTTTTCATTATTTCATTTCTTGAAATTTGAATTCTATCTTGTCGTTTTCGTTAACTTTGTAATCGCCAATTCCAACTTCTGCCATTTTGCCGTTAACATAGTACATCCAGTATTGTTTTTTAGCTGGATCTTGTTTTACGCCTTCCAATTCAGTCATCATACCTTTTTCAAAAACAGCTTTATGATTTTTTTCAAGGTAAGATTGTAGGTTTTCGTCTTTTTTGATTTCTGCATCTTCTTTTAAGATTTCTTTGTTGTTAACTTCATCCATAAGAACGATTGAAACCTTAGTAGCTTGACTGTCAGAAGCTTTTTCTTCTGATTTGTTTTCGTCTGTTTTTGCTTGTTCTTGTGTTTGTTCTGTTTTTTGTGGCTCTTGGGCCTTATCTTTGTCAGCGTTACAAGCTGTCAATGCAAATACAAGCATCATCAATACCAATAATTTTTTCTTCATACTCATCTCTCCTTTGGAAATTCCATCGCTTTCGCGAATATTTTATCGTAATCCTTTGTCATTGATAATTCTATATAATTCATATCTTCAGCAAGAGCGGACATTTCTTCTTTTATTTTATCGTTCATTAAACACATGTACGCCCCTATCAAAGATGAATTACCTACATAACTTATTTTGGATTCAATTTCGTAAGGTAGAATTCCCACACCTACGATTGAAGATGGCTTCAAATGGCTTCCAAATTGACCTGCAACAATGCATTCGTTCAAATCGGAAATATCCAATCCCTCTTCATCCAAAAGTTTTATAAAACCAGAAAGTATTGCGCCTTTTGCAAGCTGTACTTGTCTGATATCAGATTGTGTGATAACAAGTTCATCATTCAACATGAACTCTCTTTTATCGCCCACAATTCTAACCAAATCTTTTCTAAAATCATCTACAGAATTCGGATCGATAATCCTTCCTCTCTTGTTGACGATTTTATTTCTAACAATTTCGCTGATTACAGCAAGAATACCACTACCACAAATCCCTTTTGCAGGTTTGTCCCCGATAGTTTGCAATATGACATTTGATCCATCAATTACAACATCTTCAATGGCTCCTTGTTCTGCTCTCATTCCACATTTTATATTCATACCTTCAAGCGCAGGACCTGCTGCACAAGAACAACAATACAATTTGTCATTTGTCTTCAAAACAATTTCGCCGTTCGTACCGATATCTATGAACAGTGTGTTTTCTCTGTTTCTCATATCAGTAACATAAGCTCCTGCTACAATATCTGCTCCAATGTATGCAGAAACATTTGGCAAAGTGTACAATTTTGCATCCAAATTCAGTCCAATATCTTCACACATCAAACTCTTTGCTTCAGTGAACACTGGTTTGTACGGGAATTTCCCCAAACTTCTCGCATCCACTCCCAAAAGCATATGAACCATCGTAGTGTTCGCTGCGATATCAACTTCTTTGATGTCTTTCCTGTCGATTTTTGATTCGACAATCATCTTGTCAATCAATTTATTCATTGAATTTACAATACTATGTTGCAGAATTTTCGCTGCATTTTCGTTTTCAAATTCAAACGTAATTCTAGTAAGCACATCCAATCCGTACTTTGTTTGGGCATTGAGTGCGGAGTTTTTCGCAATGATTTCACCAGTCTTCAAATCCACCAAATTCATGCACACAGTCGTTGTACCGATATCCACACAAATTCCGTAGCCTTCTCGAAAATTTTTTTCAAACTCTGGCATTTCACCAGAATCGAGCACATCAATGGAGCTGTTTTCACTTACAGTTTCAACAACAACGTCGCCACTCATTGTAACTGCACAAGAAAGCCTAATACCATTTTCGATTTCTTCTTTTTTCAAAAGTCTTTTTTCGGTATCGGTGATTTCGTTGACATTTCCTTCTACGATTTTAATCTTACACTTACCACAAGTTAATTTACCGTTGCACGAATTGTCGATGTAGATGTCATGTTCAAGCAATGTATTCATCAAATTGTAGCTTTTGTCATCTTCTAATTCTATTGTTTTGTTTAAATTATTTATTGTTATCTTCATAATCGTAATTCTTTGATGCTATTATTATTGATTTCAAGTTTTCAAGCGGCGATCTCATCCTTTACAAATCACAGGAATTCTATCTACGAAAATATGATGTAAAGCTTGTTTTAATCTATCTTTTTCATTAATCATTTCTAATTATCTTTTCCAATTAATTTTTTAGCAGCCGCTACAGCTTCGACGGCATTTTCTGTGTATGAATCTGCGCCGATTTTATCTGCAAAAGCTTGTGAAATTGGTCCTCCACCAATCATTACTTTGAATCTATCTCTAAGTCCTTGTTCCTTCAACATTTCGATAACTTTTCCCATGTTTTCCATAGTAGTTGTCATCAAAGTTGACATACAAATCAAATCAGCATTGTTTTCTACTGCTGCATCGATGAAGTTTTGCAATTTAACATCACGACCCAAATCAATCATTTTGAATCCAGCAGTCTCCATCATTAATTTAACCAAATTTTTGCCGATATCATGAGTATCACCTTCGACAACACCGATAACTGCAACTCCTAGAATATCTTCGTCGCTTATTTCAACGTATTTTTCTAAAACATTCAAGCCAGCATACATGGCATCACTGCAAAGCAATACATCTGTGATGAAATATTCTTCTTCGTCGTAAAGTTTATTCGCTTCTGTCATGCCTCTAATAAGTCCGTCGAAGATACCTTTTTTAGGATCAAATCCCTTATCGATGTATTCTTGGCACACATCTGCAATATCTTCGTCTTCCATTTCTACTACCATTTCTGCCATTTTATCTAAATATTCTTGTTGTGTATCCATGTTAACTCCTAATTATGATTTCATTTATTTTCTTGAATTTCTTATCTGACAAATTCATACATCTGTCTCCAAAAATCTTGTGTTCTCCTTCAAACAAAAAATCAACATATCTTTGTTCTTCATCTTTTTCAATTTGCCTGAACTCTGCCTTGTTCAAACTAATCAAAGCCATAGTGGATTTTGGACATAAATGAAAATTGAATGGTTTATCGATATTTTGAATATCTTCCAAAAATTTCATCAAAAACTCATCCACATACATCTGCATTTGTTTCGGGCCAATAATATCAGCGCCAGCCAAACTATCGGAAAAACTAATCAATTTTATTCCGCTATCGACAAGCTTTTCGATGTATTCCACCAAAACTTTTCTGATTTCATCGTAAAGCTCGACAATTCTGTCGTGTTTTTTTCTAAAAGATCTGAAAACAACCTCAGAACTTACCAAATTGTCCAATATAATCAACGGACCGGAAACTTCTACGATAACTCTTTTTTTATCTTTCATTTTGTGAATCGCTTCGAACAAAGCTTTTACATGTTTTTGATTGTAATCAAAATCTATCACAATATCATCAACATTGTCGTACTTGTACTTGCTAACTTTTCCAAGTTCTGCAACTGCACCCATAGCTTCTGATTCTAGTGTCGAAGACATTGGAATACTCGCATAATCCTCGTACTTGAAATGTTCTACCAAACATTCCGCATCTTCAAATAATTTTGGATCAGTGATGGGCGTTGTTTCCATTATAATACAATTATAAGTTCCAACTTTACTCATTATTAACCTCAATTATCACAAAATCCTCGCTATCAGAAATCGAATCCGATATTTCCAACCCACTCAAAGTTTTGCTCACGAAAACTTTCTTGTCTGCGATTTCTACATTTCCTTTGGCTCGAACAATGCTTTGTGAATCTAAGAACTTTTCTAAATCTTCTTTTGAAGCAAATTTTAAATTTTTTTGAACATTGGTCTTGAATTTGGAATCCTCGTGAGAATGATTATGGTGTTCGTGGTGATGTTTGCCGCAACATTTGTGTCCATTACCATGACAACAACATTTGTGTTCTTTTTTATTCTCAAATTCAGATACAATATCATCTGGATTCATGTTTCTGAAATCTTCTGTGTGAATAATCGCAGTTTTGTTGAATTGTTCGATTGATTTCTTCACTTCTTCGATTTTTTCTTCTTTCAAATTTTCAATGTTCGTTATGTATATTATATCAGCATTTTCGATTTGATCATTGAAAAATTCTCCGAAATCCTCGTGAAAACAAATGTAGCTGTCACAATCGACAATTGTCACGCATTTTTGAATTTGTAAATTCTCTTCGTCTTTCAAAACCTCCAATATATCGGTTAATTTTGCAATCCCTGTCGGCTCAATTATTATGTACTCAAATTGGTCTTTGTCGATTTTGTGGATAATTTCTTTAAAATCGTTTTTAAGCCCACAGCAAATACATCCCGAATTTATTTCAATTATATCATCGTTTTTGATTAGCATTGAATCTATGCTAACATCTCCGAATTCATTTTCCAATACAAGAGTGTTTTTATTAAATCCCAAAATGTGATTGATAAATGTTGTCTTGCCCGAACCTAAAAATCCTGACACTATTATCGTCTTCATATTATCACCCATCTTTATTTTACCATATTTGATAGTTAGTATTGTTCAAATAATAACTACTTATTGGATATTTAAATAAATTAAGTTTTCATTTTGATAAAGTAAATACTTTGTTTTTATAAATTTTTATGATTATTTTTGTCTTATATTTCTTTTTGCCAATTAAGAAATCATTATCACAAAAATATTTTTGTGTGAAATTAAAAGTTTTTAATCTATAAATCAATTTTATTAAGTTTTTATTTAATTTTAATGAATAAAAACTACAACTTATAAAATATTTCAATAAATGACTGAATTTTTCTATGATAGAATTATAATGCAATTTATAGCAACAAATTCATTAAATTATTTTTAAAATTCAAAAAGGAGGATTTATATGTTCAAAGATGAGATGACTCCAAAGGAGAGAATGGAGGTCTTCTCAAAAGGTGAAGAAATGGACAGAATCCCAGTTGTTCCAGATATGGGCGTTACTATGAGCGACTTTCTGGGATATAAAACTTGGGATTATTATTCAAATTCTGATGTAATCGCCGATACGGAAGTAGCTTTGTTCAAAAGGTTCTACCACGATTCCATCAGTGTGTCCACTACTTTAAGAGGAATGGCAGAAGCCATGGGAACTGAAATTTGGTATCCGTAAGATAGTATTTCACAATTAAAAGATCCAGTTGTGAAAAAGGTCGAAGATATCGAAAAATTAAAAATCATCAATCCATTAAAAGATGGAAAGCTACCTGTGTTAATTGAAGCATTAGAAAAAATCAGAGATCAAGTCGGAGATGTTGCATCAATCGGTGCTGCAATGACTGGACCATTTTCTGTTGCCGCAAGTGTTTTAGGAACTGAAACTTTACTTCGTTGGATGGTTAAGAAAAAAGATGCCGTTCATAAAATTATGGATATCATCACTATTAACAACGGAGAATACATTAAGGAAGTTGGTAGTAGAGGATTTGGAATTGGCTTTGCCGATCCAGTTTCCAGTACTACTTTGATTCGTAAGAAACAATTCGAAGAATTTTCACTTCCATATTTGAAGAGAAATATTGCAGATGTTAAAAAATATTGCGATTCTTCTGCAGGTTTGCATATTTGTGGTGATTCTAAAGATTTGTGGCCACTATTAAAAGATTCTGGAATTGGTAACTTCTCATTGGATAACTGCGAAAGTTTATTGGAAGCTAAGGAAATTCTTGGTAACGACATTGTTATCACAGGAAATGTTCCTCCAGTAGATGTTATGTATTTGGGAAATACTGAAGATGTTAAAAAATCTGTAAAAGAATGTATTGACATTGGTTACGATTCTCCTTGCGGATATGTGTTATCTACAGGTTGTCAAATACCAAAAGGAACAAAATTAGAAAATATCGATGCGTTCATGGAATATGGACGTGAATTCGGAAACTATAAAAGATTAAAGGAGCTGAAAAATGAAACCAAATAAAAAAGCACTTCTTCCACTATTAGTGTTCGTGCTGTTCTATGTATTATCAGGTGTAGTACTTGCGATGCGTGGAATTGAAATGCCATTTTATCAAATTCCTTCACCTATTTCTATAATGATTGGTGTTGTGGTAGCATTCATTATTTTTGAAGGAACTGTTAACGAAAAAGCCGACGATTTTGTAAAAGGTTGTGGCGATGAAAACATAATTATAATGTGTATTATTTACTTATTAGCTGGAGCTTTTGCTCAAGTTACTAAAGCAAGTGGAGCGGTAGATTCTGTTGTAAACTTCAGTTTGTCGATTGTTCCGGTAAACTTCCTTGTACCGGGAATTTTCTTGATATCTACATTCTTATCCATTGCAACAGGTTCATCTGTAGGATCTGTAGTAGCGTTGGGCCCTATCGTTTACGGTGTAGCAGTAAAAATCGGAATCAATCCTGCACTTATGCTTGCAGCTTTGATTTGTGGAGCAATGGCAGGAGATAACTTGTCACTTATTTCCGATACAACAATAGCCGCTACAAGAACTCAAAACATTGGAATGAAACAAAAATTTGTAATGAACTCAAAATTCGGTTTCCCTGCCATTATAATTTCTACAATAATTTTCGCAATTATAGGAAGACCAGAAACTACAATTACAATGGTAAAAGAAAGTTACAACTTAGTTTATGTAATTCCTTATTTATTAGTTATCGTAACTGCTTTGATGGGAATGAACGTATTGTTGGTATTATTCTCTGGTACATTATTAGCCGGAATAATCGGAATGATTTACGGAAAATTCGACACAATCATGTTGTCCAAAACAATTTTCGAAGGCTTCACAGGAGTATTAGACATATTCCTATTATCAATGTTCACAGGTGGACTTGCTTACATGGTTAGAAAACACGGTGGTATTGATTGGATTATAATGAAAGTTAAAAATAAAGTTAAAGGAACAAAAAGTGCCGAAGCTGCAATCGCAACATTAGTTGGACTTACAAATGTTGCCGTAGCAAACAACACAGTATCAATCTTGATAACTGGTCAAGTTGCATCTGAACTTACAAAAGAGTACGACGTTAAACCATCACGTGTAGCATCAATATTGGATACTACAAGCTGTGTTATCCAAGGAATTATCCCTTACGGAGCACAAATTCTAATAGCTTCAGGACTTTCTGCAGGAAAAGTAGCACCGACAGATATCATTCCTTTTTTGGTGAACCAATACGTATTATTGGCAATGATGATTATAACAATTATCACAAGATTTGGAACAAATTCAGACCCTTCTACAGAAGTTGCAGACGTTTAATTACAAACAAAAACACCTCAAGCGAGGTGTTTTTTTGATTGCAATATTACTTTTTCTTTTTCGTAAAATAAGCTCCCGTTGCACAGGAAACAATCGCAATTGTTAGATATGCAATTTCTGCTTGTGTTCCTGCTTTTGGCAATTGTGATTTTGAGTTTGATTTAGTAAATTCCGAATTATTTCCCGAGATATTCTTTGATTTGCCGTTTTCTGATTCAACGATATTGATGACAACTTTTGTCTTGATAACGAAGTCTGGAGTAGTTGTTGAAGTTACTTTTTCAGGAAGTTTTACTACTGAATCATCAGCGAATAAAGCAAATGTTTGTGTGGTTTTTCCTCTAAATTTTGTTAGAACAATAAGTTCAATTCTATCGCCAGCCTTGTATCCAGTCGTATCAAATCTCAACTCACCAGTTTTCTGATTTATTTTTGCACCGGAAGGAGAATTATCTTCTAGTGAAAATTCAACATCCATAGGAACATCTATTACTTTACCAGATTTGTCGGTAAATATCGGTTTCAATAAAACCTTGTCGCCTGTTTTTACATTGTTTTTTTCAAAACGAATTTGAATTCCTTCTGCATTCGGTTTTACAATATTTTCAGTAGTTTTCCCAGGTTTTATTGATGATTTTCCTGAAGTTTTTGATGTTTGGTGATTAACTTCAGGTTTTGTTTCGATTTTTTCTTCTAGTTTTTTGATATTTCCTTTGTCTTCTGAATCTTCTACCAAATCTTTACCTGGCTTTTCTTCTTTTTCAGGTTTATTATCTTCTTCTTTTTCAGGTTTATTATCTTCTTCTTCAGGCTTTTTATCTTCTTCTTTTTCTGGCTTTTCTTCTTTTTCTGGCTTCTTGTCTTTTTCTTTGTTTCCGTCGTTATCATTTGTTTCAGGATTAACTTCAGCCTTATTTTCTTTTATTTTATAAGAAATTTTGACTTCTTTTTCTGATCCATCTGCAAATTTTATAGTTACAACGGCTTTTCCTTCTTCTTTTGATTTTATTTCCAGTTTCGAATCTTGTGGAAGATTTGAAATCGCAGATTTAAGCTTTTTAGCCGACAATTCTCCCGCTTCTACTTCTATTGTCTTAACATCTGGCACAAATTTTTCTGCAAGTGATTTATTAACAACGACTTTTACATTGACAATTCTCGACTCGCCGTTTTCAAATGTTACTTTGACTTTTCTGATGTAGTTTCCTGATTTGTTTGTGTTTATTGCATCTTTTTCTGTGATGTCTGTAACTTTCGCTCCACTTGGCAAATTTTTGATGTTATCTGTCAAGTCGTATGTTTTGCCAAATTCCACAATTTCATCAATTGCTTCTACTGTTGGTATTGGTGTAATTACCGCTGCTTGTTTTTGTACGATAATTTTTGATTGTACATCATCAATTGAGCCGTCGGAATATTTTACGATTATTGTTGTGTCTTTCTTTCCAGCAGTTTTCGTGTCTGGTTTTTCTTTGAATTCAAATGTTGTATTTTCTGGCATTGCATCTGAGTTTTCAACCAAATCTTTTGCTTCAACGCTTTCTCCTTCGAGAATTTTTATTTCTTTACCAGTTGGCTCGTTTGTTTCTGCTAGTGATTTATTCACAACGACTTTTACATTGACAATTCTCGCCTCGCCATTTTCGAATGTGACTTTGACTTTTCTGATGTAGTTTCCTGATTTGTTTGTGTTTATTGTGCCTTCATCTGTGATGTCTGTAACTTTCGCTCCATTTGGCAAGTTTGTGATGTTGTCTGTCAAATCATAAGTTTTTCCGTAATCCACAATTTCATCAATTGCTTCTACTGTTGGTATTGGTGTGATTACCGCTGCTTGTTTTTGTACGATAATTGTAGATTTTACTTCGTCAACAGATTCATCTGAATATTTCACGATTACTGTCGCATCAAACTTTCCAGCAGTTTTTGTATCAGGTTTTTCTTTGAATTCAAATGTTGTATCAGTAGGCAAATCTTGTTTGTTTGCTATTAATTCTGATGCTTCAACATTTTCTCCTTCGAGGATTTTTATTTCTTTACCAATTGGCTCGTTTGTTTCTGCAAGTGATTTATTCACAACGACTTTTACTGTCATGACTCTAGTTGCACCATTTTCAAATGTTACTTTGATTTTTCCGATGTAGTTTCCAGATTTGTTTGTGTTTATTGCATCTTTTTCTGTGATGTCTGTAACTGTTGCTCCATTTGGCAAATTTTTGATGTTGTCTGTCAAATCATAAATTTTTCCGAATTCTACAATTTCATCAATTGCTTCTACTGTTGGTATTGGTGTGATGATTGCTGCTTGTTTTTGTACGATAATTTTTGATTGTACTTCATCAATTGAGCCGTCAGAATATTTTACGATTACTGTTGCATCAAACTTTCCAGCAGTTTTTGTTTCTGGTTTTTCTTTGAATTCAAATGTTGTGTTTTCTGGCAAATCATCTGAGTTTGCAACCAATTTTTTTGCTTCTATCGTTTCTCCTTCGAGGATTTTTATTTCTTTACCGGTTGGCTCGTTGACAGATGCTTGTGTTTTTGTTGCGTTTGCGATTATTTCGACAGTTTTTTCTATTTTTTCTCCTGGTTTGATTGTCCAATTTATCGGATTTTTGTAGTTGTTTTTGTTTTCAGGATTTATTTCCACTTCTGGATAGTAATCTGCAGCCAAGCTCAACCCTTTTTTAATATCGTAGATTGTTTCTTGCTTTAATTGCACTCCTTCTCCTGCTTTCATTGTAACTCTGACATATCCTTCAGGAGTTTGTGCGCTAGGATTTTCTTTGCGATTTATAATTTCAGCAAGTGAATTGATTTTTATAGTCGTGCTTACATTTTCAGTTGTATCATCCAAATAAGTGATTTTCACCTTCAAATCAATCGTCTTGTCCGCATCAGATTCTTTCGTGTTGTAAGTTATTTCGCCAGTTTTCTCATTGATATCAATTCCTTCTGTTGCACAATCTTCAAGTTCATATTTTTTGGCAATAGGTTCATCTACAGCTTCTGATTTATTCAAATCATTAATAAATTTTGGTGCATTAATCACAGCCGTATTACCAGGATTTACAACAGCACCTTCATACACAGGTGTGAACTTGACATTATCTTTTGCTTTTTTCACAATAAATTTGGCAATTGCTGGTAGTGTTTTTTTATAGTCCAAATACCTAGCTTCAATTTCACTTCCTGCTTTTAATACGCATCTTCCTTTTACATTAATCTTCCATTTTTTAAATCTATCAACATTAACTTGTCCTATACGTGTTCCATCTACAAATATAACAACATTCCCATTCGATTCGGCCTTTCCTTCTATATACTCAGAAGCTTCATCTATTTCATTAATCACAGGAATATTCGTTGATCTTGCTGTGAAAATAAGTGATTCATAAACCACAATCTTTGACATATCTATGTTATTAAATTCAGTATGCCTATTGGATCTACCATCATACCAATTTGGATTTGCATAAGTATTTTTGAATTCTTCTTTCAATGCAGGTAAAACTGGTCCTGGATTAGCTGGTGGATTTTTTTTGAAAATAGAATCTGCTGTTTTTCCTTTAAAAATCGCATAAACTTTATTGAAATATGACTTACCATCTTTTCTTAAAATATCTTCAATTTGCTTTTCTTTTTCAACCAACACAATGTAAAATCTTTCTTCCGTATAATTTTTTCCAGCTACATGCATTTTTGGTGGATTTGGTCTAATCGAAACATCTGTAAGATCCTCACCATTTGTAACAAAAACTGGAGAAAAGCTAACTTCATCCGGCACAATATTGGTATTTTTTAATTTATTAAAAACTGTAAAATATTGCATTGTATATTCCTTGGAATCATAATCATTCCTGTACCAATACCAATACTGATGATCTTTATCTATAGAATCAGTTTCAACCACAATATCTTTGAATTTAATATCTTTTGCTTCTTTTCTTTCAACAAATAAAGTAATTTCTTTATCACCAATTGTAGCATCTTCAAGCTTAATTAATCCGTCATTTTTTATAGTGACATCTTTTCCAATTAATTTTTTTTGTTCTTCTTTCAGATAAACTTTTCCTATTTTTTCATCCTTGATTTTGAACGTCACTTTTTTATAATCGTTTTTCAAATTAAGCTTGTATCCATCTGAATCGTATGCAGGCTTTGAATTGTCAGTTTTTCCGTAATAAACATAATCATTGGCCTTATACTTTGCGTAAAAATTCAATCCATCTTTCGTGCTTTCTCCAATTACAGATTTATCTTCAAATTTAGAGGTAAGATCCACAATATTATCCAAACTAGAATTATCCGACCAACCTAAAAATGGATGCTTTTCATCTCCACTATTTGCCGTCAGCTTTTGATAAACACTTTTCCCATCTTTATCAGTAAAATCCTTAACGTCCTTCCAAGTGGCAGATTTAAGCACCCAATAAGTTCTTGTTTTTATTCCTTCTATTTCATTGTTGTTTTCAACTTCGTTATTATCCTTATCTAAAATTTTTCCATAATGCAAAGTTCCATCATTTTCCATAAAAGATGACGCATTAAAATTGAGGCTCAAATAATCAGAAACATCCTCAGGTTTTGTCGATGTAACGATAGGTTTGTCTTGTGTTTTCGAAATTTCCTTATCGTCAACCTTCCACACAGCATACACTGTTTTGTTTGCAGTTATGTTTTGTAAAATATCTTCTTGTGCTTCAGTTGCATCAGGACTATTAGCCCAACCTACAAATATTTTTCCAGCAAAAGTTGGAGTTTCAGAAAATGTCGCATTTTCTCCTGCATTTACAGTCAACGTATTATTTTCTGTGTCGAATTTCCCACCATTAGCATCAAAAACAACCGTAAATTGTTCTTTATGTACAGGATTTTCTTCCATTTCTTTCACATTTTCAGTAGCCATTAATTCTTTTTTATTAGCCGATTTTACTTTTTTTGTGTCTATTTTTTCGTCAGAAATATTCTCAGAATTTTCTGGAGTTTTTTCTGGAGTTTCTTTTGTAGAATTTTCTACTTTTTCTGCTTTCTCTAAAAATTCCACAAATTGAGCAGAAGAATTCGTATCAGTTTCTGCGAACGAAACGTTTCCTCCAATCAAAAAAGCATATCCTATCAAACAAGATACAACACCAATGCTAAGTTTTCTAAGAGCATACCTAGGTTTTTTGCTGGAACATTTGGATCTTTTTTCAGCAATAACTTTACCAAAAATCTTGTTATTCATCGTTTTACATCTCCTTTTGAATATTTTTTGATAGCAAAATTTAAACGATAAGTAGCGTTTAGTTAGTTTGATATATTTATATTGTTTATAACACGCACTACTATTTATATAGTAGCATATTTAACTTCAAATTCAATAGATTTTATTAATTTTTTGCATGAAAAAAGAACTATCGTAAATTTTACAATAGTTCTTGTGGTTTATTTGTCCTCGTGCAAAGCATCGATTGTATCGTCAGTCAATCCTTTCAATTTTTCAACGTAGTTTGCATCGTGATTTTTCTTCGGAATCAAAATTATCCTGTCGTTTTCAAGTTCCAATTCAAATACATCCTTTTCTCTGAGGTCGTATTTGCGCATCAAAATATCTGGTATTGTAATTTTGTTTCCTTTTTCTATTTCAAAATTCATATTTTCCTGCCTTCTTGTAATCTTATGTTTACTTTATTTTAGCATTATTTTGTGAATTTGAAAAGTTTCTCCTATTTGGTTGTTTGATTTTTGAATATGCTACGAAAACTATCATTCCTATAACTGCATTTACTACAATTGCTCCTCCCGGTTTGATGTCAAATTGATATGACTGAACTATTCCCAACATCATATACAAAACTCCTAAAATTATTGTAATGATGTATGTTTTCTTGTAGCTTTTTGCGATAATAAGAGCTGTTGCTACTGGAAGCACTATCAAAGATGTCACCATCAACGCGCCAACTATTTTCACTGCAAGTGCAATAGTAATCGCAGATAACAAAGTAAATATTGCATTAATTCGATTTACTTTTACACCTGCAAGACGAGCGATGTTTTTGTCGATTGAAATCGCCAATAATCCTGCGTATTGCGATATGGATACCGCTAAGATTAATACGAAAATCACCGAAATATTAATCACATCCATATTTGTCACAGAAGATATACTTCCGAAAAGATAAGATTCAAATGAATTTCCGCCTGGAGCAAAATCGGATAATATCGCTGCAATTCCAAGTCCTGTACTCATTATAACAGCCGTTGCCATGTCTCCATATTGTGGGAATTTTTTTCTGATTAATTCTATTAAAAATGCCGCTACAACACAAACTATTGCAGAGCCTAATAATGGATCAAATCCCAAAATAAGTCCAAGCCCAACTCCACTAAGAGCTGTATGGGAAAGCGCATCTCCTATCATGGATGTTTTACGATTAACCATGATAATTCCAATCATCGGAATCATTATTGCAAGCATCAATCCAGCTATCAATGCTTTTCTCATAAACGCAAATTCTAGCATTTTACAAGCCTCCCTTCAATCATTTCGTATTGAGTTCTTTCAATATCCAAAGCCTCAATTTCTTTTATTTCGTGAGTTACCATTATTACAGTTATGTTGTACTCCTTATTTAATTTCGCAATTGTTTTTATAAATTTTTCTTTGTTTTCCTTGTCAACACCTGCTGTAGGCTCATCGAGTATCAAAAGTTTCGGCTCGTTAATCATTGCCCTGCAAATCATTGCTCTTTGTTGAAGTCCTCCCGACAATTCATTTACAGGACGATTTATATATTCTTTCATTCCCATTTCTTCCATAATTTTTCTAGCTTTGTCGTAATGTTTTTTTCTTGCAATTTTAATTAGCCCAAAATCTTCATACAAATTCAATGTTACAAGCTCCAAACAAGTAATTGGAAACGCAATTTTATTTACAATATTTATTTGCGGAACATACCCTATATCTCGGTAGCTCTTGTAATCTTTAATATTTTTATCCAAAACCTTGATTTCACCGTCATCAGCTTTCAATTCTCCCAACATTAATTTTAATAAAGTTGATTTACCGCTTCCATTTCCTCCCAAGATTAGAGCCATCTCTCCTTGACTTATCTCTAAATTCAAATCTTTAAGCACCAAATCTTCATTATAACCAAAGTTTAAATTATTTATAGTTACTGCATTCATTTATACACCTGCCTTTTTCATAGATTCGTATAAGTTTTTCAAATTCATCTCAATTAACTCGATATATCCTTGATTATTGTCTTGTTGTTCTTTCGTTATAAATTCCATAGAAGCCAAAGGCTTTATATCTCCTCCCAATTCTTCCGCTAAAGTCTTGGCTTCTTTTGGTGGTTTACCGTATTCATAAAAAACCGTAGTAATGTTTTTTGTTTTCGCAAAATCCACAGCCTTTTTTATTGTTTTAAGACTAGGACTTTCCATACTTGTAAGCCCTTCTAATGGATACTGAGTAAGTTCAAAATCTCTCGCTATATATGCATAAGCGTAATGTGTTACCAAAAAGCTTTTGTTGTCTAATTTACTAAATTTTTCTTTGTATTCTGCATCAATATCTGTCAATTTATCAACGTATTTCAATTTGTTTTTGTGATAAATTTTCTTATTGTCTGGATACTTTTGTATCAATTTATCTTGAATACTATTCAAATATTTCTTTGCATTTACGACAGATAACCATGAATGTGGATCGTAAGTTATCTTGTCAAACCCTGATGAAGATCCTTCCATTACAGGCTTTAATTTGCCCTCATCTTGAAGCAATTTACCGTTAGTATCTTGTAAATAATACGGAAGCAAATCTTCGCTTATTCTGTCCGACACGAAAATCCATTTGCCATCATCTTTTATGTTGTAAAATATTTCTCCCGATTCGTGACCCATTTCAAGGCCATATACTTTTCCTTCTTCTACATCAAAAGTATTTTTTTGGTGAACAATCTCACCTTTTTGATTCATAATTTCCTTTGCTTTTTTGACTAATTCTTTCTTGTCTTCTCCATTGTCCTTGAAGAACGCAACTCTCATAATATCTTCATGAGTGTGCCCAAAATCTATTTTGCGTTTTCCTTTTGTTAAATCCAATCTTGCCATATATTGAAAATCGCCTCTCGCAGCAGCTCCTTTGTATGTGATTAACTCTACAGAATCCGACAACTTCAAAATATCCAAATTAGGCAAATTCTCGTGTACCTTGTCTACCCAATGTTCCATATTCGCTCCGTTTACTACCAGCAAATCTGCCTCGGCAAGTTTTTTCATATCTTTGGCAGATGGCTCCCACAAATGAGGCTCCTTATCCACCGGCATGAAAGTTCTCACCTCTGCAGTATCTCCTGCAATCATCTTCACCAATTCATGCACTGGAAAAAAAGATGTGTAGATAACAGGTTTTCCTGAAGATTTCTTCATATGATTGGAACATCCTGCAAACAAAATCATGCACAAGACTAATAGAAAACTCAACAGTCTTTTTTTCATTTAATTCTCCTTTTCAAAATAAAAGGACAGGTTGTCCCTGTCCTTTGTCAATTTCATATTCAAACCTTATTCTTCGATTTCTCCGATAATTTGTTTATCAGTTGTGTTTGGTTTTACGAAAGTTGGGAACCATCCTTCTTTTGCAAATAATTCATCCTTGTCATTGCCATATCTCATGTGGAAATGTGTCAATTCTTCTTCGCCGTGAATTGGCATCATCAATAAAACTTTGTATTTTGCGTTAGAATCCACAGCTTCGAAAACATCCCATTCTAGCATGTGTGATCCGTGTTTAACAGCCTTTTTTTCTACAAATTTGTACTCAGTTTCAGCGATTTTGTCTCCATTTTCTGAAGGAATTTTGCTTGTGAAAGTGATTTTGTTTCCTTCGATTTTCAATCCATTGAATTCACATTTTCTTTTTTCAAGATAATCTGCTTTTGCTTTTTTCTCATCAATATTTTCTTTTTTTGCTAAAGTTTTGAAAGCACCTTGAACTTCTGGCTTTTCCAAATAGCTTCCCATATTGTTCCATTCTCCAGCCCAATCAGACAAACTTACTTCTTCTTTTTTGTCCTCAGTTTTTTCAGTAGCGTTGTTGTCTTCTTTTTTGTCTTCTTGTTTTTGTTCAGCTTGTTTTGTGTTTTCTTTCGGTGCATCTTTTTGTGCTCCACAACCGTTCAGCAATAACGCCGCTGACATCACTCCAACTATAGCCATCAATTTTAATTTATTCATATCAATACTCCTTATTTATATTTGTTAGTAAAATAATACAAATAGTTAGTAATATCTCAAAATAAATTTGAATGCATTCTAATTTTATTAATTAATTAACTTATTACAATAAAATCTTATTTTTAGTCTAATCATTCTATTCAATTTTAAATATGTAATAAGTTTTTTGAGAATTAAAAACTTATTTAGTTGCAAATTACGTCTAATCCGCAAAACCTTTTGTAAAAATTTATCATACTAACTTTATTCAAACAAATCATACCATTATTTTTTTGTTCTGTCAATAATGATAATCATTTGAATTTAAAATTTTTTAAAATTAAAAAATCGGACTTGAATTACCAAATCCGATCTGTGATATTCTATTTATCTTGTTTATTCATTGTGCAACAGTCCAATCTTTCCTCTCCGAAAGTATTTTTATTTTCGTTGCCCAATTTTTTTAAAAATTCTTCAAAATTTTTCTTTATTTTATTAAAAATTTTCATTTAATCACTACCTTTTTAGTTTCAATGTCAACTTGTTTACATCTTTATTATACACCTATTGAGTTTCATTTTCAAATTCTACAAAAAATTTGACTTGATTAGAAGTTTAAATTATAATATTAGTAGTTACAGTTCATATTTTGTATTTGAACTTCTAATTTTATTTATGGAGGAAATCAAATGAGCTTTGGTTCAAAATTAAAACAACTCAGAGAAGACAGAGGTCTCACTCAGACAGAACTTGCGGACAAGCTTGGTGTTACTTTGAAGACTATAAGCAACTATGAAACAAAAGGTACTCGCCCTCGCACGCAAGATATGTACAAGAAAATCGCGGAATTTTTCAATGTTGACATCAATTTTTTGTTGACTGTTGAGGATAATTTCGTGCTGGATTCTGCTAAAAAATTCGGATATTCTGGTAAAAAGGATGCGGAGAATTTGGTGGATAATTTGTCAGGACTTTTCGCTGGAGGTTCTCTTCCAGAAGAGGACAAGGACAAACTTTTCAACGCGATTGCTGAGGCGTATTACGAAGCCAAGTTGGAGAATAAAAAATACGGAAAAAACAAGAATAAAAGGTAGTTTATGTACAATAGATGGATATATGATAAGGTAAATAATTTGGTTGAAAAATACCACACTAGAAATCCCGAGGAGCTTTTGGATTTGTTGGGAATTAAGCTTCATTATATCGATAGTCCGTCCAAACTTTTGGGAGTGTATCAGGTAATTCTTCGAAACAGGGTTATTTTGATTGCGAACAATATCGGAAGTTTGAAAAAAATCGTATTGGCTCACGAGATTGGTCACGACCAACTCCACAGGCAATACTGCATTGATGGTCACGCTTTTCACGAGAACAAGGTGTTCAATCCTACAGATGTGTTTGAAAATGAGGCGAATATTTTCGCGGCTCATCTTTTGATTTCGGATGAGGATTTGATCAAGACGATGCGCGAGTACACTGACGATAAGACTATGGCATACAAGCTGGGTGTGGATATTAATTTGTTGAATTTGAAAATATCTGAAATGGTGAAGCTGAACAAGTTTCCTACAGATATTTGCTATATTGAAAATCCAAAATCGACTTTTTTGGAAGATTACAGTCCGTTGGATGACGAGTAAGGAGGTTGTTATGGGACTTATAGATTACTCTTTGGAGCCAAAATCCGATATTGCTTTTGTGGATATCAAAAGTTTTTATGCAAGTGTAGAATGCGTCAAGAGAAATCTGAATCCCTTGACAACTTCTCTTTGCGTTATGAGTAATTCCGACAATGCGAGCGGATTAATTCTCGCAAGCTCTCCTACTTTCAAGAAAGTTTTCGGGAAAAAAAACGTCGGTAGGGCTTTTGATTTGCCTTTTCACGTCCACGATAGGAAGTTTAACTTCCAATCAGCTCTCAGACAGAATTTACCCATCACCGATTCATATGTAAATTACATCGAAACTTGGGCGAAAAACACCGTCATCGTTCCTCCAAGAATGGCTTTGTACATCGAGGAGAATTTGAAAATTCAGAAGATTTTTATGAATTACGCAGCGAAAGACGAGATTCTTCCCTATTCTATCGACGAGGGATTTATCGATTTGACAACCAGCTTGAATTATTTCGTTCCCGATACAAAAATATCTCGCAAGGACAAATTGGATTTGATATCTTCTAGAATTCAAAACGAAATCAGAAACAAAACTGGCTTGTACTCTACAGTTGGAATGAGTAATTCCAATCCTCTGTTGGCAAAGCTTGCACTGGACAATGAAGCGAAGAAAACTGTGAATATGAGGGCAAATTGGTCTTATGAGGATGTTGAAGAAAAAGTGTGGAATATTGCTGATTTGACAGATTTTTGGGGAATCGGCGAAAGAACGAAACGAAGATTGAATAAATTGTGTATTTTTTCAGTGAAAGATCTCGCAAATTCCAACCCCGATATTTTGAAAAGAGAATTTGGAATAATGGGCGTACAGTTGTGGTTTCACGCAAATGGAGTTGATGAATCCAAGGTCACCCAACCTTATAAGGGGAAATCAAAAGGACTTGGCAATTCGCAAGTTCTTCCCAAAGATTACTCCAAGAAAAGTGAAATCGAAATAGTTCTCAAAGAAATCGCAGAACAAGTTGCAATTAGAATTCGACGAATCAAAAAGAAAGCGACTGTGGTGTCGATTTACGTTGGATATTCCTTAAAAGAAAACAAAAAATCCATCCACGCCCAAAAAACCATCTCACCTTCTCAATCAACAGCACAGCTTACGAAACACGTCATGGAGTTGTTCCACCAAAAATATCAGGGAGGATCTGTAAGAAGACTTGGTGTTAGTTACGAAAATTTGGTGGACGAAGCGTGCATATCTTTTTCACTTTTTGAAGACATTGAAAAATTAGAAAAACAGAAAAATTTGGAATCTGCAATCGATGAAATCAGAGACAAATACGGGTTCACTTCCATTCAAAAAGCGACATCTCTCATGGAAGGATCACGTGTTATCGAACGAAGCAAGCTAATTGGTGGTCACTGCGGCGGAATGGACGGTACTTATGATTATTAGAAATTATCTTCCCTACAAATCAGCAAGGGAATATTGCGACAGAAAAATGGCTAAATGGATGGGATTTTTCCTATCAGAACACACAACAGCACTACATTCAATGACTGAAAATGTAAACGTTCAATCGTTGGGTGCAAGTAGTTTACTTTTACTGATAAGCCAAGCTTATCTGAATGATTTCACAGTTGAAATCTTCGTTCACAACAACAAATCATACGTCGGGACAATATATGATTTTTTCGAAGATAAGATATATTTTGAAATAGACAATCAAATGATAGAGATAAAATTCAATGAGATTTTGAGCATTAATTTGATGGAGTAGTTATGAATACATTACACAAAAACACATTTCAATTCGATTATTTTTCGGACAATTTCATAGCTTTCGAGAAAGATTTTTACAAATACGCAAACATCAATATTCCTCTGGCTTTTTTGACAGACGACATTTTGGAAAACATGATTTCCACTAAAAATAATTATTTCAGGGTAAATGCAAAAAATTGCAAAGACAACCTGGACCACTATTTTATGTTTAGGAAAAATTTCGTAAAAGAAAACAAATCTATAATTCTTTTTCAATATGTCGGCCACAAATCACAAATGGAACTTGAAAATTTGTGAGATAATCGTTAAATTTACTCATAATGTTTTATTTTTTTATAAATTTTTCAAAAAATGCTTGACAATATTTTTTTCGGATTGTATAATGATTAAAAATCAAACCTTCGGAAAAGAAGAGTAGTCATAAATAGATTTTACAGAGAAGCTCTATTTGGTGAGAGGAGCAAATTGATGTTATGGTGAACATGGTCTTTGAGGGGACAGTTCGATATTAGGACTGTACGGCAACTTCCGTTATCATGAGTTAGAGCTTGATGGAGCTTGAAGTGGTGTATTTTTACATACACAAAAAAGGTGGTACCGCGGATATTTCGCCCTTTCTATTAGAGATAATAGAAAGGGCTTTTTTTATTACAAAAATTAGGAGGAGATTATGATTGAGATAACTTTTAGAGGAAGAGGAGGACAAGGAGCATTCACTGCATCTAAAATAATTGGAAATGCATGTGTGAAACAAGACAATTTGTACTCGTTGGCTTTCCCAACGTTTGGCCCAGAAAGAAGAGGCGCTCCTGTGAGTGCTTTTACAAAAATAGATACGAAAAAAATCGAAGACAGAACCCAAGTGCAAAACCCAGATTATTTGGTTATACTCGATGAATCGCTGTTCGATGTAAATGAATTAAAAAATCTTACAGATTGCACAGTATTCATCAATTCTTCAAAAAATTTTGAAGAAAAAAATGTGATTTCTGTCGATGCGACCAAAATCGCACTGGATATTTTACATAAGCCGATTACAAATACTGCAATGATTGCAGCACTGTTTTCCAAATTCGATGTCATCGACAAAAAGAGCATTGTAGAAAGTTTCAAAGATAATTTGTCGCCATCAGCCGTGGATAAAAACGTAGAATTATTCGAAGAAGTTTTGAAAGAGGTGAATGAAAATGAAAAGGCCAGAGCTTAAACAATTCAACGGTTTTGAAAAAATCGAAGATTATCCTTTGGGAACATATTACGAAGCGGGTTTCCTTACAGTTACCAACGATTCGTATCGAAGTTTTGATTATTTCATTGACAAAGACAAATGTAAAAACTGCTTGGAATGTTACTTGTATTGTCCGGATGGAACGATTGAAAAACAAGACTCATACGTTAGTATAAATCAAGATTTTTGCAAAGGTTGTGGAATTTGCCAGAAGATTTGCAGTTTCGATGCGATAGAAAGGAGGAGCAAATGAGAAGATTTTTATCGGGAAACGAAGCTGTAGCACAAGGCGTTAGATTATCGAAACCAAACGTGATTTCGGCGTACCCTATCACTCCACAAACTACAGTGGTTGAAAAACTATCGGAAATAGTAGAACAAAAACAGCTCGATGCAAGATTTGTTCATGTTGAAAGTGAACACTCTGCTCTATCTTGTGCGATTGGTGCAAGCGCCATCGGAGCAAGAACTTTCACAGCGACAAGTTCACAAGGACTGTTGTACATGGCAGAATGTCTTCCCTACGCAGCCGGCGGCAAATTCCCTATCGTGATGGTGAATGCGAATCGTTCAACTGCACTTCCTTGGAATATCTTCGGAGACCAACGTGATTCCTTATCGCAACTTGATAGCGGTTGGATTCAAGTGTATGTGGAAGATGCACAAGAAGCTTTGGATACGGTGATTGAAGCTTATTACATAGCTGAGCACAAGAAAGTCTCCACTCCAGTGATGATTAACTTGGACGGATTCGACCTAACACACACTTACGAACCTGTTGATGTTCCAGAATCTAATGATGTGGATGAATTCTTACCGAAATTTGAAACAGAAAACAAATTCGACGTCAATCATCCAAGAAATTTGGGGTTTTCAGTGGGGCCAAGTGATAATTTGGAATGGAAAATCAGAGAAAACAAAGCTGTTGTGGATTCTTTGGAAATAATCGAAGAATCAAGAAAAAAATTCAAACAGATTTTCAACAGAGATCATGGTGGTGTGATTGATTCCTACAAAGTTGAAGATGCAGATTATGTTTTGATTTCTATCGGATCAATCTCTGGATTAATTAGAAGTGTAGTCGATGAATTAAGAGAACAAGGAGAAAAAGTCGGATACTTGAAGCTAAGATACATCAGACCTTTCCCAGCAGAAAAATTGAGAAAAGAACTTCAAGGTGCTAAAAGAATTGGTGTTTTGGAAAAAGATATTTCGTTCGGACATTTCGGAACAGTCTACACTAACGTGAAATCAGTCACAGACATTGATTCACAAAACTTCGTAGGAGGACTTGGAGGACGCAACATCACACGAGATAACATCAAAGAGATTTTCCAAAAACTTAAACAAAAGGGCGAAGAACTTAATTTTATAGGAGCCAAGTGCAATGAGTAACATAAATAAACGAACAATTACACAAGACGAATATTTTTACGGACACAAGGCATGCTCTGGTTGTGGCGCTGCTCTTGCGGTTAGAATCGCTTTGAAAGTTCTAGGAGAAAGAGCAATCTCTGTTCTTCCAGCAGGTTGCATGTCAGCAGTTGGATTTAATTTCCCGCAATTAGCTTTCAAGAACAACTCGATTATTTCGACGTTCGCTGGAACAGGCTCCATGCTTTCTGGAATTTACGAAGGGGCGAAATCTTTGGGGATTGAAGATTTGCAAATTGTTGGATTTGCAGGAGACGGCGCTACAGCAGATATTGGATTTCAAACATTATCTGCTGCAATAGACCGCGGTGACGATGTAATCTACATTTGCTACGACAACGAAGCCTACATGAACACAGGAATTCAAAAATCGTCCTTGACACCATTTGGCTCATCGACAACGACAACACCTGCCGGAAAAAACATCCACGGAAACACTAGAAACAAGAAAAATATTTTCGATATAATCGCAGCCCACGACATATCTTACGCAGCCACTGCATCTGTCGGCTACATTCAAGATTACATCGACAAGGTTGAGAAAGCATCCAAAATCCGTGGAACGAAATACATTCACGTCCTCTCCCCTTGTCCAGTCGGTTGGGGTACAAATACAGATGATACCATTGATTTAGCGAAAGAAATCGTGGACAATTGCATGTTCCCATTAGAAGAATATGAAAATGGAAAATATTCCATCAAAGAAATCAAAAATAGAAAATCAGTTCACGATTACATCAGAAAACAAAGAAGATACAAACATTTGACAGATGAAGAAATAGATTTAATTGAAGAAAACACAATCAAAAATTACGAAAACAAACTTAAAAGGAGCTATCATGATTAGAAACAACATCAAAGAAATTACAAAAGAAAAATTAGAAAGTTTAAGAACATCCAAATACTGGGAAGAAGAATTGGAAACACTAAGCCGTGAAGAAATCGAAAAACTACAATTACACGAATTAAAAAACATATTGGTTCACGCTTACGAAAACTCCGAATACTACAGAAAAAGCTTCGACGAAAATTTGTTAGATCCATATGAATTTTCATCACTTGAAGAACTTGCAAACTATCCATTTATCAACAAGAAAACAGAACGTGACACACAACACAAGGGAAGTTTTCTTGGACAAATGGCATGTACAAGTGAAGACGACGTAGTGTTCATCTCCGCATCTTCAGGATCTACCGGAGTTCCTACTATTTCACCATTCACACAACAAGACCTAGACGAATTCCAAAACGTAGAATCCAGATTTTTCTACCAAATAGGAATGAGAAAAAGTGACAGATACGTTCACGCACTAAACTTCTCGTTATTTGTCGGAGGTCCTGATGTAATCGGAGCACAAAATGTCGGCGCACTTTGTATTTGGGCAGGCACAATTCCATCTGAAAAACTATTGAACATAATTGTAAATTACAAACCAACTATAATCTGGACGACTCCTTCTTATGCGTGGTATTTGGGTGAAACTGCCAAGAAACACGGCTATGATCCAAAAGAATTATCGTTGAAGAAAATAATCGTTGCAGGAGAACCTGGTGGATCAATCAACGCCACAAGAGAAAAAATCGAAGAATTGTGGGACGCTGATTTGTATGATTTCTACGGATTAAGTGACATATTCGGAGCGTGTGCTGCAATGTGTGAACAAAAAGATGGACTTCATATCGCTGAAGATCAAATCTTAGTTGAAGTAATCGATCCTGAAACTGGAAAAGTTCTACCAGAAGGAGAAGTCGGAGAATTAGTCTTCACATCTTTGAGAAAACAAGCAAGACCAATGATTAGATTTAGAACTGGAGACATCGGATATGTAAACAAACAAAGATGCAAATGCGGCAGAACATCTACAAGAATTTACATAATCGGAAGATTAGACGACATGTTCATAGTTTCTGGAGTGAACGTATTTCCTTCAGATGTGGAACACGCAATCAGACAAGTCGAAGGAATCACTGGCGAATACAGAATCAGAATCTTCGACAAAAGCTTAAGCACAGCTTATTCTGTTGAAGTCGAAAAGAACGACAACATCACAGATGTAGAAGCTTTGAGAGAAAATATATGGAAAGAACTGAAAGTTAGACTTGGAGTAAAACCTCACGAAATCATCATACACGAAGACGGATATCTTCCAAGACAAACTCACAAAGCAAACAGAGTTATAGACGAAAGACAATAAAATGAAAAACTTATCAAATAGAGCGACAAGTTTCACCGAATCTGTCATCAGAAAAATGACACTTGTCGCCAACAAATACAATTCAATCAATTTGGCGCAAGGATTCCCAGAATTTGATCCGCCAATTGAAATATTAAACAGATTACAAGAAATTTCTCTGATAGGCCCTCATCAATATTCCATAACTTGTGGGGCGAAAAATTTGAGAGAAGCCATCGCAAAAAAGCACGAAAAACTCACAGGAAACACCACAAACCCTGATGAAAACGTCGTTGTAACATGCGGTGGTACAGAGGCAATGATGGCGAGCATGATGGCAATCACCAATCCTGGCGACAAAGTTATCATATTCTCTCCATTTTATGAAAACTACAAAGCCGATGCGATTTTGTCTGGAGCAGATCCAATATTTGTAAAATTAAACCCTCCAAATTTTGGTTTTGACATAGACGAATTGGAAAATGCATTCAAACAAAATCCCAAAGCCATCATCCTCTGCAATCCCTCTAACCCATCTGGAAAAGTGTTCACCAGAGAAGAATTACAAATAATAGCAGATTTTGCAGAAAAATACGACACATACGTCGTGACAGATGAAGTGTACGAACACATAGTCTACAAACCTTACGTGCACACATATTTTGCATCCTTACCAAAAATGAAAGACAGAACCATCACCACGACATCTCTATCCAAAACATACTCAATTACAGGTTGGAGACTTGGCTACACAATCGCAAACAAAGAAATCACACAAGCAATCAAATCAGTGCACGATTTTCTTACAGTCGGAGCAGCAGCCCCACTACAAGAAGCGGCGATAGTTGGACTTAATTTCGGTGATGAATATTACGAAAAACTACAAGAAAAATACACTCGCAAAAGAGATATCTTTCTAGGCGGATTAAAAGAAATCGGACTAGACTTCTACTCTCCACAAGGAACGTATTTCGTGATGGTCGACATATCCAAGTTCAACCGCAAATCAGATTATGATTTCTGCGTAGAATTGTCACAAAAAATCGGCGTAACACCAGTGCCTGGTTCGTCGTTTTTCAAAGATGATAACAACGATTATGTGAGATTTCATTTCGCCAAAAACGACGACACATTAATTGAGGCCATCAATCGCCTACGAAAAATCAACGATTTGTTGGTTGACTAAAATAAATCTGCCTAATTTCAAATAAATACTCCTAAGCAATGACCGCGACATAAAGTTGCGGTTTTGCTATTTTTGTGAAATCCAAGGTAGTTTCAGTGTATACGAAAATAAACACCGATACGAACGAATATCTAGACTACAAAAATTGTTGAAGGTATTTTCAGAACAAGTAAAAGTAGAAAACCAGTTTGCACGAATATCTAGACTACGAAAATTTATGATTTCTAAATCTCAAAATCCTAAAATTTGAAGCACGCTTCGCTTACGCGGTCAAATTTTGGACGGATTTTTTCGATTTGAAATCAACTAAATTTTCTCCGTATGATATTCTTAGCAAAACTGGTAATCTACTTTTGTTTCAATGCACTCACAAATATTTTCAAAAATCACTGGACGTTTACGTTTTACAGGAATAAGAAAACACAAAAACTCGTAACCCACTCATCTGTCTACAAAAATTGGAAAATTCAAAGCTCATGAAACTAAAATCGCAAACTCGCTGACGCTCAGACAGTGCGATTTTTTACGATTCACTTCGCTTGAATTTAGAGCAATTTTTTCCGAATGATTCGCTTGTTTACGATGTTTTTGGTTTGTTTCAATGCAATCTTAGCAAAACTGGTAATCTACTTCATTTCACATAATTACAAATCGCTGGACACAGAAACATGACAGAGACATGCAAAAAACAAAAACCCTTATGCACACGACAACAAAATCATCAATTTCTATGCATAAGGGTTTGTTTACCACAGTATTTCTCTGTGATTTATTTATAAAAAACTAAAGTCTTTCCAGAAGTGATTTCACAAATTCGTAAGTTCTTTGTGTTGATTCTATTGAAAGTCTTTCCTTAGGACTGTGAACGTCTTTCATAGTAGGTCCTATGGAGATCATTTCCATGTCTGGGAATGTGTCAATAAACACTGCTGGTTCCAATGCTGCATGGACTACTTCCACTTTCATTTCTTTTCCAAACAAATCTTTGTATGTTTCAAGCGCCAAGTTTCTCAAGTCAGAATCTTTTGCAAATGCCCATGGTTTGTAATAATCTTCCTTTTTAACTTCAAATCCGTATTTTTCATAAACTTTTGACACATCTTCAGTGTGTGCATCGAAAGTTTCTGGGTTTGAACTTCTAAGAGAAATAGTTACCTTCAACACATCATCTTTTATTTCGAAAATAGCCAAATTGTTGGAGCATTCAACGATATCAGGGTATTCCTTCATCATGCTGTAAACTCCGTGAGGAACCTCTTCGATGAAAGATAAGATATCTTCCTTATTTTTTTCATCCAATACTTTATCTGCATTTTCACATTTTTCGATTTTAACTCTCATATCTTTATCCAATGGATATTTTGCAATTAAATTCGAAAAATCAACATCGTAATCGTCTTCGTTAGAACTGAACACAACCTTCGCATCTCTTGGAATAGCGTTGTGTTTTGTACCACCTTCTATACTAACAAGTGCTACAGGAGATTTTTCTTCGATTAACTTCAAAGCTTCACGTGCAAATTTTATGGAGTTACCTCTTTGTTGGTGAATTTCCATTCCTGAGTGACCACCGAGCATATTATTGATATTCATTACAAAAGTATTTTTCATTTTATTATCTACATAATTTAACTTTTTAGTTCCTATTATGTTGTGTCCACCTGAACAACCAGACAACAAAATTCCTTCTACTTCAGCGTCAATATTCAAAAGTTTTCTACCTTTGATATTTTCTCTCTTCAATGCTCTTGCACCGACCATTGTAGTTTCTTCGTTAGTAGTAACCAACAATTCAAGTGCAGGGTGCTTAGCGTTTTTGTCTTCCATGATTGCAAGTCCAATAGCACTTGCAATACCATCATCTGCACCCAAAGTAGTGCCTTCTGTTTTAACCCAGTCACCATCTACAACAAGAGGAATAGGATCTGTCAAAAAGTCGTGTTCAACGCCGTCAGCTTTTTCTGCGACCATATCCATGTGACCTTGAATTACAACAGCAGGATGATCCACATAATCAGGATGAGCTGGTTTTCTGATGATTATATTGTTGCTTTCGTCTTGAATTGTTTCAAGTCCCAAATCTTTTCCAGTCTTGTACAAAAAGTCACTGACTGCTTGTTCATTTCCAGATTCTCTTGGAATTTTAGTCAATTCTTCAAAATAATGAAACACTCTTTCTGGTTTTAAATTTTCTAACATATTTTCTCCTTTTTTAGTTCAAATTACTGTTCAAACAAACACATTCTTTGAGATTAACCCAAAGAATGTGTTCAAATTTCTAAATTAATGTAACAATATTCCCGAAAGAATACCGTAGTAGTTACCAATTACATAACCTAACGTACCTACCAGAAGTGCAGGAACGATAAGTTCTGTCCAACCTTTAGATACAGCCATTGCTGCAGCGGTAGTTGGTCCACCGACATTCGCATTTGATGCGATGATGATTTCTTCGATATTGAATTTGAAAAGTTTTCCAAATATCAATGAAACTACTAAGTTGATTAGTACAACGATTAATGCAAATACTAATAACAATGGAGATTCTCTTAAAATTAATCCGATTGATGCTGGAGCTCCAATAACTGCGAAGAACAAATAAATCAAGAAAGTACCAATTTCTTGGCTACCTCTGATAGATGAAATTTGTTTAGGAAATGCTGATGCAATAATCATTGTTATCGTAGTCATAAGCAAGTATTTGTTTCCCAATAATCCACCTAAAATAGCACTTACAGCACCTTCACCTTTGAATAAATCTCCAAATACTGTAGCTAATTTGTCTGATACAGCTACAATAACAAATGATAATGCAACTGTGAAAGCGATATCTTTAAGAGAAATTTCTTTTGCTCCCCAATATTTTGCAGCCATAGTTTTATTAGCTTCCATATCAGATTCTGATTGTTGTTCCAAAGCATTTACAAGTGGCATCTTGTAGTGTTTCTTGATAACAGCCATTGTTGGAAGTGCCATCAATGAAAAGAAATATAAAGCCATAAGTAAGTTATCTGCAACTAATGCAGCTGATACAGTTGCTCCAGGAACCTTGTATTGTTGACTCATTGCAACGAAGTTTACTGAACCACCAGTATAAGTACCCACAAACATAGGAACGATATCATTCAAAGCAGGAATTGCATTTTTCAAAGCAAAGTATGCAACAAATCCACCCAAAATTGTTCCAATACCACTTAATAAATAAATAATTAAAACTCTTCCTGAATCTCTACCAATTTTTTTGATATCAGCGTTAAATAACAACATTGGTACAGCCAAAGGAACTACATAACTCCATACAGCATCGTAAACCGGTGCTTCTGTAGGAATAATTTTAAGGTTTGACAAAATTAAAGTAAAAGTCAAAGCCAAAATACATCCTGTAACCTTGCTTGCCCAGGAATACTTTTGTTCCAAGAATATTGCAAGAGCAGCACATGAAGCCAACACAGCCCAAAGTATCCAAGTACTTTCGGCACTAATAAATGATCCCATAAGAATCCTCCTTCAAAATATTTTATTTAATTAAATTATAATACTAATAAATAAATTATGCAAGTATTTTCCTAATTTAAATCGTCTAATTTCTATTAATTTAGTACACATTTAATCTGTATTTTACGTGTTTATATTATAATTTACGCCATAAATAAGACTTTATCGTGAAAATGTTTCTATTTTACAAATAAAAAAAGGAGTACCAGCTTAGCCAGTACTCCTCATAATTTATTTTTGAATCATTGTGTTAAGCACAATAATATCCGTTTCTTTCATGCCTTCCTTGGCAACATAACCAATACTTCTGATAGTTTCTTCGATATCATCTTTTAATAAGCCATCTCCAGCTTCGAAGTTTCGATTATTTTTCGCCAAATAATATCCCGAAATTCCCGCATCAACAGCTGTTGCGATTTTTGCTGCACAAGATGCTTTTGCACCATCACAAATCATACCAGATGCAATCATCAAGGCATTGCCGATTGTTTTTTCAATCAAATCCAAATCCTTAGTTTCCATGTAACAAATTCCAGCTCCTGCAGCAACACCTGCGGATGTAACTCCACAAAAAGCTGACAGTCTACCGATAAATCTCTTGATGTGAAGTGCTACCAAGTTTGTAATCAAAAGTCCACGGTACAAAGTTTCGCGGTCGTAATTTTTTTCATTTGCAAATACTACAAGTGGCATTGTGCAAGTTATACCTTGGTTTCCACTTCCTGCATTAATCACAACTGGAAGGGAGCATCCACTCATACGAGCATCTGATCCTGCTGCAGCTCTTGCCTTGGCTTTTGATCTGATAGAATCATCTTCATCCATCAAAATTTTGCCCATTGCAACTCCCCATTTCCCAGTTAAACCTTCGTCGGAAATTTTTGAATTCAAAGTAATTTGTTTTTCCAACAAATCCCTAACCTCATCCAAATCAACATTGTTTGCATATTCGAAAATATCTTTTACAGAAAGTTCGTCGTAATTTTCGTATTCTGGAGTGTGAGTGTAGCAATTATCAATATGTATTATCTCGTCGTTTTTGGTAACCTTGACAATATTTGTGTGTTTGTTTTTGATTTCAACATCAACAGTGTTTTCTTTGTCGTCTTCAGCTACAATTTCTATGTCTAAGTTTTCCACGCCTTCTTTTAAGCTAACAGTTATTATGTTTTTTTCAATTAAATCCTTCGCAGCCTTGATGTCCTCATCAGTAACCTTCGACAAAACCTCAAGACCAAGACAAGACTCTCCCGCAACAATTCCAATAGCAGTCGCAGCTTCAACGCCCTTCATGCCATTAGTGTTTGGAACAGTAACGCCCTTTACGTTTTTAATAATATTTCCTGAACACATAACCTCGATTTTAGTTGGAATATCCCCCAAAACTTCCCTAGCCTTAGCCGCAGCCAACGCAATAGAAATCGGTTCAGTACATCCCAATGCCATAATCAATTCAGATTTTAATAAATCAGTGTAGTTTTTCATTAGTACCCCTTGATAAAAAATAAATTTATAACAATTTCTTCCATACATTAATCATTATAACACTTGAAATATTTCGTTGCAAATGATTTCCGACGCTTACAAATACTCCAAAATAACCTTCCACTCATCCACCAAATCGTCCAACCTGTACCTTGCATTTGCAGGTGATGTTGAAGGAAGCTTCGTGCAATCCACCCTCAAATTCTTTTTGTGATACTTCTCGAAACATTTATAAGAAGCAGTACCATTGCAAAAAACATGTTTGATATTTGCACAATCCACAATTTCTTTCAAATTAGAAGGCACAACATTTTTAATACTAGAATCTGATGAGCCAATAATATCGCACTGATAAATCGAATCGTAAACGGCAATATTATGTTCCAACAAAAATTTTTTTCTATCCTCTATACTAACATCCAGATCCACATCAAAAAGTTTCTCCATCAACTTCCAAAACCTGTTTTGTGGATGACCGTAGAAAAACCCGTACTCCCTCGTCTTCACCGATGGAAAAGACCCCAAAATCAAAATCTTGGAATTCTCATTGTAAAGAGGTTTCAACGGATGAACAATCGTCTCGTAATTTCCTTTCATAAATCCCCCTCCCTCTTGATTATATCACAGACTTTTCTCTGAAAAATAAAACAATAGCCATCACGCAAACAATAAATTCACTCACAGGATACGCTGCCCACACGCCAGTCATTGCAAAAATCCTCGATAAAATCAAAGCCGTAGGAATAATAATCACAAATCCCCTAGCAAATGAGATCACCTGTGATTTAATTGATCTTTCAGTTGATGTAAAATAAGTCGAAACCACAATATTAAAACCAATGAAAAAGCACGCGACAAAATAAATCTTCATGCCACTCACAGCGTAATCTTGAAGCAAAACATCATTCGCCTTGTTGTAAAATGCAGCTAAAATATCCGCGTTCAAATAAATCACACTGTAAATTAAAATCGACAACATAATTTGCACAACAATCGCATACTTCAAAATTTTTCCCACATTTTCAACATCATTCTTTCCGTAATAATGACTAATCAAAGGTTGAATACCTTGCGACAAACCAGTATAAATAGCTGTAACCACCAAAGAAATTACAGTAATAATACTGAAAGCCGCCACCCCAACATTTCCAGAAATCCCAAGAATAATCATATTGAAAGTGAACATCACACTCGCAGAAGTCGCCTCCGTCAACAAAGCAAACATACCCTTCGACACAATCTCTCTAATACTATGGAAATCAAAAATATTCTTGTTCAAATGAAATCCGTTATTTCTAGAAATAATATAAGGGGCAATCACCATCATACTTATAATTGGAGCAAGACCCGTCGCAAAAATCGCTCCGAAAATCCCCATATTCATCGGAAAAATAAACACATAATCCAAAATCACATTCGAAATACTACCAATAACCATCGCAGCCATCGATAACCTTGGATTTCTGTCATTTCTGACAAAACACTGCAAAATATTATTCATAAAAAAAGCCGGAGCAAATAACATCATCACTCTCAAATAAGTATTAGTCATCTCGAAAATACTATCGTCCGCTCCCAAAAACCTCACCAGTTTATCAGAGAAAAACATCCCCGAAATCACAAACAAACAAGCAATGCTAACACTCAAAACCACCGCATTCGTAAAAATAGTATTCGCATCATCATCCCTATCCTTACTCTTAAAAATCGAATACTTGATGCCACCACCAATACCAATCATCAAACCCATCCCGTTAATAATGCAAAACATCGGAAATGCAATATTAAGAGCCGATAACCCGTCCGCTTTTAACTTCCACGACACAAAATAAGTATCCATCAAAGTATAACAAGAAAAAGCAATCTGCGCGAAAATATTAAGAAAAACATACTTCCCAAACTCGCGCAAAGTCTTGTATTTTTTCATAAAAACTCCTTCAATAAAAATAAAACGCCCACACACAATAGCCTTTGTGTATGGACGCGTTTCAAACCATGAAATAATTATACCATATCTCTCATCGTTTGTCGGGAGTTGTGGCGTAGCGTAGGTGTGTGCGTGTGGAGTAAGTTGTGGATGTAGGTGTGGTGTGGAGGGGGAGTTTGTGTGGAGTGAGTTGTGGGCGTGGAAGTGGTGTGTGGGGTTGCGAAATAAAGTAGATTACCAGTTTTGCTAAGAATATCATACGGAGAAAATAAGAATAAATTCAAGCGAAGTGAATCGTTAAAAAATCGCACTGTTTGAGCCGAAGGCGAGTTTGCGATTTTAGATTCACAAGCTTAGAATTTATTTATTTTCGTAGTCTAGATATTCGTGCAAACTGGTTTTCTACTTTCGTCTGTCCTTGTACAATGTAGACATCCTGCGATTTTGTTGTTCTGTGAAATAAAAGTAGATTACTAGTTTTGTTAATTGTGCATTGAAACAAACAAAAAAGATCGTAGCTGAATGAGTCACCTGGAAAAAATTGTGCAAAATTCAATCGAAAAAATCCGTCCAAAATTTGACCGCGTAAGCGAAGCGTGCTTCAAATTTTAGGATTTTGAGATTAGAATTTTCCAATTTTTGTAAGCCAGACAAATGTGCTACGACTTTTCTTGTTTTGCATGTCTCTGTAAAATGTAGACATCTTGCGATTATGTGTATTTGTGAAATAAACCAAAAACATCGTAAACAAGCGAATCATTCGGAAAAAATTGTTTTAAATTCAAGCGAAATGAAACGTAAAGAAATCGCACTGTCTGAGCGTCAGCGAGTTTGCGATTTTAGTTTCATGAGCGATGAATTTATCAATTTTTGTAGACAGATGAGCGGTTTACAAGTTTTTGTGTTTTCTTGACCCTATCATGTGTAAATTTCAAGCGATTATTTTTTTCAGTGAAATATTTTTGTGAGCATTGAAACAAAAGTAGATTACCAAGTTTGCTAAGAATATCATACGGAGAAAATTTAGCTGATTTCAAATCGAAAAAATCCGTCCAAAATCGCACTGTCTGAGCCGAAGGCGAGTTTGCGATTTTAGGATTTTGAGATTTAGAAATCGCAAATTTACGTAGTCTAGATATTCGTGCAAACTGGTTTTCTACTTTCCCTCGTCTTGAAACTGCCTTCTCAATTTACCGCATCAAAAAAGAGGTGATCTCTCACCCCTTTAGCTTACAAAAATTATTTTACAATAACTCTTTTGTTGATGTCTTCCTTTTCCTTAGAATCTGGGTCGGCAGTTTTGTTACCGAATACCATTTGTGCGTCAAGTTTCCAAGATTTTGGAATATCGAACATTTCCTTAACCGCATCATCGATAACTGGATTGTAGTGTTGGATATTCGCACCCAATCCCAATTCTTCAAGCGCAGTCCAAATGTTTAGCTCCAACATACCGATAGATTGTGCTGACCAATGCTCAAACTTTTCAATATCAGCGCCTGTGTCTTCTGAAGCCTTCTTCAAAGTTTCTTCGTCAGAAAAATACAACACAGTTCCGTAGCCACTCTTGAACATGTTTATCTTTTCCTCGGCAACTTTTCCGTTGAAAACCTCTCCAATCTTGTCCCATAACTTATCGTGGCCATCCTTGAAAACAACCACAACTCTTTGACTTCTGATACCGTAAGCATCAGGTGTCAACTCAGTAATATTCTTGATAGTTTTTGTGATTTCCTCTTCGTTTGATTTTATATTCTTGTCCAAACTGTAAATAGTTCTTCTGTTTTGTAGTGATTTTTCAATATTTGTCATAATTCTCTCCTTTTTATTGATCCTCTTCAGGTTTTTCCTTGATAAAAGTTCCGTTTCTTAAATCCAAGCTAGCTTGTCTCAAATCCTCGTTAGTGTTCATAACAATTGGACCTGCCCAAGCAATCGGTTCATTCGTAGGAATAGATTGTAAAAATAGAACAATTACATCCTCATCCTTCGCTTTAATTGTCAATTTGTCACCATCAGTAGTCGTCACAGCTGTTTTCTCAGAAACAACATCACCTTCTACCTCAATATCGCCAATCAACGTAAACAAAATAACTTGCTGATCATCTTTCGTGTCAATCGTAAATTCCTCGTTCTTCTTAATCTCGATCTCGTAAAAATCTAGCGGCAAATATTTCGGTGCATATCCTTTTGTACCCTTATATTCTCCAGAAATAACCTTAATCTTCGCAAAATCTTCCTCAACAATTTTCAAATCATCTCCACGAAGCGATTGATAATGAGGCCTTACCATCTTGTCCTTTGAAAGTAAATTCAACCACAATTGAACACCAAGCATCCTCTTTGATGGTTTCGGCATCTCCTCGTGCATAATACCACTTCCAGCAGTCATCCATTGCACCTCGTTGTCAGTAATCGTGTCCTCATTTCCCATCGAATCCTTGTGAGTCATCGTACCCTCACGCAAATACGTTATCGTCTCAATCCCACGATGTGGATGCATCGGAAATCCCTTAATATAATCATCAGGATCAGTGCTGTCAAAAGAATCCAACATCAAAATCGGATCGTATTCTTTCGTAGTGTTGCGGCTCAGAACCCTCACAAGACTAACACCAGCCCCATCCTTCGTCCTAAAACCCTGCGTCCTATTCAAAATTTTCCTCTTCATATTTCCTCCTGAATTTATTCATCAATATTATCAATTCTTCCTTGTCCTCATCATCCCACAGAGAAATCAATTCATCCATGAATTTCAAATTTTCTGGAACAATCTCATCCATCAAATCTTTTCCCTTATCAGTCAAATCAAGAATAAATCTTCTCTTGTCCGACTCATCCTGCTTCCTCGTAATAAAACCATCCTTCTCCAAGTTTTTCACGATAACAGGAATATTTCCACTCGTAGACAAAATCTTCTCCATAACCTCTCCAGTTGAAAGCCTGCCCTTAGAATATAAAGCCTCCATAACTGCAAACTGTCCCAAAGTAAGATTGTGCTTCAAAATTAATTTATTGTTCTCGCGGCGAAGAGTATTAATAACCCTACTCATAGAAATATACACCGCCATTGATTTTTTAGTATTCATATTATCCCTCTGACCTAATATTATCACTAATTAGAGATAATTACAACTCACCTCCCCCTCTTCCGTTTAAAAAAGATGAGATGATATATTGTTCTTTGACTTTTCTGTGATTATTCTTATTTATAATTTTTGTGTGCATTGAAACAAAAGTAGATTACCAGTTTTGCTAAGAATATCATACGGAGAAAATAAGTATAAATTCAAGCGAAGTGAATCGTTAAGAAATCGCACTGTCTGAGCGTAGCGAGTTTGCGATTTTAGATTCACAAGCTTAGAATTTATTTATTTTCGTAGTCTAGATATTCGTGCAAACTGGTTTTCTACTTTTACTTGTTCCGAAGCTACTTTCAGTAATTTTTGTAAGCCAGACGAATGTGCTACGACTTTTTTGTTCCCTCTTCCCGGTAAAACGTAAATGTCCTGCGACACCTTCACCACATCAAAAAAAGAGGTGCCCTCGCACCTCTCATTATTTTTTCAAAATCATATCGAATTTTTGTTTCAACTCCTGTGTTGATGCTGCGACATCTCCCGTTGAAAAAACCGCTGATGTCAACGACACCGAATCCACATTACTGTCGAAAATCATTCTAATATTGTTCTTGTTAATACCGCCAATCGCAGTGATTGGAACGTGAATCTTCTCGGAAATCTCCTTTAACGTGTCGATTGTAACCCTCACGAAATCATCTCCCGTAAACGTCGGAAAAATCGCCCCCACGCCAATGTAATCAGCACCAGCTTCTTGTGCCTCTAACGCTTGCTCCAACGTGTGACAACTAATCCCAATTATCTTGTCGTCTCCGAGCATCTCCCTCGCGTATTTTATCGGCATATCCTTTTGTCCCAAATGCACCCCGTCGACATCGCACGCCTTCGCAATATCAACCCTGTCATTCACAATCAAAAGCTTGCCCATGCGTTGAGTAATCTCCTTTATCTTGAAAGCCTCTTGCATAATGCTTCTCGTGTCCATGTTTTTTTCTCTAAGTCTCACAGAATCCGCACCATTTTTCAGCGCAATCTCAATAGTCTCCGTCAAATCCCTTCCCTTGAGAGTTTGTTTGTTCGTGACCAAGTTCAACCCTAAGTTAAATTGTTTATTCATTTTTCAACTCTCCTTCAAAAAATTTGTAGAAATGATTTGTCGGCCCATTTCCCTTGCCAATATGCAAATCATGCTTGATAGCATTAGTAATGTATTCCTTGCTTAATTTTACAGCGTCATATATCGATTTTCCAAGCGCCAAATTACTGGCAATTGCACTTGAAAGCGTACAACCAGTCCCATGAGTGTTCTTCGTGTCGATCTTTTCATTCACAAATTCGTGGAAATTCTCGCCATCATACAAAATATCAATCGCATCTCCCACATGATGACCGCCCTTCACAAGAACGTATTTCGCTCCCATGTTACGAATAATCACAGCTGCCTTTTTCATATCGTCCACACCGTTGATTTTCATTCCACTAATTCTCTCTGCCTCTGGAATATTTGGAGTTATACAAGTGCATAAGCCAATTAAATCCTCAATCAACAAATCAATCGCATCTTCTTGCATCAAACAAGCGCCGTGCTTTGCATACATCACAGGATCCAACACCACATTTTCCGGTTTGTACTCCAATAATTTATCCCTAACACAACTCATAATTCTCTTGTTCGATAACATTCCAATCTTCACAGCGTCAGTGCCCATATCATTATAAATACAATCAATCTGATCCTTTATAATCTTGTCGGGCAAATCCTCAATCGACACCACCTCAAAAGTATTCTCAGCAACCACTGAAACAATAACGCTCATCGCATACACCCCGTGTGCTGACATAGTCTTGATATCCGCTTGAATTCCCGCGCCGCCCGAACAATCAGAACCTGCAATCGTAAGAACTTTCTTCATAACTCCTCCAAATAATTTGCTGTAAATTAAATTATATACCTATAATCATTTTACTTCAACTAATCCCTGTTGTAGAGCTTCGTAATCTCAGATATTTTTTCTGCAAGCTCATCTGTAAGCCAATCTTTTTTCATTCTCCACGTCCAATTACCCAAAGTATTCGGAGTGTTAGTCCTGTAATCATCATCAAGTCCCAAGAAATCCTGCATCTGACACATACACAAACAAGAATTCGTCATGTACGCAGCTTTTATCATTGACAATTCAACATTCGTAGAGTTCACATAATTTTTAATGTATTCAAGCTCATCAGAACCTCTGCTATTTACAAATCCCCTCAACGTTTGATTGTCGTGAGTTCCAGTGTAGTAAACACAATTTTCTCCCACATTGTGCGGCAAATAATCCGACTCCTCATTCACATCAAACGCAAATTGCATCACCTTCATGCCCTTGAAACCAAATCTGTCACGCAAATTGATAACATCATCAGTAATCAAACCCAAATCCTCGGCGACAACCCTGTCAATCAAGTTTTCATTCTTCAAAATCTCAAACAACTTCGCATCCTTCGCCTTAATCCAGTGGCCGTTTTCAGCAGTGCTTTCCGATGCATCAATCGCCCAAAAAGCTTCAAATCCTCTAAAATGATCCAGACGAATCACATCGTACATTTTCAAATTATGATTCAACCTTTTCAACCACCAATCAAATCCAGTTTTTTCACAATAATCCCAATCGTACACAGGATTTCCCCAATACTGTCCAGTTTCAGAAAACCTGTCCGGAGGAACTCCTGCGACAAGTTTCGGCGACAAATCCTCGTTCACCACAAACATATCGGGATTTAGCCACATATCACAGCTTTCCTTCGACACATAAATCGGCAAATCGCCAAATATTTTTATCCCCAAATCATTCGCGTAATTTTTCAATTCAAAATACTGCTTGTAAAACAAACATTGAACGAACGCATTGTATTCAATCTCATCTTTTAACAAATTTTCGTAATACTCAATGCTTTCTTTCTTGCGGTATTTTATATCATTTGGAAATTCCAACCAAGATTTTCCATTAAAATGCTTTTTCAAAGCCTCAAACAAACAAAATCCACGAACAAGTTCACGCTCACTAAAATTTTCTGTATCGATTATCTTCAAATCCTTGTTGCGTTCAAATGCCTTGCGTAAAATCTCATCCTTTGATTTTGCCACATAATCGTAATCCACAAAATCGTCTTGGAATTTGTAGCCACTAACATCACTCTCCGACATCAAACCATCGTCAATCAACTTGTCTATGTCGATGTACATGAAGTTTCCAGCAAAAGTTGAAGGCGACAAATACGGGCTGTTGCCATCAGAACTAATCGGAACAAGCGGCAATATCTGCCAGTAAGTTTGCTTCGATTTCTTCAAAAACCTCACAAACTCGTACGCACTTTCCCCGAAACTTCCTATTCCATATTTTGAACCCAAACTAAACACAGGACACAAAATCCCTGCTTTTCTATTGTCACTCATATTAGCCCTTCTTGTTTTGTTCACGATACATTCTCGTGTAAATCTTGCCATTTGCCAACAATTCTTCGTGCGTTCCTTTTTCTACGACAACGCCCTTATCCAACACGTAAATGCAATCCACATTTTTAATCGTAGACAATCTGTGCGCGATTATAAAAGTAGTCCTGTTTTGTTTCAATTTGTCAATCGCATATTGAATCACAGCTTCCGTTTGCGTGTCGATGTTTGCAGTCGCCTCGTCCAAAATCAAAATCTTCGGATTGGTGATGTAACTTCTCGCAAATGCTATAAGCTGTTTTTCACCGGCAGAGAAACTTGCGCCATTGTCCTTGACTTCTTCATCAAGTCCATTTCTAAAATCTATCAACCTGTCAGCGCCGATATCCCTCAATGCCTTCTCGACTTCCTCATCTGTAAAATCCTTGTCGAGTCTTATGTTGCTCTTCACATCTCCCATAAAAAGCACCGGATCTTGCGGCACCAAGGAAATATTCTCTCTTATAGAATCCACGCTGTAATCGTTGAAGTTCTTTCCGTCAATTGTGATCGTACCTTTTTGTGGATTGTAAAATCCTAATAGCAAATTAATTATCGTAGTCTTTCCACTTCCAGTAAACCCTACGAATGCAACACTTTCTCCGCTTTTTATATCAAGCGACAAATCTTTAAGCACAGGTTCGTTTTCAATATACGAAAAATCCACATTTTCAAACTTCACATCGCCCTTGATGTCGCCGATTTCTCGTTCTGGAAATTCCTCGACCTCAGTGTCCAACAATTCAAACACATGCTCTGCTGCACTGAATGATTGCTCCAACGAGCCCATTCTCTGTACGCAGTTGCTGATGTACGAGAAAGTCCTAGTTGTGTATTCCATCGTCAAATACATGCTTCCCAACTTTACATCAGTATTTCCAGTCAAAACATTGTACGCGTAAAGTCCAAGTATCGTAATGTTGGCAAAGTTTCGAAGAAGTTCCGACACATTATAGCTCATCGTACCGTAAGCCTTCGTCACCATGTAGCCGTAATCGTACACGTTTTTCGCAGAAGTTTCATAATCCTTGCTGAAATCATCTTCCAAATTAAACGCCTTGATTATCTCGATATTGCCAATCGTCTCGTTGATTTTCGCATTCTCTTCGCTGATGTATTTTCTCATATTGGTAAATGCAAAACGTGATTTTTGCAAAAATTTCTTAAAAATATAGAACATAATTGGGAAAAACAAGCACACAATAATCCCGATTTTCGTGTCAGTTATCAGCACCATTGCAATCATGAATATACTCACGATAATACTTACCATAAGTTGTGCCAACACCATTTGGTAAAAACTCTTCACAGTTTTCGTATCGTTTGTAATTCTGCTGACAACTTTTCCAGCCGGCAAATTATCGTAAAAAGATATCGGCATTTTTTGAATGTGATCGTACACATCCATTTGCATCCTGCGTGCGATTTTGTTCGCAGTCTTCTCCAAATACACCGTTGAATTGTACTTCCACAACGAATCCACGAAGAAAACTACAGCATACAAGCACAACACAAGCGCTAATTTTCTAATATTATAAACAAGTTTTTCTCCTGTAAGTAAATTGTTGATGATATACGCCAGTATAATCGGCCCGATAATCTCGAACACAGTCATCAACACCGTAAACACCATCCCTATCGCCAAGTTTTTCTTCTCGTTTAGGGAGTATTTTATTATTCTATTCGTCACACTCTTTCTCATATGCACTCTCCACTGTCTGTCTCAAATATTGCTCCTTGTACCAACCATCTTGTTCCATCAAAGAGTCGTGATTACCTCTTTCTACTATTCTGCCGTTTTCAAGAACGATAATCTCATCTGCATCCTTCACTTGACTAATCCTGTGAGTCGCGATGATATTCGTCTTGCCGGAGCGAATTTTTCTGAAATTATCCAGGATATTCTTCTCCGTCGTTCCGTCCACAGCGCTCATACAATCGTCCATAATCAAAATATCCGGATTCTTTATCAAAGCCCTCGACAACGCAATCCTTTGTTTCTGACCGCCCGACAAACTAATTCCCTTTTCTCCACACAACGTGACCGCTCCATTCACAAGCTTATCCAAATCCTTCTCAAAATCGCTCATTCTGATAGCTTCCATCAATTCTTCATCCGTTGCATCCTTGTTCGTAAGCTTGATATTTTCACCAATAGTCTTCGAGAAAATCATGTGGTTTTGTGGAACATATCCAATTCTTTCTCTGACTGATTCGACAGTATAATCGGTCAAGTTTTTGTCATTCAAAAGTATCTCGCCATCTTCCACATCGTAAAATCTAAGAAATTGCTTCAACAAAGTAGTCTTGCCACATCCAGTTTTCCCCAAAACACCCAACGTCTTGCCAGGCTCAATTGTAAAACTAATTTTCTCTAACACATTTTCCTTCGAAGTTGGATATTTGAACGACAAATTCCTAAACTCAATCGTAGGATTTTCCTTCAAATCAACAGCATCAGGTTTGTTCACAATGTCTTCCTTATAATCCCACACCTCTTGAATTCTGTCCATGCTCGCATCAGCTTGCTTCTTCACGCTAATAAAATCGCCCATGCCAATCATCGGCCAAATCAACAAATTCAAATAAAACATAAAACTCATCAGTCTACCTACAGTAATGCTTCCTGTTCGTATCAAATAAGTACCGTAAGAAATCGCAAGAACGTACGTCATAACCTCAATCGGCTTTTGGATTGGACCATACCACGCTATAAGTTTTGCAGTCGCCATATTCTTTTCGTACAAATCATCCGCTCTATCTTGGAACTTCTTCCTTTGAAAATCCTTCAAATTATTTGCACGAACCACACGCACACCACTTACAGTCTCCAAAGTCTGATCGTTCATCTTATCGAACGATTTTTGCGACTCTTCAAAAGTCGTATTCAACTTGTTGCCGATTTTATTACTCACCACAACCAGTATTGGAAGTGGAAGCACGCTCAACAAAGTCAACCTAAAATCTGTCGTTACAATCATAACAATTACAATCAAAATAGGATAAAAAGTCGAATCGAACAAACTCATCAGACCATATCCCGCAAAATCTCCCAATGCGTACGGATCATTTGTAGCCTTCCCCATCAAAGACCCCGTGGAATTCTTCTCGAAAAACTCCGGCGATTGCTTCAAATATTTGTCATACAACCTCGTAGTCACCAAATACCTAATCGTGTCATCGCCTCTGAACACATTCAAATTCCACACAACGCTAACCACATAACATAACACACTTGCAACCAGACAAATCCCCAAATTAATCTTCAAGTTCTCCGCAGTCACATTCTTGTTGAAAATATTGTCCGCCACATTACCAATCATGTACGGCAAAATCAACTTAAAAGCATAATCAAAAATAAGTGCGATAATTGCTATTATGTAACTTTTCTTGTAGTAATCAATAAACCACTTATACCTTTTTAACATATTTACTCCTTTACTTTTGCAATAAAAAATAGGGCTCATAAAGAGCCCCATTAGCAAATTCTATTTTTGCAATAATTTAATGATGTGTTCTCTGAAATCTTCTCCATCCATAGTAACAGCACCTGTGCCACCAAAAATATCCACAGATACCTTGAAGAAGTTCACAACTAATTTGTCTCCCAAATCATAGTATTCATCAACATGACCTGGAACGAAAATCAATTCCTTCTTGTCTGTTTCAACATCATCAAGGTTTAGATGTTTGATAGGTTGTACCATTTGATCAACCACACCCATATCTTCCATCATCCACATGTTGTTGTTCCAGAATCTTTTTTCTTCAGGACTTCCACCATTCAAAAGCTCTTTGTTTGTAATAGATGACAAAACTCTTCTTACAGCTTCCTCATCAAATTTGTCATTGTATATTAATTTCATTTCATCTCTATTAGCTACATCAATGATAAAAGATTCAGCAACCTTTTGACCTTCTGACGCTGATTGCCAGAAATATAGCATCATTTCAATTACTTCATTATTAATTTTAATGCTCATTATTCAGACCTCCTTCTTTTAAAAATTCTCTATATTAAATATTATACAACTAACAAAAATTTTTTCCAACAAAATTTTCAAAATTTTAAAACATTTTCCAATAATTCTACAAATTTTCTTTTTTCAAATCCGCATACACCTTCAACGTATCCTCGTATCCAAGCTTCAAACCGTATCGCATCTTTTCCTTTTCAAACTCCAAAATTTTTGGGAAGTCCCTGTCCCATGTCTTAATAATCGTGTATTTTGGATTTGTCTTCAACTTACTAGTCAACAAATGCGGCTTCAACGACACAATCACGACCTCATCGCACACATCATCAATCATCTTGTACGGATTATTCTCCATATACCCACCATCAATCAACCTCTTACCGTCAAGTTTTTCTTGCTTAAACACCAACAAATTGGAACTCGCACGCAAATAATCTCGCAAGTGACCTTGTGGAATATCCTCAATAAACAAATTCAAAAGCCTTCTTTGTTCCACATCAACAGTATTAAGCCCGAACTTCATCTTAGATTCACGAACTCTTTTCTCATCAATATATTCGCTCAACAAATCATTCAAAGGCTCCACACTGAAACCCTTGTTATCGATAAAATCCTCCGCCAAGCCTAGCTTATCCTTAGCATTATCCAAACTTAAACTCTGTTCCATACTTAAACTCTGTTCCATAATAGAATTGACATCATTGTCCTTTACGCTAATCACATCATCGTAAGTCAAATTCTCCCACAATTTATACGCAATCTCCCAATCGCCCTGGCAAATCATAGCCCCATTGATAGCTCCAATCGAAGTCCCCACAACATAATCAAAGTCAATTCCCATTTCCACCAACGCCTTGTAAGCGCCAATCTGATAGCAGCCCCTCGCTCCGCCGCCTTCCAATACTAAACCTCTCATAAAACCCCCCTTATTAATTTTAATGCTCATTATTCAGACCTCCTTCTTTCAAAAATTCTCTATATTAAATATTATACAACTAACAAAAATTTTTCCAACAAAATTTTCAAATTTTATCATATTTTCCAATAATTCTACAAATTTTCTTTTTTCAAATCCTCGTACACCTTCATCGTATCATCATATCCAAGCTTCAAACCATATCTCATCTTTTCCTTCTCAAACTCCATAACCTTAGGAAAATCCCTGTCCCACGTTTTAATAATCGTGTATTTTGGATTTTTCTTCAATTTATTTGTCAACATATAAGGCTTCAACGACACAATCACAACCTCATCGCACACATCATCAATCATCTTGTACGGATTATTCTCCAAATATCCACCGTCTATCAGCTTCTTCCCGTCGAGTTTTTCTTGCTTAAAAACAAGCAAATTGGAACTTGCACGCAAATAATCACACAAATGACCAACTGGAATATCCTCAATAAACAAATTCAAAACCTTCCTGTTTTCAACATCAACAGTATTCAGCCCGAACTTCATCTTAGATTCACGAACCTTCTTCTCATCAATATACTTGCTCAACAAATCGTTCAACGGATCCACACTGAAACCCTTGTTATCGATAAAATCCTTCGCCAAACTTATCTTGTCTTTCGCATTTTCCAACGTCAAGCTCTCTTCAAGAATAGAATTGATATCATTGTCCTTTAGGCTAATTACATCTTCATAAGAAATATTCTCCCACAATTTGTATGCAATCTCCCAATCGCCCTGACAAATCATAGCCGCATTGATAGCGCCAATCGAAGTTCCCACGACATAATCAAATGTAATGCCCATTTCCACTAACGCCTTGTAAGCTCCGATTTGGTAACAGCCCTTAGCGCCTCCGCCTTCCAACACTAAACCTCTCATAAAATCTCCCTCCTTTAAGTAAATTATATCATCAAAAATTTAATATGTGATATAATTTTTTGTGAAAGGACACGAAATGTACACACTTTTACTCATATCTGCGATACTTCTAATAATCGCAGCCACAGACAACTTCATAAGCATGTTCACAGCGACAAGCATCATCTTGTTCGTAGTCAGTTCCATTAGCCTGATATTTACACCACATTCAAATGTAATCTTGAACATCATCATAGCAAACAACGTAATCACAGATATATTTGTCATCACAATAATATCCTACAGACTCTACCAAAAAGCAAAAGTCAAAGCCAACATCGCACTTCACTTATCGGCAAGTTTACTCTACATCGCAATGATAATAGTCAATCTATTCAAAATATTTGACCTTTACAAATACATAATAGGAATGAATTTGTATCTGAGCTTGATGGTATTATCGCATTTACTTGGAAACCTCATAATCAAATACCAAAAAAACGGCAAAGATTTTGACTACATCGTAGTCCTTGGAGGATCCATGAAAGGAATCGAACTGTCTGAACTCATCAAACAAAGAATGCTCACATCATTTGCATATTACACAACCAATAAAAGCATTATGATATTTTCTGGCGGCAAATCCAACGGAGACATCGAAGAATCAGTCGCCATGAAAAACTTCGCAATAGAAAACCACATCCAAGATACAGACATCTTATTGGAAAAACTTGCCATGAACACCATGCAAAACATCGAATACGTAAAAAAGCTGATTCAACAACAAGATACAGATTTTGAGGATAAAAAAATTTGCGTCATCACCAACAACTTTCACGCATTCAGAACCAAACTCATCTGCAACAAAATGAAAGTCAATTGGACAGTAATACCAACACTATCAAACCTCAACTCCAAAATCTCAACCTACCTCATAGAATTATTAGCAGCAATCTATCTTGACATCTACCTTCATATCATAATGCTTATCCTCATCACAATAATAATAGGATTAGTCGTATAATTGTAGCTATATTGTAGACATTGTCCTGATTGGAAAATCGAAATAGTGGTATAATATATATAAGGAATCGGAGGAGGATATTATGAAAAACATTAAAAAATTCGCATTATTACTTGCACTAATAGCTTCAGTATCATTATCAAGCTGTAGCAGCGAACAATCATTAAATAAACCTGATACAACAACATCAACAGCTGAAGAAAACAAAAAAGATAAGGCTGCTGAAACACAAGAAAAAGAAAACACAGACAAAAAAGAAGATAAAAAAGATGACGCCGACAAAAAAGAAGATAAAAAAGATGACCAAGAACTCACAGACGATGAAAAAGCAACCCTTGACGAATTCGTAGAAAGATTGGAAAAATACGAAAACGCAACAGCAGGCGCATCACTTAAAATGGATAGATTATTCACAGAAATGGTCAACAGATGTACATCTCTTGAAACAAAACCAGAAAAATCACAAGAATATCTAATCAAAAAAGTAGCCGAAGTAAAAGACAAAGAAAACTTCAAACAATCAGTAAAAGGATTAAAAGACACAATCGACTACTACAAATCCAACAAACAACAATACATCCAAGAACTAAAAGATAGTGGCGCAACATGGGACCCACAAATCAAACTAGAATCATTGGAAAATGTATTAAATAAATTTTAATAAAAATGAAAGAAGCTGAAAACAGCTTCTTTTTTTGTGGTATAATAAACTTACCAAAAGCCTTATAAGTTAAGGATACGGAAACCTATTTTTAGGTTATACAAAGGCACACTACACAGTGTGCCTAATTTTTTTGCCAACAAAATTGCCAACACATCATAAATTCATACAAAGCAGAAAACCACAATTGCCCGAATATCTAGCTTGCAAAAATAGGTTTAATTTATCCTAAATAGTGGTATAATTTTATTAGGAGGGATAATCATGAAAATTAACACAAAAAATCTTGTATCAATCACAGAAGCAAACCAAAACTTCTCCAAAGTAGCACGTCTAGTGGATGAGCAAGGATCTGCTGTCATACTCAAAAATAATAATCCTAAATACGTACTAATAGAATATTCTGAATTTGAAAATGTAAAAATAGCCGATGATGAAGATATACTTTCAATTTCAAGACGTTTAATGAATCAAAACAAAGAAGCTTATGAGGAACTTGCTAAATGATAAGTTTAACAAAAAGACAAGTTATAATGCTTCACAAATCATTAATAGAACAGTTTGGAGGAGAACGGGGAGTAAGGGATGAAAATCTACTGGATTTATCCTTGAACTCTCCGTTTCAAACATTTGGCGGCGAAGATTTATATAAAGGAAATATTAATAAAATTGTCCATTTAGGGTTTTCGCTAATAAAAAATCATCCTTTTATTGACGGAAATAAAAGAATAGGAACACACGTTATGCTAGTTTTGTTAGAAATTAATGGATATTCCTTGAAATACTGCCAAAAAGAACTAATCGAAATTATTATGTCTGTTTCCGCGTCAGAAAAAACAGAAAAAGATTTATTAGAGTGGACTAGAAATCATATCCTATAAAAACGTTGAAACTTCTCAATTTTTACGTAATTCCTGTAATCGTTTAAAATATAGTATATAGATAGAAAACCTACCTTTATACGAATTTTATCACACAATTTCCAGCGAAAACCATCAGTTTATAAGTAAATTCCTTTAGAATAAAAGGCTTTAACTAAGCGAGTCATCTGGAAAAAATTGTGAAAACTCAATCGAAGAAATCCGGCTAAAATTTGACCGCTTGAGTGCGAAGCACGAGCTTCAAATTTTAGGATTTCGAGATTTGTTGTTTTCCAATTTTTGGAAGCTAGACGAGTGAAGTTAAACCTTTTATTCTGGTATGAAACAGAGTAAATCCTGCAACAAAAACCCCGTCCATGTCTACCTACACACGAACACTCAAACCTTACTCCCTTACTCCTCTATATCCTCAATATCATATCTATCCAAATCCTCATACACATACGACTGTTGAATACCTCGCAAATAAACACCCCTGTCATCAACCTTGTCCGTCAAAGCATCCTTCAACAAGTGCTTAATCTCCAAAGAATTAACCGGCGACCTCTCCATAGCACTCAAATAATCAGCCCTGTCCACCATCGCCCAGTCAACACACACATTCAAATTCTTCTTCAACATCAAATCCAGCCAAATCCTAGTCGCACGACCATTTCCTTCCCTGAAAGGATGCGCCACATTCATCTCCACATACTTCTCAATAATCTCATCAAAAGACCCCTCAGGCATCCTCTCAATAATCGCCAAATTACTCTCTAAATACAACAAATTTGCAAACCTGAAATTTCCCTTTGACAAATTCACATCACGAGTCTTCCCAGCAAAATCAAAAATATCCTGAAACAAAAATGCGTGAATCTCCTGCAAACCCTTGTAAGTACCAACCTCAAAATTATTAATCAAACCCTCGTCCCAAAGCTCAATAGCTCTTCTTTTAGACAAAAGCTCCTCATCAATAAAACGACCCATCAAACACCATCCCTTCTTCTCATTATTTTATGTAAATTTCAATTCTCAATTATCATACGGTTATAATTTTTATTTTATTTTCTATAAGCGAAGCGTGCTTCAAATTTTAGGATTTCGAGATTAGATGCTTTCAACTTTAAGAGTTTTTTAGTAGGAAGCGGGTTTTGACGAAGAATATCTTTCGGAAGAAATTTTGCTGATTTCAAATCGAAGGGCTCCGGCTAAAATTTGACCGCTTGAGTGCGGAGCACGAGCTTCAAATTTTAGGAGACCAAGATTTAGAAATCACAAATTTCTGTAGACCAGATATTCGAGCAAACCTGCTCCTACGCCTTGTTGACGAGTGAAGTTAAACCTTTTATTCTGGTTTGAAACAACGTAAATCTAGCAACAAAAACCTGTCCCTGTCTATCTACATACGAACTCTAACCCCATCTAACAACTTACCACTCACTCAAAACCTACCTACACACGAACTCTCTATCTTAATCCAGCAACCATAACTCCTGTCCTTACCTACCTAAGCACCAGCCCCATACAAACGAAAATTCATTCGAAAAAATCCGTCAAAATCAGGAAGCGAAGCGAAGCAAGCGGACTGATTTAGGATTTTGAGAGTTGAATTATCAACTTTCTCCCCCAAATCCCCCATGAGGTATGAGTCCTTTAGAATAAAAGGCTTTAACTAAGCGAGTCATCTGGAAAAAATTGTGAAAACTCAATCGAAGAAATCCGGCTAAAATTTGACCGCTTGAGTGCGAAGCACGAGCTTCAAATTTTAGGATTTCGAGATTTGTTGTTTTCCAATTTTTGGAAGCTAGACGAGTGAAGTTAAACCTTTTATTCTGGTTTGAAACAACGTATCTCCTGCAACAAAAACTCGTCCCTGTCTATCTATCCACGAAATCTCTAACCCCATCTAAAAAAACTTACCCCTCACTCAAAACCTACCTACACACGAATTCTCTATCTTAATCCAGCAACCATAACTCCTGTCCTTACCTACCTAAGCACCAACCCCATACAAACGAAAATTCATTCGAAAAAATCCGTCAAAATCAGGAAGCGCAAGCGAAGCAAGCGGACTGATTTAGGATTTTGAGAGTTGAATTATCAACTTTCTCCCCCAAATCCCCCATGAGGTATGAGTCCTTTAGAATAAAAGGCTTTAACTAAGCGAGTCATCTGGAAAAAATTGAGAAAACTCAATCGAAGAAATCCGGCCAAAATTTGACCGCGTAAGCGAAGCGTGCTTCAAATTTTAGGATTTCGAGATTAGAGGCTTTCCAGTTTTTGGAAGCTAGACGAGTGAAGTTAAACCTTTTATTCTGGTATGAAACAACGTAAATCCTGCAATCAAAAACTCGTCCCTGTCTACCATAACACGAATTCTCTAACTCCATCTAAAAACTAACCCCACACGAACTCCCTAATACCTCACTACTTCTTATACTCATACCTCAACACGCCCTCTTCCCCTGGCTCCAATTCCTCAACAACCTTCCCTTGGTAAAACACATACGCTCCACCCTTCGCCCTGTCGTCCTCATCCACGAACGAATTCACAAACAACACCGGCATCGGCACAAGTTGCGATTGTTTCTTGTAGTCCTCAAACTCATTCTTATACCAGTCAATCACCGAAAAATCCACAAACACTGGCCACAACAAAATATCCGAGTCAATCATAGAAATATACGTATACAAATTCTCATCCCAGAAGTCCCCGCAAATCAACGTTGAAAAACTCACGCCATCCATCTTGTACAAATACAACTTGCTGCCTTCTCTGTAATCGCTGCAAGCAGAAGGCTCCTTCCAACCAGTACTCATTCTCCTATAATTGTTAATAATCTCGCCACGTTTCGTCACAGTCATCTGCGAAGAATAAAACGCACCATGATCATTCTCAATATATCCGAACGAAATCGCAACCTCATTCTCCCTCGCAATCCTACGAATCTCCGCAATCTCATTCGAATTTTGCGTCACAGGAACACCAACATCATCCTTGTACACAAAACTCAAACACTCAAATCCTTGCAAGAAACTCTCCCCAAACACACACATGTCAGCACCGTTTTCAGCTTCCTGTCTCGCATACTTCTCAATCTGTTTCATATTAAATACCTTATCATTCAAACGTTGCTCCACAGCACACAAACTAATCTTCATTACTCAAAAAACTCCCTTGCATAACTCAACTCACCACGAGTTTTAAAACCATCCTCGCATCTCGCCATGAAATAATCATCCTCCACATAAAAAGGACACAAAATCCCGTAGTCCCTCGCCCTCGTGAAACCAAACCTCGTGAACACACCAGGCTCACCCATCACGCAGACAAATTTCACACCACGACTCATAACATCATCGACAGCATTTCCCACAAGCAAATCCACATTATCATCACTCAAATGCTCATCGTCAATGTAGAAAATCGACAACAACAACCCATCGAACTTCCTCACACGACAACTCGTGAACATCACAAGCCCACAAATAGAATCATCATCTTCCAATACAAACGTACAATCCTCACAGAAACTCTCCGAAGCGACAATATCCTCAAATAATTTCGCATCGCCCTTCTCCGAAAAACTATACTTCATATTAGAATCTCTCAACAAATCACAACATCTGTCGTAATCATCTGCATTATATAATCTATATCTCATAAATCCCTCTTTTTCATCATTCGTTACATCAATTATATCCTAATTCACACACTTTTGCCATTTGTATCAATCGCATCACAAACATTTTCACAAACTCATAAAATAACCACAATTAAAGAATAGAATTTCATTAACATAAAAAAAGGAGGAATCAATGCAACAAACTAATAAAAGATACACAATAGGCGAAGAAATCTTCAACTCCGTCACACATGGAGTAGGAGTACTAATAGCAATAGCGTTCATGGTACTATTAATCATAAAATCACAAGGCAACACTCCACTAATAATTGCAAACATAATCTACGGAGTAAGCCTAATGCTGATGTTCTTATTCTCCACGCTATATCACGCCATCACCAACACCAAAGCAAAAAAAGTCCTCAGATATTTTGACCACTCCGCAATATTCATCTGCATAGCTGGAACATTCACACCAATAATAGTTAGAGTGTTACAAGGCGCACAAAGAGTAGGATTTTTAGTAGCCATTTGGCTCATAGCACTAGTAGGAATAATCCTCAAAATCACAATATTCAGGAAAAATCTCCAAGAAAAATACAAAAAGCAATCACTCATACTATACGTGGTGATGGGATGGATGTCCGTCCTACTTATGAAAAAAGTCATCCAAATCTCTGGAATGCTTTCATTCATACTCATATTGTCGGGAGGAGTTCTATATTCCATTGGAGTCTACTTCTACGCCAAAAAACGCAAATACTTCCATTCAATATGGCACATATTCATAATACTAGCATCAGTAGCACAGTTTTTCGGAATATATTTCGGATAAAATTTTCATTTCAAACAAAAAGGGTAGCACAATAGAAAATCTATTGCACTACCCTTTATTTTATTTCCTGTCTTTTCTAATATCCAACACAAATTTTCTAATATTCACAATAAGCACAATCCACGCTAATATTGTAAACACCAACAAAACATAATCAACAGTCTTTGATGACGAATCGCCTTTCGTGTTCAATTGTGTCGTATTTTTCTTATCGGAGCTTGCATCAACACCCGTCTTACCAGAATTCTCATCAACCCTCACGCAATTAATCAAAATCCTTCTAGTAAATGGAGGATACATCGGATCGCACGACAATATTGTCAGCATATCCTTGCCTTCCACAGGCTTCAACATATCCCAATCCGACGGACTAATGTACTGTCTTCCGACAACCTTGTACGTCAACGTCTTCCCATGGTGATGCACATACACCACATCATTAGAATACAATTGACCCACCTTCAACAACATAATATCGCCGTACCAACCCCTGTGACCTGCAAGCACACTACGTCTGCCCTTACCACCCACAGGAATCGAAGTACCGTCAAGCTGACCGACACCCTTCGCCAAATGATTGTAGCTCGCTCCCAAATAGATAGGCTTCTTGAAATTAATCTTCGGAATCTCCAAATACCCGAAAATCCCATTCTCATCAATCACCTTGCTACTTTCAAGCTCAATATCTTCCGAATTAAAAGGATCCACAAGACCCGTTTCATCCACATTCACATTCGAATTGTATTTTTCGATTCTTTCGGAAAGCTCAGTCGACATCTCACCTTGTGTCCTCAAAAAATCATCCATCTTTTTATCTTGCGAGAAAATCTTGTACGACAAATTGCTCAAACAAAAAGTCAATATCCCAATCCCCACAAACAAAATCACATAACCAATCTTCCTACTTGATCTCATTATTCTTCTTCCTTCTTCTTTGTCTAATGTAATACCACAACAAAATCGCGATAATAATCAGTGAAATAATCAAATAAATCTTGTACTTACCAGTCACTTGACTCACCAAATCCTTCTCCACAGCAGCAGGATTGTATTCAGTACGCTCAGCACGCACCAACAACCTGTGCGAATTAATCATATACGGAGTGCAAGTCAACAACGTACAATAATCCTTGCCCTCCACAACCAAAACCTTGTCGAAATCGCTCGGCTCCACAACAAAAATGTCGATAACCTTGTACGCCAACACCTCTTTGATATTGTGAATGTAGAACACATCGCCCTTCTTCATCTTATTCAAATCAGTAAACAGCTTCGCCGTAGGAAGCCCCCTGTGAGCAGTCAACACAGTGTGCGTACTCTTGCCACCAACAGGAAGAGAAGTCCCCTCCAAGTGGCCAACACCTTTTTGCAAAACCTCCTCACTCGTACCAGCGTAAATCGGCAAATCCTGATTAATCTTTGGAATCTCAACGTGGCCGATCTTTTCTTTCACCTCGAGCATTCTCGCATACTCGCTAATCGCATTCTTCTTTTCCTTCTCAGAATAAGGATCCGCAAGCTTACTAGGATCCAAAGTCTTGTTGTAAATCTGAGCGAGCCTAATCCTCCTGTCGATCTCCTTCTTGTCCATCTTCTTGGCATTAGTATCGAAATCATGCACCTCACTGTTAGCCTCAATCCTGTAGTACAACCTCGAAATCAAAGGATACATCGCCACAGCAAGCCCCACCAAAAAAATCAACACATATTTCAAATTTTCCTTTAACTTAGACTTCTTCATGCTTATCCTCTACATCAAGTTCTCTCAATTTCTTTCTCGCCTTACGTTGACGATAAATCAAATACAACAAAATAGCGATAATAACCAAAGAAACATAGAACAAATACCTGTAAATATAACTTGCCTTATTATCCGCAATCAAAGCCTCGTCAACAGCAGGAACGTAAGGAACCCTGTGACCTCTAACCAAAAGCCTGTGCGAATTAATCATAATAGGAGTACAAGTAAGTAACGTACAATAATCATGACCCTTCACAATCAACAAATCGTTAAAATTCGAAGGCTCCACAATCTTTATCTGATCCACCTGATAAGCCAACGTCCCGAAAATATTGTGAACGTAAAACTTATCGCCAATCTTCATCATCTTCAAATCCGTAAACAACTTCGCCGTAGGTAGCCCACTATGAGCAGTCAACACCGCATGAGTATTGTTCCCACCAATAGGAAGAGAAGTCCCCTCCAAGTGGCCGACCCCAATCTGCAACACATCCTCGCTCGTACCAGCGTAAATCGGCAAATCCTGATTAATCTTCGGAATCTCAACGTGACCTATCTTTTCTTTCACCTCGAGCATTCTCGCATAAGCCTTCCTGCCCTCTTCTTGGTTTTTCTTATCATAAGGATCCTTGCTCACCACATTATTCAACGAATCATTGTAGCCTTTTGCCAAAGCCAACCTCTTCGCCAATTCCTCCTTCGACAAACCCTTCACAGCCTTGTCGAACTCCTTCACTTGATTTGCCGAATCCACCCTATAATACAACCTAGAAATCACAGGATACATCATCACGCCAAATCCCAATAAAAATATTAAAATAAACACAAAATTATGCTTAATCTTCTTCCACATTACAATAACCTTTCTCAAACACCGATTTCCAAGTCAATTATACATCAAAAAATAAAATCGAAAAACATTTGACTCATCAGCATAAACATCGACCCCCACACCATAACCCAACTCTCAACAGTAGATCATTAGCATGAGGGCCCGCTACATTTACACTTCAAATAATTCTTCGATTTATCTAATATTTTTTCCTATTAACTTATCGTCCTTCGCAATTATCCACTTACCAATAAAGAACATAATCAAACCACCAATCATGCTCATGAAAAATCTAATATCCCCAGTCTTTGGAATCCTACGACGAGTAATATCTCCACCTGGAGTAGTTCTTCTTCTAGTAATCGTATCACTCTTGTTAGTGATGAAAGCAATGGAAATAGTCTTATCATCGGCTTGTTTTTTGATTTCAAATTCCACAGGCTCACTCAACAAAATGAAACCTTGTGGAGCCTTAATCTCTACCAAATAATACTTACCATAATCCATATCCTCAACAGCAAACTTACCATTGTCAGCACTTGTTACAATATAATCCTTGCCGTCCTTCTTCACTGGCTCAAACTTTCCGTCTTTGTTCTTAGTCATAACCTTGAACATCGCACCACCCAAAGGCTTCTTCGCTTCATCAGTCTTCATAAAATCATGTCTACCCTTGTCAGTAGAAGTCTTACTATTCACAACCCTAAGTTCCACAGACTTATCAGTAATAGTAAACTTAGTGTCCACATTCTTAATCACATAACCTGCTGGAGCTTCCACCTCTCTGAAAATATAATCGCCCTTTTTAATATCGTTGATTATAATCTCACCAGCATCGTTAGAAATATACAAGCCCTCATCAGATTTTTCTTCCTTGGACTTATCTTCACTTTTTTCTTCCTTGGATTTTTCTTCCTTGGACTTATCTGTATTTTCTTCAGATTTAACCTTGGATCTGTCATCATCTTTTGGAGATAGTTCAAGCTTGTCATCTTTTTTCATAGTAGCCTTGTTCTTAACCTCAACATATTCGCTACCTTCTCTTTTAAGTAACTTAAACTTCGCACCCTTTAGTGGATTGCCGCTCTCATCCACCTTCACAAGTCTAACATTCGTAGAAGATTCCTTCGCATGAATAGTCACATTCTTGCTGTCACCCTCCACATCATCTGGAAGGTTAACTAATACCGAAGCTATCTCCTTGTCACGTTTAATGCCCGAAGTGTCACGCACATAGTACGCACCCTTTTCCAAATTCCTAAACACAACCTCATTGTTGGAAAACTCCACATCAGTAGCATTCTTGTATGTAGAATTCAGATTATCCACAGACAACTTATTCAAGTCCCCAAGAACAGTAGACTTGTTGGAATCAGGAATCTGTTCATCGGACACCTTCCACAAACTCATCTTCCCCGTAACATCACCGTGTTTCTTATCCACAGTCACAGTTATCGAATAATCACCCGCAGCAAATGAAGTGCTAGTCGCAACCATCGCCACCATTATCATAACCATCAAAATTTTTCTTAAAATCTTCATATTATTACCTTCCATATATATTTATATCCATTATCTTATCCTTCTAAAAGTGCAAATACCTCTCATATTTGCACTTTTAGAAGAAGGAAAATTGCTTTTCCTCTCTTCTTTTAGTTATTATCTAGCTTCAGTTGCTTGTCTTTTCTTGATAGCGATAATAGCTGATGCCATTATTGCAAGACCAATTGCAGTGAAGATAATAGTACCAATACCACCTGTTTGTGGGATAGATACAAATTTATTTTTGATTTGTTTACCAAATACTTTAGTACCTTCTTGTTTGTAGTCTAGTTCTCCTTCAGCTTGTTTGCTATCGTATGAACCTTTTTCTACTGTAAAGTCAACTGTTCCGGTAAGTTTAGCGAATCCTTTTGGAGCTTCTTTTTCTTCAAGTTTGTATTCGCCGTATTCAAGACCAGTAATTTCTAGTCTACCTTCAGAATCGGATACTAATACAACTGCATCAGTTGGGGCTTTAGTAGCTTCTTTCCATTCATAAGCTTGTGCTGCTTTTACAAATGCATCATTGTATTCTTTTTGAGCTTGATCTATAGCTGCTTTTGCTTTTTTTCCAGCTTCGCCTTCTTGTTCTTCTTTTGATAGTTTATTGTAAGCTTTTACCGCATTATCTAGCTCTGTTTTCTTTGCAGATACATCAATAGATTCAGCATCAGCTTTTGTTGATGATTTAGCTACTAAATATTTTTTACCAGTAGAATCTTTAACGTAGAATTCAGCACCTGCAAGTCTGTTTGGTGTGTCTTCACTATCAGTTTTTACAAATCTTCTACCACCATTAACAACCTTTGGATTAGTTGGTTTTAATGTTTTTGGATTATCGTTGTCAATTTTATCTACGATTTTAATTTCCCCATTTTCACCAACTTTTGTATATTCAGGTTCATAACCTGACACAGATTCTACTACTCTATATGTTTTAGCATCATCTAGTCCAGTAAATTCATGTTCAAAGTTTTCTTTATAATTTGATTCGTATTCTGCTACGTCTTTCCAGCTTCCGTCATCTTGTTTTTCTTGAAGTGTAAATACTGCTTTAACGTGTCTATCAGCTTCTGTTATTTTCGGACCATCTGCTGCCCATGTTTTACTAACTTTTATTTTTTTATCAACAGGTTTTGTTTCTGGTGGTTCATTTTCATTTCCTGGTTTGTTGCTGTAATCGAATGTTACATTGTTTTCTTTTACTTGATCTGGTTTAACTGTTCCATCAAGATGTGCAGAATAAGTTAATGTTAATTCAACTTCACCTTTTTCTGCAGCTTCTTCAACTTTTTTAAGACCTGAATCTTGCATTACAAGTCTAAATCCTCTGTTTGTTTCGTATACTTTATAATCTGTTCCTTTTACTAAATCAAGACCAGAAATTGTTAAATCTTTGTTATAAACAAGACCTTTTTGCATTTGGTCATCCCAAACTAATTTTTTATATTTAGCTTTTGCTGGGATTTTTGTTTTAACTTCGAATGGAATCTTCTTTCCAAGTTCTGAAGTTACTGTAGCTTTAGTTTTATCGGAGTTTTCATATTTTGCTCCAACTTCTGGACCTGCTCCTTCATCTGCAGCGTCATATCCCTCAGCTACTTTTGATTTTCCTTGTTCATATTTGAAGTTCTTGTCAATTAATGGTTTATCTTCAGTATTCTTAGGATAAACGTGAGCATTTTTTACTACTCCTGAGTTATTTACAAGTGGTAATGTAATTTCTATTGGAACTGCTTTTGCATCAGCCAATATTGATTGTCCATCTGCACTCTTATAAGAAGATTTAGATTGATCTTCATAAATTTTATAAGTTCCTTTTTTTAGATTTTTCGTATTTAATACTAAACCATCTTTTGTTGTTGTACCTTTTAGAGCTTCTTCTTCTTTGTCAGTTTCTGTACCGTCTTCTTTGATGAATTTAGTACCATCTGCATTTTTAACTACGAAATATGCTCCTGCTATTTCAGTAGCTGTACCTTCTTTGTTTTCTTTGGCAACAAAGAAATCTTTCACATTAGTTATTTTGTTACCATCATATTTGGTACCATCTTTACCTGTTGTTCCTACATCAAATGCGTTAAATGATGTTTTGTCCATTAAGATTTTATGAACTGTTACAGTTTCTGTTTTTTCATCATCAGCAGCACTTGTCAACAATGGGGTGAATACACCAACCATCATCGCTAATGCTATGATTAGTGATAAAAATCTTTTTTTCATAATATAACTCCTTTATATTTTTTTATAATCATTTGCTTTTCGCAAATTATTACCTTACCCTTGTCCCCATGGGCACTTCTTCTCTTAGGCTTCGTCCAACATATCCTTTTATTGGTATTCTTAGACCTTGCCTTTCTAAGACCTCTCGGTCCGCTCTCTATAATCAAGTTCTTTTTATTAGAACTTAGATTAGCTTGTTTACTATTATTCGTTCATCTTGAATAAACATCATAACATTATCGAGACCCTAGGGACTTGGCTCATCGCCTCATCCCCTTATCTCTTTGTAGTCCCTTTACGGAGGGTACCTCATCTTTTGATCTAATTTAATCATGATAAAGCACGTCCTCTCTTCTTCTTCCTATACTTGTAGTACGATGTTGTCATAATAATCGCCCCTGCAATTAGGAATCCGAATATACCCAACGCCCCTGTGTGAGGGAATGTCGCTTGATGGTTTTCTACTTCAATAGGATTGTATTTGTTCGTATCTTTGTCCTTACTAATCTCTTCCATAGTAGTGAACTTATAAGAGTGTTCGACATATGCTTCGCCCTTAGTTCCTATGTGGAATGTCCTATTTTCAATAGTCTTATCGTCTATTACAATCTTAGAATTAATATCTAATTCTGTATTTAGGCCGATTTGAGGAGACATCTTGAATACTAATGTCTTATCAGATTTTATTGGACTGCCATCTGTAGTGTTGCCTTTTACTAAGTCGTATAAATCAATAGTTTCTTTACCTTTATAACTGTCATAGTTTTTCAAGTCAACTTTGTAAGATTTTACAAATGTTTCAGTACCATTTTCTTTATCAACTGTATAGGCTTTTATAGTTACTCCTGTTTTGACTCCAACATTATTTTCAAAGAATTCATTTTCAAGTGGTAGGCCTGATAAAGATATCGTGGACTTATCTTTCACATAAGTTATTTCTTCGTGATTTGGATTAAATCTAAGTGTTGCCGAAGTTAAATATGTGTTATGCCATCCATTAGCATATGTTCCACTTTTAGTCTTCTTAACATCCATTTCAGTTTTGTATTGTTCTGTTTGAACCTTATCATCTAAGACTGCAAATTCTTTTACAATACCTCTTGGAGTGATATATCCTTTTGGTGCTTTTGTTTCTTTAAGAGCGTAGAATCCAGGTTCATTTACTTTGAACTTAACAATACCATCTTTTCCACTTGTAAACTTATCTAGTTTTGTATAACCACTAGGAGGAGTGTCATCAGATTTTAATGCATATAGGTTATCATCTGCATCTTTGTACAAAGTTATATTCTTATCAGAATATTCTCCTGTCTTTTCATTCTTATACAATACTTGGAATTCTGCACCTTCAAGAACCTTATTCTTATCAGTTCCATCAACTTTCTTGAACTCTACTTCATGTTCTTTATTGTTGACTAAAGTTATTGGAACTACACCAGGCTCTTCGATAAATCTCACTTGGTCTTGTCCTTTTTCATCTTTGTAGGATTCTTTTCTGTAAACTTTTCCGCTTTCATCTACTTTGAATTCTGCAACCGGTCCATCTGGTGTTACATATCCTTCTGGTGCTGTTGTTTCTTCAATCTTGTATTCACCAGGACCTAGTTTGTCGTATCCAAACAATCCATCCTTGTCTGATTTTTGAACTTGCATTCCTTCAGTATTCCAGTTATTTCCAGATTTTTTATAGATTTGGAATGTCGCACCTTGTAAAGCTTCACTATTACTATTAATCTTCTTAAATCTAATCTTATTAGCTGGGTTAATAGCTTTTATGGTTAATTTAGCTTCAGCTGATGATTTATTTACAAATTGATGAACTGAATCCTCTCTATCCGCATATAAGACGTATCCATTTCCATAATAGTGAATAATATGTGAGTATCCTACATACTTGCTCTTATCATCATCACTTACTTTACCAGTTACCTTAACTATATATGATCCATCTCTTGATACACCATTATAGTAAGGGGTAGATAATAATTTTTCAGCTGGCAGATAGTTAGTAGTATTAATAACTCTACCTCGACTTAAATTATTACTATTTTCATCAACACCAAAGGATTCTGGCATTGCGTCATATAAGTTGTTCAAAACCTTGTATTCTGTAACCACAACATTTGATAGATTTTGATCTGATAAGAAGTTAAAATCAAATCCTCCTGATGGTTTTCTATCTCTATTTATATAGAAATAGTGAACAAATTCTCCAGTTTTTGGATTGTACTTAACTATCTTTGATGTGTAGTTAATAAAGTTTACTCCATCATCTTTTCTTTCTGTATTCAAATCATAAACAACATTTATCTTGCTAGATTTATCTTCATTATTCATGGAAAATCCAACTGGTACATTATTTTGTGATTGTCTTATAACATCCAGATTAATGAAAGCAGCTATCTTATTAGTAATTTTCTTTAATTCATAGGTATCGGCATATTTTGTGAAAGTGTAAGTTATAGTTCCATCTTTCCTATTGTAGTTTGCCTTTGCTATTGTACCTACCCCATCTGAAAAAATATCTAGGTTGTCTATAGAATTTTCAAAAACTCCATGAAGATCCGTTGAATCTTTAAGTTTTAGTGTGAAATAATCGCCTGGATTTATCTTTATTCCTTCAGGAACTTCATATGAGTTGTCAAATACAATTGATTCACCAAGGTGTGGATGAATTTCTCCTTTTCCCGTTGGAGCACCATTTTCATTTATAGGACTTACTACGCTCATATCTGATTTTACAAGCTTGATTTGTCCAGATAAATCTCTTCCTGTAGGATCAATATCTTCAGAGTATGGGTCTAGGTCCTTGCCACCTACTGTGAAGTGCCAGTTATTACCAGTATTAATATGTCCATCAGCAGATTTAACTTCTTCTAGTTTATAGTTTCCTATATCTAGTCCTTCAAAGGATACTTTACCATCTTCTCCTATTGTTTTTTTACCTTCTGATTTACCTGTACTTTGGTTTGTAAGCTCAAATTCAGCTCCCTCAAGTTTTCCTTGAGCATTTTTCTTACCCGGAAGTAATTGATTATTTTCATCATATTTTTCAATAGTAACATTACCCTTACCAGGTCTTTCATTTACGATTTTACCCATGTTTTTGGCAGTGGCGCTTGTTACATAGTCTACTAACAAACCATCTTTTTCAGTGCTTGAATTTTCCTTGATATATTGGTATACACTATTTGCTTTATCATATTCTAGAGAAATATATCCGTTAGAAGTTGGTGTGATTTGGATTTCACTAATCTTGTAAGTGTCCCTTATAACTTTTCCTTTTTTATCCTTTATTTCTCCTGGGAATTTAATACTTAATTCCCTCAAAGGCACTTCTTTAGTTTTATCCAATGGATTTATAATTCTGGTTGTTTCCAAATCAGCATTCTTTGCATCTTTAAATTTGATGACTTCATTAGTTACTGGATCGTGAACTTCTAAGTCTTCAAATTTGTAAGCATTATCATTTCCTGGGAAATAGAATCCAACATCTTTAACACTTATGTTTTCACCAGTTCTTGGGTCAGTTATCCTTTGTGAAACTATACTTACTGTTTCAACTGAGAAGTGTAGAAGTGGCCCTTCAATTGGTTTGTATCCCTTTGGAGCTCGAACTTCTATTAGTCTATAACGACCTGGTTCAAGTCCTCTGAAACCAAAGTAACCGTTGAAGGCAGATGATACGTAAGATCCTTCTACTTCTTCGTAGATACCTTCTCTTACTCTCTTTTCAAGCTTGAACACTGCACCTTCAAGTCTTCTCTTAGTAATTTCTTCTACAGTATCTTTGTCAGTTTCCTTACCGTGTTTAGAGAAGGTGATGTTGTATCTTTCTGCATCATTTTCTATATCTAATCCCTCTTGAGGAACTGTATTTGTTGCATTTGATGAGTATAGAGAACTAATGTCCATGCTTGTACTTATTGTACTAGATGGATCTTTATAACCTTCTTCTCCTGGTGTAACAGGTGGATCAATATATCCGCCTATATAATCATATCCAGTTAAACTAGCTTGTTTACTTAAAGCATTAGCGTATTTTTGATTATTATAGGATTTACCATTTGCCCATTCTTTTGCTTTTGCTATAGCATTTTCTCTAGCTACTTTTGGATCTTGACCTTGTCGTACATAATTACCGTACAATTTGTCCTCATATCTTTGTCTTACTGCTTCAATACCGCCTTGGTAAGATGCGCCTTCAAAAGTTTTAGAGGTAAACTTATTTTGTTCTTTATCAAATACTAGTTGTTGGAAAGTTCTTGCACCATCGTAGAACTTAATATCAATGTCAATCTTACCTAAATCAGCATCTGGTATATCATTTGCTGTTAATTTGTAAGGATCTTCTAGAACTGGATCGTTAGTTTGCTTACCATTCTTATCAATGAAATTATAATTCTCATCTATCCTTACTTCATTAGTAACATTTCTATCAATAATAGAAGTATCATAAAATCCTTCAATGTCAATATAATATACGCCTGGTTCAAGATTTAGTTGGTCTTCGTCAAAGCCCCAGTCAAATGGTCTCCATCTTGCTGTGTTGACTACGGTAACATCTGGGTTAGAAACGTCATAGTCATTTAAGATTTTAATCATTTTAGCTTGATCTGGGTCGCCATTTATTCCAGTTATCTTATAAGTTGACCTGTAAGCTGTCTTCACACCTTCTTTGATAGTTACTGGAGGAAGTCCTGCTCTGTCGATTTCTTCTCTCTTATGTTTTGGTTTGATTTGAACATTGACAGTTCCTTGTTTAGCCCTTGTATCAATATAAACTCTTTGTATAAATGATCTTGATTCTGTATCAATGTGAGTGATTTTTGTAGCGTATTTTACACCATTTGCTTCTTTTATATCAAGATTTTCATTCTTTTCTACGTAGCTTTGAGGTGTTTCTTTAGGTCCTTTGTATTTTGCAACAAGTTGACCATTTTCTTCAACAACTTGTACTTTCCAAGGAGCGTTTGGCTTTCTGTATCCGAGTGGGGCTGCTGTTTCTTCAATTACATAATATCCCACAGGCAAGTTAATAATTTTTCCATCTTTATTCTTGAACTCTACAAGCCCTTTATCATTTGAAGTTCCTTTTTTTGCTCCAAATTCTGAATCAAATTTTTCAAAGTTTTTATCAGTTTTTCTTATATTAAATATTGCACCTTCAAGTTTTCTGTCGTATCTGTCTTTCTTGTAAATCTTAAGATCAAGACCTGTTTGCTTGTTGGTGATTTGTGCAGCTTCTCCTGGTTTAATTTCTTGTTCGCCTTCTTCTGCACCTGCTGGTCCTTTTCTTACAATTTGAGTAGTTGGATTAACTCTTGTTCCTTCAACTTCTATCTTATTGTAAGAAATAACTCTTTCTTCTGCTTGTGGAGCAGCTTTTGGAGCATTATCTGGCCAATCTGCCGGTTTTTCTACGCTTTGTCCTTCAGATTTTTCATAAGTTATAGAATACTTATATTGAACGCTACCTTTTTTACCTGTTTGTTCAACAACAACTTCGCCTGGTTTTAGGGTATTGTCTATTGTTTCTTGAATTTCAAAAGGTATTTCTTCTTTAATAGTTACAGGATCTGTCGTTCTTTGTTCTGGGCCTTTCCTTGTAAAGCTAGCTGAAATATTTGCGTTATCTGCTGGCATTTTAAATTTATATTTTCCGTCATTATCAGCCGTCAGTGTTTGACCATTCATAGTTACACTTGTGGTTTTAAAGCCATCTTTCGGTATAACTGTCACTTCAACGTCTTCACCATACTGAGCTTTATCTTTCACACTTATAGTTCCATTTTCAGGGTCTTTATGTGTTATATTATAAGTTTTAGCTTTAAATTTTGCAGAAACTGTAACATTATGATTAGGCATAGTAAGTGGGTATTTATTGTTAACAACACTTGTAGTTACGTTGTTATTATCTACCATTAATTGTTCTAATTCATATCCGTTATCTGGATTAATAGTTAGAGTAAGACTTTCTTTTTCTTCTATTTCACTCTTTTTTGCAGCACTTACTGAACCGTTTTGTGATGGAGTGATAGTTAGTGAATAAGTTTTTTTGTTTACCAATTTTTCACTACTATAGGATTGTGCTCCCCACGCTGTAGGGTTTGAGTAAATTCCCATTCCTTCTCCGTAGAAATCCATACCCATACCAAAAGCTTTATTAGGATCATAGCTAGCTTCAATTTCTACTAAAACTGGAGTTGTTATTCTAGTAGCAAATTTAATTCTTGTTATATTTGGTTTTCCTGATTTTGTCTCTTCAGTAGGCTTATTTAATTTAACATCCTTAGGAGTACCTAGAATATTTTCCAAGCTAGAATTCTTTCCAACAGCCTTAGCTGTGTATGAATGAATTTCGCTTGGTAACATAGCACGGTCCTCTGGGTACCTATGCAAATCAAAGCCAGTAGTGATTCCATAAGAATCTACATTGACCAAGAATATTTGTCTAAACCTATGGTCTTTCTTATTAATCTCAGTTATTTTTGTTTGAACTTTTGGTCTGGAATCATTGGTTAGGCCTGTTGTTATAGCGGGATCAATTGTTTCCCAATAACTCTCAGCTCTCAACGCCGCTTCTACTATTTCTGGGCCGAATTGTAATCCAGTATTCACTCCGTACAATGATGCTGAGTTATTTGCTAGATACTGTCTTATTCCATTGGCTGATGGATTGCTACTAACACTTACTACTTTAACTTTTTGTGGTAGTTGTGCACCAGAAGCATTTTCTTTGATATATACTTTCCCATCATCAGCTACTCTGACTGTCCAAGTTTTGTCTTTTTTTTCATAACCTGGAGCTGGTTGAGTTTCTTTTAGTGTATAGGTTCCAGGTTTAAGTCCGTCAAAGGAGATTATACCATTAGATCCTGTGGTCATTTCTTTTATAAATTCATCAGGTCCTGTTAATTTGAACACCGCACCTGTAATTACTTTATTAGGATCATCTTCTTTAACTTTTTTAATCTTAAATCCATAAGTTTTAAGGTCGTTTGTTACATCAAGTGAGTCTTCTCCTACATATGAACCAACTATAGTTCCGCCTGTTTCACTTACAATGCCTGCAGTTTTGATGTCGGAAACTCTTTCGTAGTAATCGGACTTCCAGTAAGTTGTGTTACCTTCTCTCCAGTCCATACCAGTACCTACTCCACCGTTTTCGTTTTTGTACGGTACTTTGACATCAACTATTATTGGCTTATTTGTAACTGGTAGGTCTAGTTTTAGTCTAGTTTCTCCAAAATGGGAATTGTTGATAGATTTTTTTACTTTGTCAGTAATTTCAGTAACTTTATAAGATGCAAGTCTTATGTCAGATATTAGACCAGTAACCTTACCATCAGTATTTCCACCTGTTTTCGGTTCTAGGGTAAATATTTTTACATCTTCAGTGCCCGCATACCAATCCATGTTTTGATATTCTGGTTTTTCTCTATGAATTGTGGCTGCTGTTGCAGCATCAATATTTTTCGCTTCTGGGTTTATTACATATCTTTGGATGACATATTTTTTATCTTTGTTGATAGCAATAATTCTTGTACCCAAATGCTCAGCATTTTGATTATTATCTACCCAACCAGTCCATCTATTGTCATAGTTTGACCAGCTTGATGTGTTCCTATTTTTAACATCAACCCATTCTGTGCCTTTATCTCCAAGAAGTGACTTTTCTACAGTTACTTCTTCTGTTGGATCTGAATAGTTGTAGACTTTTGTCTTGCCATCTTCTACTCTTAGAACCCATTTTTTGTTAAGTTGATTATAACCTGTTGGTGGCTCAGCTTCTTCAAGTATATAATTCTTGCCTTCTGTTAGAGTTGCTTCAAATTCTACAATACCATTTGGTCCTGATGTCGCTTCAGCTAAGAATTTTGAATCGTCTGGATCTGTTATCTTAAATTTAGCTCCAGGAAGTGGCTGTCCGTTGCCATCTTTTTTATAAACTCTAAACTTTTCTCCAGCTGGTTTGTTAGATACTGGAATATTAATTTCATTGCCAGTATACAATTGACCCGCACCTGTAATAGATGTTTCTCTTATTCTCACGCTACCATCACTTAGAACTGTAACTTGCCATTTTTTATTGGTAAGTTGATAGCCTTCTGGTGGTCTAGTTTCTTCTAGAGTGTATCTGCCAGGTGCAATATCTTTAAAGTTTACTTCTCCATTTGCATCTGATGTCCTGAAAATTGTCTTGCCATTATCATCTGTCAATACAAATGTTGCATTTTGAAGTTTCTTTTCTTGATTTGTTTCGTCGTATTTTGTTAATTTAAAGCTTCCTGGAGTGTATTTGTTGTTTATTAAACCAATTACTTCTTTATAATATTTTGGTATTTCTCCGCCAGATTGGTCTCCTTTGGCTGTATTTACATTGGCCTTGGATGCAAAAGCTGATGTAAGGTTACCATCATACATATAGAAAGCTCTCCATTTTTTATTAAACTGGTCTATATCGGTAATCTTAAAAGTCTGTTCTACTACATAGCCACCCTTATCTTTTGGTCTTGGTACTTTTACAATAAGAGGAGCCTTGCCAATAGCTTCAGTAGCTAATTTTTCATTGGTTTTTATATTAGCTGGATTATAGTTAATATATATACCATTTTGCGTCCTTTCACTCCCACTTGCAGGATTTATTGCTTGATGCGCTAGTAGGTGGTAGATATTTGGATCTTGTTCTGGTCTTATACCCATTGATAGTGGCATATAACTATTTAAAGGAAGATCTCCTAACCAATATTTTGCATATTCAGTTCCGTATACTTTTACATCATTAAGTTCATATAGAGGTTTATGACCCTTACCTGACCATTCTGCAATACGGTTGTTTTGAAAATCAGTTGTTAGCCAGTTATATCTGACTGTTTTTGTACTATAGCCTTCACCAAGTGGGTTTAGATATGTTAGAACTGTTACATACCATTTTCCGTCTTCTTTTGGTATACATCTCTAAAGTAGTAAGACTGGTTAGAGTCGCCTGTACCTGAGTGGTGGCGTCCATAGTCCGCATTTATTTCTTGGTTTAAAACAGGATTTCCATCCACTTTAGTGCCACCAGTAGCTACCTTTATAGTAAATGTATATTTTCCTGTTTCTCTTGCAAAGTATTTATCTGGAATTATACCCCTGAGGTTGATAGAAGCTGTTACATCTTTTTTTGCCTTATCGTTAAATACATAAGTCAATAGGTTGGTGTTGTAATCGAAGTATGGATCTGCAACTTCTACACCGTCAATTTTAATCTTAGGGAAAGCAGAGAAATATTGTGTGAAGTCAAGGTTTCTATCGAATTGAATTTCAAATCTTGACCCTTCTGACACATTAGTTAAAGTAACATCGGCATGGTATTTTAGGGATTCATAAGAATATGCTTCCCAAACGCCTGTTTTAGTACCAATATCACCTGGTTCGTTTTCTAGGTACTCAAGTCTTTGGTTAACACTAGTTACTTTAGCCTTTGCTGAGCTTTCTGTTTCTTCACCCTTTTCAATGTAGTAATCTTGTCCTACTTGTGGTGTACCGATGCCATCTTCAAACTTTGCCTTGTAGGTTACTTGGCCTTGTTCATCAACTACAACTTCAAAATACACACCGTTTTTTTGGTAACCATCTGGTGCAGATTTTTCTTCTAATCTGTAGGTTCCTGGTGGAAATTGTCCAAAGTCAGCTGTACCATTTTTGTCAGTAAATTTATTGGCAATTACATTATTTTTGCTATCTTTAAGGACAAATTCTGCACCTTGAAGTCTTTCTCTATTGCCATCAGCATTAAATGTGTCGCCAAATTTAGTTGCAGAAATTGGGCTTTTGGCGAATTCTTCGTTTGTTACTAAAATTTGATTTTTTTCGCCAGTTCCTTGTCCATTTGTCTTATTTAAAATAACGCTTTGAGTAAGTTTTGTTTGGTTTGCTGTGTTTTCTGTTGTTAGCCAATCATAGTCTAAGCTTACAGACTGTTTGTCTCCTACCTTTGCTTTAACTTTTACTAAGAATCCCCAATCATTTGCAAATCTTTGTTGTGGGAAGTTGATTTCATATCCAGTTTTACCTGTATAAGGATCTTGCTTATTTGGAGTTCCTATAATCTTGTTATTATTTGCAGCATTTATTACATTATTTCCAAGCGAAGGAATATATCCATCGACTTTTTGTTGTTCCATGCTGTATTTAACATTTTGTCTATAGCCTGGAGATACGTCATATGCTTTTACTTCTGTAATGTTTACACCTGGTATAGAAATATTAAGTCTTGTATCCCTATTTGTACCATCTTTACCATTATTGCTTTCTGGTTTTAGGTAAAGGTAGAATTCTAATTCGCCATTATCATTAATCTTTCCATAATGCATAGCGTTCATGTAGTCTGGCCAGTTAGGATAACTATTGTGGTGAACTAGTTTTGTTGCACTTGTACTTCCACCTGATTGGATATTACTTCCATTTACACTGATTGTACCGTCTTCTGCTATGGTGATAGTTTTTTGTGATTCATCGAGCTTATATCCAGCTGGTGCCTTTTCTTCTATTAGAGTGTATCTTCCAGGAAGTACATTATTAAATGTTGCCTTACCTTGGTCATCAGTAACTATAGATGGATTTCCATCTCCTAATAACTTGAATGTTGCTCCTGCAAGTTTTTTACTTGGGTCTTTGCTGTCAACTTTTACTACTGTAAAGGTAACAGGTTTTGGTTTTGTTGTATCAATAGCAGAATTGTGGATATATTGTCTTTTTGTATCAGTTTGATAGTAGTTGGCATTTTCGTTGTACTTATACGTTTTGTTACCTACATTTACAGTATCTTGGTCAAATTTTTGTTCTATCTTGTTATCTATTTTTGAAGGCTCATGAGTTGTTCCATCAATGTCCCAATATCTTGCGTTAGGAATTGTGACAAATCTTGTGTTTTGTCCTGCTTGTCCAGCTTCTACATGCACTTTACCAAGTTCATTTTCTTTGTTGTCTTTTGCTATAAAGTCTTGCGCTGGCATTGTCATGCTTTTGTCTGGCAAGTTCCAAACTTGGTCAATATATAGGTCTTGGAATTTTGATATTTTAACTCCTGACATAGTGTAAGATTTAGGAATTGTTGATTCATCTACGTCGTGTGTGAATTGATATACGCCGATATTACCTACAGCTTGAGAAGTCTTAGGGTCAGTTTCTTTTGCTGGTATAGATGTTAAGCCTTTTTCTTGTTCCTTTACTACCATCTTACCGGTAGCTGGATCTACACCATAAACTACTCTCTTACCGGATTTTATATCTGCTCCTTCAAGAGTTCTAGATTCTAGAGGTAGACCGTTATTTGTATCTAATGTACACACTCCGTCTGTTATAGTCCATTGGGCATTTGTGTTTGATAAAAATTTTCCTTCTATAGTAGTACGATTGTTTATACCTACTCTTGTAGGTGTGACTTGTTCTACTTTGTCCTTTGGATATCCCTTATCCATTACACTTCTAACTGCACCGACATATGGCTGACCATCAGTTACATCTTTAGTTAGGACAGTAGATATATCTAAAACATAAGCTGCTTGTTTATTGCTTATAGGAGTATAAATACTATACTTATAGGATTTTGTTGATTGATTTATCACAGAGTGCTTTGAATCAACTATTCCTGTTTTGTCTTTTATGTCATCATTATTTTGGATAACTTCAGTAGAATCACTAGAAGTTATGCTTTCGATTTTTTCAAGTCCTGAACCTTCTACTAGAGTGAAGTTCATCTTCATTCCTAGGTCTTTTGTTAAATCCTTACTAGATTCAATTTGTACTACCCAGTTTATTCCAACCATTTCACCATTTTCTATGACTGGATTTCCCACTGAGTCAATATCTAGTCTATAGTTTTTACTTGAGTCAACTATTTGGGTTACATCATCCCTACCTGGTTCTATAATTGATCTAGCTAGGTTACCGTTCTCGTCAACTTTTTGTGGTACTAGGTCTTTTGGTGGATTGTTTACTCCGATACCAGTTACCTTGTTGATTACTGTAAATGTTCCATCATCGTCAAGAGTAATTTTACCTACATTATAATCCACAGGAATATTTAGAGGTACTTGGATATTTTCGTTAATATCTTTTGTTAAAGTATAAGTAATTGTATTGTTTGAATTATATTTTGGAGTAGCAATAACTTCGTTGTTGTATTTTATAGATGGAAGAGTTGATCCATCGTTTACTGTAAGTTTATCATCTAAATGGATTGTAAAAGATTGTCCTTTTTGAACTGGTCCATTTTTATTTGAGATATCATATTCAGTAATTATAGTGAATTTCTTACCATCAAGATTAAGATCGTTAGCTCCTCTTGTTTGAGCAAACAACATTTGTGGGTTGAAGTTCTTATCAGCATCTTTTTCGATTAATGCTTTGATTGCATCTTTGTTATCATCCATTAGCTTTGCTTGTTCTTCTTTTGTTAGGTTATATTTTTCTTCAAAGCTGGATAATAATGCTTGAACTTCTTTTAATCCGTTAGCTTCAGTGCTTAGGATTGCTTTTAGTTCACGGTCTGCTTTTTGAAGATTTGTAAGTCCGAAGAATTCTTTGATGCCTTCTAATAGCCCTTTTGTTTCTTTGCTGACTTCTTTTTTGTCAGTTGTCTTTTTATTGTCTTCTTTATTATTAGCATCTTTTTTGTCTTGTAATGCTTTGTCAAATTCTTCTGCTTTTTGTTTTCTTTCTTCTGGTGTTGCAGGTTCTGATTTGACTTCTTCAGTTGTTTCCTTCTTCTTTATAATAGGTTCTTCTTCTTGGTTTTCTTCCGTGTCTTTTTCAAGTCCAAGAAGTTTTTTGTTTTCAAGGTCTTTTTTCGCTTTTTCTTCAGCGGCTTTTTTAGCTTCTGCTTCTGCTTGTTTTTTGGCAAGTTCTTCTTGTTTTGCTTTTGCTTCGTCTTGTGCTTTTTGTTTTGCTTCAGCTTCTGCTTTTAACTTTTCAGCTTCTTCTTTAGCTTTGGCATCGGCTTCTTGTTTTGCCTTGGCATCTTTTTCTGCTTTGGCTTTTTCTTCAAGAGCTTTTTGTTCTTCTGTTTTTTTAGCTTCTTCAGCTTTTATTTTTTCAGCTTCTTCTTTTGCTTTAGCATCTGCTTTTGCTTTTTCTTCGGCTTCTTTCTTTGCTTTTTCTTCTGCTTCGGCCTTTGCCTTTGCATCTGCCTCTGCTTTGGCTTTGGCGTCTGCTTGTGCTTTTGCTTTGGCAACTTCTTTTTTGTGTTCTATTGATGATGTAACTTCAGCTGGTAATTGTTCTGTTTGATATGTGCTGTAAGTTTTATCATCTAATATAGCTGCAAATAAGTCTGCGTTTTGTTTTACTTCAAGTGGATTATTGTCATCCTTATTAAGTGCTATTGTTGTAAGTTTGCTGTCAACTGCTTTGTCAACTTTGAAGTCGAAGATGTAAGTACGGTTGTGTTTGTCACCTTCTGGTACTTCGCCATCTTGTTGAAGTCTGCGTTCTTCTGCAAGTTGAAGTCTGTGTTGTTCTGTTGATTTTAGATTTTCTGGAAGTTTGTTGAACAATCCTTCTTTATCAAAATCAAATTCTGGAACAACTTTTAGGCTGTATACTTTGTAGTCGTCTCCAAAGTTTTCTTTATCAGCTTGAGGCACGTAGTTGTTATGGATTCTGTATTTTCCATCTTCTTGTACTATGGATACATCTAAGCTCAATCCTTGATCTTTGAGTGATTTGTCCACTCTGTCGAATTCTTTGTGAGCCTCTTCTACTGTATCAAATGTCCTCTCGTCATAAAGACTAAAATCCTTTCTAACTAATAGTTTGATGTTAGAATTGATATTCGTGGTGTTCAATACAAACTTGACGTTCGTATCTGTGTCCAGATTCTTGTCATCAATTACTGTAGCGAGGTTCAATGAAAAGTTGGCATAGGTATCCTGTTTCAAGGTCTCGAGCTTTTGTATTACATATCTCTTGTCGAGCTCTTCCTCCTTAGCAAATGATGTTATTGCTGGTGTTATGGTCTGAATTACCATCAGCATCACCATGACTAACGCCGTTATTCTATCAAATATTTTCTTCATTTTAACCTCCTGAATTACTTGATTTTTATTTCAAATGTTAGTTTTTTGATATTTATTATACTATTTTTATTCTCTACTGCTTTACATGCATTTAGAATAAAATACTACAAACATTCCGCTGATTAATGCATATCGTTTGCATCTATCTCCTAAAAATAAAGAAAGAATCAGCCCAACATATTTTATGAATAGTGTTGCCCGACTCTGTTAGTTCTAAATAAAATGCATCGCTTTTTATATCCATTATAATTACGTTTGCTTCTGTTTTTATGTAATATATATTTGCATGTATTATTTATGTGTAAATATTACCATACTATATAAGAAATGTCAATTTACAAGTTTTGTTCATATTTTTTAATGACTTTTTGATGTTTTGTGAATAAAGTTTTATTAAATATTTACAAATTACTTTTTAAATAGATTTTATTTGTTTTGTTTTTATCTTATTACTTAGAAATATGCTGTATTTTACTTTATATTATGAAATTAATTGCTAATTTGATATTTATTCTAAGTTCTTCGTTCAAATATTACCTTGTATATTTAGCGAGCTATAACATAAAAATTTAAGAATATTTTTATAAATTTACGGATTATTTTAAGTAAACGTTATAATTAAAAGATTTTAAATAGTAATTTTTTGATATAATTTGTTACTATGAGCGAAAAATGTCGTATCGTTTGCAAATTTTTTAAAATTTGTTTGAATTTATTAAATATTTGTGATTATTTTAAAAATAATTGGGTATAAGATGAAGTTGATATATTTGAATTGAAAATATATCGAATTATGAATAAATAAAAAAAGACTATAGATTAGAAATCTATAGTCTTGGCGAACGATAGAGGATTCGAACCCCCGACCTTCTGGTCCGTAGCCAGACGCTCTATCCAGCTGAGCTAATCGTTCATATACAACAAAACAGATGTATGCACATCTGTTGTTGTCTGGAGCGGAAGACGAGACTCGAACTCGCGACCCTCGCCTTGGCAAGGCGATGCTCTACCACTGAGCCACTTCCGCATGAATTCTTTTGGTGGAGGAGGGTGGATTTGAACCACCGAAACATAAAGTAACGGATTTACAGTCCGTCCCCTTTGGCCACTCGGGAACTCCTCCATAATCCTTTATTAAAAAGGATTTGGAGCTGGTGGGAGGACTTGAACCCCTAACCTACTGATTACAAGTCAGTTGCTCTACCAATTGAGCTACACCAGCATACTTGGCGACCCGGAACGGACTTGAACCGTCGACCTCCAGCGTGACAGGCTGGCATTCTAACCAACTGAACTACCGGGCCTTGTGTTAGAATTTGTTATCTTTGTTTCTGTAAAAAATATATGGTGGGCGATACAGGGCTCGAACCTGTGACCCCCTGCTTGTAAGGCAGATGCTCTCCCAGCTGAGCTAATCGCCCATATATCTGGTGACCCTACCGGGATTCGAACCCGGGATACCGCCGTGAAAGGGCGATGTCTTAACCGCTTGACCATAGGGCCATATTATTCAAGTTTAAATATATTGTATTAAATTGTGAAAGTATGGTTGCAGCTTCGCTGCAAATGTCTTGGTCGCTACATAACGAAATCGAAGATTTCTATTTCGCGACATTTGACCTACCTACAAATCACTTCGTGATTTGGGTTAGAATCAAGGGTCAGCTTCAGCACGAAATCAAAGATTTCTATTTCGTGACATTTGACCTACCTACAAATTACTTCGTAATTTGGGTTAGGATCAAGAACCGCTGTGACCATAAACTTAATGCCAAGGGTAATTTAATTTTCAAATAACACATAGTTTAATAAAAAAGTGGTAGCGGAGAAGGGAATCGAACCCCTGACACCACGGGTATGAACCGTGTGCTCTAGCCATCTGAGCTACTCCGCCATATTAAAAATTAGTTGCTATGTATGGTTGCGGGAGCAGGATTTGAACCTACGACCTCCGGGTTATGAGCCCGACGAGCTACCAAACTGCTCTATCCCGCGTTATTGGTGCCGAGGATCGGAATCGAACCGATACGGTGTTTAACCACCGCAGGATTTTAAGTCCTGTGCGTCTGCCAGTTCCGCCACCCCGGCATTTGGCTCCCAGGGTGGGACTCGAACCCACAGCCTATCGGTTAACAGCCGAGTGCTCCACCATTGAGCTACCTAGGATTATTACCACTCTTATGAGTGGTGTTCGCTTTTTAAAGTTTGATTACTTTTTTTCGAAAATTTAATGTTTTCCATGAGCGACGCTTCGAACGAGGAAATCTTCATTTTTTATCTTTAAAGAAGATTTCTGAAGTGAGGCTGAGCGAATGGAATTATTAAATTTTCCTTTAGTAATCAAACTTTAATTTCTTTTGTTTGGCGACTACCTAC